>ERZ779877.2469-NODE-2469-length-13559-cov-2.455198_pt1 | contig 13559 bp, 12 predicted proteins | sample MGYA00511556_ERZ779877 | MGnify/ENA primary metagenome ERZ779877 (study PRJEB29588, sample SAMEA2159338) | human gut metagenome | biome: human gut; feature: human-associated habitat; material: faeces | place: Denmark | collected 2008/2010 ...
AAGAGAAAAGCGCAAAGAAATCGTAGAAGCTGTTTTTCAGATTTTGGACGCAGCCGGTATTGAGACCGTCGACGATTTTCTTACATTGAAATTAAAAGATATCCGTACGATCATTCAGACAAAAAAGAAATTGCCACGCGAGACAAGTGATTCCATCTCTGACGCGGCATTCCTATTGATTAAAATTATGATCAAAACCTTTACCTCAACCTAAAACAATCTTCCATGCCTCTGTCAGCTTCTCGAGGTTCCAGCTTGCATTTGCCGGACTGGTAGAAGGCAGACAGATGGCATTTCTTTTTGTCTGCGGATAAATATATCGCTGATATAACTGCTCTGCCTTTTTCCCGTTCACAAAGATCTGTTCTATCTTTGTGGTTTCTAAGATTTTTGAAATCGGATTCGGAACGACATTCCGAATTGAGCTATCGGAAGAACCTGTAATCTCACATTGTCCGATCACATCCCACACAGCAATTCTATGTTCCAATAAAAATGCTTTCTTCTCCTCTATCGTACCAGGTACCTCTGCCTGAAATACATTTGCAAGCACTTTCCAAAAACGATTCTGCTTATGGCCGTAATAAAAATGGTTCTCCCGGGATTTCACCGAGGGCAATGTTCCCAGGATCAGCACCAGCGAATCCGCATCGTACACCGGTGCAAACGTGTGCTCAATATGTTCATATTCCATCGTTTTCGCTGCTCCTATCTGTCGTGCTCCATTCTCCATTTGATACACCTGGTAAGGTAATCCACATACTCCTCATTCTTGCACATTTCCTTGCCGGGCGTATCGGAGATCTTCGCCACATCCATGCCGTTGCAGGCAGTGGTCTTCATGACAATATTCAACGGTTCCTCGCAGGTATCATTGGCAATATAGGTTCCGATACCGAAAGCCACGGTCACCCGGTCCCGGAATGCCTTACGCAGTTCATCCGCCCGTGCAAAGTCCAGGCCGTCACTGAACAGCAGGGTCTTGCGCTTCGGGTCAATCCCCAGAGATTCATAATGAGATATCAGCTTCTCCCCCCATGCAAAGGGATCCCCACTGTCATGCCGCACGCCGGAAAACAGAGTGGAATAGGTCAGCTGGAAATCTTTCAGGAAACAATCCGTGGTGATCGTATCCGTCAAAGCAATTCCGTTCAAAATGCCATACTCTTTCACCCAGGCATCCAGGGCATACCAGTTGGAATACGCCGGATTGTGCTTGTGATTGCCCTGCCCGGTACACATGATCCATTCATGGGCCATAGTGCCTACCGGTGTCACGTTCCATTTCTTTGCCAGATAGACATTGGAGGTACCAATGCAGGCGGAGTCCTTATAATCCTTATTGTGACCCACCAGCTCCTGTACTGCCAGTTCCTGTGCCTCTGCAGAGAGACGGCGTCTCAGACCGAATTCACTGAAATTTCCAAGGCAATACGTTCCGTCCACTAGCTTCTGTAGCTTGTCTGCCAGACGCTCCCGGAAGGAGGCATACAGCTTCTCATAGTCATAATTCATACGGAAAAATACTTCATTAACAATAGCCAGCGTTGGAATTTCATACATGGAAGTATTCAGCCAGGAACCCTTGGTCTCGATGGTCAGACCGCAGTCCGCCTCCGTGCCTATCTCAAAATCCTCATATCTGGGCTGCCACAGCCGTAGGAAATCCACATAGGAACCCTTGATCCATTTTACGTTCTCCAGATAAGCCAGTTCCTCTTCCGTAAAACGTAAGTCACAATAGGCCCGGATCTGCGCCTTGATTTCTTCTACCATTTCAGATGTGAAAAATACATCTGTATTCCTGCATTTGAAGGTCCAGGTAGTCTTATAAGCGCTGAACTGGTGGTAGATACACTGTCCCATAGAGAACTTGTACATATCATTTTCCAGTAAGCTGTTGATGATCTGTGGTAATTGCATGATTTTATCCTCTTTCTCTCTTAGATTCACAACTGTGTAAATATGATATGTTCTCTAAATCACATCCGCCTGGATCGGTCCCATAGCTGCGATGGCCGTCTGGTGCGTCTTGGGTGTCACACAGGCACAGGCCTTCTCAATGACACACACTCTCGCTTCCGGTACAAATGCCTTTGCCATGACCACATTGCTTAACACACAGATTCCGGTGCAGAATCCGGTAAAATCCACTTCCATGGGATATTCACCCTCTGCTGCCTCTCCTGTTGCCATCACCTCTTCCCAGATTGCCTTCAGCGTATTTCCAAAATCCAGACTGCCAAAAGTAGGCTTTTTCACCGTAAGGATCTGTTCCGGCGCATAATGCTCCTGTACCGCCTTCACGATATCCGGATGGATCTTATATCCTTCTGTGCCTTCCTGTCCGTGCAGAACGGGCAGACGCTTTCCTTCCTGGGTGTGCAGATAATCCGCCGTATGGGTATCCTTTGTAAAGATCACCTTGTAGTATTCCCCGCTTTCTGCTGCCGCAACGATATACTTTACCGCCGCCTCGCACTCCTTGTTTCCCAGCGCCCCGGTGATGAATTCGTTCTGTGCATCCGTGATCACTAATACTTTCTTTGTCATGTCCCTCTCCTCTACTCGTTTTTCTATAATGATGCCGGGGCAAAAGCCCCCGACTTTGCACAAAAAGCAGGCAACCGCATCCTGCGACTACCTGCTTCTATTACTTATAGAAATAATTTCTTCACTTTTTCTGCATCAAATACAACTTCCTTTACCCCGTCCACTTCGATCTGATACAGGGCATTGGCTGCCAGATGCTCCGCCGCCTGCTCAAGGTCACGGATTCCACTGGTGTTGGAATAGATCTCCACCACCGCATCCAGTCCCTCTTCGGTGAGTGTGCATTCGTCTGCCTGCAGTCCAATCCTTTTCAGCACCTTCGGCAATGCAAATCTGGAGAAAATGATCTTCTTCTCCTCCGGTGTGTAATCCGGGATGTCGATCACCGCAAAACGAGACATCAGTGGAGCACTGATCTGCTCCTTGTCATTGGCAGTGGCGATGGGGTAGACACCAAAGGTGGGAACGGTACATTCCATATAGTTGTCCGTGAATCCCAGATTGTCAAGCAGTGTCAGAAGCACATCCGCCGGATTGCCGTTACCCTTGCCGTTTGCCGCCTTGTCCAACTCATTGATGATGAATACCAGATTAGACTCTCCCGCCATGGAAAAAGCCTCCATGATAATGCCCGGCTTGGCATTGGCATAGATTCTGGAGCTTCCGGTCAGCTGCTCCGGATCGTTAATGGAACTCATGTCTAATGTTGTCCAGGGCAATTTCAGGATCCTCGCCACCGCATAAGCGATCTGGGATTTACCGGTTCCGGCCGGACCCACCAGAAGCAGTCCGTAAGCCGGTAAGGTGTGAGTACGGTTAATCTGGATAATGGTCTCCATGATCCGCTGCTTGACTCTCTCCATGCCGTACAATTCCTCGTCCAGGATCCGTCTGGCTTCCACCGGATCAATGGCTTCGAAGTAATTGCCCTTCCACTGAATGTTCATCATGATGGACAGCGCTCTCTGGGCATGTCTTCTCTCTTCCGGAGACACCTCATGGGATCTGGCCACCGCCAGATTTCTTCTGGCCCACAGGCGGATGTTTTCCGGCATAGTCCTTCCGGCGCATGTCATGAAATCGGAGATACTCTGAAGGCTGGTAAGCTTCATATCATCGCCGTCTTCCTCTTCGTCCTCCCCCTGTTCCTCTTCTGCGGGAGCACTGCTGGCGAACAGTCTTTCCATCATGAACTGTAAAAATCCATCTTCTGCCGAAAGCTTGGTTCCGCCGCCAAATGCAGTCTCTCGGATCTTGTATACCGCATAGCCTTCTTCCCGGTTTTCCCCGGAAAGCCGGACATTGATGTGATTTTCTCCTAACCATCTGACGAGGCTTACGAATCTTGCATCGATCTGTAAAATATCGGCATAGGCACTGCTGCCCTCTTCCCTGAATTCGAAATTCGTGCGTTTGTTCTGATTGCCGAAGACACCGATAGCATGGTGCTTCCACTGCTCGCTGCTGTTGTCCAGGATCAGGATCGGCTTTTCGGGACTTGCCGCAGCCTCATTGGAACGGAACATGGTATAGGTGCATACGGGATCCTGCTTCTTCTCATTTTCCGGGATACTGCTGAAATCAAATACCGGCATGGTCAGCCTCCTTTTTTCTCGCCTGAATCTTCTCCTCATCGATCAGCTTGAACTGCTTTACCAGATTGGTCATATTCTCGGACTGAGCCAGCAGTTCCTCACTGGTAGCGGATAATTCTTCTGCTGCCGCAGAGTTGGACTGTACGATCTCGGAGATCTGGTTCACACCGCTCTCCGCCTGATTCATGGCATCTGACTGAGCAGCTGCAATCTGGGTCAGTTCCTCAGAATCCTGTGCGATCCTGCGGACGCCTTCCACGATAACGCTCAACGTCTGGGACGCATGATCCACAGCTTCATTGCCGGCATGGATCTCCTCCAGTGTACCGCCGATCAGCTCTCTGGTATTGACAGCGGACTGCGCACTCTGCTCTGCCAGCTTACCAATCTGGTCTGCAACAACCGCAAAGCCTTTTCCGGCTTCTCCGGCTCTTGCTGCTTCAATTGAAGCATTTAATGAAAGCAGATTTGTCTGTGAAGCAATACTTTCTATTGTTACAATAATATTATCGATTTCGCTGGAGATTTCATAAATACGGCGCATTTCATCGGTCAATTCTTTCACCTTTTCCTTTTCCTGCTCTGCATCTGAAACGGTCTTTTGAATATCATCATATGCCTGCTGCGTTTCCCTGGCACTTTCCGTTGCCATATTGGCTACCGAAGTCACTGTAGCATCTAACTGCTGGATTGCACTTGCCTGATCAGTTGCGCCCTCTGCAAGTGCCTGCGAAGACTGGGATATACCGTTTGCCCCTTCTTCAACCTCATCCGCACTTGTCTGGATATTCGTCAGAGTACTGTTAAAACGCTTTAAGATATGTACAAAAGACTCTTTAATACTTGCAAAATCACCGAGGAAATCTGTAATCTCATCGCTGTCCTCTGTCAAATCGCCGGTTGCCATACGCTGTAAGATTGCTGAAATCTCATTTACATAATCGGAGAGATTTTTCGTTGTACCGCGCAGTGCATCCGCAAGCTGTCCGATTTCATCATCGGATTCATAGGTAATCCGTTCTCCGACAGACATATCTCCGCTGTACATGATTTTGGCTGCTTCTGTAATCTCCTGTACCGGTTCTACAATAGCACTGGCCATCTTGCGTGTAACACGCAGTCCGAATACCACGTCTGCGATAAGCAGTAAAATACCTGCCACGGTCATCCCGACACCAGTATATTTTGTCATGGTATAATAATTAACCGCAGTCTTATCAATCGAGTTTCCCAGCTGCTCAGAAAGGCTTTTAATGTCATTTACAATCGGCAGATATGTATTATTATTTAATTCAACCGCCTCGCTGTAACGGTCTGCCTTAATCTGTGTCATTAACTTGCTTCTGACCTTTTCACCTTCATCAATCTTAGACGCTAACTGATTTAACAGCGCTGTACTTTCTGTATTCATCTTCCGGTTGTGCATCTGCTGTACAGAATCTGTAATCAGACTGACATCTTCTGTGACGGTCTTTTCAAAATTCACATAGCTGTTCCCAACCTGTGATGAATCCTCAGTCAGAATTCTGTTTATCGCACGCTGTAAATCCGTAATGCCGTAGCGCACTTTGCCTACACTGTCAATATTGGCAAGCGGACCGTTAAAAATACCGCTTACATTTCCCTTTACAATATTTAATCCCACAAGTAACAGTACCGCTATCACTGCCGCTACTGCAATAATAATGCCATGGGATATAAATAATTTTTTCTTTAGTGATAAGTTTTTGTATCTTTCATTTTGTTCCATTCTCGTTCTGTCTCCTTGTTTATGTTAAATACAGATTTTACTATACTTTTTTCCTGTATTCAAGGTGTTATGGGTATTTTTTCCTAAGAAAATTGTATTTTTTGTGTATTTCTGGCGGATACACTTGATATATATAACGAGGCAGAGATATAATAGTTGGCGAATTTGTGCACTGGACCGTTCAAATATATATGAAATAAGAGCACAAAAGAAAAGAGGTTTATTTATGAAGTATCTTAAACAGTTTTTGATTATTCTTGTAATCTCGTTAGTGGGTGAATTGATGAATAAGTTCATACCACTTCCAGTACCGGCAAGTATCTATGGTATGGTTATCTTATTTGCTGGTCTTCTTACAGGATTGATTAAGCTTGACGCAGTTAAGGAAGCAGGACGATTTCTTATAGAAATTATGCCTGTAATGTTTATTCCTGCAGGAGTAGGTCTTATATCATCATGGCTTAATTTAAAGCCGATATTAGTTCCGATATGCATAATAACAGTTGCAACAATATTTACTGTTATGGGTGTAAGCGGACACGTTACACAGTTTATTGTAAGACGTACTAAGAGAGGGGATAATAATGAATAGTTTTTTTCTTGATTCAGCATTTGCGGGAGTAGCAATAAGTCTTATCGCATATATGGCAGGAACATTTCTTAAAAAGAAGTTAAAGCTGGGATTGTTTAATCCACTGCTTATATCTATAATTGTAACTATGGTTGTATTAATAATTGGTAAAGTTGATTATGAAAGCTATAATGCCGGTGCGAAGTATCTTAGCTGGCTTTTGACACCAGCCACGGTGTGTCTTGCCATTCCTCTTTATGAGCAGTTCGAGCTTTTAAAAAGTAATTGTGCGGCAATTATATTAGGAATAGCATCGGGAGTTGTCACAAGCCTTGTTACAGTGCTTGTATTATCGGTGGTTTTTGGACTTACCCACGAGCAATATGTAACATTGCTTCCAAAGTCAATTACAACTGCAATTGGTATGGGTGTATCAGAAGAACTTGGCGGATATGTAACGATTACAGTTGCAGTTATTGTTGTAACCGGAGTAATTGGCAATATATTAGCAGAATTTATATGTAAAGTATTCAGAATTACAGACCCGATAGCTAAAGGTGTTGCGATAGGAACATCTGCACACGCTGTAGGAACAGCTAAAGCTATTGAAATGGGAGAGATAGAAGGTGCTATGAGCAGTCTTTCAATTGCTGTTGCAGGTATACTTACAGTAGTTGGTGCAAGTGTATTTGCGAACTTCTTATAAAAGAATAAGAAGTTGTGACACACAGGTTTCAAAATATTGAAGATTATTTCTGTGTGTGAAAAAATTTTATATATATAATAATGAGAATGGAGGATAAATATGATTATTACAATTGCAAGACAGTGTGGATGTATGGGTGATGAGATAGGTCAGAGACTTGCTGATGAGTATGGACTTACATTTTATAATAAGGAACATATTGTTAAGCTTGCTAAGGAAAAAGGGATATATGATAAATTCCCTTATTTCTTCTCCGAGATACCGGTAAATGCTTTAATGCATTCTATAAGCAGTGACGAGAACAATGTACTGCTTAGCGAGGCAAGAAAAGCCCTTTATCCAATAATAGGTGACGGTGATTGTGTGATAATAGGCAGGGGAGCTAATTACGCATTTTCTGACAGACCAGACAAGGTAAGCGTATTCTTAAGCGGAGATAAGGCTGAGAGAATTAAGCATATAGCAGATGTCCATAATATTTCTGAAAGAAAGGCGAAGGTTGTTGTTAATGAAACTGACAGCAGGAGAGCAGAGTTTCATAAATATTGTTCTGATCAGGAATGGGGAAATGCGGCATATTACGATATGTGTATAGATGAAACAAGAATTGGTGCTGACGGAGTTGTCGGAATTATAAAAGAATATATAAACAATTGTATGTTTGACAAATAATTGCCAGACTGATATTATAGGAACATATTATCTTTGACACAATAGATAAAAATATACTAAATAAACAGATTAGTTCGGAAAGTGTGAATGAAGAAGTAAGATAACAGAGTGATAAGTCCTTCATATCTAAAGAAGTGTATACAGCTTATGAGGGCAGGCGTTAAAAGGGAGATTGTATGACATTAGAAATAATATTAGTAGCATTGGTGCTTATTATGTGTATTGCGGCAGACAAGTTTTCGGGAAGGTTCGGCATGCCTGCACTTATACTTTTTATAGGTATAGGTATGTTATTTGGATGCGATGGAATAGCTGGAATTGAATTTGACAATTTTACTATGACAGAATATATATGTAATATTGCACTTGGGTTTATTATGTTTTATGGTGGTTTTAATACTAAATGGAAGACTGCCAGACCTGTTGCTGTTAAAGCTGTTCTATTGTCTACCTGTGGCGTAATTCTTACAGCGGCATTTACAATGCTGTTCTGTTATTTTGTATTGAGATTTCCAATAGCGGAAAGCTTTCTTGTTGGAGCAGTTCTGTCAGCAACAGATGCGGCGAGTGTATTTGCAATATTAAGACGTAAGAAGCTTAATTTAAAAGATGGTGTTGCTTCGCTTTTAGAGATAGAGAGTGGTAGTAATGACCCTATTGCTTATATGCTTACTGTTATAGGAATATATATTCTTAATGGTGATAATCTTATAAAAGTTCCATACGTTATATTTGCACAGATTGTATATGGTGTGCTTATTGGCATAGGTCTTGCGGTGGCTGCCATATATGTTCTTACCAGGACGGATATAATTGTAAATGGACTTGATACTATATTTATTCTTGCTGTTGTGCTTTTAGGCTTAGGACTTTCACAGTTAGTCGGCGGCAATGAATTCTTATGTATATATCTTTTTGGCATTCTGCTTGGTAACAGCAGGATACGCAATAAAGGTAATATTGTTCCATTTTTTGATGGTGTAACAACACTGGCACAGATAGTTATATTCTTTATGCTTGGATTGTTATCCTACCCTCACAGATTTTTAACAATTATACCAATATCTATAGCAATTGCGGTATTTCTTACATTTATAGCGAGACCGGCCGTAGTATTTGCGATACTTAAGCCGTTCAAATGCTCGGTACGTCAGTGCCTTTTAGTGTCGTGGGCAGGTCTTAGGGGAGCATCTTCAATAGTGTTCTCTATAGTGATTATGGCGGGCGGAAGCGTTATGTCAAAGGATTTGTTTAATATAGTGTTTATGATATCACTTCTGTCAGTTGCAATTCAGGGAACGCTTCTTCCAGCAGTCTCAAGACGGTTGGATATGATTGATGAAACATCAGATGTACGTAAGACATTCAATGATTATCAAGAAGAATCATCAATTACGCTTATGCGTATGTTCATACCTAAAGGTCATAATTGGGAGAATAAGCTTATAAGTGAAGTACATATGCCGACAGGTGCAATTGCACTTATGATAAAAAGAGGCAGGGAAACAATTATTACAAGAGGCAATACTAAGATATGCGGCGGGGATAATCTGATACTCAGTATTCCCGCATATGAGAATGGCGATAATGATTCGCTTGAGGAGATTAACATAACTTCGGATAATAACTGGTGCAATAGAACAATACGCCAGTTGGATCTTCCAGAAAATCTTATAATTGCCCTTGTAAAAAGAGGAGAAGAGAATATAATACCTATTGGCGATACACTTATACAGAATGGTGATGTTGTAGTGATATATCGCAGATAATACAGGAAAGAGGTTGGTATTATTATGATAACCAAGAAACAAATCCAGATGTCAGAAACATTTCTGAATAGTGCAGTTCTTGCGGTGTCAGGTGGATTTCAGGATGCTTATACATATTTCACAAGAGATAAAGTATTCTCTAATGCACAGACAGGAAATGTTGTCCTTATGAGTCAGAATTTTATGACAGGAAATATAGTCGGTGGAATTAAGTATCTGTTTCCTTTCTTAGCATTCGGACTTGGAGTGTTTGTGACAGAACAGATTAATGCCAGATACAAGATGGCAAAGAAAATCCATTGGAGACAGTTAGTTCTTCTAATAGAAATTATAATACTTACAATTGTAGGTTTTATACCAGAGACTTTTAATATGGTGGCAACAATTATGGTGTCATTTTCGTGTGCTATGCAGGTTCAGGCATTCAGAAAAGTCAACGGCTTTGCATATGCAAGCACAATGTGCATAGGTAATTTAAGAAGTGGTACAGATGCACTTTCTGTATTCGTAAGAGAAAGAAAAAAAGAGCAGTTATTTAAAGCAATTCATTATTTTGGAATTATATTTTTCTTTGCACTTGGTGCAGGAATAGGCGGTAATTTATCAGAAACATTTGGAATACATACAATATGGGTATCATCAGTTATACTTATGGTAAGTATGGTGCTTATGTGGTATGAAAAGTTCAGAATTTAGGAGAATTTGATTGAAATATAGTAAAGAACAGCAGAAAGCCATTAACACAATTGATGGACAGGTGTGTATCATATCTGTTGCAGGTTCAGGAAAGACATCGGTTATAGTGGCAAGGGCTAATAATATAATTAAATCAGGTGTCAGACCATATAGAATACTGGTACTTACATTTTCCAAGGCTGCGGCAGTGCAGATGGCAGACAGGTATAAAATGCAGTATGGCAGTGATGGCATAAGATTTTCAACTATACATTCCCTGTGTTATTCGGTACTTGCAAGAGCATATAATCTGAAGGCTGAAGATATATTATCGGAAGCCGGAAGATTAAAGTTCTTTACTGAATTTCACAGACAGCTTTTATATAAGAGAGTATCAGGGGTTCCTGATGATTTTGATGAGTATTATAGAAAATGTAACGAATACATAAATAGTATGGCGGTCGGTACGGCTGACATTCAGGACAGTAAAAGCAGTTCTAAGGCATATCTTGAGATAACTTTTTCCCAGTATAAGGAATTTAAAAAGAATAATAAGAAGCTTGATTTTGACGATATGATATTATATTGTCACAAATGCTTAAGCTCTAATAAGCAGGAGCTGGAATACTGGCAGGGAATATTTGACTATATAATGGTTGATGAGTTTCAGGATACAGGCACATTGCAGGCAGAGATTATATATATGGTTGCTGATTTAAGGAAAAATGTGTGTGTAGTTGGAGATGATGACCAGTCAATATATGGTTTCAGAGGAGCTGACAGCTCAATATTTAAGGAATTCTCAAGAAAATATCCTGGGTCTGTACAGATAATTCTGGGTACTAATTACAGAAGTCTTCCATATATAATAGAAGGTGCTGACAAAGTAATAAGAAATAATGAAAACAGAATTGCCAAAAATATGTCAGCATACAGGCAGGGTGAGGGAAAAGTGCACATAAGACAGACCGCATCTTATGGCAGGCAGGCAGATATGGCAGTGTCACTTATTAATGACTATGTAAAGACAGGCGGACATTTAAGCGATATTGCAATACTTTACAGGGTGAAGAAAGAGGCCTCGGTGCTTGTCAATACATTAGAAACGATAGGTATGCCATTTTTTACAAGGGATAATGTGGATGATATTCATCTTGGCATATGTTTTTACGATATGCTTGCATATTACAGGCTTTCAAGAGGTGTGCCGGAACAGACGGATCTTAGACGGATAATTAACAGACCCAAAAGATATATAAGAAGCAACCTTGTGCACAATTGCGAATTTGACAGGAATAAAATATACGAAGTCTGTACAAAGAATGCCAGCAGACAGGATTGCTTAAGAATTAACGACACAATCAATGATATGTTTCTTGATTTCAGAAGTCTTTCGAGGATAGATAATCCGACACAGTTTATCAATTATATATACGATGATATGGGGTATGAAAATGACCTTTTTGAGTATGCAGAGTATACAGGACTTGACAGCGGGGATATCATTAACCAGTCAGAAGCTATGAAAAAGGAAGCACTGAAGTTTGATAATATGTCTGAATGGTACAGATATATAACTGACAGGGAATACAGGGTGAGAACGGATAAGAATGAAGGCGTGTATCTTAGCACATTTCACGGTGCTAAGGGACTTCAATGGAAGAAGGTTATAATAATATCAGCGAATGAACAGGTGACACCATATGCTTATATGGGGAAGGTTGATGATTATGAGGAAGAACGCAGGCTATTTTATGTTGCTATGACAAGGGCAGAAGACGAGCTTGATATTATCTATATAGATGGCGGGTCAAGACACCAGAAGAGGTCAAGATATGTGCAGGAGCTTATAACAGTATAAATTTTAAAGTGTAAATTAAGTGTAAATTATCCTGTAAAATATTGCATTATTGTATATTTTAAGCCATAATATATTACATTATCAGAAGTTCATATAATAATTGGGAGAAGTATTAATGGAAAAAAGAGAGAAGAATAAAAATATAATTGTATTGGGTATAGTTATGGCAATAAGTCTTTCTGTAGCACTTAATATAGGGAATATATTTGGTGGTATAGGAACATTTTTTAAGATTCTGAATCCAATAATTCTAGGTTGTATGCTTGCGGTTATATTTAATGTGCCAATGGAAGCATTGTCAAGACAGTTAGAGAAGCTGTCAAAGAAAGTAAAGTTCTTAAGAAAAGAAAAGGCACGCAACGGGATAAGCCTAGTTGTGACAATAGTTATAGTTGTGCTTGTATTAGCTGTTATAATGTGGTCTATTATTCCGGATTTGATAGAGTCGATTACTGGATTTATAAAGAATTTTGATAATAATGTAAATGTAGTGACTGATATTCTGGATAAATATGATGAACATCTTACGTTTATTAATGATTATGTTGAAAAGATTGACTGGAACAGCATACTTAAAAAGTCTGGAGAGGTTGCCGGAGCATTTTTCCAGAGCATATTTACGGGTATTCCACAGATAGGTTCATCTTTGTTTAATCTTAGTATATCTGTGATAATTGCAGTGTATGTGCTTATGGATAAAAGACGCCTGCTTTCACAGACAGAAAGGCTTTTAGAAGCTGTATTTGGAAAGAAGGTATCTTCTAAGGTTACAGGTGTTACTAACCTTTTTGCACAGACTTATGCAAGTTTCCTTACAGGACAGTGCGTTGAGGCTTGTATACTTGCCGTGCTTATGTTTATTACACTTAGCATATGCAGAATGCCATATGCCGGACTTATAAGCATAATGGCGGCAGTGTTCCAGTTCGTTCCATACATAGGAACATTTTTAGCGTGTGTTGTTGGTGCATTTCTTGTGCTATTCACCAATCCGGTACTTACTATATGGTTTGTAATCGTATTTCAGATTGTTCAGTTTATCGAGGGACAGTTCATATATCCAAGGGTTGTAGGAAGCTCTGTAGGACTTCCGGCACTCTTTACATTAATGGCGGTGTTCTTAGGCGGCAAGTTCTTCGGCCTTCTCGGGATGATATTCTTTATTCCGCTCACATCGGTTATATACCAGCTCCTTAGAGATATGGTAAACAACCGCTTATCGTCAGATAAGGCTGGCAATGACACAACACCAGAAACAGGGAATGCGGATACTTTGCAGGCAGATAGTGGTAGTGCAGAGTAGTTGTAACTCTGATTTTAAATCTTCATAAATAACGTTATAATTGATAAAAATGCGGTGGATTGTTCTGCTGTATGATTAATAACGGGGTAATAATTAACCTGCTG
>ERZ779877.2473-NODE-2473-length-13546-cov-5.559706_pt1 | contig 13546 bp, 7 predicted proteins | sample MGYA00511556_ERZ779877 | MGnify/ENA primary metagenome ERZ779877 (study PRJEB29588, sample SAMEA2159338) | human gut metagenome | biome: human gut; feature: human-associated habitat; material: faeces | place: Denmark | collected 2008/2010 ...
TCTTGTCTACCTTGTCATCCTCTGTCAGCGGACTATATGTATAAAGGAATCCATGGTCAGCCGTAATCAGAATATTCGTGCCGCCAAATTCATTTACAATAATACGCACAAGGTTTTTCAATTCTGAAATAGCTTTATCGCAGGCAGAGAAAACAGCAGTGTCAGAATTATGGCTCGCTTCATCAATGGTATCGTGATAAATGTAAACCACATCCATCCCCTTTACCAACGCACTTCGTTCTGCTCGTTTCATGGCAATGATGTCATTGTATTTCAAAGCCACACTTGCCGGATCTTCTGCTTTCAGAACCTTATCCCGGTAAGTGCTTGCCGTAGACTGCCCATCTGCCAGAACTGTCAAAACATCGTTCCGAACTTCTACTGTCAGCTCTTTATGTGGCAGTAACGCTGCCATACCAAACTTAGTAATAGATGGGAAGATGCTCTGCATACTGCTGATGGAAACCTTACTCTGTGTTTCTCTCTGAAGCTGTTCTGCCATAGTTGCCGCCACTTCATACCGCATGGCATCCGAAATAATTACGAATACCTTGGTATCCGAGGTCTTAATGCGGGAACGGTAAAATTCTTCCTGCTGCGGCACTTCCAAAACCTTACCGTAAGTTGCCAGCTCATCCGCACATACATCTGACCAGTTATTCCCCAATTCACCTAAGAACCAATGCGTATAAAGTCCTTCCACTTTATCGACAACGTGCTTGAACAAATCATCCAGCAGAATATTGGAAGTTTCCAGGCTCTTTTGGAAGCTCAGATGGAACAAACGGTAATAGGTATCCATCTGATAGTAGCTTTCCGTGTATTCTTTCCAGATGCCTTTTGCTTCTGCGGTATGGAATCCGGCAGAGTGTTCCTTGAAGAAGCTCTGCATATTTGCCACTTGCAAGATACCGTCATAGAAATTTTCAAATGGCTCATACCATGCACAGGTTCTCCGCTTTTCAACAGTAGAAGTTATAGTATCCACATCAATGATATGGTCGCTGATTTCCGTCATCAGCTTTGTCAGAATCACTTCGTTGATGCATGGGAAGCACTCAGTTCCTGCCAGATCTTCTACCGTCAGCTTTTCAAACCTCTGGTGCAGATGGGCTTCATCTTCAACATACCGTGCAACATCATATAGTTGCTGAATGTCCTCACTATGAAGCCATTCAGAAATGAAATCATAACAATATGCCTGGTGCGGCATGGAAATAAAACCGTCCAGTCCAGCAAGATATTCCTGCCGCATAGTACGGGTAGCGGCGGTCAACAGCAAATGAATTGCCAGTCGTCCGAGGTCTGGTTCTTCCTCCACAAATCCGCATCCCTGGCGAACCATCGCCCAGAATGCACCATCTGCATGATATTTTACAAAATCCTGATAAACAGTATTGTTCTTCAAATCCAGTCCTGCCCGGAACACACTGCGGAGAATCATATTCGGCTGTGCGTCTTTCAATCCGCAAATTGCCGCCATAACAGCCATGTGCAGCTGTGCAGGCGTTGCCGGAACTTTATTCTGTGTGCTGACTTTCAATCGGCGGTCTTTCGCATTGAAATAAGCACGGTAATTCTTAACCTGCTTCCGCATGGCCGGATTCGATGCAAGACCCATCTCATCCATCCAAATGGAAATCAGGTCTGCCCGGAACTCCTCACTGTAAAGCTCCACATCCAGAAGCCAGTTATCATCCGGGCGATTATATGCTAAAGGACTGTAAACCAGATAGTTCGTGGTCAAATCATCTACCGAAAGCAGTTTCTTCACAGAAAACGCATTATTGCCAGTCAGAGCAATCACCTTTGCATTTTCCAAAACCACTTCGTCCAGCTTATCCTCAAATTCCTTATCTTCATCGTACCAGAAGATGATGCGACGCTGATAAAATTCCGGCAGAGGAGCAGCAAATCTGCGGTTCAGGTCTTGTATTACTTTTTCAGTATCCATGCTGCATTACCCTCCTTACTTTATTTTAGCCAAAACATCCTGGAAAATTGCATAATTTTTCTTCACGCCATCGTCCAGATCAATGGAAATCATCTGGTCAGCAAGGTGATGAATCTTTTCCTCGTAGGTTCTGATCTCAGTATCCTGTGCCTGTAACGTGGTCAGCTTTTTGTTCAGCTTCACACGCTCGCCAGTGGAAGCATTAGCAATACGCTGTTCCAAATCGGCAATGGCAGTACGATAACGAGCCTGCTGTTCATGCACATAGTCGGTACGGATACGAGCAATGGTGTCCGGCTGATAACGGTGCATATAAATCAAAGCCTTAAAGCCATTCTTCTTTCCGCTGTCAAACAGCCAGTAAATCGGGCGTTTCTGATAAATCTTGCAATGGTCAGAATAGAAGTCACTCAAGAAGTAGTTCCGAATCACATCCTTCGGCTGACCTTTGCCGCCCAGAGCATCGGCAATGAATTTCAGGTTTTCGTCCAGAGTGTCCGCACCATAGACCGTTTTCACAAATTCCACGAACAAACCGACAATATCATCCTCAAAGTATTCATCGTCACAAATCGGAATAATGTTATCTTTATCCGCAGCAAAAGAAGCATACTTGCTGGCATCCCATTCGCCACCTGCATAAGCAAGTCCGTCCACATCCAGAGAATAACGCCCAAACATACAGCCAACCGCATAGGAAATAAAAGAACGAATATCTCTGCCAAGGTCAGCCTTGCGAACAGTAACATCCTTGTCCTCAACCTCTGGTGTCAGCTCATCCTGCAAGCCATAAATGTCAATGAAAATACGATTCAGTTCTTCCTCATTGGCTTTCAGCTGGTTGAAGCGGTCATCACATTCAGACTGCCACTGGTCAAATGCTTTGGAAATGGTGGAAACTTTGCGAAGCAGTGGATGACACTGAAAATCCCATGAGGTTTCAAAGGCATCCCAATCCAATTTTGATAAATCAACAGCATGGTTTACAATGTTTGAAATATTTTCTATAACTTTCTGATCTTCACACTTCAAAATTGGAATTGAACCAATATGATTCTCATTGAAATTTAACGTTGGAGAAATCAAATTCAAAATCAACGTATTTACCTTTGAATTTAACATACCCAACAAATAGTTACTTTCAATTCCACAATTTTTATTAAATAGCGAACCTCCAGCACCATCAAATAAAAAATAATCTTCAAATTTTCTAAATCCAGTTCCTGCACTTGAAATTTTAGTCCAAGCTAAAAACGGCTGGAAATAAACATCCCTATTACGCAATAACGCTCCATTACTTGATAATGAATCGCCATTTTCTCCCCAGTATACAACGTACTCTCGATTTCCATACCATTTTCTGAAATTTCCACCCTTATTATAGCGAACCCATTTTTTTATATTCGTTTTATCAAAAATATTTGTATCATAAGATAAAACTTCAAACCAATATTTCGTAAATCTATTTACATCGCAAGTTGACATTCCTTGCTTCGGAGAAGCATATTCCGAAGCAGATTTTCCCTGTTTGAAATCGTTAAGAAGTTCTTTTGATGCCCAATACGCTATTGGCGAATCTGGTATTACATCAAAAAAGTCCTGTGAACTGATATATTCTCCGACTCTATCAAAAAACATCTTTTCTTTTTCTTCAACAGAATTTACTTCGCCTTGTCTAAAATACAATTTGTAAAATTTAGATTGCTTGTGTCGAATTTCTGTATTTTGAATTACAAATGCCGTTGTTCCAAAGTCAGAGCCAAAAATTCCACGTCCTAAGTGAAGTAAATTTGCAATACTTTTGCTTTGTATAATATTTTCTCTTAAACCTGTGTAGCTTGTAATAAACATCCATACAGGAATATTTATCATAGCCATATATCCATTAGAAGTACAAATAGAAAATGCCTTTTCCATAAAAACTGTACTTAAATCCGATTTAGTCTCAGGATAATTTTTTTTGATAAACTCACCAAGTTTACCATTCATTCCATTTACATTCATATATGGTGGATTCGTCACGACCACATCATACTTCTGTGCCAGTGCTTCTGCCACCTGTACCAACGGCAGTAATTCTCTTAATACCGTATCACGAGACATATTTATATCTTCCGTAATCTCCGCAAAACGGTCATACATAGCAGACCAATCTTGTGGTGCAACGGTCAGAATCGAACCGTATTCCTTTGCATCATGCAGTTCTTTGATAATGGTGTCCATAGCCGCCGTGAGCTTCATATCGCCATTACAGAAATAATCCACCGCAAATTTATCTACATGGTTGCTCTCCACGATGGCATACACATGGGGCTGAATGCCACGGCTGAAAAAGCGACGGTCATATTGGCGGGCTTTCATCATTACCGCAAAATAAGCCAGCTGTGCCGCACGGTCATCAATATCCAAGCCGTACAGATTGTTCTCCACAATGCTTGCCACCGCTTCACGGGTGGTATAGCCGTAAGATTCATAAATCTGCATCAGCACATCGAACATATACGCAAGAATATGACCGGAGCCGGAGCAAGGGTCAATCACTTTCAGCTGATCCGGTGTCAATGCGGTGTATTCCTTGCGAATCTCGGTAAGCTGTGTCTGCACTTCCGGCTCCTGCTCAGCTTCTTCCAGATAGTAATGCCATTTGGTATCTTCCGGGTCACGGTTTCCGGCAGCATAAGCAGACTGTTCTTCCTCTGTCGGTAAAAGCTGTTCTTTCACATCCGGGTGTCCCTCCAGCCACAGGCGACCAAGGCTGTTCTCTACCATATAACGAACAATCCAGTCCGGTGTGAACAGCTGAGTTGCTGCAGGGATGTTTTCTTTTGTGATTTTCACATTCTTTTTCAGTGCTGCAAAAACATCGTCCTTTTTCTCACTGTTGTAATACTGATACAACCAGCCGATGATCTGGACAGCATCCTTCCAGTCATCCTCCGGTATCAGCTCGATCATCTGCTGAATCACACTGCCTTCACGGAGTAGATTATCTGGCAGAAGAAGTTCGGTATAGTCCGCAATCTTCTGGAACATTCCCGGCAGAATCTTATTCAGGGCGTTGCACTGCACGATCAGCAGATATTTATACAGTTCTTCGGTCTTTTCGGCATCTTTCAGCTCATAGACCTTTTCCATATCCAATCCGTCCAAATCCAGATGAATAGCTTCTGTTATAATCTGCGGCTTAAAATTGTTTTCCTCGTCCGTGAACACACGCACATGGGAAGGAAGATAGCCATTGACTTCCATGAATCGCAGAGCAGAGAAGCGATTGAACCAAGTATAGGCAACCTCCTCCATGACCTGCTTATATCCTTTATCGTTGATTTCGGCAATCAGAGCCTGACGCTGTTTCTTTTCATCGGCAGTGAGGACTTTGCCGCCAACACTGTCCGCATTGGCATCCTCAATGTTATCCTCTGTGATACCGTATTCCACGCCTTTCAGGGAAACACGGGCGATCAGCTCTGTTCTTGCCCAGACAGCAAATTTTTTAATCGCATTCTTATCCATAATTTTCTCCATCTTCTATTCGAACAGACAATTTCTTAATATCTTTATCAATATTCTCCATTGATTTTTTCAAATTATCAACACTATTCTTAAACTCATCCACTTCTGAAATATAGTTTAAAAATCCACTATACTCTGAAAAATCGATTGCAATTTTTTCAGTATAAGATTTGTTTTTCCCATACTTACAATATTCGTAACCAATCCTTACTGTTTTTTCTTCAAAATCGTTTATGATATTAAAAACATTTGTATCAAATGAAATAACCCACTTCTGATTTGGAAAAATCACAATACTCGTCGATTCTTTCTTTTTTAATCGTTCCTGCGTTTTCGTTTGCAACTGTTTGGTAAAAGTTTCATTAAACGTCAAACTTTTAACTTCCAATGGAACAGTGCCAACATTTCTCAAAACAATGCACGCCAACGTTGAGCGAACAAGTTCAAACGATATTTGCATATAAGGGCGATTTTTCTCACTTCGTTCCTTGAGCAAAAAGAAAATTGTAACCCATGAAGCAATTAGTGCTAATATTGAAATTACACTATCCCAAGGAAAAGCTGAATTTTGCTGTTCAACTGCGATAACCAGTCTTTCAAGTAATTCTTCCATAGGTACACTCCTTAATTCAGCTTAATTTCGTCGCAATTCTTTAGCAACTGTTTCAGCTGAGAACGAATCTTTTCTACATAATCATCAATGTCCGCATCCGTCTGTAAGGTTTTTGCCTGGAATACAACCTGACGGTTATAGGTACGAACCACCTTCTTCTTTGCTGGAGCATTTTCTTTTCCTGGCTGTGTTGACTGTACCTGCTGCTTCGGTTCAGGCGGAGCCAGAACAAACTCGATATTGCTGACAGTATCATCCTTGTACTGGCACATCGGCAGGAACATAGCATCCAAAAGGGCAAGACTCTTTAATTCTGCAATTTTCTCCTTGCACTGGCTGAAATATTTGTCTGATTTCTCAATCAGATGGGATGCCTTGGAATCGCCGTTTGCGGCAGTGTGGGTTGCTTCCATACACTGACGAACTGTTTCCAGAACCTCGGCACGTTTTTCTTCCAGCATTTTATCATGGGCGGTACGAACCGTATCCATCAATGGATTCAGTTCACGAATCCGGGTATAGTTGAACTTGCTTCCGGTCTGAACCATGGTAATCAGACGAATGGTATTCAGTGCCTTATGTGCTTCCTCATTTTCCGCAATACGGTCGAGGTCATCATGCAGAGACTTTTCAAACTGCACTGCCTGGTCGAATACTGTTACCTGGGTTTTGAAAAAGTTTTCAATGCCGTTGCTCATGGCTTCTTTATTGTCGAAAAGAGCATCCTCTTTTTTCAGCACACGCTCGATCAGGGCGATATTGTCTTTCTTCTGGGAAAGTACATCATCCATCAGCTGAATGGCAGTTTGTACCAACGCACGATCCGGGTATTTATGTCCATCATAACGGGCATCCAGAGAAGCATAGTAATCACGCTGTTCACTGAATTTCTCAGTCACAAAGCGAATCAGACCATCTTCATCATCCGGTACATCCATAACATCGAAATAATCTCTGAGCATTGATTTCACATCACGCATCATCGTTGCGGAAATGGTTTTACGCTTGCTGATAGAAGTCTTGCCAATCTCACTCTTTTTACGAAGCATATCCGGCAGTTTCGGGTCATCCGGCTGAATGGTATTGCCTGCGTACTTGATGGTTACTTTCTGGGAATAAATCAGCTGTGCCGCAACCGCAGCAATGTCGATTTCTTTCCAGCCATACGGAATCGCACTGTATTTGCTTTGCACATCTGCCATAGAAGTCGGCAGCTTTTTCGCATCCTGCATTTCCAGATATTCTTCCATAGCAGAAGCAGCATCACGGTTCGGTTCCATGCCCGGAAGTGCTGTTACCGCACCTGTCAGAATCGCAATAATATCTGCGTCACTGCCTGCATTATCTGTAATCAGATCGAGCTTGCTATATACATGAGCAACCAGATATTCAAGAGACTGGTCAATCTTGCTCTTGGCATTTCCGGCTTTAATTTCCAAATGCTCACCATCTACATAGAACTGCGCCCCTTCAATGGCATTTTGCAATTCGGTCATAGCACTCAGCTCATATTTTCCGGCTTCGTCCTGCTGATCGCTGATGATTTTCTGCACACTCTTAGGAAGCTGGCTTACATTTCTCTGTTTTACATACTTACGAATCTTCATGGCAGATTCCAGAGATTCATAATAAGGCGTATCAGCCAGAACCACGATTGCTTCATTACCTTTGGACTCTGCCATCAGACGGTAATCTGTTTTTTCAATGGCATCGGTAGCAACGGTCAGGAAACGCAGACGCATACCGCCTGTTGCAACTCCAACTGTAATGCCGTCCACCATCTGATCGAAAGCAAAGTCATATTTTCCATAACGGAACTTCTTGGTTGTGAAAATATCACCGTAAATCATCTGAGCAATACGCTCCACGATAGAAGCAGTATCCACATTGGTGTCTCGGATTTCACGCTGAATGTCCTGTTCTTCATCTGTCAGGAAGTTATAGGTGTCGCCAGTTCTGCCGATATAGTTCTGGCTCATCAGACGGTCAAGGCATCCTCGGACAGCTTCACGCATAATAATCTTATCTACACGAATATCATCTGCCATGAGGATAACAATATTGTCCAGATTGGAAGGAATATCATCAATATATCGAATCAGATACAAAAGTTTCAGTACATCCACGTCCTGCTGTTCGATGCCATCGCCATTGTCAGCTGCTTTCTGACAACGCTCGATTACTCGGCGGATAGAACCATCCAGGAAAGTATGTACGGTATCATAAAAACGGAAGAATGGCACAAGTGCATACTCGTCCTTCTCCTGAATTTTCTGTGCAGCTTCCTGAAAACCGGAAAGCATGGAACGCTCACCACCAGACAAGTGCTTGCCGGAATTTCCGTGTTTCCGGATTTCAGCAAATACTTTCTGCATGATGATAAACTGATACGGCACAAATGGGAAGTTCTCTGTAAATTCTCTCGGACCGGAGTAGCCTTTAATGTCCAGAATAGAGCCGCTAAAGCTGAACAGGTTACGCAAAACAGAATCATTCTGCTCATAAACATCTTCCAGGTCTTTCGTTGCTTCCGGCTTCTTTTTCAAGATACGTTTCTGGATAACTTCATCCACGGAGGAAGAAGATAAGCTCAGTCTTGTCTTGAAACGTGCCTGAATACGGGAGAACTCATCAGCACGAACTTTAATGATTTCATCAATGGCTTCCTGTCCGGTGCAGATCACCCAAATCTTACCTTCACACTCACTTCCGATTTTCTCAGTCAGAGACTGGAGGTTCAAAAGCATATCGGTATCCGTACCAACATACTGACCAACCTCGTCAATCATAAACAGCAGACGGAAGTTTGCAGGTTTAGTATCTACATAGGCTTTCATATCTTCCACAAGCTGTGCGATAGAAATTTCTGTTGCGGTTTTATCATTGAACCATGCCTTGGCATCGTCCTCACTCATATCCAGAACTTCCATCAATGTCGGGATGATGAACTTGCCATTGAAAGCAAAGGCACGGCGCATTTCAAGCCAAGGCTTGCCTTTCTTTTCTTCAAAAACTCTGCGGAACTCCTCGGTTTTTCCCTGCTGGTCAATATAACGCTCCATCATGGCAACTTTCAGATTTTCACCGTAAAATCCCAGATGGTTGTAGAACATCTTTGCAAATACACGAAGTACGGCAGTTTTGTCTTTATTGCTGAAGCCTTCAATATCAATGTTGAAAAGAATGGTTTCCGTCTGTCCCTTTGTAGCACGGTCGATCAGCATAAAAGTTGCCGGGTCATCCTCAAACTTTTTACGGAAACGCTCCACACTGCGAATGCCTTTTACCTCTTTATTTTCCAAAAGATAGGAAAGCATTTTCAAGAAGTGAGATTTACCACTTCCAAAGAAACCAGAAATCCAAACACCCATATCGGCGGTCGGCTGGTCGAAAGCATCACCGTAATAATTGAAGAACGTAATGAAATGTTTCTTCAATTCTCTGGTAATGACATATTCATTTAACTCCTGCTCTATTACATCATCAGCTGCCTGATCTACTTTAATTACACCATTGATTTTGCGGTTAATGTCATCCGCAAACATATCTCGAATCATCATGGCTTTATCCCCCTTAATCTATGACATTGAATGCCCGGTAATAATCATTTGGTGTCAAACGATTGAACAGTTTTACATGACGACCATCAAACTCACCCGGATACATAACCAAAATCGGAACATCTGAAAAATACGGTTGCAAGGCTTCCAGTAACGTATGGATTCTCATAAACGGGAACACCTCGCCCACACCTGTCAGCATCAGCACATCACCCGGTTCGTGTGGCTCATACTGTATTTTATCAATGAACTCTCCATTGCCGATTGCGGAGTTAAGCTGCTCCAGAAGATAAGCACTTCCGTCAGCTTCTTCCATATCGGGAATCGCATCTGTGATGTCCATATCATCGCAGATAGAGAGAAATGTTTTATATAAATTACAAACGATCAAATGGCAATCTAAGGACTGATCAGTTTCCAGCTGATTCACAAAATGGCGGACAACCATTTCATTCTCCGGTTCATAGCAGAAGATTCTAATATTCACCTCATTGCTGAGTCCTTTGCCTTCCAGGAACTCCGGTTCCTGAATCAATGCCCGAACTTTGTCCAGGCGTTCTTTTATGTCACTCATTGGCTACCTCCTAAGAAAAGCAATTAAACGCTGGCAGTATCGCCGTGTCGCCATTGCTTCTGATGGCATTCTCCAAAACAGGATGCAGCCATACTGGATTCAAATGATCTGCCTTGAGGTTGTCGAGATATTCTGTTTCAACAAGCACTCTGGCAATGATCTGTTTTAACTTTGTTATTGTAGTATCGCTCCAGGAAGCCACGGTATCATTCTGCTCCTGCAAGCGCATAAAAAATGTATTCAAATCTATCTTACCAAAAGACGTGTCCCTTAATCTGTACTTCTCTCCAATGACGGTCAGCATAAATTCCCAAACCAATCGGCTTTGCTTCATCAACGCATACAGACAAATCTGTTTTGCCACATCCGTCGGCTGTGAAGCAATCGCAGAAACCAGAGAATCATCTTCCAGTGCATGAAGCCGTTTGATGCAGGCTTTCACCATGCGTGTGATAGATTTTTCCGTTGGGTACTGGAAAAGATTCTGCTCTACAATTTCTTTCACAATCGTATCATCTGAATTTCCCTCTGCCATTAGCTTTGCGGTAGAACGCATCTCGTAAAAAAGGAACGGTTCTCTGGTCAAAGACGCAATATAAGGATAAGAATGATCCATACTACCGTACCTCCTTACTGTTCCTCTTTTTTATCAGGAACAAATTCCATGATGTCTCCAACATCACAATTTAACACCGTACAAATCTTTTCTATTACATCCATGCTGACATTTTCATCTTTGGACAGCTTTGACATTGTTGTCGAGCTGAAACCGGTCTGTAACCGTAAATCTTTTTTTATCATGTCTTTATCAATCAGCATTTTCCATAGCTTTTTATAGCACACTGCCATATTGTCACCTCTCACTATCACTTCTGTCTAAAGCTCAGTATTTATATTACTTCCCCTATCATAGCACAAAAGTGTGAGTAGTACAATCAGGATACCAAATTTTCAAATTCTCGCTTTATGAACTCACACTTCTGATTTGTATCTTTAGAAATTCAGAGATTTTAAGGGATAAAAGGGATAAAAGCGAAGTTCACAAACTGGCAAGCAGTGTCTACGGGGTCCCGTAGACATATTTTCTCGATTTTCCCTCCGGTCGAATCTTCGCAAATTGCTTGTTGGGGAAGCATCCCCAATCCCCTTTGAACATCATCTGCGATGATGGCTGCTCGACCAGTTTGGTCGTTTCCTTATTTTTGTAGTAGATACATTTTTGACCATGTGATAAAATTTATATAGTGTAACTTTTTGTCGAGAAGTGACACCGAAAGGGGAACAGTTATGAGGAAAGAAGTAGACCATATTGAAGAATACCGACAGGAATTGAAAGAACTTGAAGCGTTCAAAAATGATAAAAGTGAAATGTTTGAGACAGATGATTCTGCTGACTTGGAAGAATTGCACTTGCGTATCAAACATCAGGAAATTGTAGAATCTCAATACACCAGAATCCGCAATGAGGAACTGTGGCGTATCTGGATAGATTTGATTTATCCATGGTTAGAGGAAGAAGCAATGACCCAGGGATTGCACGTTATCCTTGATGTGGATGATGAAAAACTTACTGGTAAAATCACCATCAGTGGCGACCGTTTTTTCATAAACAATCTCTATTGCGATGCTAAGAATTATTTAGAAGTCATGGTACATTATGCAAATGATTTTTGGATCAGTGATGAAAATGGACTCTTTGTAGTTGAAGTCCTGTTTGATTTATATGATAAAGAAAAGACCTCTGATAAGACCCAAGAAATCGAAAAAGCAAAGCAGGATTTCAATTCATTCCGGTTACAGCACGGAAAGAAAGTTCGCTTCAAGTTTAATCCATAAGCAATGATAGAAATTAAAAAAGAGCCACGATCCGCACTCTATTTCCAGAGTACAGACCGTGGCTTTCTTCATGGGTCAACGATGGTGCTTTTGTTCTTGCTGTTCCTGTTCTTTCTGTCGTCTTTCTTCTTCCTTTTTCCGATCAATACCAAGAATATGTTCAACAGTTTGTTTTGCGATCAGATATTCCTGCATTTCTTTTTTTACCTGGCGATACTCTGTATAAGCCTGTTTCTTTTCCGTGAGAAGTTGATGAAATTCTTCATCCAGCGATTTGCGTGATGGAATCTTTTTTCCGCCCAACTGATTGAAGGCTTCCTTCGCCGCTTTGTGCAAAAGAATTTCCTCTCGGTGTGCTTCAAAGAATTTTTTACTGTATCCAGCACGGCGATAATCTTCATAAACGGCTCTGGTTTTCGCATAATTGTTGATATGCTTTTTCAGTGCGCCGATCTCAATCATACGCCTTTCTGCTGCCTTGATATTACCAGACAACTCATTAAAACGGGCAGACAGTTTTTCAGTAAGAGCTGCCAATTCTTCATAGCTGTCCACACCTTTTTCTTTCAACAGGCAGACTGTACGAGCAGCTTCTTTACGGTTATATTTTTTCGCCCAACGTTCATAGCCAATAGATTTTCCTTCTGCCATTTTCTCATGAATATCAATGAGAAGATGGAAGTCTCTCTGCGTATGAATCTGTTTACTGGTGTTTTTCGCTTTATGTAAAGTCTTACCGGAGATAACAGCACGAATCGCATCTTCACTGTATTCATCGCCCAGAGAACGGAGCCTGATAAAGCGTTCTTTTCCTTTTTTACGGAAAGCCAGATTCTTCCCATTCTTCACTTCATATTCCAGCTGAATCAGTTGCTGAAGAAACTCGTCAAAGTTCTTAGGTTTTGTAGTAAGTATCTGGTCTATTGCCGCACAGAGCATATCTCGTTCACTTTGTTTTTTGGGAAATACAGTTCTTTTCTTTCGTTCCCGATATGGCTTCGGTATGATGATAGACAGTCCATGCTCCGCACATATTCTGTCACTGAGCTTCTGAACCGCCAGACCAGATAAGAAAAAATCCTTGAACTTGCGTGTGCAGTCCAAAGTCGTCGAGTTATAAATAATATGATTATGAATGTGCGCCCGATCAATATGCGTTGCAACGATAAAAGCGTGTTTTCCCTTCGTCCAACGCATCGCTGTTTCATAGCCCACCTGGTTTGCTTCCTCCGGTGTAACTTCACCTGGCTTGAAAGACTGTCGTATCTGATAGGCAATCACATTATTTTTCTGTTGCCTACCGGTGATATGCTGATACTGCCGCTTGGAAAGAAGAAATTCTTCATCCGCTGTCTTTGGGTCGCATTCATAAGAACTGATAAATTCTCCGTTATTGGTTTTCTCTGCATTCTGTGAATAGTCTGTGCGGTCGGCAAGACATTGTGCCACCGACTTGCCTTTATTCACATGAAGTGCAATCAATCTTGTCGCCGCCA
>ERZ779877.2480-NODE-2480-length-13534-cov-4.372283_pt1 | contig 13534 bp, 19 predicted proteins | sample MGYA00511556_ERZ779877 | MGnify/ENA primary metagenome ERZ779877 (study PRJEB29588, sample SAMEA2159338) | human gut metagenome | biome: human gut; feature: human-associated habitat; material: faeces | place: Denmark | collected 2008/2010 ...
CGTGGGGTAACAATATGCTTACGAAAGCCAAAGAGGTAATGAATGCCATGGTAACAGGCGTTATTACGATTGTTAAGGAACTGCCGCAGAAAATCTGGAACAGCATAGTAGGGGCAGTTACCAAAGTGGCTACGTGGGGTAACAATATGCTTACGAAAGCCAAAGAGGTAATGAATGCCATGGTAACGGGCATTGTTACGATTGTTAAGGAAATACCGCAAAAGATTTATAACAGCATTTCTGGTGCAATTTCCAAAGTGGCTACATGGGGTACAGAAGTAAAGAACAAAGCCGTAGAGGGCATGAAAAATGTAATTACTGGAATAACAGACGTATTTAAGGATATTGGCAGTACGTTTGCAGGGTTCGGTAAAAACATGGTAGAGGGCATCTGGAACGGCATAAGCGGCGCTACGAGGTGGATAAAAGACAAAATAAGCGACTGGGTAGGAAATGTTACCGATTTCCTTAAAGATTTATTCGGAATTGCCAGCCCGTCTAAGCTGATGCGTGACGAAATTGGCGTATATCTGGCGCAGGGTATCGGCGTTGGCTTTTCTAATGAAATCGGCGGCGTTAAGAAAATGATTGAGGACAGCGTACCGCAGGAATTTGACGTAGACGCAAAGGTAAATGTAGGCAATGAATTTAAGTATGATAACGACGACAAAAAGCCAAAGCCGAGAGGCGGCGGCAGTGCAGCAGGCGGCGTAGTTGTCAATCAGTATATTTATGCGAATACCACGGACTATGCAAAACAGCAGAAAGAGGCAGCCCGACAGTTCAGAATGATAGCAAGGACGGTGTAACACATGGAAAATGAAAAACTGACTTACATAAATTCAAGGGGCGAGCGGTTAGAGCTGGGAGTAGACAGCGTATACCATTGCAATATAAGTAAAGACGTAGAGGGCATTTCCGGCGTTACGAGCGTCATTTACAGCACAAACAGTATGGGACAGCACGGCGACACCTACGTAGGGCAGCGTATCGAGGCGAGGGACATAGACGTAGTGGGACATATCAACACACGGGATAAGGCGCAGGCATTGGAACTGCGCCGCCGTATGCTTAAGATATTTAACCCAGAGCTTAGCGCTACGCTGGTGTATGAGTACGGCGGCTTTAAGCGTGTGATTGATTGCAGGGCGTATGGAGAGCCTAAGATACTAAAGAAAGAGGTACTTTATGAGTTTGATTTACAAATAGAGTGCCTTAACCCGTTCTGGCGGGAAGAGGAAGAAACAAAAGAGGATATAGCAAGCTGGGTGGCTGCGTGGCATTTCCCTTGCGTTATCGAAAAGGACAGCACAAAGAGCATGATATACGGATACCGAGCGGAAAGCGTAATAGTGGACTGCTACAACGAGGGCGACGTATCAACAGGAATGAGGATAAGGTTTACAGCACTGGGGACAGTTTCAAACCCGATACTGCTTAATGTGGATACCGAGGAATTTATACAGATTAACGCCACTATGAAAACGGGCGACGTGATAGAGATTAACACGAAGTACGGCAGCAAGGGCGCTAAGCTGATAAGGGACGGCGTAGAAACCGACTATTTCCGCTACATTGATGTAGACAGTACATTTATGCAGCTTGCCATAGGCGACAATATGTTTAGGTATGACGCAGCCAGCGGCGTAAATTCTCTGGAAGTATCCATATTCTACAGCAAGGAATTTTTAGGAGTGTGACGGTATGGAGCTTAGAGTATTTGATAAAACAGTACAGCCACTGGGAGCTATAGACGAGCTGGCAAGCCTGCTATGGCATACAAAGTATTTTGACGTAGGAACTTTTAGCCTGCTTGCGCCGATTACGGACAATAACAGCCGTTTGCTGGTAGAGGGTAACTTAATAACCAAGCACGACGGAAAAAAGGAAGTAAAGACCGCTGACGGCGGCGTATGGCGCAGGGCAGCGCAGATAACCTACGTACACATTACCAAAGACGAGAACGGCTTAGAGCAGTTAGAGGCACAGGGCTATATGCTTAGCTGGTGGCTTAATAAGCGCTGCATTTATCCGCAGATTGTGGCGACAGGTACAAACCAGTATCTCATAAACCTTATGGTAAAGAACAACTGCGGCAGCACAGCAGGAACAAAGCGGCGTTTTCCATTGTTTGCATTTTTGGCGCAGGAAACCATAGACGGAGTGGCGGTTGAATATGCAAACGAGGTATACGCACAACTGGGGCAGGAAGTAAAGGCAAGGGCGCAGGCTGGAAAGCTGGGCTATGACATTCTGCTTAACGAAAGAGAGGGAATGTTTGGCTTTTATCTGTATAAGGGCAATGACCTTACAGCCACAAATACCGAGGGTAACACACCCTGCATATTTTCAAGAGATTTTGATAATGTCAACGAGCAGGAATATACAGCCAGTATAGAGAACTGCGGCAACTTTATTTATGTGCAGGGAGCAGCTGACGACGACGGCAGCCAGCCAGTAACCACAGTGGACGGCGAGGGCGCAACGGGGCTGGATTTAGTAGAGGTATTCTGCGACGCTACGGATATTGCCAGAAAGTACCAGCAGGGGGAAACAGAGGTAACAATACCGCTGGATACCTATATTGCAATGCTGAAAACGAGAGGCAGCGCAGAGCTGGAAAACTACGGAAAGAATATAAATTTTGTAAGTACAATAAATACAAATTCAAACTTGAAATTTAAGGCTGATTTTGATTTAGGCGACCGCATTACTTGCAAAGAAACCAAGTGGGGCATACAGATAGATGCACGTATTACAGAAGTAACAGAAACATACCAGAAAGGCAAGGAAACCGTAGAGGCGACTTTTGGCGACAGCCTGCCGACGCTGGTAGACCAGATTAGGAAAGTGAGGTAGCGGAAATGGCAAACAGCTTACCGTTTAATGCCGTGGCAGTAGACGGAGAGTACGACAGGGTATATAAAGCCGAGGATTGGGCGTGGTACTTTGCTACTTTCATTGCAAACGGCATTTTTCCAAAGCCGAGCGACGGGCTACAGGTGGTAGCTTACAGCGGCATGGAAATAAGAGTAAATGCGGGCTATGCCTTTATAAACGGCTACGCCTTTAGAAATCCCGCAACGCTTAGCGTAACACTGGATACGGCAGAGGGAGCGCTTAACAGGGTAGACAGGGTAGTAGTTCGCTGGGATTTGCAGCAAAGAGATATGTATATTGCGGTGCTGAAAGGCACACCGTCTGCAAAGCCGACAGCAACGGCAGTAACCCGCACTACGGAAATATGGGAGCTTGCGCTTGCAGATATTTACGTAGGCAAGGGCGTAACAAGGATACAGACGCAGAATATCACAGACCAGCGGTTTAATAGCGCAGTCTGCGGTATCGTAACGGGAACGGTGGAAGAGATAGACGCAAGCGTGCTTACAAAACAGTTTACGGACTTTTTCAACACCTATAGCGCAGCCGTGCTGGACGAGTTCAGCGCATATAAGCAGAATATGGAAAAGTACCTTGCAGAGATTGCGGGCGTATATGACAGCTACGTAAGCAAGACAGAGGGCTTATTTGCGCAGTATGAAAGCCAGTTTAACGAAAGATACAGCAGTTTTGAAAACACGCTTGACAACTGGGATAAGGAACTTTTAAGCGCCTATACAGACTTTATGGCAAAAATTAAGCTATTCCAGTCGGACGCTGAAAACGAATTTAACACATGGTTTGAGAGTATCAAGGACAAGTTGGGCGAGGACATAGCAGGCAGCCTGCAACTGCAAATTGAAGAGCTGGCAGCAGCCATGCAGGAAGTGAAAAAGCAGGCAGAGGCTGGCACGAAAGAAACCAAAGAGGCAATAGCAGCGCTGGACGAGCGGCTTAAGAGAGTAGAAAGCGGCTGGGGCATTGACTATAAGCATGATGCTGTACTGGGATTGTGTTACATGGGTGCGGCATACATGAGCCAGCATTACGAAAGAACAGTAGAAACGGCAGTGTTAGGGGCTACCTACGTGGGTAATTCCTATCTTGCAAATACATTTTAGAAAGGCGGCAGACCATGAAAGGATTTCCTAAAGTATTAAAGACAAAAGAGGACTATTACAACTGCCTTGCTATGGTAGCAAGCGGAGAACTGGCGGCAGCGGATTTGCTGGCAAAAATCGAGAGCGCAGAGAATCAGCGTTATATTGAGTGCGGCGTAGCAGCTGTAGAGGAAGAGAAAAAGGCGGTTACGGTATATTACTGCGACGAGGCAGCGGTAGGTATGAAATTCGTAGCGGGCGACGTATCCGGCACGGTGCAGGGAGTAACACATATCCAGACCGACGAGGCAGCGGCAGCAGGAGAGGCAGGAAACGACAGAACAGCCCTTACACTTTCCAAAGCGGTAAAAGCGGGCTGCAAGGTAATTGCGCTGGAACGCACAGACACCGTGGCAGGAATGACAACAGACGACATTGCAGCACTGAAAGGAGTATTAAAGCAGTATGAGTAGATTATTAGTGGACGACGTTACAAAGACCGACGCAAGGGCGCTTTTGAACGTAAATAAAATGGCTACAATCAGCGATATTGTAGCACCGAGCAATGAGTACATTTACGCCAGCGGAGCAAATGAGCTGACCGTAGTAGAGGGCTGCGTAATTGCCGTGGGTGGTGCTGGAATTTTCAAGACAGCGAATACCATTCTTACGGCTGCTAATCTGGACGCAGGCAGCGCTTTTGCGGTAGGTAAGGACTATTACGTATATATCTGCGACAGCAGAATTGACAGCGCAGACGAGAAATACGTAATTTCCCTTAACTCTACATACCCGACAGGCTGGAACGCTACAAACAGCCGTAAAATCGGTGGCTTTCATTATGGACGCTGCCGCAAGGTGGACAGCAATTTGCAGCCGCTTAATGGCAGCAGTGTTATTTTTGGCACTGGCTGGGAAAGTGCAGTAAGCAACGGCATTGTACCACGTTCTGTATGGACACTGGGACACCGCCCGAAATGCAGCCCAGAGGGTATGGTATATTTAGGCGGCGGCACATGGGTAGATATTTACCTTAATTCTGACGACGGAGCAAAGGGCTTAAAATCAGAGTACGGCTGCGCACCTATGACGGGTACAGAAAGCATGAACTGGTACAACTTTGTAGAACGCCTGGCAAAGAGCGGTAAGCGCCTGCCGAACTATGCGGAGTTTTGCGCTTATGCTTTTGGCAGCCCTGCCGGACTGGATAACGCAAATACAAACGCATGGAGCGCCACCAGCAATACAGGTAGAGGCGTAACAGGCAGCGTGGTAAATGCCGTTTCTTCCGTGGGTGTTGTAGATGCCGTGGGGCGTGTCTGGGAGTGGCTGGACGAGCTTATTACAAGAGCGGAACACGCCACAAATGCAGACTACCACGCAAGCGTAGCGTGGGGCTGGGACAAGAAAAGCCCATTGAACACAGGCGAGAAGTCTTACGACGTTGGTAACATTTGCCAGTATTACGCATATTCTCTGGCGGCGCTGCTTGCGGGCGGCAACTGGAACATTGGGGCGAATTGCGGCGCTCGTGCCGTGGATTGCAGCAGTTACCCGTGGTATGTCTTACGGATAGAGCAATTCTTACGGGAAGAGCTTAAGTTAGAGTTTAACCCGAAAACTACCATGCTGGCAGCAAAGAACGGTATAGACTTTGTAGGCTACAAACACAGGGCAACGCACAGGAAAGTACGAAAGGACAGCATAAAGCGCATAAAGCGTACTATCAAGAAGTGCGAGAGCGGGAAAATCACAAAAGAGCAGTTACAAAAGAGTATACAGAGCTGGACGGGACACGCAGGACACGCCGACAGTTATAACCTACGAAAGAAAATAGAAACGCTGGCAGAGGCAGCCATAGAAAAGGCTGCTTAAGCGGCAGAATGCAGGAGCGAGTACATGAGTAGCAATTTACTAAGGGTAGTACAAGAACAACAGGAAACCATAGAAAAGCAAAGCAGGCTTATTGCTGATTTAATAGCCACTCTGGAAAGCTGGGAGCAGACAGCAGGCTACGACGGCGCAGAGCTGAAAGAGCGGGCAGAAAATTTGCAATTAAGAGAAAGGCAGGATTTATGAACATGACTATTACAGAATTTATTGAGGCGGCGGAACATAACAAAATTATCCAGCTGGTAGTATTGGCGATTGTGTGCGACACGGTTTTTGGCGTGCTGCGTGCAATCAAAGAGAAGAAATTTAACAGCTGCGCAGGCATTGACGGGGCTATCAGAAAAGTAGGTATGCTTATTTCTCTGGTATTCATGCTGGCAATCGACGTACTGATTAAGATTAACTTAATCGGATTTATACCGGAGCAGGCACGTACATATTTAGGGCTTGATACCGTGGGCGTGGCTGAATTTTTCGCATTGCTTTACATTGCCTATGAGGTAGTGAGTATTTTTAAGAATATGGCATTATGCGGGCTGCCCGTAAAAAAGGTATGGGAAAAGGTGCGGGAGTTTCTGGCGAAGTATACGGACGAACTGCCGGACACAGACGAACTGGACGGGGACAGCACCACAGGCAACGTAGAGGAACACAGGACACAGGAAAGATAAGAATAATAAGGACATAGCAGCAAAGAGCGCTTGCGGGACACCGCAGGCGCTTATTTTGTATGCGGAAAGGCGGGAAATATGAACATTAACAGAAAGATAAGTAAGTACAATTTCAATAAGGGCAGCGTTTCCAGAATTAAGTATATTGTTATCCATTATGTAGGCGCACTGGGCGGCGCAGAGGACAACTGCCGATATTATGGCGGCGGCAATAGAAATGCGTCGGCGCATTACTTTGTAGGATTTAACGGCGAGGTATGGCAGTGCGTAGAGGACGCTAATATAGCGTGGCATTGCGGAGCGTCGAGCTATAAGCACGCAGAGTGTAGAAACGCTAATAGTATCGGTATTGAAATGTGCGTAAGGAAGAAAAACACAAAGAGCATGGGTGCAACAGATAAAGACTGGTATTTTGAGGACGCAACAGTAGAGGCAGCGGCAGAGCTTACCCGTTACCTTATGAATAAATACGGCGTGCCTGCATCTCATGTAATCAGACATTACGACGTAACGGGCAAGATTTGCCCTAACCCGTATGTATATAACACCAGCGCCCACACATGGGACGAGTTTAAGCGTAAAATCAGCGGACAGGCAGAAACACCGCAGGGCGGCAATGAAAAAACAATCTGGAATTTTCTTACAGGCAAGGGCTTAAATGCTTATGCCGTGGCTGGTATTATGGGTAATCTGTACGCTGAAAGCGGGCTTATGCCGAACAACTTACAGAACATCTATAACAATAAGCTGGGTAAGACGGACGCAGAATATACAGCGGCGGTGGATAATGGCAGCTATGGCAATTTTGTAAAGGACAGTGCAGGCTATGGGCTGGCGCAGTGGACGTATTGGAGTAGAAAGCAGGCGCTGCTTAATCATGCAAAACAGGCGGGCGTATCCATTGCAGACCTTAATATGCAGCTGGGCTTTTTATGGGAAGAATTGCAGGGATACACAGCAGTAATGGACGCACTGAAAAAGGCGGGCAGCGTGCGTGCTGCATCTGATGCCGTTCTTACTGGATATGAAAAGCCAGCAGACCAGAGCGAAACAGTAAAGAAAAAGCGTGCAGAGTACGGCGAGGGATACTATAAAAAGTATGCAGCAGGAAACGGTACAAAGTATTACAGAGTGCGCAAGAGCTGGACGGACGCAGCAAGCCAGCTGGGGGCGTTTACGTCGCTGGAAAATGCAAAGAGCGCTTGCAAGGCGGGTTATACTGTATATGATGATAACGGCAAGGCGGTATATACCGCAGCGGGGCAGCAGGCAAGCGCAGGCGTTCCGTTTAGCGTACAGGTAGATATTTTAGACCTTAATATCAGAACAGGAGCAGGCACGAACTATGCAAAGACGGGAGAAACCACAGGAAAGGGAGTATTTACCATTGTGGAAGTGAAAGCCGGACAGGGCGCAAGCGCTGGCTGGGGACGCTTGAAGAGTGGCGCAGGCTGGATTAGCTTAGATTATGCCACAAGATTAGCTTAAGTTTTTGAGGGCGGGCGGTTTGTTGTCTGCCCTCTATTTTTTTACAATTTTATAGGATTTTCTGCATAAAAGCGTTGACAATATACCAAAGTTGGTATATAATAAAATCATGGAAAGGAGATAAGAACAAATAAGAGGCAAAGCCACTGGAAAGGAGAAACGGCACAATGGGTAAGAAAAAGAAACAAAAGAAAAAGCCTATCGAATGGCGAGACCTGACAATCAACGCATTGATAGACTTAATCATAGGCATAATACTTATCATAATCGGTAAGTACATAGGTTAGGGCGAAAGCCCTAACCGACAGGCGGGCGATAAGCCCGCCGCCTATAAAAAATATAACACAAACCCACAGCCGAGTAAAGAGTATGCTTTTGAAATTAGGAGTATTTTTAGTAGTAGTAGGACTGGTAAAGTTGCTTATTGCTTTCGTTTTGAGAGCAAAGGAAAAGAGAGGTAAGGCATGAACTTAGGCGAGAACATAAGGAAAGCACGAAAAGCGGCGGGCGTTTCACAGTCAGAACTTGCGGAACGCCTGCAAGTCCACCAGAAAGATATAAGCAGGTGGGAGAATGGGGCGCACGCACCGACAATAGAAATGTTTGCGAAAATATGCAGAGAGCTTAACGCCTCTGCTGATGAAATTTTAGAATTGAAGTAGATACGAAAGCGAGGGCTTACTATGACAAAGAAAAAGGTAATTTTAGTGGCAGCGGCTGCATTATTTGCAGTAAGCGGTTTAACGGCGCTGCCGTCTGGAAATATAACAGGTGGGGTGGGCTGCATTGTGGTTGCGGCAGTATGCGCCTATTTTGGACTGAAAAAGAAAAGCGCAGGAAAAGAGAACGAAAACAGAATGCCTGCGCCTGCCGCTGCATCTGGTGGCAGAGCTTTAGATACAATCAGAACGAAAGTAGTAGGCGTGACGTTCAATAATGAGGACGGAGAAAACAGGCAGGATATTTTAAGTAGAATGTCCGGCAGTGAAGATATTACAGTAGAAAAGTACACATACAACGGAGAGCCTGCCGCATACGTAAAGTGGGGCGATAAGGTAATAGGCAATCTATCGGCAGAGCTGGCGGGGGACTTAGCGAGAAAGTACCCGAAAGCCCGCTACACCGCAGAAATACTGGAAATTTCTGGGGGGGGGGTACAGACGTTCGGGTGCAATATAGAACTTGACGTAATCGAGGACGCAACGCCCAGCGTAAGCCAGCATACGGGAGAAACTACAGTATATGTAGACCGTAGCAACAAAAAATACCATAGTAAGCCTAACTGTTCGGGAATGAAAAACCCAAAGAGCATACCGCTAAGCCAAGCAAAGAAGAAATACACCGCTTGTAAAAAGTGTTGTAAATAGGTAAAGGCATTAGCCGCAGACTTGTAAAAGAGTTTGCGGCTTTTCGTCGTATATGGGGAAAGAACAGGAACGAAAGAGAGGTAGCAGAAATGGCGAATAAGAAAGGCAGCCGACAGCTGACATGGACAGACCGTATAAGTATTGAGGCATTGAAAAAAGCAGGGCATAGCGTGATAGAGATAGCAGAACAGCTGGGCGTACACCGCAGCACTATATACAATGAGCTTAAGCGAGGGGAATATATGCACAGAAATAGCGACTATACAGAAACATTAAGTTATAGCCCAAACAAGGCACAAATGAAAGCAGAGGAAAATTTAAAGGCAAGGGGTACACAGCTTAAAATAGGAAACGATATTGCATACGCAAATTATATAGAGGATAAAATAGTAAATGAAGATTACAGCCCAGCTGCGGTACTGGGAGAATTGAAAGCACAGGGGAAAGAGGGGGACTTTTCCGTAACAGTATGCGTAACGACCTTATACAGCTATATTGATAAGGGTATTTTCCTTAAGCTGTCTAATAAGAATTTGCCAGTAAAGAAGAATAAGAAGAAAAATTATAAGAAAGTACAGAGGCAACAGAAAAGGGCGGCAGCAGGAGAGAGTATAGACAAACGCCCGAAAGAGATAGATACACGGGAAGAGTTCGGCAACTGGGAAATGGACAGCGTTTTAGGTAAGCGGGGAAAGTCAAAAAATACGTTGCTGGTACTGACAGAGCGGAAAACCAGAAACGAGATTATATTTAAACTGCCAGACCATACAGACGAGGCAGTAGTAGCGGCACTGGATAGATTAGAAAGAAAATGGGGCGCTGATATGTTTAAGCGGGTATTTAAGACAATCACAGTAGACAACGGCAGCGAGTTTGCAGATGCAGAGGGCTTACAGCGTTCTATTATCAACGAGGGAGAAAAGCGGACAAAGGTATATTACTGCCACCCGTACAGCAGTTGGGAGCGTGGCACAAATGAGGTAACAAATAAGATGATACGCCGGAAGATACCGAAAGGCACAAATTTTGACGACAGGACAGAGGAAGAGGTAGAGAGTATAGAGAACTGGATAAACGGATACCCACGCAAAATACATGGTTATCATTCAGCAGGGGAACTATTCGAGGAAGAGGTAAAGCAGCTTGCATAAGAACAGAAATAGGGAGCGTGAGAGGCTGGCAGCGGTGGCAGCCTTACTACTGCGCTGTCTAAAAGTGAAAATACACAATAAAACAGGCTGCGTATTGTGCAAAACGGCAAAACGATAAAAACATGAAAAAATGTCGAATTTAATGTTGACATTTTTAAAGATAAGTTTTAGAATGAAAATCGACAAGAGGTTATAAAGCCTCTGCCGATTTTCTTTTTTTATAGGAAACAGCAGAAAAGAAGAGCGTGCAGAGCGTAAAAACTCTGACACGCTTATTTTTTTACCATAAAAGCAAATGAGGACGGAAAGGAGCATAGAACATGGCGAAACGAAAGTACAAGCGTCTGCATTACGAGGACAGGCAGACCATAGAGGCTATGAGTAAGCAGGGCAGCAGTGTAAGTGATATTGCAGAGGTGCTGGGAACGCATAGGGACACAATTTATAGGGAGTTCAAACGCTGCAACGCCACACTGAAAACCTACACGGCGGCAGCGGGGCAGCAGGCGTTATAAACAAGAAAAACAAAAGAGAGGTAAGACACATGAAAAAAGTAGATTTTAACAAATTGCAGGCAGGCGACTTAGTAGAAGTACCACGCACACAGTTTGCACCTATGCGTAGCGGCTGGAATGGCTGGTTATTCAGTGAGGCAGTAGTAATAAGAAAGGGAGTAGGAAGAAAAAGCAAAAGGAATGTAGTCGTAGTGGAAATGAGAACACCAGCGGGAAAGAACAGCTACGGGACTATAGAGGCTACATTTTACGCAGAGAATGTTTTTACTACGCCAGCAGCAAAGAACGCAAGAAACATTTTGAAGAAATACGGAATAGAGGACGCAGAGAGCTTTTACAAATTCATTGAGCGGGACGACGTAACGGGCTGCGATTGGATAAGGTTTTTGATAGAAAAAGGCTTTTTATTTAATGAGTAGGCGGCAGCAGCCGCCACGAGTGCCGTTAGTTCAGTTGGTTAGAGCAGCCGCCTCATAAGCGGCAAGTCGTGGGTTCAAATCCCACACGGCACATTGCGTAGCAGGCATGGCGAGCCTGCGGCAGAGGGCAGCAGGCTAATAGCTGCAATCTGTATACCGTGGAAAAATAGCGGCGGTCATACCAGCCAGAAAGTATGTGGACAGTCAACAGGTTTTCAGTTGCTTTTTAATGCGAAAAGCAGCCCGCACGGTAAAACCAAACGCCAGAACAGGAGAGCGGCACACATGGAAAGACAGAGAGCGCCGCCGAAAGGAAGAGAGGCAGAGAATGGCAGCAGAGGCATTGATAGTAGAGGACGCATACCAGAGAGGCTATGCAGATGCCATAGCAGATATGCGTAAGAAAAAAGAGCAGAGGCGGCAGCGGGAGCAGGCAAAGAAAGCCCGCCGCTGGTATTTCATTAAGCAGAAAGCCTACGGGCTTGCAATGCTGGCAGTTACCGTGCTGGCAGTATGGGCGACAGAGGGCGACATAACAATAGCGGTTATTACCGTACCGCTGGGGCTTATGTGTCTTTTCAGTAAAAAAATGCTGATAGTAGACAACTACTATTTTGAGGCAGAAAAGGGGCAGACATGGGAATAACAAGGACGGTAACAACACAGGTATATTGCGACGTATGCGGCAAGTGGGTAATTGGCTGGGAAAGCGAGGAAACAGGAGTAAGCAGAGAGTGGGCTAAGTACCATGCAAGGTGTAAGGGCTGCACAGCTGGACAAAAGGTTATATGCAAAGAGTGCCGCATAAAGCAGCGTATTAAAAAATGCAGTTTACAGAAAAAATGGGGCGCAGCCGGAATGGACGGCGGCGCTTGTCTGGGATTTTCGCACGACGGGGACGACGAGCCTATAGAACGCTGCAAGCGTTGCATAGCTTGCACAAGTTTTGACTGGGACGAGGAAAAAGAAAGGCTGAAACTATGAGAAAACGAAAACGACAGGTAGTTCTTGAGAATGCGGTTGCAGGGACCCCAGTCCTCGGGATCGGCGAGGTCGGCCAAGCGCTCGTAACAGGGCTCGGGGCAAAACGCAAAGTCGTAGACATTGCTGCACAGGGTGCTGGGAATTTCCATGTGGTGTCCAATCCATTCAATAACCGGCGTGCGGATGCTTAGATTCTATACGTGTGACGGCTCGCCCGAGCGCGAAACGCAACCGCGGCGTAGCTCTTCGGCTAGCTCGCTGTTCGTGCGGCGACTGGAAACGAGGTCCTGGATCCAGGCGTAGTACTGGTTGTCTTTGGGCTCGGGGCTGTCGGACAGCACGACCGGAGTGCCGGCGAACCTTAAGACGGACAACGCAAAGACAAGGCTGGTGCGTTTGTTGCCGTCCTCAAAGATGTGGTCTTTGACCATGTGCTCGGCCACGTAGGTGACCTGGTCAAAGATGTCTGCGAAGCGATCAGCCGGCGATTGGCCGAATATCGTACAGAATGCACCCGCAAGCACGGACTCGACGCGTCCAAGCTCAAGCGCGGCCCGGCCGCCTGTGGCGTCGGCTGTATAGCAGCGCCCGACCGTCATCAGTGTGCTGTGCAGACGCATCACGGCCGCTGCCATGGCCTTGAGCGAACCGGCATCATCGAGCACGAGCGGCGCGAACGGATGAGCGCTCTGCTGCATAGCCGCCATCATGAGTTCTCCAAGAGCCTGAGCGCGTTGGGCATGCCCGCAACGGTCAGCCGAACAGCTTCATCGATTGACGTGGCGCCGTCGAGCAAAATCGGTGATGCTGAATTTGCCACGTGCGCAGTTGAATGATCTTCTTGAGCAATGCAATCAGCGCCGCCATCTTGTTGAACATAGCTCCAAGGCATGTCTGACTCCTCTATAGCTTTACAGATGAAATAGCCTGCGAGTCGTACTCCAGAGCAATCGGTTGCCAGACGAGGTCTTCGATGGTGCAGTTTAGGGTGTCTGCAAGCGCCAATGCCGAGGAAACCGAGGCGCGGCGTAGGTCGAGTTGGTACACGCACCCATGCCCGCGACCA
>ERZ779877.2483-NODE-2483-length-13522-cov-5.211628_pt1 | contig 13522 bp, 16 predicted proteins | sample MGYA00511556_ERZ779877 | MGnify/ENA primary metagenome ERZ779877 (study PRJEB29588, sample SAMEA2159338) | human gut metagenome | biome: human gut; feature: human-associated habitat; material: faeces | place: Denmark | collected 2008/2010 ...
CCGCCGTCGCATCTGCGACGGCGGGCCTTGCATTTTCAGTTACTTCTCTTCGCCGTGGATGATATCGCCGAAGTAGGTGCCGCGGACGATCTCCTCCACGTCCTCTCCCTCGTGTCCCCTGAGGATCTCAAGGAGCTTGCTGTGCGCGGCGACGAGCTCGTCGCCTCTGCCGCTCGTGATCATCGTGCTGACGGTCTCGTAGCGGACGGCGTGCGTCAGCGTGCGCACGACGCGGCTGATCTTGTCGGCCAGCGGATTTTTGCCCATCTGCGAGATCAGGTCGTGGAACTCGTTGTCCACGGCGAAGAAGCGGTCGACCTCGTTGTCACCGCTGTGGACGATCTCTTTCATCTGTTCGAGCATCGCCTCGAGCGCATGGCCATCCTCCTCGTCATACTTCTGGCTGGCAAGGCGCATGATGCCGGTCTCGACCATCTCACGCAGCTCCATCAGATTGTCGAAGGAATCCTGATTCAGGATGATGCCGTAGATCATCGGATCGATCATGCTCTCCTGGAAGCCGCTGCAAACAAAGGTCCCCTCTGAACGCTTGCTCTCCAGCACGCCGAGGTAGGAGAGGATTTTGATGGCCTCACGTACGGAACTGCGGGCAACGCCCATCGACGCGGCCAGCTCCGGCTCGGGCGGGATGCGGTCGCCGGGCTTGAGCTCTTTATTGCGCATGGCGTCTGTCAGGCAGTTGATGACACTCTGCACCACAGACTCTTTTTTCAAATTTTTCACATATCCGGGCGTATCGTTCATAATTTTCTCCTTTTATGCCTGACAATATGATTCCCATGTATAACATAATACAAAGTTGAAGTTTCGTCAATGAAAACCGTCTTTCATAAAAGCGGCGGGCGGCAGATGCATGTCTGCCGCCTTTTTTTCCCTGCTGTGCGCTGCTTCTTCGTCCGATGCATAGGATAAAGCATCGATATCATGTCAGGGGGAGACGTCTATGAATTACTACACGGGGTCCTGCCGCGGGAACGGCTGCTGTCCGTTCGATCCGTATAGCTATGTCACGATCCAGGGGCCGACCGGCCCCATCGGCCCAAAGGGCGATCCCGGCTCGCAGGAACCCATTGGTCCCCGAGGCGAGCGCGGAGAAAAAGGCGAACAGGGCATCCAAGGCGAGAAAGGCGACACCGGCGAAACGCCGGTCATCACCGTCGCGTAGGACACTCCACTGAGCTACAAGCTGCACTTCCAAACCAGCGAGCAGGAGTTGACGACGCCTAATCTATTCGCGCCGTTCACCGAGTACCATGTCGACCTCTCCGCGGCGGACAGCACGCTGAATATTCCGCTCAAGGACCTGATTTTGACCTATCAGCGCGCGTCGGCCAGCGCGCTGCGCATCAGCATCGTGCCGAAGAACACCGCCGCGCCCGTTTTGGTCGACCTGCGCAGAACGACCATCTACGACGGCAGCACGATCGAGACACAGACGCTCAACGGCAGCAGCATTTCCGCAAGCATTGCGATCGACGGCACCGTGTACACAAACTCGCAGGAGACGCACAACATGCGCATCCGCCAGCAGGATCCCGTCACGAAGCTCTGGTCGATGTGTGAGATCAATTCGTTCCTTTCCGCGGGCGGCGCACGCTGCTCCATCCGCATCCAGTGGAGCGAGTACGATGTGGCCTACGCCGCACCGACGGTGTAACCACACCGATACCATATAAAGACACCGTCCGCGTTCCGGAAAGATATCCGGAATGCGGGCGGTGTTCACTATTTGATCTGAATTGTTTCTCCGTCATACACGCCTTGCAGGCATTCGCCGTTTCCGATGTGGTAGGCATAAAAGTCCTTCTTCGGACGCGCATAGGCCTCCATGATCGCCATGATGACGCCGCCGTGGACGACGAATCCCACGCGAGAGCCGTCCGGCACATTTTTGATCGTCTCCGCAAACGCCTCGCAGCAACGCGTTTTGAAGTCCGCCACGCTCTCCCCGTCTGGGATGGGCGTCAGGCACATCGCGTCGACCCACGCCTGATAGGCGAGGTCGCCCGAGAGCTCATCGGCGGACTTCCCATCAAAGCGGCCAAAATCCGTCTCAATCAAGCCGTCCACGACGGTATAGTGCATCTTCGGAAAAAGAATGTCCGCCGTCTGCCGCGTGCGCAGCAGCGGACTGACGAACACTTCGTCGACCGAAAGTTCCCGCTTTTGCAGCGCTTTGACCTGTGCGATGCCCGCCTCGCACAGCGGCTCGTCCGTGCGGCCGATGTAGCGGCGGCGGAGGTTGCCCTCTGTCGCGCCGTGGCGGATGAAGAAAATGTCGATCACAGCAGCCCTCCGATCCAGACGCCGATCAGGCCGCAGAGCTCGCAGAGCTGCAAAAAGAAGCCCGACGTGTCCCCTGTCACGCCGCCAAACTGTGCCAGCGCGAATCTGCGATACTTGAGCGCGGAAACCACCACAAACGCCGCCGCCATCCCGCCAGCCGTGGGAGACATCCAGACCATCCCCGCCGCGGCGGCGAGGCCGACGAGCGTGAGCGCGACTGTCGCCGTGCGGCGCTGGACGCCGCTTGTGAAGGCGCAGAGCATGCCGGACTTTCGCGCATTCGGCAGATTCACCGCGCACAGGCCCGACAGCGCGCGAGAGAGCACGAACAGCGGGCAAATCAGCAAAATATGCCCCGCGGCGAACACCTCGTAGGCAAAGCCCGCGTAGGCGAGCAGGTACACGCCGCCGTAAATGACCGCGAACGCGCCGCAGTTGGCATCCTTCATGATTGCGAGCTTTTTCTCGCACGTCTGGTGCGACGAGAGTGCGTCCACCGTGTCGAGATAACCGTCCATGTGGATGCCGCCTGTCACTAAAATCGGCAGGCACGCCGCGATTGCCGCGAACAGCACGCCGCTCATGCCCGTCGCCTGCGCAAGTACAGCCCACAGCCAGAGCGCCGCGCCGCAGAGAACACCCACCGCGGGGAAAAAGCAGATCGCGTAGCGCATATTTTTTTCGTTCCAATCAAGCTGCGGAACGGGCACCGCGCTGTACGTCGACAGCGCGATCAAAAGTGATTCAAATAATCTCATCGAGGTCTCCCTTTTCGGCAAACGGCGCGCCGTCTTTCATTGCGACCGCCGCCGCGGCTCGGTCGTACAGTCTTTGATTCAGGCCGTTCAGCGCGCGGATGTAAGCCGCCGTCTCGCCGTCGTAGCCGTCGGCGCGCAGGCCCGTGATCGTCACCGCGACGAGCAGACGACAGCGCGAGCACAGCGCTTCGATGTCCGCGTACACGCTTGCTTCATCCCCGCCGCGCTCGAACATCGCGTTTGCCAGCAGATTCGACACATCCTCAAGCAGCACGACGCCGTCCCTTTCGACCACCGCCGCGCCGACCTGATATGGGCATTCGAGCGTCGTAAATTGCAGGTCCTTTCGCTGCTCGCGGTGCTTTTCGATGCGCTGCAAATTTTCCTCCGAGCAGGGGCGCATCGTGGCGATGTAATAGCGCTCGCCTATCGTGCGCGCGACGATGCGCTCGGCATAACGGCTCTTGCCGCTGCCGTTTGCACCGGAGATTAAAATCAGCGTTCTCATGCGCGTTCCCTTCTCTCAGGGCGTGAACTGATCGCCCCGGCGAATTTCGTCCAGATAGTCGTCGTTGATGCCCGCCTCGTCAAAGCTCGCCATGTTGTTCATGACGGCGCATGCGGCATCGAGCACCTGAAAGGCGAGGGGGCAGCCGCTGCCCTCGCCCAGCCGCATACCGAGATCAAACAGCGGCCGCAGCGTCATTTCCTCCATCGCAAGGCGATAGCCGATCTCAAACGAGGCGTGGCTCGGCACCAGGTAGCCGCGCACATTCGGGCACAGCCTGACGGCGCACAGCGCCGCCGCGGCGGAAATGAGGCCGTCGATGACCGCCGGCCGGCGTGCCGTCGCCGCGCCCAAAAATGCGCCGCACATCGCCGCGAGGTCAAAGCCGCCGACCTTGGAAAGGACGCCGACAACGTCGTCCCTGTCCGGTCGATTTACCTCAATGGCGGTGCGGATGACCGCTTTCTTTTTGCGAAAGCTCTCCTCCGTGATACCGCCGCCGCGGCCCGTCACGGCCTCGACGTCCGCTCCCAGCAGCACGGCCAGCACCGCCGAAGAGGTCGTCGTGTTGCCGATGCCCATTTCGCCGACACCGATCACGTCCGCATCGACCGTCCTCGCGATCTCTGCGCCGGTCAGGATGGCCTGTAAGGTTTGCTCCCGCGTCATCGCGGGGCCGGTGCAGATATTTTGCGTGCCGTAGGCGATCTTGCGGTTCAAAACGGTGCTCTCGTAAATATCGGCATTCACGCCGACATCGCACACGGTCAAGCCGCAGCCAAAGTGCTTTGCCAGCACCGCAGCTCCCGTCTTGCCCCGCATCAGGTTAATGGTCTGCTGCTTCGTCACGGACTGCGGCGCGCTGGAAACGCCCTCGGCCACCACGCCGTTGTCCGCAGCGAAGACGAGCAGCTGCTTTTTATTGAGCGCATTGTGCACCCGCCCTGTGATCCCCGCAAGCTGGATGGAGATCTCTTCGAGCCGCCCGAGGCTGCCGGGGGGCTTGGCGAGCCGCGCCTGATACGCTTCCGCCGCCGTCATCGCGCTGCGATCGAGCGGCGCGACTACGCGCACGAGCGCGTCCAATTCCTTCTGCATGGCTCTTCCCTTCTTAAAATTCGACGCCGCGCCGCGCCGCGATTCCTCGGTCAAACGGGTGCTTGCGCTTTCGCATCTCCGTCACATAGTCGGCGGCATCCAGCAAATGCTGCGACGGATCTCGCCCCGTCAGCACGACTTCAAGCGCTTTTGGTCTGCCGCGTAGAAAGTCGATCAGCGTTGCCTCTTCGATCAAGCCGTGGTTGCAGGCGGCGACCGCCTCGTCGAGCACGAACAGATCGACGCCGTCCGCGCTCTTTCGCATCACGTCTTCCAGCAGCGCGGAATAGGCCTTTTGCGCCGCCGCTTTCGTCTGCCCGTCCATCGCCTTGAAAAAGCCGAAGTTCTGCGTGCAGCACGCGACCTCAACATTTTGCAGCGCGCGCAGGACGTTCAGTTCCGACGAGCTGCCGTCCTTCAAAAACTGCGCAAACAGCACGCGCTTTCCAGCGCCCGCCGCGCGGACGCTCAGTCCGACCGCCGCGGTCGTCTTGCCCTTGCCGTCGCCGCAGTACAGGTGAATCAGCCCCTGCATGCTCACACCTCCCGATTCAAAATGCGGTAGATGAGCGGCATATCGAGCCCCGCGCGCACCGCGTCTGCCAGCAGATCATACTGCCGCTCCTTGTAGGCCCTCGCGTCAAAGGTGCCGAGCGATTCAAAGGAAACGCCCTTTTTCGTGCACAGCGCTGTTAAGATCGTGTCGGCGACCTCTTGTTCATCGAAAATACCGTGGACATAGCTGCCGTAGACATTGCCCATGCTGAAGAGCGCGCCGCGCGCTTCTTCGCTGCGGCCCATGTGGATCTCGTAGCCCGCGTAGCGCTTGCCGTTCAGCTCAGAGAGCAGTCCCGCGACGCCGGAGAAGACGCCGTTTGTCTGCGTCTGCACCTTTTCGCCCTGAAATACTGTTTCGAGCGGCAGAAGGCCCATTCCGTCGATCTCCGTCACGCCCGCGGCCTCGACCTGTTCGGGGTCGGAAATGTGCCGCCCCAGCATCTGATAGCCGCCGCAGACGCCGAAAACCAGTGTGCCGCCGCTCGCGGCCTTTTGGATCGACGCCTCCAGCCCGCTCTGGCGGAGCCATTGGAGGTCGGCGATCGTACTCTTCGTACCGGGAATCACGATCATATCCGGCGCGCGCAGGTCCCGCGCCCGCTCCACATAGCGGAGCGAGACATTCTCGTAGCGCTCAAACGGCGAAAAATCCGTAAAGTTCGAAATGCGCGGCAGGCGGATGACCGCAATGTCGATGAGCCGCGGCTCCTTATCCCGCCCGAAGCGTTCGCTCAAGCTATCCTCGTCGTCGATGTCGACATGGAGGTATGGCACAACGCCCGCCACGGGTACGCCGCAGAGCTCCTCAAGCGTTTTGAGCCCCGGTTCCAGAATGGCGCGGTCACCGCGGAATTTGTTGACAACAACGCCCTTGATGCGCCTTCTGTCCTCTTCACTTTGCAGCGCGACCGTGCCGTAGAGCTGGGCGAACACGCCGCCGCGGTCGATGTCGCCCACCAGCAGCACCGGCGCATCCACCATGCGGGCAAGACCCATGTTGACGATGTCGTTTTCCTGCAAATTGATTTCCGCGGGGCTGCCCGCGCCCTCGATGACGATGACGTCGTACTCGCGTGCCAAGCTCTCATAGGCCTCCATCACCGCGGGGATAAAGTCGCGCTTTCTGCGATAGTATTCCATCGCGGGCATATTGCCCTGTACGCGTCCGTTCACGATGACCTGACTGCCGACGTCCGTCGTCGGCTTCAGTAAAATCGGATTCATGCGCACATCCGGCTCGATGCCCGCGGCCTCAGCCTGCACCACCTGCGCGCGCCCCATCTCGCCGCCATCTTTCGTGATGAACGAGTTGAGCGCCATATTCTGGCTCTTGAACGGGGCAACGCGATAGCCGTCCTGCTTCAAAACGCGGCAGAGCCCCGCGGCCAGCAGACTCTTGCCCGCGTTGGACATCGTCCCCTGGATCATGATAGTTTTTGCCATGCGCTCACTCCTTTCCCACGCTTCTGATTGCCGCGATAAGCTGTTCGTTTTCCTCGTACTGCCGGACCGCGACGCGATACCAGCCGGATGTCAGGCCCTCGAAATTTGCGCAGTCGCGGATCGCAACGCCGCGCGCTCGCAGCTGTTCCGTCAAGCCCGCATCGCCACGGAATAAGATGTAATTCACCTGCGATGGGCACACCCAAAAGCCGAATTTCCTCAGTTTTTCCTCGAGCCACGGGCGCTCCGCTCGGATGATGGTTCGGTTTTTCTCCAGAAACTCCGCATCGCCCAGCGCGGCGACGCCCGCCGCCTGTGCAAGCGTCGAGACATTCCACGGCGGCACCGCCGCCGACATCTTCCGCAGCAATGCCTCGTCCGCGCTCAGGCCATATCCCAGCCGCAGCCCCGCCATGCCAAAGCTCTTCGTAAAGGCCTTGAGGATAAAAAGCTGCGGGAAGTCAGATAGGGACGGCGTCAGATCAACGCCGCCGTCCGACAGGCTCAAAAAGCACTCGTCGACAAAAAGCGCGATATTTTTCTCGCGGCAGATGCGCAGAATTTCTTCCAGCAAATCGTCCGCAATGAGCCGTCCCGTCGGGTTGTTCGGGTTGCAGAGGAACAGCGCATCGATCTTTTCGCGCGCAAGGATCGGCAAAAAGTTCTCCCGCAAATCAAAGTTTTCCTCTTGCTTGAGCGCAAAGCGCACGACCTCGCAGCCTGTCCGCCGCAAGGCAAGCGAATACTCCGAAAACGTCGGTGCGAGCTCCATCGCGCGCTTGGGCCGCACGGCCCCGCAATAGGCATAGATCAGCTCGGACGCGCCATTGCCGCAGAGGACAAAGTTCTTCGGCACCCCCTCATATTCCGAGATCTTCTGTACGAGTGTCCGGCAGTAGGGGTCTGGGTAGCGGTAGAGCTCGGGCAGCGCGCGTTCGATCGCGTCGGTCACGCTTCTCGGCGTGCCGAGCGGGCTCACATTCGCCGAAAAGTCGAGCGCAATGCCGCCGTAGATATCTCCGCCGTGGCGGTTTTCCGTTTGATAAAGCATTCTCTTCCCTCACAGCGAAAAAATCAGCAGCCGGACCGCGCAGCCAAGCAGCAGCGCCAGAAGCGTCGTGCCGTACATCAGCCGGCAGGCGCGCGGGATATCCTCATGCTCGATCTGCCGCAGTGCGTCGCCGATGTACTCCTTTTTGTGCAGCACGCCGTGATACCACGCGTCGCCCGCAAGGCGCACATCCAAAAGTCCCGCGCAGACCGACTCCGTCTGCGCGGAGTTCGGGCTCGCGTGCTTGTAGCGGTCGCGGCGGAATATCTTCCAGCCGTTTTTCACGTCCATGCGCAGAAGTCCGCCCGCCGCGAGTATCAGCAATGCAGAGATGCGCGCAGGCAGATAGTTCGCAATATCATCCGCCTTCGCAGGCATAAGGCCGATGTCCTTATACGGCGGCTCGACGTAGCCGAGCATCGAGTCCATCGTATTCACAGCCTTGTATACAAAGCCAAGCACCGGTCCGCCGATTGCCGTGTAAAGCATAGGTGCAATCACTCCGTCAGATGTATTTTCAGCTATCGTCTCAACTGCCGCCCTTGTGACGCCTGCCGCATCAAGCACAGATGTATCTCTGCCAACAATCATGGAAACAGCCCTTCTTCCTGCATCAACTCCATCTGTCCTTAGCGCATCGTACACCCTCATGCTCTCCACACGAAGACACTTTGTGGCAAGAATCTGCCACGTCATGACAGCCTCTGCTATTACCCCGGCATATAAATTTATACTGTATGCTGCCACAATAATAATTACAGATATTGCAAAAGTTGCAAAAATTACAGTAAAAGCAAGAAGCATGCCTCTTTTATATTTTATTAGATTTAATTTTTTTTCAGAGCTATTATATCCGGCATCACAATTAAGCCTCTTATCGAGAAAAGAAATGAGTGAGCCGATAAGCCTGACCGGATGCGGTATAAAATGCGGATCTCCTATTAATAAATCAAGCACAAAGCCTGCTATAAATGCAAAAATATGATAACACATATGTTAAGTCCTTCTTAAATAAATCATAGCGATATGGGCACTATTTCATTAAACACAATCTCATTGCCCTCAACCGCCACCTCACACGAGTAGCCACAGCCGTTTTTCACCTGGTAATCATAGTAATCCATATCACAGTAATGGCTCATTATCGCCATGATAGTCCCTCCATGCACAAAAAATACCATTTGTATCTCTTTATCAGGCATAGCCCTCTTAAGCTCTAATACCTGTGAGAGTGCCCTCTCAAAGCCACATATACTTCTTTTGCAAAACTCTTTTCTGCTCTCTCCGTTTGGAAAGGCAAGTGTTCCACCACTGTCAATCCACGCCTGATATGAGTCCCTGAAACGGATATCTGTGCTAAGCTCATTATAGCTTTTTAGCTCCCATTCACCGAAATCCATCTCTACAAACTCTTTTACGGTATGAATTTTATGTTGCTGTGAAACCGGCAAAATAATCTCTGCCGTCTGTTTGCAGCGCCTCATTGGACTGGTAATAATTATCTGCTCCTTTAAGCTATTTTCCTCCAAAGCCTTGTATACACCATTATTTAGTGCATTTTCTAGTTCAAAAACTCCGGCTTCATCGAGTGGCTCATCTGTCCTGCCCAGATATCTGTGCTCTCTGTTTGAGACAGTGCAGCCATGTCTTATAAAAATACAGTTTATTTTATTTTCTGACCGATTCCACATATTACGCGAACTACCTCGTCTGCTTTTTTTGCAAGCAGTATCTCTGCTCTGCCTGTCTGCTCCCTGTACTCTCTCTCAAACGCATCAAGAGGCACTATGCCGTTTCCAATCTCATCAGCAATGACTATTGTATCCGGATTTTCCTCTGCAAATTGCATAAATTTCAAAATATATTCCTGCAGTGGAAGATTTTTCTCAAGCACCGCCCTGATAAAATAATGAAATTTATCTATTATGAGTATACTCTCATCATCGACGGCAAAATTCCATGGCCATTCCATGTTTGATGCCTTATCATTGCAGGCATTATCTTTTAGAAAAAAGCAGTCATACACATCATATTTTTCTGTTTTTTCTATCATATTTTCGAGCACATAATCAAGCTTTCCCTGTGCCACTCCGCCTATCACAAGCTTCATATTTTCTCCAATTCCAAAGTTTAAAATTCATAGTACAACTTTTATCAAAATACTTATCCGTACCATTCCTATATTCAAAACAAATATACTAAATAATAAAAGAGACACCACCCAGAGCCACTGCCATGGCGCACTCACATATACACACAAAATATCCTGCCGTATCGCCTGTGATGCCGCCAAGCTCCTTTTTTGTTTTCACATAATAATACCAAAAGCTAAGTGCTGCCGCAATGATCATGGCCACCGCATAAGGCAGTGACACAATAAATAAAACAGCCATACACAGTGCAAGCTGGATGTATAGTGCTGCCCTCACGATCGTTCTGTGTGCAGTGTCCGCAAACATAAATAACAGTCCATCGCTTTTTGCCGATTTAAATGACACAACCGCTATTCCGCTTAAGCACCTTGAGATGAAAAAGCCTGCACAAAAAACAATAAATGCTTTATCATTCATTATCTGAGAAAAAGCTCCCATGAATAATAATCCGTAGGCTGCAAGCATTATAACGGCAAATGCTCCTATATGTGAATCCTTAAGTATTGCAAGCTTTTCCTCCCGCGGTTTGTATGAATGAAATGCATCCATTGTATCCATAAAACCATCTATGTGAAAGCCTCCCGTAACCGCTATCGGAATGAGTGTGCCTATGCATACATAGCAGATATCCGTCACTCCAAAATGAGAGTATATATATCTCCAAAGCATAAGAAGCAGTCCAATCACAGCTCCTATCCACGGAAAGAATACCAGCATGTACTTCATGTCATCATCATTCCATTTAAATTGTGGCATAGGTATCTTTGAATACATGGAAAAAGATACTATGCACGACCTTATTAACTTCATAATACACTTAACCTCCACACTGCTTCACTTAACCGCAACAGGAATGCCTGCAACTACCTCAACGACACGCTCTGCCATCGCAGCAAGCCCTCTGTTTACAATGCCCATTGCCTTTATGTAATTCATCGTTGATTGATCATAGCTGACTCCGTCTTCAAATACATTGTTTGTCACAATTACAAGCTCCGCAACATTTTCACTTAAGATACTTACCTCTTTTAACACCTTTTTACTCACATGGCTGATTTGAGCAGTATCATAATCCTTCATATTTTCAGGGGCATCCAAAGCCTCTTTTTCAGCTTCGGCAGCCTGTATACCGGAAGCATCTACAGGTGGAAACATCTCATTTGCAACAAGGTTTGACATACACTCAAGCAGTGCTGACCGTCCGTTTTTTAAACAGTTTTCAGATTGCAGCTTAGAAACCGCATTTTGGATATCACGAGGCTGCTCGATGGTAATAAAGCCTTTTCCGGCACGAAGTCTTCTGTGCCTGTCTATCTTCCGCTGCCCCTCATCATCAAATACCTGCATAGTGGCAATGTAATATTTTTCTTTGTATCCCTTTTCATTTGACACGTGACAAATATACTTTTCTGCATATGCTGATTTGCCACTGCCGCTGCCGCCTGTTATAAGTGTAATCATCTATACGTACCTCTCATACTGTGATACCGAGATATCGTCGAAGGTTGTCCGGCCTTTGTATACGCTAAGTGCCATATCCAAAAGCGCAAACATCATCACGGCACCTGTTCCCTCTCCAAGCGCAAGGGATGCTCTTATGACAGGTCTTACGGAAAGTACCTCACACAAAAGCGCCACTGCAGGCTCCCTGCCCTCATGTGATGGAATGATAAAATCAGTAACCCCGGAAAGAAGCCTTTCTGCTGCCAACGCTGAAACCATGCTTATCACTCCGTCGAGCACAACAGGAATATGGTATAATGCACCGCCTATACACACTCCGACAAGTCCTGCAATATCGAGTCCTCCGACTGTCATAAGTATCTCAAAGGTGTCCTTATTATATAAATCATACTTTTCTATTGCGCTCTCAATTACACGGATTTTTTTCTCAAGCCCACTGTCGTTTAGGCCTGCTCCTCTTCCTGTCACTGTAGCCACATCACACCTTAGCATGGCGGCTGCCATTGCCGCGCTTGTGGTGGTGTTTCCTATACCCATCTCACCGGTTGCAATAATTCTGCAGCCGTCTGCCTTACACCCACGCACTATTTCTATACCTGCTGCAATCGCTTCAAGTGTCTCAGTCCTTGTCATGGCAGGCTCTTTTGCAAAGTTTCTCGTGCCCCTGCGCACCTTTCTTTGAAGCAGCCCCTTAACACTCTCGTCACTGTTTATTCCTATATCCACAGGAATTGTATCAACCCCTGCAGTCATTGCCATACGTCCGACAGATGAAGCCTTCCTTGCCATGGATTTTGCAACTGCAAGTGTCACCTCCTGTCCGGACTGGCTGATGCCCTCAGCAACCACACCATTATCCGCACACATCATTATGACCGCCTTTTTTGAAATATCTATATTTTCATCTCCCAAAACAGCACCGATTTTAGCCGTTAAAAGCTCAAAATCACCCATGCCGTCGAGCGGCTTTGCCACCGAATCCCAATTTGAACGGATTTTTTTGTAGATTTTTGCATCAGGTGGAGTTATTTTTAATTTTTTCAATTCTTCAACTGTAAAATGGTCAGAAATAATATTATTTTCAATCATATCTTGCCTCACGAAGCATGCCGTACACTGCATCCACATCCAGATACTCCCTCAGTGTATCCGCAAGCCTGTCATACTGTTTTTCCTTAAAGCTCTTATAGCTTACAATAGCGCTGTCATTCACATCAATGCCCTTTTTATCGGCAATATAATCCACTATCACCCTGGCGGCCTCTGCAGTATCAAAAATGCCGTGGATGTACGAGCCATACACATTTCTGCCATCAGATATGACATTATTTAACTCATTTTTCCTGTCAGCACAAGCCCCCTGCTCCTCTGAAGCTGTGCTATATGCGCTCTTACCCATATGTATCTCATAGCCCAAAAAGTGACAGCCTGAAAGCCTGTTTAATACACCATCTACATGTGCTATTTCACCGCTTGTCTGAAGCCGTGTCTTGCTGTCTTTTAGAACGGTATCTATAGGAAGAAGCTCCATGCCACGCATATATCCTCCCTCCTCGACACCGTCGGGGTCGGCTATTGAACCCCCAAGCATCTGATAGCCTCCGCATATTCCAAAAACAGGTATCTCACAGGAGAGCTTTTTGACAGCGGCCTCAAGTCCGTTTTGTCTCATCCACAAAAGATCCCCCATCGTATTCTTGCTTCCCGGCAAAAATACTATATCCGGATGACGCAGCTCACTAACTGTTGACACATACCGCACTGTTACCTCGGGCATCTGCTCAAAGACATTGAAATCCGTGAAATTTGATATTCTCGGATATCTGATTACCGCTATATCAATAAGCCCATCTGTCTTTTTGTCAAAGCGCTCTGTCAGGCTGTCCTCATCCTCAAGCTGTACATCCATATATGGCACCACTCCGGTGACAGGCACTCCGCCTCTCTCCTCAAGCATCTGTATCCCCGGGTCAAGGATTGTCTTGTCTCCACGGAATTTATTGATAATAAGCCCGCAGACACGATTCTTTTCCTCATCGGTTAAAAGCATAAGTGTACCAAGCAGCTGCGCAAAAACACCACCTCTGTCGATATCACCCACGAGCAGCACCGGTGCATCCACCATATGCGCAAGCCCCATGTTTACAATATCATTTTCCTTCAGATTTATCTCCGCCGGGCT
>ERZ779877.2488-NODE-2488-length-13495-cov-3.150298_pt1 | contig 13495 bp, 9 predicted proteins | sample MGYA00511556_ERZ779877 | MGnify/ENA primary metagenome ERZ779877 (study PRJEB29588, sample SAMEA2159338) | human gut metagenome | biome: human gut; feature: human-associated habitat; material: faeces | place: Denmark | collected 2008/2010 ...
TGGAGTTCCTCAGATCGAAGTTACTTTCGATATCGATGCAAACGGTATTGTAAATGTATCTGCAAAAGACTTAGGAACCGGAAAAGAACAGCATATTACAATTACTGCCGGATCTAATATGTCTGATGAAGATATCGATAAGGCTGTTAAGGAAGCTGCTGAGTTCGAAGCTCAGGATAAGAAGCGTAAGGAAGCTATCGAAGTTCGTAACGAAGCTGACTCTATGGTATTCCAGACACAGAAGGCTCTTGATGAAGCTGGCGACAAGCTTGATGCTAACGACAAGGCAAATGTTGAGGCAGACCTTAACGCACTTAAGTCACTTGTTGAATCAACAGATGCTGAGAATATGACAGATGCTCAGGTTGATGAGATTAAGGCAGCTAAAGAAAAGCTTATGACATCAGCACAGAACCTCTTTGCTAAGATGTATGAAGCAACTCAGGGTGCAGGCACAGCCGGTGCTGGTCCTGATATGGGAGCTGGCGCAGGTGCTGATAATGCACAGGGAAGCGCACCTTATGGTGATGATGTTGTAGATGGTGACTACAAGGAAGTATAATTAAGTAATATATATGATGTGGTCTATGATTATTGAAGGTTATAATATCAGAGTTAATGCAATTAACAATGATTAATTATGGAGTTATATAAAGACTTCTTAAGACTTGACAATTATAGATGAAATCAGAAAGGAAGTCAGGACTCATATCAGGGTACCTGACTCCTTTCGGGTATAGAAAGGCGGAACCTATATGGCAGAAAAGAGAGATTATTACGAGGTCCTTGGTGTGCCTAAGGACGCAGATGATGCAGCAATTAAAAGAGCATATAGACAGTTAGCTAAGAAGTATCACCCTGATATGAATCCGGGAGATAAAGAGGCTGAGGCTAAGTTTAAGGAAGCATCAGAAGCATATGCAGTTCTTAGTGATGCAGATAAGAGAAGACAGTATGACCAGTTCGGACACGCAGCATTTGAAGGCGGTGCAGGTGGAGCTGGCGGTGGCGGCTTTGATTTTGACTTCGGTGATATGGGCGATATATTTGGTGATATATTCGGTGGCATGTTCGGAGGAGGTTCAAGCAGCAGACGTAACAGCAACGGACCAAGACGTGGTGCAGATATAAGGGTTAATGTAAGAATTACATTTGCAGAGTCAGTTACAGGAACTAAGAAGAAGATAGATGTAACACTTAAGGACGAATGTTCTAAGTGTCACGGAACAGGTGCAAAGCCGGGAACAAGTCCTGAAACTTGTAAGAAATGTGGCGGACGTGGACAGGTAACAGTAACACAGCAGTCATTCCTTGGAATGATGAGAAGTGTACAGCCTTGCCCAGACTGTCACGGAACAGGTAAGATTGTTAAAGAAAAGTGTCCAGACTGCTATGGAACAGGTTATATAAGCAGCAAGAAGACAATTGAAGTTAATATACCTGCTGGTATTGATAATGGACAGTGTGTCCGTATTCAGGGCAAGGGCGAGCCAGGTACTAATGGCGGTCCAAGAGGCGATTTATTAGTAGCTGTAATGATATCAGCAGATCCAGCATTTGAGAGAGATGGCTATAACATTTTCTCAGATGTTGTAATAAGCTATCCTACAGCAGTTCTTGGCGGAGAAGTCAAGGTAAAGACTGTTGATGGTGAAGTTATATATGAAGTTAAGCCGGGAACAGCTTCAGGTACAAGAGTAAGGCTCAGAGGCAAAGGTATGCCAACATTAAGAAATCCTCAGACAAGAGGAGATCATTACATTACACTTATTGTTGATATTCCTACAAAGCTTAATAATGAACAGAAAGAAGCACTTATGGAATATGATAAGACACTTACAGGAGAGGAACACAAACATCCAAAGAAGAAGGGCTTCTTTAAATAAATGCATAAAGTTCTTATAAAAATACAAACGAAATATATCATTTCATTGTCGTATTTAAAGAATTATGATATAATCAAAGACACTGAGAAGTATCAGTCGAATAATTAAAAGAAAGGGGCTATTATTATAATGAGTAATATAGCAGATAAGTTTGAAGAACTTGGAGTAATTCCAGTAGTAGTATTGAATGATACAAAGGACGCACTTCCATTAGCTAAGGCATTAGTAGAAGGAGGTCTTCCATGTGCAGAAGTTACATTCCGTACAGAAGCAGCAGAGGAATCTATCCGTCTTATGCACGAAGCATATCCAGATATGGTACTTGCAGCAGGTACAGTACTTACAACAGAGCAGGTTGACAGAGCTGTAGCAGCTGGTGCTTCAGTTATCGTAAGCCCAGGTTTTGATCCAGAAATCGTTGATTACTGTATCTCTAAGAATATTCCTGTAATGCCAGGTATCGTAACACCATCTGAACTTGCTCAGGCAGTTAAGAGAGGTCTTACAAGAGTTAAATTCTTCCCAGCTACAGCAGCAGGCGGAATTAAGATGATTAAGGCTATGTGTGCAGCTTACACAACAGTAAGAATTATGCCTACAGGTGGTATCAATACATCTAACCTTGAAGAATTCTTATCTTGCGATAAGATCTTCTGCTGTGGTGGTTCTTGGATGGTTAAGGGTGACTTAATCAAGGCTGGAGAATTCGATAAGATTAAGGATATGACAGCTGAGGCAGTTGCTTTAGTTAAGGAAATCCGTTCTAAGTAATTAGTTCAGGCTACATAATTCAGATTATCGCTAAGATGACAATTGAATAATATTATTTAAAAGGGCTTCATATATCTGTGTGACAGGTATATGAAGCCCTTTTGCTCATAATATTAATAAATATTTATTGATAATTAGTTATCTACAGTAACATCAGAATTAAAGGTTTCTTTATTGACAAGGCCTTCCTGATTAGCAACGATAGTTGTACATACAGCATCACCAGTGATATTAACGGCTGTTCTTAACATATCAAGAATTCGGTCAATACCCATAATAAGGGCAATACCTTCTGTTGGAACACCTACGCTCTGGAATACCATTGCAAGTGTTATAAGACCTACAGATGGCACACCACTTGTTCCGATTGAAGCAAGTGTAGCTGTTATAATTACTGTAACAAGGTCAGATGGAGAAAGTGTAATTCCAAATATCTGTGCTACGAATATTACAGCAACACCCTGCATAATTGATGTACCATCCATATTAACGGTAGCACCAAGTGGTATTGTGAAAGATGATATTTTCTTGCTTACACCAAGCTTTTTATCAAGTGTGTTGATTGAAAGCGGAATTGTTGCATTTGATGTAGCTGTTGTAAATGCGAAGTTCATAACTGGGAAGAACTTCTTTAGGAACTTAAATGGATTAAGTCTTGTAAAGAGAAATAAAAGTAACTGGTATACTACGAAGCACTGGATAGCAAGTGCGAGTATTACGCAGCCCATATATTTAAGCATTGGAACAAATGCGTCAAAACCAATATTAGCAAATGTTCTTGCGATAAGGCAGAATACACCGATAGGAGCTGCCTTCATAACTGCCATAGTCATTTCCATCATAAGGTCATTGAACTGACTGAAAAAGTTAGCTACAGTTGATGCCTTATTACCCATTTTCGCTAAAAGAATACCTACGAATAATGCAAATACGATAATTGGAAGCATATCAGCAGTTGCAAGTGATTCAACAGGATTCTTAGGTATTATGTTAAGAAGTGTTTGTGTAAGCGGTTGTTTCTCAGTGATAGTTACACTGCTTGTAGATACATTTTCAATTGTAACGCCAATACCGGGATTGATGAGCATAGCAACTGATAATGCAACTGATACAGCAACAGCAGTAGTAAGAAGATAGAAAAGAATAGTTTTAATACCTACTTTACCAAGTGTCTTAGTATCACCGATAGCCATACTTCCGCATATAAGTGAGCAGAATACAAGTGGAACTACAAGCATCTGCATAAGGCGGATAAAACCTTGTCCAATTACATAGAGGACACCCTCAACGATAACTGAATCACGGATATAGCCTGCTGGCATAAAATAGTGGATTAAAACACCACTTATTGCACCGGCTATAAGTGCTATGAATATCTTAGTAGAAAGCCCCATAGGCTTTTTTGTGTTTTTTAAAGATTTTTCCATTCTTTAGCAGCCTCCTGATAAATTAATATATTCTTTAAGCGCATCTTTCCAGTTCTTAGGCTGTTCAATGTGTTCAAGTCTTAACATCATATTATCAAGAACTGAATATACTGGTTTATTATTGTTGGCAGGAACAAGTTTTAACTTGTCTGTTGCATTGGCATATTCAAGAATAGTCCTGGCATATTCAAGACGGCTGCAAGAGCCCTGACATACAGCATGGTATATTCCAAGACACTCATTTTTAATGAAATATTCAATAATTCTGGCTAGCTCAGAAGCACTTGTAGGACACGCATATTCATATTCAGATACAGTGAGTTCATTTACAGAAGGATCTTTAACTGCTGAAAGTACAGTGTTAAGGAAATCCTGTCCTATTCCATATACCCAGCTGCTTCTTAGTATCACATAACGCGAACAGAAAGACTGTATATAAGCTTCGCCGGCAAGCTTACTTTTACCATATATATTTCTAGGATTAGGTGTATCAAATTCATTATAAGAATGATCCTCTGTACCAGAGAATATATCATCTGTAGATATGTGAATTAGCTTTGCACCGATAGACTGTGCCATAACAGCAAGGTTTCGTGTTCCTACAGCATTTACCGCAAATGCTTTGTCAGGATTAGTTTCGCAGCCTGCAACATCACTGTAACCAACGCAGTTGATAATGATATCAGGACGATTAACTCTTGCATAATTGTTGACAGCTTCAAGGTCTGTAACATCGACTTCGTCAACATCAGTAGGGAATATTTCATACTCACGGCAGTCTAAGAGAGCAGAAAGTGCAGTACCAACGTGGCCTTTGGCACCACGGTTCAGGCAATGTTGAGAAGATAAGCAGATACCTTGTTGATTTTGCCAAGGAAAGAGGACTTGATTACAGACAGGATGAGAATTTCAATGTTGTTATAAGAAAGCCAGCAACTAAGGGAAGCGCAGGAGCACCAGTTATTATTCAGGGACATATGGATATGGTTGCTGTTAAGACACCAGACAAAGATAAAGATATGGAAAATGAAGGCCTTGACCTTTTAGTTGATGGTGATTATATAAAGGCAGACAGAACAAGCCTTGGTGGAGATGACGGAATAGCAGTAGCATATGCACTTGCAATTCTTGATGATGACTCAATCAAACATCCGGATATTGAAGCTATATTTACGGTAGATGAAGAAGTAGGTATGCTTGGTGCAGAAGCTATGGATTGTTCAGATATTAAGGGAAGAATAATGCTTAATATTGATTCAGAAGATGAAGGTATCTTCTTATCAAGCTGTGCAGGTGGAGCTGTTATTATATCTAAGTATCCGGCAGTAAATACAGAAGTTACGGGAACAGAAGTCACAATAAATGTATCGGGAGTTACAAGCGGACATTCTGGTGTTGATATTATATACCAGAGAGCTAATGCCAATGTTGTTCTTGGCAGACTTCTTTTTGAATTATCAAAGCAGTACAACTATAATATCAAGACTATCTCAGGTGGTGAGAAAGATAATTCAATTGCCCCACGTTCAGAAGCAGTTATCGTTGTAGAAGATGGTGATACTGCTGGCGTAGTAGAAATGCTTAATAAGTATGCACAGCTTATAATTAATGAATATAGTGTTACAGATAAGGATATGTCTATTAAAGTAAGTGAAGGCAGTAAAGTTTCTGTCCAGGCAATGGATTACAGTTCTACTAATAAGGTTGTACTTGCACTTACACATATTCAGGATGGTGTTGTTAAATTAAGCAACGACATTAAAGGACTTGTACAGACATCAATTAATGCGGGTGTTGTAAGAATGGAAGATGGAAAGGTTGTAATTACGTATCTTCTTAGAAGCTCAGTAGAGAGCGAGAAAGAATATCTTATAGATAAGGTTACAAGTATGGTTGAGCTTCTTGGTGGTGAATATGTTATCACAGGAAAGTATCCAGCCTGGGAATACAGGAAAGAGTCAAAGTTAAGAGAAATTATGTCTGATTCTTTCAAAAAATTATACGGAAAAGAACCGGTTATTCAGGCTATACACGCAGGTGTTGAGTGTGGTATGTTTGCAGATAAGCTTGACGGACTTGACTGTGTATCATTCGGACCGGATATTATTGATATTCATACATTTAATGAAAAGCTTAATGTACCATCAGTACAACGGAGGATTTCAAGCTGGAAAGGTCCAGCGCTGTAACGCTTGGCAAGTTTGATGGTGTTCATCTTGGACATCAGAAGCTTATATCCATAGTTAAAGAGAAAGCAGAGGAACAGGGACTTTTGTCGGTTATGTTTACATTTGACAGAATTCCGCTTAGTATCTGTCCTCAGAAGAACCAGCATTTTTTATCTACTAATTCGGAGAGAAGAATGTTATGCGAGAATTATGGAATAGATGTCGAGGTTGAGTATCCATTTACTACAACACTTATGAATATGGAACCAGAAGAATTCGTAAGTGATATATTGATTAATAAATTGAAAGCAAAGGTAATTGTCGTTGGAACTGATTATTGCTTTGGCAGGGATAGAAGCGGCAATGTGGAATTTCTTATAAGTAATGCAGCTAAATATGGCTATGAAACCATTGTTGTAGAGAAAGAGAAGTTTCAGGATAAAGATATAAGCAGTACATATGTAAGGGAAGAATTAAAGTTAGGTCATATGGAGACAGTCAATGTGCTCCTTAACAGACCTTATTCGATAACAGGAATTGTTGCCAAGGGTAACCAGCTTGGCAGGAAGTTAGAGATACCTACCATTAATGTATATCCTACAGAGATTAAGCTTCTTCCACCGAACGGAGTATATGCATCCAGAATATTAATAGATGGTGTCTGGTATTATGGTGTTACTAATCTTGGTACTAAGCCGACAATAAGTGATGGATATGAAGTGAGCGTTGAGACTAATGTATTTGACTTTGATAAAGATGTATACGGAAACAGGGTTGAGGTGGCACTTTATCATTTCTTAAGGCAGGAAATGAAGTTTGAAAATGTTGAGGCATTAAAGAAGCAGATGTCCTGCTCTCATAATCAACCCTTAATAGTAGATTGTCAATCAACGCTGCTTTTTGCTTAGAAAATAAAACTACGGAAGAAATGTCTATTCATCAAAATCTTCTTCTGAACCTGCAACAGCTCCTATTACAGCAATAATTACTACAACTGCAAAGATAGCAACTGCAACACCGATAATTGGTCCTAAAAATAATAAAAAGTTCATATTACCGACCTCCATTTATTAGTATTATACACTTGAAATTATTTAATTTCAATATATTGAAATTAAATATTTCAGCATATTTATTATATACAGATGTTTCTATAACACATATGTATACAATAAATATGCAACACTCAGCCTTTTATATAAGTTCACGGTAACAAATCTGATTTAGTAAACATCAGACATTAAAGGTTCTTGTTAGCGGTAGCAAGCATAAGCTTAATTCTGTTAAGCTGGTTAACTTCTGATGCACCTGGGTCATAATCCACGGCGATTATGTTAGCTTCAGGGAATGCTGCACGTAATTCTTTGATTACGCCCTTACCAACAATGTGGTTAGGAAGGCAGGCAAATGGCTGACAGCATACAATATTTCCAGCACCGTTATGAATAAGCTCAATCATTTCACCAGTAAGAAGCCAGCCTTCACCAGTCTGGTTACCAAGTGACACAAGGTCTTTGGCAAGAGCAGCAGTTTCTTTAATTGAAGATGGAGCATCAAACCTCTTGCTCTGTGCTAATGCTTCGTTACCAGCTTTTCTGAACCACTCAAGCAATTTAATTACCACGTTATTGATAAATGCTGACTTAGATGAAGCACCAAGGTACTTGTGTTTGAAGTTAGCATTTTCTGCACAATAAAGAAGAAATCCCATAAGATCTGGAACAACAGCTTCAGCACCTTCAGCTTCCAATAAATCTACAAGATAATTGTTAGCGGCGGGAAGAAATTTAACAAGAATTTCTCCAACAACACCAACTCTAGGTTTTTTAATATCAAGAAGTTCAATATTATCAAAATCGTGAACTATATCACGCAGATTTTTATTGAAGTCTTTCATTCTTACTTTGTCAGAAGTAAGCTGCTTTATACATATCTCTTTCCAATGTTCGTGAAGGGCGTTAACAGAGCCTTTTTCCTTCTCATAAGGTCTTGTTCTGTATACAACATTCATAAATACATCACCGTATTCAATAGCCATCATAGCTTTCTTTAACATAGGCAGATCATACTTAAAGCCTGAGTTAGACTCTAGTCCTTGTGCACTTAAAGAAATAACTGGTATGTATGCAAGATTAGCTTTCTCAAGAGCACGTCTTATAAATCCAATATAGTTAGAAGCACGACAGCCACCACCAGTCTGCGTAATTATAATGGCAGTCTTGCTTAAATCATATTTACCGGAAAGAACCGCGTTCATAATCTGTCCGACAACCATTAAAGAAGGGTAGCAGGCATCATTATTAACATATTTAAGTCCCATATCTACAGACGATTTATTATCATTGGCAAGAACTTCGAAGTTATATCCACACGAATTAAGAGCAGGTTCAAGCAGGTCAAAATGTATTGGTGACATCTGAGGGCAGAGAATAGTGTAATTCTTTCTCATCTCAGGTGTGAATTCAACACGCTTGTATGCACTTGAAACTAACTGTCGCTGGTAATTTTTCTTGTCCCTTACTTTAAGTGCAGCAATAAGTGATCTGACACGTATTCTTGCAGCACCAAGGTTATTAACCTCATCAATTTTAAGAACTGTATATATTTTGCCAGACTTAGTAAGAATATCATTAACGGCATCTGTAGTAACTGCATCAAGTCCACAGCCGAATGAATTAAGCTGTATAAGATCAAGATTATCCTGAGTCTTGACATAGCTTGCTGCGGCATACAGACGTGAGTGGTACATCCACTGGTCCATAACAATAAGTGGTCTTTCAACATTGCCAAGGTGGGCAACGCTGTCCTCAGTAAGAACGGCTATTCCATATGAGTTGATAAGTTCTGGAATACCATGGTTAATCTCGGGGTCAATATGGTAAGGTCTTCCAGCGAGTACAATACCACGTTTGTTATTTTCTTTAAGGTATTTAATAACTTCTTCACCTTTATTATGCATATCAGTTCTTGACTGCATCAGTTCTTCCCACGCATCGTGAACAGCAGCCTTGATTTCTGGTGCGGGAATTAAAGGAAATTCTGCTTTAAGTCGTTTGGCAAGAATTTCTTCACTTTCAAATGAGAGGAAAGGATTTCTGAAATCTATATTTTCTGTCTTTAATTCTTCAACGTTGTTCTTAATATTTTCTGCATAAGAAGTTACAATAGGGCAGTTATAGTGGTTATTAGTGTTATCAATCTCTTTATGTTCATAAGGAACACAAGGGTAGAATATGAATTTAATACCTTTCTTGATAAGCCAGCTTATATGTCCGTGTGCAAGCTTGGCTGGGTAACACTCAGACTCAGAAGGTATTGATTCAATACCTAATTCATAAATCTTTCTTGTGGATTGAGGCGAAAGAACTACACGGTATCCAAGCTTAGTAAAGAATGTGAACCAGAAAGGATAGTTCTCATACATATTAAGTACTCTAGGAATACCAACAGTTCCACGCACTGCAAGGTCAGCGGATAATGGTTCATAATCAAAAAGTCTATGGAATTTATAATCAAAAAGGTTAGGAAGATGTTCTTTATTTCGTTCTTTTCCAAGACCTCTTTCACATCTGTTACCAGTTATAAACTGCCTGCCACCAGAGAACTTATTAATAGTAAGGTGACAACTGTTAGTACAACCCTTACATCTTGTAAGTGTTGTTTCATATGTAAGACGGTTGATCTTATCTATTGAAAGCATTGATGATTCAGATATGCCGTCATATCTTTCCCTTGCGATAAGAGCAGCTCCGAATGCTCCCATAATACCAGCAATATCAGGTCTTATGGCATCAACACCTGTAATCTTTTCAAAACTTCTTAATACTGCATCATTATAGAAAGTACCACCCTGTACAACAATGTGCTTTCCAAGGTCGTTAGGGTCAGCAATCTTAATAACTTTATATAAAGCATTTTTGATAACTGAATAAGCAAGACCGGCAGAAATATCAGCGACTTCCGCACCTTCTTTCTGAGCCTGCTTGACTTTAGAGTTCATAAATACTGTACATCTTGTACCTAAATCAATAGGGTGCTCGGCAAAAAGTGCAGCTTTGGCAAAGTCCTGAACAGAGTAGTTAAGCGACTTTGCAAATGTTTCGATAAATGAACCACATCCTGAAGAACAGGCTTCATTAAGCTGGACAGAATCAACTGTCTGGTTCTTTATCTTAATACACTTCATATCCTGTCCGCCGATATCTATAATACAGTCAACCTCAGGGTCAAAGAATGCAGCAGCATAGAAGTGGGACACAGTTTCAACTTCACCTTCATCAAGCATAAGTGCTGACTTGATAAGAGCCTCACCATAACCTGTTGAACAGGCCTGCACAATCTTAGCCTTAGGTGAAAGCTTTGTATAAATGTCTTTAACAGCCTTGATTGTAGTATCAAGAGGAGAACCGTTGTTGCTTGAGTAAAATGAGTATAATAAATTACCATCTTCATCTACTAAAGCAGCTTTAGTTGTTGTAGAGCCTGCATCAATACCAAGGTAGCAGTTACCTTCATAAGTGCTTATATCAGCAGTCTTTACATGATGTGCATTATGTCTTTTAGTGAAATCATCATAAGCTAACTGATTGGCAAAAAGTGGTTCCATACGTTCAACTTCAAATTCAAGCTTGATTTTGCCTGAAAGTCTTTTGATAATATCTGCAACATTTACACATACATTTTCATCATAATTCATAGCAGAGCCAACTGCCGCAAACAAATGAGAGTGGTCAGGTGCTATAACCTGTTCAGGTGTTAAGCTTAATGTGCGGATAAATGCCTGCTTAAGTTCTGATAAGAAATGAAGCGGACCACCAAGAAATGCCACATTGCCACGGATAGGCTTGCCACACGCAAGACCAGAGATTGTCTGGTTGACAACAGCCTGAAAAATAGAAGCTGATAAATCTTCCTTAGTAGCACCCTCGTTAATTAGAGGCTGTATGTCTGATTTGGCAAATACACCACATCTTGCGGCAATAGGGTATATTGACTTGTAATTCTTGGCGTACTCATTAAGACCAGAAGCATCTGTCTGTAAAAGTGAAGCCATCTGGTCGATGAAAGAACCTGTACCACCTGCACATATACCATTCATACGCTGGTCGATACCATTAGTAAAATATATAATCTTGGCATCTTCACCACCAAGTTCTATTGCAACATCACACTGAGGTGCATAATCCTGAAGTGCTGTAGATACAGCGACAACTTCCTGTGTAAATGGTACTTCAAGATGCTTGGCAAGTGTAAGTCCGCCAGAACCTGTGATAACAGGGTATATTTCAAATTCACCTAACTGAGCGACAGCCTTTTCAAGAAGAGATTGTAAGGTCTCCTGAATATTAGCAAAATGTCTTTCGTAGTCAGAAAATAAAATATTATTATTATCATCAAGAATAGCGATCTTTACTGTTGTAGAGCCAATATCAATACCTAATCTGTATTTGTTCATAGTCATTACGGCAGAGCCGACCTCCTCCACCACGCCCACCATCTCGTGACCCACCGTCACGCCGGGCACGGCGCGCGGCACGCTGCCATGTTTGATGTGCAGGTCGCTGGTACAAATGCTGCCCAACGTGACGCGCACGATGGCATCGCGTGGGTCCTCCAACACGGGGCGCGGCTTTTGCAACAATTCGAACCGCCCACGCTCCACATAAGTATAAGCTAACATAGTTCTTCCTCCTTTTTCTGTTACTATTCTTTTTCCATTCCAGTTGCAAAGATAGGCGTTCCCGGCCGGATTAATTATAAAAACTGCCCGATTAATGGGTCTTCGGCCAACAATATTCCCGTTTTTTCCGTAACTTTATTGGCGATAAACAAACTTCTAAAGAAAACAGACGACTATGAGAAAGAATTTCGGGGCCAAGCCCCTCACTTATCCCCAACCCGTGTTCATCATCGCCACCTACGGCGAAGACGGCACGCCCGACGCCATGAACGCGGCATGGGGCGGCATCAGCGAAATGAACGAAATCAGCCTGTGCCTCAGCGCCGGGCACAAGACGGTGAAGAACATTCTGGCCCGCAAGGCTTTCACGGTGAGCATGGCCGAGGCCGGACAGGTCGTGGCCTGCGACTACGTGGGCCTCGTCTCCGGCAACCGCGTGTCCGACAAGTTCGCCCGCGCCGGCTTCCATGCCACGAAATCGGCCTTCGTGGACGCCCCGCTCATCGACGAACTGTCCGTGGCCGTGGAATGCAAGCTGAAAGACTATAATCCGGAAACATGCATCCTGCGCGGGGAAATCGTCAACGTGAGCGTGGACGAGCGCGCCCTCGACGCGGAAGGAAACGTGAACGTGGAGAAAGTGGCCCCCATCACGTTCGACCCCTTCAACAACGCCTACTTGAAAATCGGCGAAAAGGTGGGACAAGCTTTCTCGGACGGAAAGCAACTGAAATGACCCATTCGCGGAAGGGAAGCGGCGGCAGGCTGCGTTTCCCTTCCCTTCTTACTCCTTGGCGACCTGCCGCTCCGGCCTCTCCCGCCGCGAAACGGCCAGCAACCCCAAGAACGTGAGCAGCCCGTTGAGCATCAGCAGTTCATAACCGAAACGGTAGCCGAACGCCGACGTGGTGCAGGCATCCAGCAAATAGCAGCACACGGGGGCCGCCGCGCATACCCAAGGCACCGCACGACCGCGGGGCATACGCCGCGTGAACAACCCGAAGGCGAATAGGCCCAGAAGCGGACCGTAGGTGTACGACGCCACCACATAGACGGCGTCGATCACGCTGGAACTGTCGACCGCCTCGAAAAACAGGATGCAACACACGAACAGCAACGCCATGCCGCCATGCACCCGACGGCGCACCGAGGCCGGGCGTGAGAAGCGCCGCTCCACGTCGAGAATGTCCACGCAGAAGCTCGTGGTGAGAGCCGTCAGGGCCGAATCGGCACTGTTGAACGCTGCAGCCACAATGCCGAGGGCGAACAGCAGCAAAGCCCATGTGCCCAGATAGCCTTCGGCGCAAAACATGGGAAGGATGTCGTCGCCCCGGACCGGAAGGGGAATTCCCATGCGGCCGGACAAGACCAGCAACAACACGCCCAAGGACAAGAGCAAGGCATTAAAGGGAATGAACATGAAGCCGTAGGCGCACATGTCTTTTTGGGCGTCGCGCAGCGTCTTGCACGTCAGGTTCTTCTGCATCATGTCCTGGTCCAGGCCCGTCATCACGATGACGATGAAGACCCCGCTAAGAAACTGCTTGACGAAATGCTGGCGGG
>ERZ779877.2489-NODE-2489-length-13485-cov-2.450037_pt1 | contig 13485 bp, 8 predicted proteins | sample MGYA00511556_ERZ779877 | MGnify/ENA primary metagenome ERZ779877 (study PRJEB29588, sample SAMEA2159338) | human gut metagenome | biome: human gut; feature: human-associated habitat; material: faeces | place: Denmark | collected 2008/2010 ...
GAAAAACACCGCGCCGCTGCCGTTCCTGCCGCTGATAACGGGTTCTTCCGCGCGATGTATCATGATTTTGGAAATTTTCAGCCCGCTTCCGCCGCCGCAAAACCCTACGGTTTTCTCGCGATCCGCGCCGCATTTTCTCGGGCACGCGTAACACTTCATTGCTTTCGTTCCTCGTCGTCGTTAGGTAAGGCGATTTCCTCTGCCTTGCATAGGATAGATTATACGCTCGCCCGCGGCTTTTGTCAACCGCATACGGATAAACGTGTAGTGCCGGGTGTGATAATAAGGATAATACTTCTCTACTGCGGGGGATTCCACGCACAAAGGTCATTGCCTCATTATACAGGGCAATGACCTTTGGCTCTGAATGACGAGATAAAAGGAGAAATGCACGGAGTTTTAATGCTCATTATGCCAAAACAAACCGACCTTATGAAAGCCGCCCTTGTGATAAGAGCGGGTGTCATTTTCGTCAGAAAATGACGGAGGGACTGTCATTTACAGTGATATTTTCGGTCGCCGCACAATCCCCCAGTCGGCTCCGCCGGACCCCTTTGCACAAAGGGGCCTTTAAATTCGGTCAATCAATTTCTTATTAACGACACATTCTACTTTTCAATTCCCCTCACTGTACGAAAAAAGTCGCGGGGTTTTCGCCTCGCGACTTTTTTTCTTGGTTATGGCATACCGTAGCGTGCCGCAGTTGAATTTTTTACTTTACGATTGCAAACGAAGGCGTTTCGGTTTCCGTACCGGTAATCGTAACGGTAGCGGTACCGAGCGTGTTTCCGTTTTTATGATGCACGGTGACCGTCCAAGCGCCTTTCGGAATCTGAATCGTAACGGTGTTTTTATCGCCCTTGACGTATTCGAGCGTAATCGTGCGAGTGCCGTCGGTGGCGGTAACGCTGCCGAGATTGTTCATATTCGAAGCGCTGAATCCGGTAAGTACCGCGCCGTAAGTCATATCCGCAAAGGTGACTTCCACGCTGAGCAAGCCGCTGGCGGTAACGGTAGCGATCGCTTTGCCGTTTTCGGTTCTGTAATCGACAGCCTTGCCGTTGACCTTGAACGAAGCGACTTTCTTTTCGGTATCGGGAGTAACGGTGATCGTAATTTCCTTGCCGAAGCCGTACTTCTTAGCGCCGTCGACCTCGATATAGCCCGCGCCGGAGTAAGCGACGGAGCCGCCCGCGCCGATATTCTCTTCGATGTTCATAGACAAGCCGGCGTCGATCGAAGCCGCGTCGGTCTTGACTACCGCGTCGTAGATCATGGAGTAGTTTACATTGGTGGAAACCGCGGCATTCATGTGGATCGAATAGCCCAAACCGTTCTTCTGACCGGTAGCGATGGTCTTTTCGAGAAGCGCGTTCATAGCGTTTACTCTGCCGACCGTGCCACTTGTTATGACGTGGTTAGCGCCGTTGACGGAAACCGGTATTACGCCCTCTTTCGCGTCAACGATAAGGTACAGTTTCATGTCGCGCGCCGCGCCCGCTGTTTCGCCGCCGACGAACATGTACAGCGTGCTGCCTTTTCTTACGAGCGTAGCGACTACGTCGACGTAGCCGTTCGCATTGTTCATATTATCTTCGAGGAACGACCAACCGGTGCCGTAGGTTTCGATCATGTTCTCGGTGTTCCAACCGCCGAACATTACGCGGAAGCCCTGACCGAGGAACGCAATATGCAGTTTTCTTGTGCCGTCGACGACGGTGAAGCCCTGAACGAAGTCGTTAGCGTAGTAAGCGTTGCCGGTCTTGGTGCTGATACGAGTTTTGATAGTAGCCGCGTACTCTTCCGCCGCGAAGTCGTTGTAGTACAGCGAGTACTGGTTGGCGAGTTTGCCCGCCGCGTGCCACTGACCGTTCTCTTCGGTGAAGTAATCGGTCTGCGAATGGTAAGTCACTCTGTTGACGGTGGTCGAGCCGCCGATAGTGCCGGGCGCGAGCGTGATATCGCCGAGCGCGACCACGTTGTCCCCTACCGTGAATTCGATAGCCGTCGAATTGTAGCCGTCGAGCGAAACTACGAGTTTGTAGTCGCCCGCGGGCAGTTCGGCGGAAACCGCGCCGTCCGCGCCGATCGCAACCGCCATAGAACCTTTGCCGCCGTCGAACGTGAGCGTTGCGCTCGCTTTTCCGACGGACTTGCCGTCCGCAGTCTTGATTACGCCGCTTACGGTCTTGACGACAGTCGATTTCTCGACGGTGATATTCGTAGCGCTTTCTTCGAGTGCGGTGAACGTGACGGATTTGTTGCCGGAATTAAGGATATAACTCTTGACTACGCCGTTTGCTCCCGCGACTTTGACGATATACGCTTCGCCAGCCGCTACGGAAGCGGTTGCCGTAAGTTCGGCGCCCTGAGCGGCGTAACCGGTAGAGTCGATGCCGCCGATCGTCACGCCGGCACCGGTGACATTAATCTTGCTGTAAACGCTTGCGCGGATTTCAGCGTCGGCGTCCGAACCGGTATCGAGACGGTAATTCGTGAAGTTCATGGTCAGCGGGTAACTGGTGGTGAACGTAAAGCCTACCGCGGTAGCCGTAACTCCTCTGCCCGCCGAGTTGAACACGTTGGTCGTGTAGGTGTAGACGTGCTTGCCGTCGATATAGCAGTAGAACTGATTGTCTACTCTGATGACTTTGAGCGTGACGTCCTTGTTGATCTCGTTAACGGTCTTGTACGGCACTACGCCGTTTACGCCGATCGGCGACCATTCTCCCATTGTGGGAAGAATACGCAAGCCGTTCTGCCACAAGCCGATAAAGATCGCGTTACTGCCGTCGGTGAAACGGAAGCCCGCCGCGGGGTCTTTCTCGTAGTCGCTGTAGATTTCGGTGTTCGTGACGTTTCTTATCGTGGTTTCCGCGACGAGGCGGGTGTCCGCTTTGCCGGTGAAGTACACGGTATTGCCGTTAGGCGTGTTGGCGTGGATCTGCGCGATGCCTTCCGCTTCGCGGCTGAGATCCCACGCAGACGGGTTGGACGAAACCGTAACGCCGTTGACGTTGTTTACTTCGCCGCCGACGATGTTGCAGTCGGAAACGAGGTTGAGTTCGACCATATCGTCGTTGATAACGTCGGTGGTGTAAACGAGTTCGTGGTAGCCTACGCAAGTGACGGTAAGGCGGTACTTAAAGCCCTTGTAGAGGTTCAACCAGTACTCCGCGCTGGAGGACGAGGTGCCCTCGAGGTAGTAAAGCGCTACGGGATTGTTCTCGCCGTCAAGCGCCTGAACCTTGATCTGCGCCGCGTCGAGGAGCGTGCCGTCCGTGCCGCGCAGACTGCCGTGAAGCGAAGCCTTGTTCTCGGCAGGGATTTCGGTGAAGTCCGCGGTGATCGCGACGTTGCCGTCGATATCGGAAATAGTCGCGGTATTGCCCTCGGAAGTCGCTTTGAGCGCCTCGAAAATGCTTACGCCGTTGTTCTTGACGTCGGTAAGGCGATAGCCGGATCTCGAAACGAACGTGAGTTTAACCTGTCTGTCGGTCGCGTCCTTAGCAATCGCGATCTTGTCGGCGCTGACGTAGCCGCCCTTGTACGCCGCGGTTACCGGTATATTGACTGTATAAGCGTACTTGGCGATTTCCGCGTCGATGCCGGCTTCGTTGCCGTCGTAGTTAGTATAAGAATAGTCGGTAAAGACGTGCTTGCCGTAGAGCGAGTAAAGTCCCGCGTACACGGCGCCGCCCATGTAGTCCTGCGTTTCGGCGTAGGACAGTTTGCCGTTGACGATATAGTAGAACGTCGAGCCTTTCTTGATCAGTTTGAGTTCGGCGTACTCCTGCCCGTCCGCGTAATCGAGGCGGGTACCGACCTCAACCAGCGGCTTAAGGTCGTAAGCGCTGTCGGGATAGTGCGTGACGGCGAACATTTTGTCGGTAAGTATTTTGCTACCGGAAACGTTGCCGCCCGTAGCGTTATCCGTATCCAGACAAATCGCACGGTAATAAGTATTGTTGGTGTAAGTGAACAGACCCGCTTTCGAACCGATGTTGGTCGTCAGTCTACCCTCGGGCTTGATTTTCGTCTGCATAACGAAGTTGGTAGCCGCGTTCTGCTTGAAGAAAATACCCTGCCACTGGGTGTTGATACTGGCAACTCTGCCTTCGGCTTCTTTCGAAACGTCCCAGCCGGCGGACTTGGCGTAGCCGTTGGGCGTGTCGCCCACTACCGCTCCGTCGCGATCCTTGGAAAGATAACCGTTAGCGCCGTAACGCGCGTAGTCATACATAATGCCGGGGTTATAACCGAACGTGCCGTCGGAGAGTTTGCCGCTGTTGTTGACGACGTAGACGTAACGAACGTACATCTGAACGTAATCGGGCAGCCCTTCGCTGACGTCGATGCCGAGTTCTTTCCATGTGATGAACATTTCGACGGAAAGGCCCTGAGTATTGCCGCTGTTGACCGCGCCGCCGAGCACTTTGCTCTTGGCATTGAGTCGGACGTTGCCGGGGTACACGTTGTTGCTGTCGATAAGGATTTCTTTGACGTTGGTCGTGGAGAAAGCAGTAACCGAAGCCGTAGCGATATTTATTCTGAACTGCGTGTTGCGGTTGTTCCAGAAGTAGTTTTTCGCGCCCCAGGTAACTCTGTTATCGGTGGAAACCGCGCCGACGTACAAGCCTTTCTCCGAAAAGTGCGAGGTCATTTTGTAACTAAGACCCGGACGGTCGGTATCGTACTGCTCGTAGTAGTCGAGGTTTTTCCACATATCCTCGGTGAGGTCGCCGTCGATGAGAACGTTCTCGTCGGGAAGCTCGCCGAAAGCCGCTTTGGTGTTATGATCGTAACCGGGCACGTCCGCGTCGACTACTCCCGGGTTTTTGCCGGAGCAAGCCGCGAATACGAACGCGCAAAGCGCGAACACAAGCGCCGCGATTATGCCGAACTTGAATTTATTTTTCATACTGTTATGCCTCCTTGCCCGTGACGTAGATCTCGGAAACGCGGATAGCGTAGTTATCTTCCGTGTCAAGGTCCTCGGACATAGTAGCGTACTTGGACGAGATGGTAATCGTCATTTCGGTGACGGTTATCTCGTTGAACGACGCAAGCGCGCCGCCGCCCTGACGCATGAACCAGTTGTCGTTGTCGACGTGAGAGGGATCGCATTTGATATCTTTCAGATAGCAGTAGCCGTTGTACTCAGAGGCGGTGTACCAACTCGGTTTCTCGGCGAGTTTGAACACCACGGAATCGACCTTATCGAACGCGTAGTAGTAACTTTGCGAGTTGTAGATAATGAACGACGAGATCCTGACGGGTTTTTCCCACTTGAGCTTGATTGTCGTACCGGTGTTCTTGGTGTTGGGCGCGTTGTACTCCCACTCCGCCGTGAAGTCCTGAACGGTGAACAATCCGTCGTTAAGGTACTTGGCGGTGTTGCTGTCGCCGTCGGTAACGATAGTCGCTTTCTTCGCCACGTTGGTTTTTCCGGTAGCGACGTCGGGAAGCGGCTGGAGCGAGGAAGTCGGTCCGTTTCCGTAAAGGATATCGTAGCCGAGTGTTTCGTTGTACATGAACTGCGCTCTGTCCGCGCCGATCGCACGACCTAAGAACGAGCCGTTGGGGCTGTTGTTGATCGGGTTATAGAAAGCGTGATAGAGAATGAACAGTTCGTCACCCGCCTTGATGAAGCTGTGGTGACCGGTACCCGCCATATAGTCGTTGGTTTCGTTGACGCCCATGACCGGGTTGTAGTCCTTGCCGAGTTTCTCGAAAGGCCCCAATGGGCTGTCGCCTACCGCCTGACGAACGGCGTATTTGCGGGAACCGTAGCCGAGCGGCGAGAACGTAAGATAGTACTTGTCGCCGTGCTGAATAACCTCGGTGCCCTCGTTGATCGAACCTTCGTCGAGTTCGGTCTTGCCTTCTTTGATATAATGATAGCCGTTGAATTCGGTGATAAGTTTGCCGTTTTCGTCAAGCATTTGCGAGCCGTCGGTATTTACGCCGAAAGTGATGTACTTGTTGGCGATCGCGGCGTTGCTCATGCTCGCAGACGGACCCTCGGTCGTCTTTACGATCTTGGTGACGTTAGGCGTAGCGATGAAGGTAAGCGTCGAGTAGTCCGGGGTGATCATGTCTTTCATTTTGACGCCCCAGATGTGGTTGCCCGCGCTGAGGTCGGTGATATGCTGCGAGAAATACACGTACATATCGCCGTTGTCCATGATGACGGGGTTGAAGTCGATCGCCGCCCATATAGCCGTAGAGTGTCCTGTCGGGTTGGGATAAAGATCCTTAAGCGCCTGAACGTGCTTGCCGAACAGCATCGCGGGGGTATTCGTCGTTATGAGGTAGCCGTTCCGGTCGAGGAGCTCGCCGTTTTCGTTGACGGTGGTGACGACGTTGCCGTCCTCGTCGAGCGCTTCGCCCTTGTCGTTGATCACGGGGTCGCCGTTTTCGTCGTAGGCTACGAGCGTGGAGTAATACGCTTCCGCGGAAATTATATTGTAGGGTCCGAGCGGGTTATCCGCCATGGCGATAAGCCCCTGCAGCATATTGTAGTAAGTGCCGTAGTGCGGATAGTAGTCCGTGCCGTCATTGCCGCTCTTGGTCTGCGCGCTGGCAAAGAGGAAGTATCTTCCGGACTTCGGGTCGCGGATAAGTTCGGGCGCCCACGGCGAATTGCCGCTTACCCAGTCGTAACTGTGGAACGCGACCGCGAAACCGCCTACCTTGCCCGCTTTTTCCCAGTCGGTAAGATTTTTGGAGCGGTACAGCGTGTACGCGCCGCAGAACGTGTTATATTCGGTCTTGATACTCTGCGCAAGGTCGGTGGTACCGCCGGTAACCGCCATGTAGAACGTGTTGCCGTACTCGTCCACCCAGTCGTCCACGGTGCCGTTCTTTTCTTCGAACGCTTCCTCTGTGAGCGACGGATCCTTGCCCATTTCGGTTCTTTTTACCTTGGCGTAAGTGTCCCTTATGTCGTCGTCCGAGCAGTAAAGCGCGCCCGGGTCGGCGCCGTAAGTGCGCAACTCGTTTAGGTAAAAGTTGCTTGCGTCGTAAAGCCCGTCCTCGCTCATTCCGTTATAGTACGGAAGTTCGAAGCCGGCTTCGGTGATTTTGTCGGGTCCTTTGCTGCCGCCGCAAGCGGTAACGGGAAGGATAAGCGACAAAAGCATCAACGCAAGAGCCGTTGTCTTTGCAAATTTCTTCATAACCATTCTCCTTTGAGATTTATATACTGCCTCGCCGCGGGTTCTTCTTGTGCCGTGCGGCGGGCGCGTATACCGAAAGTAATTTGATTGCGGGTCTGCGCCCAGAAAAGCGATACCTACCCACCCGATAAAAAATAGCCGTAGCGGACGACAAAGACGTTGCTGCGGCGCATTCTTCATCATATCCTTAAAAGATCATATCGTGGGGGGATGCTTGCAAGGAAAGCCTTGCGTAATACCAAAGATAACGCATTGCGCCGCCGGGTTCCGGCTGAACGCAATACGTCGTCTTGGCTATTTTTTCTTGTTTAGCCTTTAAGACCGCTCGACATCGAGATGCCCTTGAGAATGTAATCCTGAAGGACGAGGTAGATGATAAGCATCGGGAGCATGCCGAGGAAGCACGCAGCCATCTGACGCGGGAGGTCGTTTTTGTACAGTCCGCACATAGCCTTGATAGCGATCTGGAGCGTATAGAGTTCCTCGTCGATGAGGTACAGCAACGCGCCGAGGTAATCGTTGTATTGTCCGATAAAGCCGAGAACGCCTTGGGTCAGAAGCGCGGGCGCGGAAAGCGGAAGAATCAGCGTGATGAAGATTTTGAATTCGCTCATGCCGTCGATTTTCGCCGCGCCGATGAGGTCGTCCGGAATACCCTTTATGTACTGACGGAGGAAGAACACCGTGCCGATGCCGCCGAACATGCCGGGGATCATGACGGGAAGCGGAGTTCCGATCCAGTTGATGGTGTCGTACATAAGACGGGTCGCGGTCATGGTGACCGCGCCGGGGATCATCATAGTGAGGAGCAAGAACGAGAAGATTGCGTTTCTGCCCGCCCACTCCATTTTAGCGAAGCCGTAGGACGCAAGCGCGGAAACGAGCAAACCGATTACGGTCGGGGGCAGATAGAACATCAACGTGTTCAAAAAGCCTTTCTGAATATCCTGCGTGCCGAACACGCGCTTGAACGCCGCGAACGTCCAGCCGTCTCTGGGCCACCAGGTAAATACCGGTTCGAACGCTTCTTGCGGGGTTTTGACCGCGCTGATGAATATAATGTAGAACGGAATCAGAATATACAAGCTGTAGATTATCAGCATTATATAGGTTCCGATCGGGGGGCGCGATACTTTCTTTTTATTCCTGACGAAGTTCTGAGAGTTGTAAGTAGCTTCTTGATTTTCCATAATTCTTCTCCTCCTCTCAGTTATCGTAGCAAACCCAGTAATCGCCGAGTTTGAAGTTGATACGCGTGATTATCAGTATGAAAAGCGCGAGTATCCAAGCCGCCGCGGACGCTTTGCCGAGGCCGTACTGCGAGGGGCTGTTGAACGCCATCCAGTAGATGAAGTACACCGCCGTCAGCGCGACGCTGTTGCCGTTGTCGTCGAGCGGTCGTTTGCCGTCGGACGCAAGGATCTGAATGTTCGCCATCGCCTGCAACGCGCCGATAGTGTTCATGGTGAGAACGTAGAACGTGGTCGGCGAAATCGCGGGAAGCGTGACGTTGAAGAAGATCTTCGCTCTCGACGCGCCGTCGATCTCAGCCGCTTCGATAAGCGAACGGTTGACTTGTTCGAGCGCCGCCTGGAACAGAATACTGCCCGCGCCTGCGCCCCAGGTGGTCGTGAAGATTACAACCGGCATAAACCAGTGCGCGTCGCCGAGGAAGTTGACGGTCTTGCCGCCGCAAGCGGTGATTATCGTGTTGAGAACGCCGTACTGCTCGTTGAAGACGAGTTTCCACATCATGGAAACGCCGACGACGGAGCAAACGTTAGGTATGAACAGAATCGTACGGAACAGTTTGGTGAGTTTGACGTGGCGGGGAAGAAGCACCGCGGTGCCCATACCGAGAATGATGCCGATAGGCAAACTCAGGCAGTAATACAGCGTCTGACGGAGCGAGAACCAGAACTCGCCTTTCGGATCGGTGAAGATCCATTTGTAGTTGTCGAAGCCGACGAAAGTGAACTCGGTAATATCGAAGTTGTGCAGTTCCGCCATACTTAAAATGATAGACAGAACGAACGGGATAAGACCGAAAATGCAGTAGCCTACGAACGGCCACATAGAGAAAAGCCAGCCGGTAATGTTCTGTTTAGCTTTTTTTCTCTTTTTCGCCGCCGTCGCGACGTCTTGTTTGAAAAGTCTGGTTTGAGCGAACGGATCGTCGGCGGCTATTACGTCGTCGACTACCCCGGTTGTTACCATGTCTTCCATTATAACTCCTTAATTTATGTATTAAACCGGCGGCTGACGGGTTTTTGCACCCTTGCCCGCCGCCGGAATAAATACGATTTAAGCGGATTGAAAACTAACCGACTTAGTACTGTTTGACTTTGTCAAGACCGTTATCCCAGTTGCCGTAGGAGTAAACGGTGTTGTTGCCCTGCGAAATGAAGGTATCGAAGTACTGCTGAAGCGTCATTTCGCCGTAACGTACCTTGCTGTTGAGCGGGTTAGCCCAAATATCGATCCAGTCACGGTCGACCATGTACCACCAGTCGCCGGGGGTTTCGTACCTAGCCGCGTTCACGAACGCGCCGAGGTTCTTCGTGCCGTTCGGATCGAGTTTATCGTAGAACTTACTGATCTGAGTTTCTTGGTTCGGAATGAAGCCGTACTGAGCCTTGATACCCTGCGCTTCCTCGCTGATCATCCAACGGATGAATTTGTAGGACTGCTCGTGCATCGTGGATTTCTGACGGACAACGAGCGCGGTCGACTCGGAGTGACCCGCGATCTTGCCGGAGCGTTTTACTACGGTGTTATAAGCGTTCGCTTTGTCGTTATACACTGCTTTGAGTTCGGCAGACGGCTCCTCGTACTCTTTGTACACGGGAAGCGGAGCGACGCCCCATTCGAATTTGTTGCCGACGTATTCGTCGACTACCGGGAGTTGGAAACCACGTTCTACGATGAACGCGACTCTGCCGCCGGTGAAGTACTGGATAGACGAAGTGGTCGAGAATGCGGACGGATAGGGGCAGATGTTAAGGCCGCTTGCGCCTTCGCCAGCGAGGCAGGCAAATCTGCTGAACGCTTCGCGAATGGACGGAAGCGCGGTAAGCGTGCCGTCCTGAACGGCCGCTTTCACGGTGTCGCGGGTAGCGGAATCGTTGGTGATGGCGTTGCCGAACGAGCCGAGCGCCACGCCGTTTACGGTGTAACCGCCCTTGTTGTCGGGTTCGATTTTGTCGCCGACGTTGCACTGAATCTTATCGAGGAAGTCGATGGTTTCGCCCGCCTGATATTCTTTCTTGGTGATAGCGCCGGTGAAAGTCTTGCCTTCGTTGACGATATAGTTCTCGGACCAGTCGCCGTGCGAGTAAGCCCACGAGCCGTTGCCGGAGAGGTCGACTACGCAGTCGCCGCCGACGGACCATCCGTAGTTAAACCACCACTCGGTGAAGTAACCGAAGTCGGTAGTAGGCGCTTTCTTGCCGTTTTTCTTAGCGGTCATAAGGAAGCCGATGTCCTCGATCTCGTCCCAGTTCATAGCGATCTGTTCGTTGAACACCATTACCGTACCGAGTTCGGGTTCCTGCCAGGAAGTGCCGCCCTGCGCAGTCTTACGGGTGCCGTTGTCGTTGCGGAAGAAGCCTTTCGCGGGAACGGTGATGTCGTTGAGTTCGGTAAAGTCGGATTTTTTCTTGCCGTACTTGTCGCCGATTTCGTTATTGTTCCACTTGCCCATATCTTCGGCGGGAACGGAAATAACGGTTACGCCGCGATCTCTAAGCGCGGTCTTATTATAATAAAGAACGGTAGGCGAAGTATCGATCGGCAAACCGTAGATCGGCTCGTTTTCGCCGGACATATTAAGTTCTTTGTTGTATCTGAAACGCGATACGGTGCTCTTCCAGATGCCGTTGAGGTCGATATTGCCCGCTTCCTTGTCCGCTTTTACGTAGTCGGTGAGGTCAACGGTCATATCGGCTGCGGTCCATTTCTTGAACAGACGGTCCCATGCGTAGTAAACGTCCGGGCCGTTCTTGGAAGTCGCGTTCTGTTCGATGATGGAAATGTAGCTCGATTCTTCGCGGTGCGAATACGAAACGGTAACGCCGTCTTTCTTGCCCTGACCCGCGTTGTACGCGTCGACCATAGCGGTCATAGCGTCTTTTACGGTCTGGTCGCCGTACGCCCAGAAACGAATTTTGCCCGAAGCGTCTTTATCTTTGCCGGCGCAACCGGTCGCAACGATCGGCACGCACGCAAGCATAAGCACGAGCAAAAAGCTGAATAATCTTTTTTTCATTGCTGTTCTACTCCTTAATAGAATTTTGCGTAGTTATATTTAATAAGGTTGTCCTTAATAAATCGTACTTTGGCGGTAAAATAAAAAACCGACGCTTTGGGGCACATCGATCTCGTCATCGTTTTCTCCTGAAATTCAGACGTATCGTCACCCTTTTATTCTCTTTGGCTCGCGGGCATAGTGCTCCCGCAAAGCTTCATATAGGATTATACTATATTTAGTATAATTTGTCAATGTACAATCCTATCAAAAAATTGATTTTTCCTATCGTTTCGCGCGTTCGTTGCACAAATTGCACAAAAGCAAGCATTATTTTGACAAACACTCTTACGATTTTCGGCGCGGCACAAGGCCTACGAGATTAATATTCCGTAAAACACTACGCAGTATACAACGAAGTGCATTCAAACGACTTTGCAATTATACGATAAATCGGATAATTTGTCAACACTTCGCCGATATTTGCCGCGTTTATTGCAAAAAAAGCGATTTTTGATATATTAAATCATATTTTTGCAATAACTTCGACGGCAAAAATCGGGTGCTTCGAACTTACGGGTGCGTAAATCGAAAATTCGGCGACTTTTAATAAGGATAATTACTTGTTCGCCTCAGTCTCCGAATGACGATATAACAGCCGGACCGCTCGTTCGATTTATAATTACGGTTACTCGTATAGTTTATGGGGTTGAAAATTAAATTCGGATTAAAATATTAAAAGAACCGTCCATTTCGTTGCAAAAGTTTTCAAGCGGGGGTATAATCAGAATACTATGAATATAATTTTTCACAAGGGCGCGGAATTTGTACTGACCGTCAGCCGCGCTTGCGACGTATCCGAAAGCCAACTCGCCGCTTACGGCGTGGCGGCGTTCCGCTACAGATACGAAATCGACGGCGAAACTTATTTGGATATGCTCGAATACGAGTCCGACTACGACTGTTTGTCGTCAAAGATGCTGAGCGGCAAGTATTTGTCGTTGATTCCGCCCACGCAGAGCGATTACGAATTGTTCTTCGAGTCGATTCTCGATCGCGGCGTGCGCAAAATCGTACATATCGTACCCAAATGGCTGCTGACCGAGGATTATAACTACGCTATGAAAGCCGCTCGGCTCGAAATGGTCAAGTACCCCAAGTGCGAAGTCTACGTGGTAGATTCCGGTACGTTCTCCAACGGCATCGATATTCTCGTACGCGAGGGCATAAGACTGCGCGACGAAGGCGTTTCCGCCGCAGACGCCGCGGTTGCGCTCCTGGCGTACTCGAAACGCATCGTAACGTACTTCTTGCCCGCAGATCCGACCTCGCCGCAAGTCGCGCCGCACTTCTCCACCCCGCCGACCGGCAGCCTTTTGGACTTACGCCAGTTGTGCATAATCAATACCCGCGGCGCAATCACTATCAAAAAGAAACTCCGCGGCGACGCTATGGTCAGCTCCGCGCTCAGCAAGCGCGTTCGTAAGGGCGGCGGCTCCGAAGCGGTCGTGTCCTACGGTCTTGACCCCACGCTTGCGCTGAAGTTCAAGCGCAGACTGAGCGAAGTCGCTCCGGACATTAAGTTCACGCTCGGTCGCACCGGCGCATTCACCGACTGGATGCTCGGCGGCGAAAGCCTGGTCATGAGTTACGTCGCTTCCCCCGACGCGTCCGACGACGATGACGAGGAATAAGCGCAATATTATATAATAGGAATAAGAAAAAACACGGTTCGCCGTGTTTTTTTCGTTATGCCGATAATTATAATGAGTGATATTCGCGCTATCGCACGAGTGATATTTTTGCTTTGCAAAAGTGATATTTCGCCTTGCGGCGAAGTGATATCCGCCTACGGCGGGTTAAGGATAAGTACTTCTCTACCGTGGGGGATCCTCACGGTCGCTTGCGCTCCCTCAGGATGACGAGGTAAAAGTTAGGCTGCGCGGTCGATTTATAAATGATAATTACTTGTCTTATGAGGGGGATTCCACGCAAATGCTTGTGCATTTGCTCTGAATGACGAGGTAAAACGAAAACTGCGCATTATTATTTTTTTCA
>ERZ779877.2491-NODE-2491-length-13482-cov-3.457511_pt1 | contig 13482 bp, 8 predicted proteins | sample MGYA00511556_ERZ779877 | MGnify/ENA primary metagenome ERZ779877 (study PRJEB29588, sample SAMEA2159338) | human gut metagenome | biome: human gut; feature: human-associated habitat; material: faeces | place: Denmark | collected 2008/2010 ...
ACGCTGCGGTCGACAAGGCCAGCGAGGTCGCTCAGCAACTCGGGATCGATCTTCATGGCGATGCGGCCGGGGAGTACGCCGCCCTGGCGCTTAAGGACGGAGCGCAGCCCCCAGCGGGCGATATCGCTCGAGGTGCAGGCGAGAGATGAGCGGAAGTTCATGAAGTCGTTCCTAACGTAAATGACATGGTCGTGGCGATTGTGCCGTTAAAAGCCGTAACGGCGCGCAAATTCCTGGGCAAGCTGCGATACGTCTTCGCAAGCGTTGGCCCAGGGGGCAAAGTCGGGAGTATCCGAGATGATGCCGTCGGCCTCCCAAACTGCCTGATGCGAAAGGTCCCAGGGGTCGTGCGGTTCGGGCCGGCAGGGGAGGTACGGCGTCTGATACATGGGGTTCAGCAAAAAGAACGCGCCGCCCTCGCAGCGGTTGGCAAACTCGCGCAGTGCGCGTGTCGCCGGGCGCATCTTGTTCGTTTTGAACAGCAGAATCGTGCGGGCGAGTAGGTACCAGGGGGAGTTCTCGAGGGCATCGGCCCCCATCTGCTCCTCGAGCTGGTGGGCCAGGGCAAAAAAGCCGTCCTCGTCTTCCAGACGAGCGAGGGCGAGTAGCACGGTGCCTGCAGCTCGGGTGGGATAGCCTTCCGCCTTAAGAACGCGGCGAGAATAGTTGGCGGCAGCACGGTAGCGAGCGCTCGCCATGCACAGCTGCGAGATAGCCTCGAGCGTGTGGAGCCACCCGATAAACGCCGGCTCGCTTACGGTGAGATCGGCCGTCGTCACGCCGTCTGCCAGCACCTTGTTGGCCCAGTAGTGTGGGGCTTCCATATCGAACCCGGGCACGCTTTGCTGCAGGTAATCGGCCGCGGTCGCTTCGAGCTTCAGCAGGTCGCCCAGGCAGGCATCAACGGGCGTGTCCGCCAAAATGATGGCGAGCAGCTGGGCATCGAGGACATACGCATCGATGCGGACGATCTTGAGCAGCTCATCGCGCATATCGTCGAACAGGCGGTTGCGCGTCTGCTCAAACTCCTCGTCGCTGCCCATGTCTTCGATGCGATGGAGTTCGTCAAGCAGGTGGCGGTGAACGCCGGCATAGGACAGCAGCGCCTGGGCATGCTCGGTCTGCGCATACTTATGAGGGTTGACGCTCACGTCGTTATGGACAAGCTCGCGTGCTGCATCGGTGAGTTCGGGGTGCGACGCAACGTAGGCGCGCTCCAGGTAGGCGGGGATGTAGACGCTCGGATCCATTAGAGGTCTCCTCCCTTAAACGGCAAACCCTGCTCGGCCGCCCGCAGTATGCGCTCATCGATTTGGGAACGCACGATATCGTTGGTGGCGACCCAGGCGGCAAAGCTGGCGTTGTCGGGGGCGCCCAAGCCCTCCTGCAGTACCGGCGTCGCCTCGGACAGCGCAAGGACAAGCTCGTCGGTGGAGCCCACACCCACGTTGACGCGGGCATAGACGCCATCGGGAAACTCGGTTTGGAAGTAGAGTGCCTCGGCTGCGTGCGGACACGAGCGCGCAAGGATGCGCAAATAGTGCTCGGCGCCCTCGTAGTCCAGCTCGCGCCAGGCAGCGCTCATCAGCGCGATGAGCGTCCACGGGTCCAAGTCGCGCTCCGCGTCTTTGGGACGACGGCGCAGCGGCGTGTTGGCAAGATAGGGGACGGAGTGGGCGGAACGAAAACGTTTGAGCTCCTCGGCGGGGTATTCAAGCTTTGCCATGGCGAGCATCGCGGTGTGGCGGACGCCGGCCGGATCGTTGGGGGCAAAGTCCAGGCTGCGGTTTGCGGCTTCGAGCGACATGCGATAGCGGCCGCTAATGAGGGCGCGCGATGCCAAGGCGGCAAGCCAGCGCAGGTAGGGACGGCGGGTCAGATCGCCTGCGGCCTCACGCTCGTAGGGGTCCTGCGCCGAGGCAATCTTGAGCGCCAGGTCGTGCTCGACTTCATCGCGCTTGGATACCAAGTACTGTACGTACTCCTCGTTGGAGTTGGCGGTGAGGGCGGTCAGCATGCGCTGGGCGTCCCAGTTGGTGGGGTCGAGCGCGGCTGCCTCGCGAAGCATGTTCTCGGCAGCGGTCTCTTCTTGCTCTGCCTGGGTATCGTCAGGGATAAAGGGAATGCGGTAGTCGACAGCCTCGACCACCTTGGCAATGAGGTGCCCGGCGCGGTCGCGGTCGTGCACGATGAGCGGTGCGGGGTTGCGGGTGAATTGTTCCATCAGACGCTCTACGGCGGCACCGTCGGTGAGCGGGATATTGTCGCGGCGCAAGGCCTCAAGAACGAGGCGATGGCAATCCTCTTGAATGGGATCGAATGCCATGGGGCCTCCTTTGCTGCGGTTAGGGTTCAAATGTCTCTATATAAGGTTCTAGTTTACCCGCATGTGGCACACCGGGGGTGCCGCACTTGGACTTGCACCTTTGCACCACGAAGACGGATGTCGCACAAATGTCGGCACCTTGGACGACCGAGTGGTATTACGGTGCCGCAAACGGTCGATTTTTGGCGGCGAACGGTGCATATTTTGGAGGGGCACGGTCCTGCCCGGGATATGTAGTCAACCTTGATAAAACGTTTGCCCAGCTTGGGAGTATGAATGCCGCACAAGGGTCTTCAGGGATAGAAAAAACGTTTCATCATTGGCGGCTTTAGGTGAATAACTGACCAACCAGAACGGTAAAATAGTGTTTGTCTGAGCGTTGAGACGTTTAGACATCGCGCATTGTCATCGCCGGCAACGCGCAAACCGGTCCTAACGGAGCCAATTGGGTGCTCCGTTATATACGCAAGTCTAAGAGGGGCTTGTTTAGGAGGCACAGTATGGGACGTTTTACCAATCCTCGCGATCTGTACTTTGGTGAGGGCGCTCGCCACGAGGTGAAGAACCTCAAGGGCAAGAAGGCCATCATCGTTTCTGGCGGCAGCTCTATGCGCCGCGGCGGGTTCCTGCAGGACGTCGAGAACGACCTTAAGGAAGGCGGTTTCGAGGTCAAGCTGTTCGAGGGCGTCGAGTCCGACCCGTCCATCGAGACGGTCATGAAGGGTGCCGAGGCCATGCGCGAGTTCGAGCCCGACTGGATTATCGCCATCGGTGGCGGCTCGCCCATCGATGCCGCTAAGGCTATGTGGGTCTTCTACGAGTACCCCGAGGAGTCCTTCGACAACATTATCCAGCCGTTCAGCTTCCCCGAGCTGCGTCAGAAGGCTCACTTCTGCGCCATTTCTTCTACCTCCGGCACCGCTACCGAGGTCACCGCGTTCTCCGTCATTACCGACTACGCCAAGGGCATCAAGTACCCGCTGGCCGACTTCAACATCACCCCTGATGTCGCCATCGTCGACCCCGAGCTCACCTACACCATGCCCGCCAAGCTGTGCGCTCACACCGGCATGGATGCTCTGACCCACTGCATGGAGGCCTACGTTTCCACCTGCGCCTCTATGTTCACCGACGCCAACGCCCTGCACGGCATCCGCGAGATCGTCGAGTGGCTGCCCAAGTCCTATGCTGGCGACCATGAGGCCCGTCAGCACATGCACGAGGCTCAGTGCATCGCCGGTATCGCCTTCTCCTCGGGCCTGCTCGGCATCGTTCACTCCATGGCTCACAAGACCGGTGCTGCCTTCGAGAATGGCCACATCATCCACGGTGCCGCTAACGCCATGTACCTGGGCAAGGTCATCCAGTGGAACTCCAAGGATCCCCGTGCTGCCGAGCGTTACGCTTACGTGGCCAAGGAGATCCTGCACCTTCCCGGCGAGACCAACGAGGAACTCATCGCCGCGCTCGTCCAGAAGATTCGCGACCTCAACGACCAGCTCAACATTCCGCAGTCCATCAAGGATTACGCGAATGGCGGCGTGAAGGTCGACGCCGAGAACCCGCAGATGGTTTCCGAGGAGGAGTTCCTCGCCAAGCTGCCCGAGATCGCCGCGAACGCCGAGCAGGACGCCTGCACGCCCGAGAACCCGCGTGAGACCAAGGCTGCCGACTTCGAGAAGATCCTCAAGGCCTGCTACTACGACACCGACATCGATTTCTAATCGACTCTTGTTATCGTAACGAGGGGCTCCGCACGTATCTGTACGGAGCCCCTTTCTTTTTTAGAGAATGGGATAGTTATGGCTGCAATTTTCAATAGCCCCAGCAAGTACATCCAGGGTCCGGACGAGCTCGCCAAGCTCGGCTCCTATGTCGAGCCGCTCGGCGCTAAGGCCCTCGTCATCGTGACGCCTTCGGGCAAGAAGCGCGTCGGTGCCAAGATCGAGGGCGGTTTTGCCGAGGCTAAGGCTGAGCTGCTGTTTGAGGACTTTAACGGCGAGTGCTCCAAGGGCGAGGTCGATCGCCTGGTTGCGCTCGCTCGCGACAACGGTTGCGACATCATCGTCGGCGTCGGTGGCGGCAAGATCCTCGACACCGCGAAGGCCGTCGCCTATTACCTGGAATCCCCGGTTATCATCTGCCCCACCATCGCTTCGACCGATGCGCCGTGCTCGGCACTTTCGGTGCTCTACACCGATGACGGCCAATTCGATAAGTACCTGTTCCTTAAGGCAAACCCCAATATTGTCCTTATGGATACGACGGTTATCGCGGCGAGCCCGGTGCGCCTGACGGTTTCCGGTATGGGCGATGCGCTCGCAACCTATTTCGAGGCCCAGGCGACGCACGATGCCGACGGCGGCACCTGCGCTGGCGGCAAGGGCGGCATGGCCGGCCTGGCGCTCGCCAAGCTCTGCTACGAGACGCTTATGGCCGATGGCGTCAAGGCCAAGGTCGCGCTGGAGAAGGGTGCGCTCACGCCCGCCGTCGAGCATATCATCGAGGCCAATACGCTGCTTTCGGGCATTGGCTTTGAGAGCTCGGGCCTTGCTGCTGCTCATGCCATCCACAATGGCCTGACGATGCTGCCCGAGTGCCACGGCATGTATCACGGCGAGAAGGTCGCCTTCGGCACCATCGTCCAGCTGGTACTCGAGGATGCCCCGACCGAGAAGCTCGAGGAAGTCTTGGGCTTCTGCATTGAGCTGGGCCTGCCGGTCACGATGAAGGAACTTGGCGTTGCCGAGGTTACGCGCGAGAAGGCCATGATTGTTGCCGAGGCCGCCTGCGCACCCGATGACACCATGTGCAACATGCCCTTTGAGGTGACGCCCGAGATGGTCGCAAACGCCATCCTGGGTGCCGACGCGCTGGGCCACTACTATCTCATGGATGAGTAAATCAAGCTAAGGAAGGGGCAAAGCCAACAGATGGCTTTGCCCCTTTTTGCTATGGTGCAAAGGGGCAAGGTTACTTTGCACCAATCGTTGTTTGATGAAGGGCGGATTCTCGTATGGCGCTTCCTATGGTTTACGGCGGTCCCGGCCGGTATGTTCAGGGGCCGGGGGAGCTTTCGCGCCAGGGCAGGTATTTGTCATGGTTGGGCTGCGCTGCCTATGTCTTGTTTGACCAGGGCACCGAGGATCGGCTGTGCAAGCAGATCGTCGATGGATTTCTGGACGAAGACCTAAGTGAGCCGTTCTTTAAGATTTATGACGGTCCGTGTACGGAAGACGCCGTTGTAAAAATGGCTAAGGAAGCCCAGGCCGAGTATTGTGACATGGTGGTGGGTATTGGCGGCGGCAAGATGCTCGATATCGCCAAGGCCGTTGCGTTTTATGCCGAGTTGCCGTTGTGCGTATGCCCCACGGCGGCGTCGATGGACGGTCCGTGCAGCGAGATCTCCGATGCCGATTTGCAGGGTGTTGCAAATGCGGTCTTTAGAAACGAGCGCAATATGGCTAACGAACAGGCCAAGGTGACCAAACAAAAGCTCGTGCAGCTCATGTGCGAGGCATAGCTTGGCACTTGATTGACCTTGTGCAATCGAGGCGGCGATAGGCCATGGGCTATTTGCCGCAAAGATGCTCCGCGTGTAATTTGCCCGAGGCGTGGGCCGATAGCGTATCATTATCTCTTGCTTGTTTGCACTGCTCAGGGAGGGGCCGCGCATGGCGCAGGAACACGATCTGTTTGATGACATTATCGAGATCAGCAAGGGTTTCGACTTTCTTAAAAACCCGCTTGGCGGCGTGACCGATGCACTCGATCCGTCGGCGCCGCAGTGGAATCCTGCCGACTACAAGGAGCGCCCGCGCGGCAACACCATTCCGTGCTTGACCTGCAAAAACGAAAAGAGCGGCTGCACCGCGTGCATGGACGTGTGCCCGGTCAACGCTATCGAGGTCGAGGAAGACTCCATCGAGATCCTCGACTCCTGTCGCAAGTGCGGCCTGTGCGCCGCTGCCTGTCCGACCGAGGCGATCATCTCGCCGCGCCTGGCGCCCAAAAACCTGTATGACGATATCGTCTCTGCTGCTACGAGCCACCAGACCGCCTACGTCACCTGCACGCGCGCCCTCAAGCGCATGCCGCGTGAGAACGAAGTCGTCGTTGCCTGCGTGGGCGATATTACGGCCGAGACCTGGTTCTCGGTACTGGCAGACTATCCCAACGTGAGTGTGTACCTGCCGTTGGGCGTGTGCGATAAATGCCGCAACACCGGCGGTGAGGACATTCTGGGCGAGGCGATTGCGAAGGCCGAGGAGTGGTCTGGCACGGGTATGGGCTTGGAGGTCGACTCCAAGAGCCTCAAATGCCATAAGCGCCGCGAGTACGAGCGCAAGGAGTACATGGAAAAGATCGCCCGCACCACGGGCCTGACGGTGACCAAGCTCAATCCGGCGACTGCGGCACTGGCCTCGGTGACGCAGAAGTTGAAGGCCCACCGTCACCAGATCACGCAGCTTGAGCGCACGCTCAACACCATGTGCGGTACCACGACGACCAAGCGCCGCCGTTCGCTCACCCATGGGCGGCAGCTGGTGCTCTCGACACTGCAGAACCATCCCGAGCTTGCCCAGAATATGCAGGTGAGCACGCCGGAGTGCGATTTTGACAAGTGCACGTCGTGCGGCGAGTGCGTCAACGTGTGCCCCACGTTTGCCTGTGATCTGGTGGGAAGCGGCCGCTTTGCGTTGGAGTCCACGTATTGTTTAGGCTGCGGCGCCTGTGTCAAGGTTTGTCCCGAGCATGCGCTCAAGCTTGTTGAGCACGACGCGTCCAATCTGGTCGTCGTCGATCCTGAAGCCGAAGAAAAGGCCGCCCAGAAGGCGAAGGCTCACGAAGAAGCTGAGAAGGTCAAGGCCGAGGCAAAGGCCAAGCTGGACAAGATGCTCGACCAGGTGGAAAAGCTCGCGGACTAGTTAAAAGAGCGTAAATGATGGCCGGTGGGACAGGTACTGCCCCACCGGCCAAAAAAGTTGCGGTGGAATAGTTCCTGTTTTGCCCTTAAGCTGGCCATTCTAGGAACTATTCCACCGCAACTAATAAATGGTTAGTTCATGCTGCTTTGGTGGCCAGTTCGACCGGTACCGTTGCGCGTCACGGTTTCATGGAGCAAAAAGAACCCGGGGACCTGTTTGGTCTCGGTGTATTCCATAAGGATGCCGTCGGCGTTGTAGGTCTGCCCGCGTATAACGGCGAGTGCGTTAAAGTCGTCGAGATCGAGCACGCGCGTATCCTCGGGCGTGGGATGCTCGATCGTTACATCGCGTTTGCCCGTGGCAATCTTAATGCCAAGGTCTTCTTCGAGGTAACGATAAATCGAATCGTTGACAATCTCGGGTGTCAGTCCCGGTACCTGTGAGCTTAGATAATAGGAGTCGTCGGAGCACACGGCGTGTCCGTTTGCGTAACGGATGCGTTTGGCGCGCGTGAGCTCGCAGCCTTCGGGAAACCCGGTAATCCCGGAGAGTGCCTTGCTACAGACGAGGAGCTCAAAGACGGTGGTGACAGTCTTGAGCTCAAAGCCTCGGCTGGTCGCGATTTCCTTAAAGGTCTCGAGTCCGCCGCCACCACGACTCTTCTCGTCACTGATGTTGCGAATGACGCGCATGCCTTTGCCTTGCTGGGGGAGCACGTAACCATCTGCCGCAAGCATCGAGATGGCGCGACGGACCGTCATGCGCGAACAGTCAAACAGCTGCGTGAGCTCAGTCTCCGAAGGCAGATAACTCTGATAGGCGTATGTGCCGTCGTCAATCGACTGCTTCACGTTGTCATAAATAGTTTGGAAGATGGCTCGCGCCACGACGGTCTCCTAGAGCTGAGAGCGCGAGCGGTGGATGAGGACCGCTCGCGCAGGTGTCGATCGATTTACTTGCTGGGGTCGATTATATATTTACCCATGGCACGCAGAGCTGGGTCTGACAGGATGGCGCCGAGTTCGTCGAGGGAAGCCACCTTGGCGACCATCGAGGATACGTCGAGCCTGCCAGAGTCGATGAGCTCGAGCGCGCGACGCTGCGTATAAGGGTTGATGTAGGACGAGGTAAGCACAAGCTCCTTCTGGAAGACCTCGAAGGGCTTGACGGTGATTGTCTCATCGGGCTTGGTGAGGCCGAACATCATGACCGTAGCCTTGTGGCCGGCGATCTGGATGGCCTGCTCGATGGTGACGGGCTTGCCAACACACTCGATAACGACATCGACGTTGCCGACGCCCTCCTGCTTCAGGCGGGCCGGGACGTCCTCGTGGATGGAATCAATTGCCAGGTCGGCGCCGAGTTTGAGCGCAACCTCGCGCTTGCCTTCGACGGGCTCGAGCAAGACAACCTTGGTGGCGCCGGCGTTTTTAGCAAGCTGCATCATGAGCAGACCGATCATGCCGCCGCCGATAACGACAACTGTGCTGCCGGGCTTGATGTTGCACATATCGATGCCGTGCAGGCAGCAGGCGACGGGCTCGGTCATAGCACCCTGCTCAAAGCTGGTGTGATCGCCCAACTTGTAGACTTGCTGCATATCGACGGAGCAGTACTCGGCAAAGCCGCCGTTAACGGTGGTGCCGTAACCGGTCATATGCTCGCAGTAGTGGTTGATTCCGTCGCGGCAGGGTTCGCAGCAGCCGCAGGGATGGTTTGGGTCGATGCACACGCGATCGCCCGGTTTAAAGCCAGCGACGTCGCTGCCCACGGCCTCGACAACGCCCGCAAACTCAAAAACAAGGAAGCAGAGATTGCATTCATGCAGAATGACGTTCTCCAGTATGCCGTCACTGGTACCGAGTCCATGAAGGACGACGGCGCCATGGAGAACCTATGCGCAATAGCTTCCCTCTATCCCGAGGCGGTGCAGCTTGTTGCCACCAAGTCCAGCGGCATCAAGATCATAGCGGATCTCAAGGGCAAAAAGGTATGCGTGGGCGACCAGGGCTCCGGATCCGAGGTGAACGCCAGCCAGATAATTGCGGCTGCCGGCATGAGCTACTCCGACTTTGATGTGCAGTATCTCAGCTTTTCCGAGGCTTCCACAGCCATGCAGAACGGCACTGTGGACGCGGCGTTTGCCACCTCCGCGCTGCCTAACAGCGCCATAACCGAGTTGGCCAACTACACCGACATAGTAGTGGTTCCCATTGACGGCGAGATCGCAGACAACCTTATCGCCCAGTACCCGTTCTACGCCAAGACTACCATCGGCACTGACGTATACGGTGTGGAGGCGGCCGAGACCGTTGCCATGATGGCTGTGCTCACCACCACTACCGACTTGGACGAGGAGGTAGTTTACAACATTACCAAGACCATCTTCGAGAACCAGACCGACCTCATCGCCGGCAACGCCCACGGAAGAGAGGTTACCCTGGACACCGCACTTCAGGGCGTTACCGTGGACTTCCATCCCGGAGCTGTCAAGTACTACAAGGAAAAGGGCATCATGTAACACTGCACAACGTAAGCCTAATAAGAATTAGGAGGGCGAAGGCTCTCCTAATTTGAGGTTTATGGGAGCGTTAAGATATTTAACAAATACTGACACCGGAGAGGATTTAATGGAGTTATTAAAAAAGAAAAAAGATAAGAAGCCAAAAGCGAACGGCATCGAGCTGAACGTCGATACCACAGGAATGAGCGAGGAAGAAATAGCAGCGATGGAAGCCGCTAAGGTGCTTGAACAGTACGACCGCGAATCCGCTTTCCGAAATGGGCTGCCCAAGGGAATTTCTCTTGTTATTTCCGCAATACTTATAGCCTTTGCCCTGTTCCAGATATATACGAGCATATGGACGATACCCGCTCAGGTGCTGCGCTCGGTGCATCTTGCCTTCGCGCTGACGCTGGTATTCCTTCTTTACCCCGCAGGCAAGCACATGGCAAAGAACAAGGTGCAGTGGTACGATTACGTCCTCGCGATACTTGCGGTGGCCGTGGTATTGTACATCCCTCTCAACTATGAGTATATCATTAAGAATGTGGGCAATTACTCCTCTATGGATATAGTTGTGGGGGCGGTGGGCATACTGCTGCTGATGGAGGGCTGCCGCCGGGTGGTAGGTATGCCTATATTGATAGTTGTACTGGCATTCCTTCTTTATGCCAAGTTCGGCAATCTTATACCCGGCACCTTCGGCCACAGGGGGTACAGCGTGCGCCAGATAGTGAACCATATGTACTTCACCCTCAACGGCGTATTCGGAACTCCTCTGGGCGTGTCCTCCACATATATATTCCTGTTCATACTTTTTGGCTCTTTCCTTGAGAAGACCGGCGTGGGCAGATTGTTCATAGACCTTGCAAATGCGGTGGCGGGCAAGCACATAGGCGGTCCTGCAAAGGTGGCTGTAATATCCTCCGCCCTTCAGGGCACGGTATCAGGATCTTCCGTGGCCAATACGGTATCTACGGGCTCGTTCACTATACCGGCAATGAAAAAGCTGGGTTATAAGCCTGAATTTGCCGGGGCGGTGGAGGCGGCGGCTTCTACCGGCGGGCAGATAATGCCCCCCATAATGGGTGCTGCGGCGTTCCTGATGGCGGAAAGCACCGGCTTTACATACGCTCAGGTGGTAAAATCCGCCATAATACCGGCGGTGCTGTATTTCTCGGGTATACTCATAAGCGTGCATCACGAGGCCCGCAAAATAGGCCTTAAGGGCATGGAGGACAAAGACATACCCAAGATAGGCGTCGTTATGCGGGAACGTGGCCATCTGCTTATGCCTCTGATATTTATGATATACATGCTTTCCGCAAAGGTCACCCCCACCTATGCGGCGCTGGGTGCGATACTCGCATCTCTCATGGCATGCAGCATACAGTGGCTGTGCCTTATACCCGTTGCGATGATGGTGGCCGGCATGAACACGGGATTGCATTTTACTGTGTATTCCCTTGCCGCCATAGGCATATGGCTGGCAATATGCGTTATACGCGGCTGCCGGATACGGGAAAAGCTTACTGCCAGGGAATGGATAAACGCGGCGCTGGGGTTCGATCCTTACGACATGATAGTTGATGCCTTGAAAAACGGCTCCCGCAGCGTTTTGTCTGTAGTTGTCGCCTGTGCAATGGCGGGCATGATAGTGGGCACCGTTACCCTGACCGGTCTCGGACTCAAGCTGGCTACCGGCCTTGCACAGATAGCGGGCAATAACATCTATCTGCTGCTGTTCTTTACCATGCTCTCATCCATAGTGCTGGGCATGGGCGTGCCTACTACGGCTAACTACCTGATAACCTCTACCATATGCGCCCCTGCTATAATAAATATGGTATGCATGATGCGGGGAGTTCCTGTGACCGAGCCCACCATGGCTATAATAATGAGCGCCCACCTGTTCGTATTCTATTTTGGCATAGTGGCGGATATTACTCCTCCCGTGGCCCTCGCCGCAATGGCAGGTTCCGCCATTGCCAAGGGCGAACCGTTCAAGACCGGTGTGAACGCAACGAGGCTGGCCATAGGAGCGTTTATTGTCCCCTATATATTTGTTATGAACCCCGCCATGCTGATGATAGACACTACGGTATGGGCGGTAGTGCAGAATGCTGCAACGGCGCTCATAGGAATGTACGCTCTTTCCGGCGGCCTTGCGGGCTTTGTGCAGGACCATTGCAAATGGTATGAACGGATACTGCTCATCGCGGGCGGCCTGGGAATGATAATACCCGGCACTGTCTCCGACCTGCTGGGCTTTGCGATACTGGCGGCCATATTCGCCATACAGCGCAAGCGTTACAGCCTGGCTCACAAGATAACCGCGTAAGCAAAGAAAAAACAACAGGGGGCGCCACGACCGTGGCACCCCCTCTTTTTATATCTTGTTTTTACTTTATGAAGCCAAATACGTTGAGTATTACGATTACCATGAACAGCGGGATTATAACATAGGCGCTTATCTTGTCCCAAAGGGTTATGCCGCCGTCGCGCCCGTCCTGGGTGAGCTCGGCTTCGTACTTCTTCCAGCCCCATACCTTGGAGACGAAGAGGCAGACCAGTATGCAGCCGAGAGGCATGAGCACATAGCCGCTGAAGCAGTCCAGCCAGTCATACAGCCCGTAGAATTCGGTGCTGCCGTAATAAAGCCAGGGTATCTGGAAGCCCTTCATGGGGCCGAAGCCCAGCGATACGAATATGTTGGCGATGCCGATTATGATGGCGATTATCAATGTGGCCTTTTTGCGGCCCATCTTTAGCTTTACTTCGGCGGTGCGGATATTTGTCTCGAAGAAGCTGAACAGGGAAGAGATGACCGCGAATATCAGCGCAAGGAAGAAGCAGCTGCCTATTATGCGCCCGCCGGGCAGGTTGAGGAATATGCCGGACATGACCTCGAATACGAGGGCCGGGCCCTTCTGAACGTCTATGCCTGCGCCGAAGGCGGAGGGGATGATGACGAAGCCCGCGAGAACAGCGGCAAAGGTATCGGCAAAGCTTACGAACAGAGCGTCGCTCTTCAGGTTGTTCTTTTTAGGTATGTTTGCACCGAGGGTTATGAAAAGGCTCCAGCCTATGCCCACCGAGAACAGCACCTGCGTTACGGCGTCTGCGAACACCTTGACGGTAAACTTGCTGAAATCGGGCAGCAGATAATACTTGAGCCCTCCCGCCGCGCCGTCTGTTATGGTGCAGGCGTACACGCCGCAGATGATGAGCATGAGTATCAGTGCAGGCATTATGAACTTGGCAAGCCTTTCAACCTTGGTGGTAATGCCGAAGAGAAGCATGGCAGATACGAATATCAGAAGTACCATTGACCAGATGATGGGCTGCACGGGATCAGAGGTGAAGCCCTTAAAGAAGGCACTGGGATCGCCGCCGAAGTTGCCCACGAATATGAACTGGCAGAGGTAGCGAAGCACCCATCCGCCTACTACTACGTAGTAGAAATTTATCATTATCGTGCAGAGATTGCCTATCCAGCCCACGAAGCCCCACCTGGGGTTGATGCACTCGAAGGCTGTGACGGTGTCAAGGCCGCTGTGGCGGCCTATGGCCGTTTCCATCTCCACCATGGGCTTGGCCAGAGCAAGCACCACAAGAAGATACACTACAAGGAATACGCCGCCTCCTCCACGATAGGCCAGATAAGGAAACTTCCATATGTTGCCGAGACCGATGGACGCGCCGGCGGCTACCATTAGATAGCC
>ERZ779877.2495-NODE-2495-length-13453-cov-2.952978_pt1 | contig 13453 bp, 16 predicted proteins | sample MGYA00511556_ERZ779877 | MGnify/ENA primary metagenome ERZ779877 (study PRJEB29588, sample SAMEA2159338) | human gut metagenome | biome: human gut; feature: human-associated habitat; material: faeces | place: Denmark | collected 2008/2010 ...
TGGCTGTTTATTTGGCAGAGCCGATCGCGGACGTGCTTGCGGTGACATTTACATCAATCCTGTTTTCGTTCCAGTTTAAGAAAGCCTTGCGGGAGATTTCATAATTGTGTCTGAACATTAATGATTTACATATAGTTAACATGAGATTGCTTGCAATATATAATCTTGATATGGTACACTGAAAAGCAATAAGTAACAGGGGAGGAAATGAGATGAAGAGAAGGTTATTATGTGTTGTAATGGTTGTTGCGATGGCGTTGTGTCTTGCAGCATGTGGAGGTTCGGATTCAAAAAATGCGAAGATTACATCTGCGTGGTCAATTGTCGAAATGACAGTAAATGGGAAGTCTATGACATATGATGATTCAAACCGGGATGCAAAGGCACCACAGTTTTCGTGTGCGGATGGAACGAATTTTACATTTACAAACAGTGGAAAGGCGCACACGGGAACACTGGAAAAATCAGGTGAAAAATACATCCTGCATTACAGTGATTCGAACAAAACGATGGAAGCGACGATTTCCGGAAAACAGATGACAATCGTGATTTCAGGGAGCGACAGCATGCGTCTGGTGTTCGAAACAAAGTGATGAAACTTCAGGATTGACAGACCGGCAATACGGGCGTATAGTTACATACAGAAAAAGGGAATGAGGTTCTCCCTCGGGTAACCGGAACTGCTTATAAAGCTGATGACTTCTACGATATTGATCGCAGAAGGTGTCAGCTTTTTTTGAGCTTAAAAGGAGGAAAAATATGTTAACATCACTTGCACTTATCTTTCTGGTCGGACTCGTCATGGGCGCAATCTGCCAGAAGCTGAAACTGCCGAGAATCATCGGAATGCTTCTTACCGGTATTGTCCTCGGGCCATATGTCCTTGATTTTCTTGACCCATCAATCCTTTCAATATCGGCTGACCTGCGAAAAATGGCTCTTATCATTATTCTTATCAAAGCCGGTCTGTCGCTTGACTTAAAAGACCTGAAAAAAGCCGGACGAAGTGCAATTCTTCTGTCCTTCATTCCGGCTTCCTGCGAAATCATCGGTTATATTCTGCTTGCCCCTGTAATTCTTGGAATTAACCACGCCGAAGCTGCCGTGATGGGCGCGGTTCTCGCCGCTGTTTCTCCTGCGGTTGTCGTTCCACGAATGGTAATGCTGATTGAGAAACACTACGGAACTGACAAAGCGATTCCGCAGATGATACTGTCTGGGGCTTCATGCGATGACATATTTGTAATAGTGTTGTTCACTACATTTTTAAATGTGGCACAGGGCGGCAGGGCTAATGTTATGGATTTCGTAAATATTCCTGTGTCTATTATACTCGGCATAATACTTGGCATAGTAACCGGATTGGGACTGTATCTGTTCTTTGAAACATCATACGCCCGCAAACATACCGTAAGAAACAGCATGAAGGTTATCATCGTACTTGGCTTCTCTTTTCTTCTTATTGCAATTGAGGGCTGGCTTGAGGGCAAAGTGTCTGTTTCAGGCCTTCTTGCTGTTGTCGCTATGGCATGTACGCTTAAGTTTAAATGTGTCCCCGCCGTATCAGCCCGTTTGTCCGAAAAATTTGGCAAGCTGTGGTTCGCTGCTGAAGTAATATTGTTCGTGCTTGTCGGCGCGGCTGTCGATATCCGATACACACTTAAAGCAGGGCTTCCAGCCTTACTCATGATTCTTACAGCACTTATTTTCAGGGCAGCCGGAGTTCTTCTCTGCACCGTAAAGACAAATCTTACATGGAAGGAACGGCTTTTCTGCATAATTGCCTATCTTCCTAAAGCAACCGTCCAGGCAGCCATCGGCTCTGTTCCTTTAGCCGCCGGACTTGCCTGCGGACAGATATGGAGAAAATCGAGAGGAGGCAGAAGAATGATACTTAAAGCAGATTTCCGCTGCAAGCAGGTCACGCCGGAGGCGGACGACTGCGTTGTAGAGAAGGTGGTCGAGCTTCCCACCGTGGAATATGACCGATTCTGCCGGTCAATGCTGGAACGGTATCCGTTCATCGGAGAAGTTGCTGCTTCGCTGCACTACAATGACGGGATGAGGCATGGTTTCCTTGTATTGGGAGTGGGCCGAAATGATGGTATCCTCGTAGATCCGCAGGGGGCGGATTATGCCAGGTACAGTGCCTTCATTCCCAACGCACGCAGTCTGCTGACGCCGGATATGGCAATCGACCGCAGCTACCTTTCACCGGCAGAACCTTGGAGAGATGAGAACCGGGATGAAATGCTCCGCATGACATTGCGCGTCGATGGAAAGCCGGACTACACCCTCGTCCTCCCCGCTGACGAGGATTACCTCAGCGCCGTGAAGGCTTACCTCGACATCGATGTTTTCGCGGATGCGATGCTCCGTGATATTCGCTTCAAGGTACCTTATATTGGAGAACTGATCTGCGACACGGATTGCCCTGCCGTAGAGGATTACAACGACTTTGCGGAAGCATTGGAAGGCATCTGGCAGAAGGACGGGATGCTTCTGACCTATGCCGCTGTGTTGGATGCCGAGAAGCCGGAAACTTTGCGTGGAGCTTTAGAGCTCCTGCAGAATCTGGATAACTACCAGCGCATCGTAGATACCTACGGCTATGGTCAGCAGCGCTTGCAGGAAACGCTGGGACTGGACGATGAGGCCGTCCGCGAACTGGAAGGTCTGGTAGATGCGCCGCGCCGTGGTCGCCCGGCTCTCGTTGAGCCACACGGTGTCCACGTCGCCAATCTCACTTGCGGGATCGCCGCGCCCGGTCAGCTCCAGCTGGTTGCCGCCGTAGCACGAGAGGATCAGCCGCGCCGCCGTGAGCGCCTGCGCCTGCGTGTGCAGAAACGGATTCTCGATGGTCACGGTCTTTTCGCTGCTCGTGGAGTTGCCCGAGACGACGTACTCCGTCCCGTCCGAGAGGTGAAAAATGAGCGACGCAAGGGACTGGTTGGCCTTCATCGTCGGGTAATTGACGAGGTTTTCCAGCGTGATCTTGCTGCCCTGGTTCCAGAGCGGTTCCACCGCAAGTTTGCCGGTCTCCGCGTCCGCGCGCGGCCATGTGCCGGTCGCCATGCAGGCCCAGCGCAGGATGTCGCCGCACTTCTTCCCGCTCACCGCGGCGCGGCTCGAGGCCGTGACCGCGAGGTCGGCATAGTCCGCGTCCACCGTGTAGCGGTCCGCAAAGTTGGTGCCGAGCTGAGAAACGAGTGAGGCGATCCAGCCAGAGAGCGTGATGGGCAGCACCGTCGGCGCGAGGTACGCGCGGTCGGCGAGCAGCCCGATGATGTCCACAAGGTCCCACTGCATCGTCAGGCCGTTGTCGCCGGTCTTCCATCCGTCGGAGTATTGGTAGAAAACGCCCACGCGCTTATACTCCACCGTACCGTCCGCAAGCCGCACGCCGATGTAAGTCTCCACGCCCTGCCGCTCCTCGATGCTCTGGAACAAACCGGACTTGCTCCGCGGCTCGAAGCGCCGCGAGAGGTTGTCCATCTTGAGCGTGCAGGTGCCGTAGGGCAGCGACAGGCAGCTCACGTCGCCCTGCTGCTTGCAGTCAAAGGCCGCGACGATGTCCTCCGTCCACTCCTCGTACACGCCCGGCAGGATCTCCACTACGCGCATCCGGCGCGAGGGGAGGCTCCATTTGGTCACGGTCACGCGGATGGTGTCGGGCGTCTGCACGGTGAAGCCCTCAAAGGCGACCGCGCTCGCCGTGTTGCCGGTGACGGTCTTGGTAAAAAAGGTCTGCCCGGCGCTCAGGACCTCCACCGTGAAGTCCTCGGCCACACCCTCGAGCTCGTCGGTCGGGAAATAGACCGAGAATGCCTGCAGCACGCTGACGTCGGAAAACGTGATCGCCGCCCAGGCGGGGGAAGCAAAGCTGCCGTCCGCGCCGGAGAGCTGCGCGTCCGCGACGCCCATGTGCTTGCTCACCTGATAGTCGTCCGGGAAGATGTCGAAGGAGCCGTCCAGAAGCCAGCGGTCCTGCTCCAGCGTCGCGTAGCGGGCCGTCGTGAAGCGGTAGTCGTAGAGCTCCGCGGTCTTCGCCCAGGGCGCGAGGCTGTCCGCGCTGCCGCCGGTGAGCTGCATGTCCGGGTCGATGATGTGGATGACGGCCTTGAGCAGCACGCGCCGCGTGTCGCCGGTGATGGCGGCGAGATACGCCGCCGAGGACTCAATCATGCGGCCTCACCTCCCGCAGCGTGAAGCCTACGTTGTGCCAGCGCGGCACGCCGTGGGAGGTAAATGCGAAGGTCGGGTCGGTCAGACTCTCGACGAGCACCTCCGCGCTGACGAGCTCGTCTCCGTTGTCGGGCAGAAAGGCTGCCGTGAACGGCGTGCCGGCGCGGAGGACCGCGAGCGCCGCGCGGCAGGTCGTGTCGTCGATGTAGTCGGCGCTGTAGGTGATGCGCCAGACCTTGCCGCGCTCTTCGCTCACGACGCGGCCGGAGATCATCTCGACCTGCCGGCTGAGCGTCGCCGGATGCGCGCTGTAGCGGTCGCCGGAGACGTAAGGCAGCGCCACGCCGTCCAGGATAAGCTGTGTCGTCCGTACTTTCTTCATGCAGTCTCACCTACCTCCGGCGTCGAGCGGTTTACGGTGCGCAGGTCCTCGATCGTCTCGCGGTAGAACTCCTTTCCGTTGACATTCATGGTGCTCACGACGGTGACCTTCATGTCGCGGTTCATCGCCGCCATCGCATTGACCGCCTGCGCGAGCGAGGCGCGGAAGTCATGCGCGGTCATGGTGCGGCCGGTGCCGCCGTAGCGCTCGAGGGCGTTGTAGGCGTCCGCCTCGCCGCTCGTAAGCACGCGCTCGCCGCGGTGCAGCTCGGCGACGTAACCGTCGTAGGGCACGCGGTAAAGGCCCTCGGCATGGCTGCCGTCGATCTTGTAGCTGTCGAGCAGCGCCTGGTAGTCGCTCGCAGGCGTGCTTTCCGCCGCCGTGAACTCCTTCCATTCCTTGCTGTTGGAAATGCGGTCGTTGAGATCCTTGAGCCAGTTGATGGCCGTCTGGATCTTCTCGATCAGCCACGCGACCGCGTCCGCCGCCGCGTAGACGCCCTCGGCAAAGACGTCCTTTAAGCCCGCTGCGACCGGCGCGAGCGTTTCGCCGAGCTGCCCCATCGCCTCGTCGAGCTTCATCTGGGACTCGTTGTAGGCCACGACATCCTCGTTGGCGTCGCGCCATGCCTTGGCGGTTTCCGGCAAGCCTTGATTGGCAAGCTGGTCGAGCACGATCTGCGCGCGCTCGGCGGAATCGTTTGCTGCGGCGAGCTTCGCGTTGAACTCGTCCTCGCTCACGCCCGCCCAGTTGAGCACGTCGGCAAAGGTGCCCGTGACCTGCCCCGCCTGGATCGTCTCGTTGACCGACTCGGCGAGGCCGTCGATGGGGATGGAGTCGCCGTAGGTCGCCCACGCGCCGATGACCGAGTCGATCATGTCGCGCAGGTCGCCCTGCGCGAGACCGATGGCCTGCAGGTTTGCGACCGTTGTCGCCGTGGTCTGCGTGTCGCCGAGCACGCCGTAGAGATACTCGTAGGACTCCGCCGTCTGCTCGGCTGTGTAGCCCGCCGCCTGCGAGCTGGCCTCCAGCGTGCCCATGATCTTACGGTATTCCTCGGTCTCGTCCACGATGCCGATGATGGCGTCGCTCGCCGCCTTGAGTCCGGCGACAACCGCGCCGCCGACGAGCATTTTCTTGAGGCTGCCGAGCTGCCCGATCAGATCGCCGATGCCGCCCTTGCCGCCGCCTGCGCCGTTGAAGTCGTCGGTGGCCTTTGCCGCGCCCTTGACCTGCTTGCCGTACTCGTCGATGCTCTTGGCGCACTTGTCGGCGCTCGTGCGGGCCTCGTCGAGGTAGCGCTCGTTGGAGCTCAGCTCGTCGTTGAGGTCAATGAGGTCGGTTTCCGCCTTTTCCAGCTGCCGCTTGAAGCGCATGACGGCCTCGTCGTTTTCGCCATAGGCTTCGCCGCAGTCCTCAATGGCGGTCTGCAGCTTGGCGATCTTGTCGATCTGCTTCTGCTGCGCCTCGCGCAGCAGATCGTTTTTTGTGGTCAGAGCCTCGATGCTGTTCGCCTGCCCGCGGAATTCCGCGTCGGCGCGCTTCATCTTGTCGCTCAGCAGCCCGATCTCCTGGTTGACCTCGCCGAGCTCCTTTTTGTATTCCTTCTCGCCCTCCAGCGTCAGCCGCGTGGCGATGGTGCGTGTGGCCACTTACTCCCAGCTCCTTTCCCGGGGGACTCTGCGCGCCTCCAGCGCGAGGAGATCAACGAGCTCTCCCGGCGTCAGGATCATCGTCTCGCGCAGGCTCAGATGCAATCGCTGCGTGCCCACCTGGCGCAGCAGCAGCGCTAAATTCTCGTTTTTTTTTGAAGCTCCTGCAAAATGAGGTCGACTTCCTCTTCCTCGTCGTCCTCGTCGTGCTCGCGCCGGAAGGCCTGCTCATAGACCGCGCTGAGCGCGCGCCTCGCGTCCAGCGCGTCGAACGGGGCCATATTCGCGCGGAAATAGCTCTCCGGCACGATGGGCCGCCGATCAAGCCCTTCCCAGCGCCGCACGAGCTCGCCCTGCTCGCTCAGCTTCCACAAAAGCCAGCACAGCGCGTCGAAGCTCGCCTTGTCGCTGCCGCGGTAGAGGTCGGGGATATCCTTTTCCGTGCCGAAGCGGTCATAGATGTCCGTGAGCGCCGCGGCGTTCAGGCACAGCGTGAAGGTGTGCCCCTTGAGTTTCCATTCGGTCTTCCGCATATTTGTCTCCTATGCCGGAAACGGGCGGAGAAAGGTCCCCGCCCGTTTGTCTCAGCTCGCGCTTTCTGTGAATTTGCTGTCGATCCAGGCCTGCGCCGCGGCCTCGGTGTCGAGGGCCTTGGACTCGATCTTGCTCTTGCGGCAGGCAGGCACCGTGCCGTGGAAGCTCAGGTCGTCGCCCGTCAGCTGGATCGATGTGCCCTTGGTGTTGTAGGTCACGCCCTGCCGCACGGCCTGCACCTTGGGATAGAAAATGCCCTTGTAGAACACCTTGCCCTTGTACTTTCGCTTCGAGATCAATCCGAGGCCGCCCTGCGGGGACTCGTCGTCGAAGCTGTAGCTCAGATCGCCGTCCGAGCTCAGATTGGAGCCGAACACCGCGGCTGCAACCGCGTTTTCCAGCTCCGTCACGGAGGTGGAAACGTCGTAATCCGCGACCTCGTCCACGCGGTCCTCGACCGCGTTGTCGCCGCTGATCTCCGCCGACTGCACGTTCACCGTGTCCGCCACGGTAATGAGCGAGCCAAGGTGGACCTTCGTGCCGTATTTCGGCAGCTTCGCCGCGTTCGTGTCGGGGTCGGTCTCCGCGAACGGCGCGAAATAGAGATAGGATGCGCCATATTTTGCCATTGTGTGCCCTCCTTACAGGTCTTTTGATTTGAGCCAGTCGTCATAGACGCTGAACTCCGCCGCGGTCACGGCGTCGGCGCACTCGGCGTTCGCCTGCGCCATCCACTGCTTGCCGGGGATGTTGCGCCGCGGCGCGCCGAACTCCTGAATGAAACCGACGTCATTGTTGGTCGAGCGGCGGCGTGCGCCTTTTTTGCGCGGCTTGCGGACGACCGGCTTGCCGCGTGAGCCGTTCGGCAGCACAAGCACTGCCGGCGCGTTATTTTTGCGGCTGTCGACGTAAAGCTTCTGCTTGACCGTGATGCTGCCGGCGAGCTTGCCGGTGTCGACCAGCCCCAGCGCACGGATCTTCCGCCGCTGCGCTTCGGCTGCCACCTCGCCGCCCGCGGTCAGCATCTGCCGCTTGACGTCCTCGGGGATCTCCGCGATCTCCTGCACCGTCAGCGCAAGACCGTCGATGCCATCCGCCTTAAACTGCGCCATCGTCCTCGGCCTCGGTCAGCGCGTCGAACTCGAACACATAGTGCTGCCCGAGCTCGTCCGTCGCCGGCGAAATAGTCGGGAGGGAGAACTCGTCCGTTTCCTCGATGGCCGCGGTCAGCGCCCGCCGCTTGGCGACGGTCGACGCCTTGAGCGGCGCAAGGTAGTGCAGCTGCACCCGCGCGAGCCCGACGTCGGTCCCGTCGTCGCCGGCAAGACCGGCGGTCTGCGTGTAGTCAAACGTGCAGTATTCCTCCGGCGGCGTCTCGCCCGCCTCTGTAACCAGCAGATCCGGCACGCACACCGGCACGATCGGCGTCACGACCGCGATGATTCGCTCATTCAGCGTCATACCTTGCCCTCCTGCGTGATGCGCTCGCACCAGAACTCCATGTACTTCCCCTCGTCGCCGTAGGTGTTGACGTAGAGGATGTTGTAGTCGCGCCCGTCGTAGCGGATCAGGAGCCGCCGGTCAAGCAGCTCCGGGTTCGCGCGCGTGAGAAAGCGCACCTTCGCCTCGCCGAACTCGGCGTTTGCCCGGATCAGCTCCGTGCCGCTCGTCTGCGAGAACTGCGCCCAGGTCTCGCGCACAAGCTCCGGCTCGCCGGGTACGTCGTAGCCGTCGGCGTCCTTTTTCGTCGTCTTGCGCAAAAACTGGATGCGCTTCGAGAGCTTTCCTGCGTCAACGTGCATCACGCGCCTCCTTCTGCGGCCTCGCCCGTGCCCAAATCGGGCACAGGCTCGGTGAGCTTGAGCTGGTTGATGAGGCGCCGAAAGGCGGGATTGTCGCCGAGCGTCCCATCGACCGCCGCGTCGCGTCGGTCGTAGAGGTCGAGCGCGAGGTACTTGACGCATTGCAGATACTGCGCATAGCGCGGAGAGCCGTCCTGCGGCTCGCGCACGCCCGCGCCGGCGAGGTAGGCCGCTGCCGCGTTCACAAAGCCGGGGAGCTCCGCGTCGTCCGCCTCCACGCGGCAATAGGCGGCGATCTCGCTCAGCCTCTCGCTCAGCATCGCTTAGCCCCCGCTCTTGGGCAGCGTCGCAACAACGACGCCCTTGTCGACCACGAGGTTGCCGCCGACCATCACGTCGCCGAGGATGGTCAGCAGGCGCTCCTGCGCCTTGTAGCTCTCGTCCACGCGCACGGTGAAATCGGAGAAGAGACCGAGCTCATAGTTGAGCGGGTTGCCGTAGATCATGGTCTGGATCGCGGCGCTCGCGCTCGCGGTCGAGCCGGAAAGGCTCGTGAGGTCGGGGCAGAGGGTATAGGGGATCACCACGCCGCCGTCGCGGATGACGCCGATGTTGGGGTTCGCCATGTCCGGCTCAATCGTGAACAGGCGGCGCTTCTCGTTCGTGCCGCGCAGCTGACCGATGGCCTTGAGGTCGGCCTTGGTGAGCAGCAAGCGGGCGCTGCCGCCGACCTCGGTGTCCGCGCCGTAGGCAAAATAGAGTGTGTCGAGCAGGTCGACATCCGCCGCGGTCACGTCCACGCTCGCGAAGATGCTCGCGCCCGCCTTGTTCTTGGCGTTCTTCATGCCGTAGAACACATGGCTGGTCTCGCCGTCGCCGTTGACGATCAGCTCGGAGCACTTGCGGCGCATCGCGCGCAGCGCCATGCCGTAGATCTTCGCGTAATAGTCCGCGGGGGTCAGGTTGCCGATGTTGCGGTCGACGAAGCTCGTCACGCTCATGTCGTAGGGCTTGATCTGCGCCACACCAAAGGTGGGGTCGGTGCTCGCCGTGCGGGCCTTGCCGGCGGTGGACGCCACCGTGCCGACCTTCGCGTCCAGCTCGGTGATGACATAGGGCTCCTGATACTCGCCCATGCCGGAGAGGTTGACGACCTGCACCTGGTCGATGATCGCGCTGATCGGCGCGTCGCCGCCGCGGATGTCGCGGCCCACGCCGGTGGGCTCGGCGAGCGAGGTGGTCGCGAGCGTGATGGCCTTGCGGACCTCCGCCGCGCTGAACTTGACCTCGCCGCCCTTGCGCAGGATCTCCGCGCGCTCGAGAGCCTTGTCCCTGGCCTCGCCCGGAGTATCCTGCTTCTGCATGAACTGGCGGTCCTGCTCGTCAATGAGGGTCTTGACCTCGGTGATCTCGCCGTTGAGATTTTCAATCTCGGTCATCTTGCTCCGATAGTCCTCGCGCTTGCCCTCCTTGAGCAGGCCCTCGGCCTCGGTGAGCATGCCGGCGCGCTTCGCCAGCAGGTCGTTGTACTTTCTGCGCATTTTTTGCCTCCTTAAAATCTCATTTTTTCAAGCTCCAAGGCGGCTTCGTCCGCCCAGTGCTCGTCGTTATCCGCGCCCTCCGGCGCGTGGGTCTCCTTCATTTCGGCGCCGCCGTAGCGCTTTGCCTTCACAACGCCGGCCTCCGGCTGTACGGGCACCGCCACGAAGCTCACCTCGTAGGCGTCCGCCGCGCCGTCGAGATCAAAGGAACAGAGCTGCCCGTCGTACTCTCGGCCCGGCCAGTGCTCGCACAGCGTCTTGCGCTGGTCCGCGCCGCAGATCGAGCAGTTGACGTGCTCCACCGCGCAGCCCACGCTGCACTCGCGCAGGATGCCGCCCTCAATGGCGGCGATGGTGTCCGAGGTGCCTGCCGTGCGGACCATGTAGCAGCTGAGCACCAGCCGCTTGACCTCGCCCTCGTCCGCCACCTGTGCGTCGTACACGCGCGCGGTCTGCGTCTCCGCGCTCCAGCGGTGGTCACGCAGCACGGGCTTGCCGACATAGAGCTTGCTGAGCTGCTCGAGCGTCGCCTCGGTGAAGCGCTCGCCTTCGCGGTCGATCTGGTTGTCGCAGGCAGCCAGACGGAAGGCGAACACCTCGTCCGCGCTCAGCTCACGCAGCGCCTGTGCGTTGATGAGGGCAAGCTCCCGCTCGCCCACGGCGGCCTTTTCGATCCGTGCCGCCTTAAAGATCATATCCATGCGGTTTACTCCTCTCCGGCGGCCGCGCCGCCGTTTCTCTGCGCACTCAGCTCCGGCCACAGGTCAAGCGGCACATAGTTCAGGCTCGCGCGCCTGCGGTTGCCGCCCGGCACGTTCGGCAGATCCTCCAGCGCCGCGATGTCGTCTGGGCTGAATACGCTCAGCTCGCTCATCGTGCGGTACCAGTTCGCGCGGCTCGCCGTGTCGCCCTTGAGCTCCGCCATCATGTTGATGCGCAGCTCCAGCCCCGCGGCCAGCTCGCTGTCTGTCAGCAGCTTGTAGCTCTGTTCCTCCTCGTACTGGGTCACGATGGGGTGCAGCGTGCCGACGACATACTCGATCGCGTTCTGCTCGTTGCTGCCGTAGGCCTGCTTGCCCTCATTGAGCTTGTAGAGCGGCACGCCGAAGTAGCGCGCAATGTCCGTGATCGACAGCTGCTTGTTTTCCACAAACTGCGCGTCGCGGTTCGTCCCCGCGATGCTCGTGTACTTGAGACCGAGGTCGAGGATCGCCGTCCGGTGCGCCTTGCTCGGCCCCATGTGGACACGCTCCCACTCGGCGCGCAGCCGGTCCTTCTTGGTCACGAGCGAGCCGTCCGCCGCCTTGACCGGTTTTCCCTTGGTGTCCAGCACATAGCCGCCGAGGTCGGTGTCGGTCTCCAGCACGCCGCCCGGCTGCCCGCCGTTGGCATAGTAGCTCAGCTCATACTCCTGCGCGGCCCGCGCCGCGGCGATCACCTCGCCGGCGCGCGTCACCGTGCCGAGACCGAGCAGGCCGTTGCGCGTGGCGTTCTTGTAGTGGCACACGTCCTCGTTCGGCAGCCGCATCACCTTGCCGGAAAAGGGATGCGTCACGTCGTACCACACGCGGCCCGCCATGTCGTGCCAGGGCTGCACCAGATACCACGGCACCGGGATCAGCTCCACCGGTTTGCCCGTGCGCTCGTCGCGCACGATCCAGTCGTAGCCGTTGCCGCCCTCCAGGCGGCTCGTCTCCAGCACCTTCTTGCGAATGAACGGGGTCATGGCCTCGTTCGGCCGGATGTTCAGCAGCCGCAGCAGCTCGTGGTCCGTGCGCTCGCGCGTCCTTGTGTCGATCACATAATTCGGCAGCTTCGCGATGCTGTCGCTCAGCAGCTCAATGCAGCGGTCGACCGCGCTGAGCTTGCGCGCCGCGCTCTGCGGGTCCTCGCCGACAGCCAGACCGCCGGAAGCCGTCAGGCTGCCGACCGTTACGGACTTGCTCACGGTGGGCGAGCGTGCGGTTGCCGCGCGCAGGCCCTTGATGATGCTCATGCTTGACCATCACTCCCTTCGTCGTTTGCACTATCGTCAAAGCCGTCGACAACGGCCATTGCGATCAAGAGAATGCCGCCCACGATAAAGCCGGCGGGCAGGTAGATCATGCCCGCACCGAGCGTAATGAGCAGCACGCCGAGCAGCAGCGCGGCGTCTCGCAGCTTTTCCACAGCCTTCCTCCTCACAGCGTGAAGTCCGCCCGTGCCACCGCCGCGGCAAGATCGGGCTTCTGATTCCTGGCAACCATCCACACGGCCATCACGATGATGCTCGCGACCGCCGGGTCGATGCGCCCCGTTGATTTATTCTTGAGCGGCTTGATGTTGCCGTTTCCGTCTGCGTGGCAGCGGACGTTGCCGAAAGTCCAGCGGAAGCAGGTGTTGTGGACGTGCAGCAGCGTGTGTCGCTGCATCATGTCGTCCGTTTCCTTCATCGCCGGGCTCATGTTCTTGAGGTCCTGCGGGATCTCGATGATCGGCACGATCGGCGCGAGCCGCTGCGTGATGGTCCGGCTCAGATACGGGTCAAAGCCCACCATCTTGAGGTCGTAGCGCTCCCGCGCCTCGCGGATGCGCTCCTCCACCGCGTCGTAGTCGATAACCTCGCCGGGGCAGAGGTCGAGGAAGCCCGCCCGCGCCCAGTCCCGGTAGGGGACGTGGTCGCGCTTTTCCGCCTCGTCCACCGTCGCCTCGGGCCGCCAGATGCCATAGGGCAGCAGCACCGCCGCGTCCAGCCCCGGCTGGGGCGGGAAGAGCAGAACAAAGGCCGTCAGGTCGCGGCTCGTCGAAAGGTCCACGCCGCCGTAGCAGAGCTTCCCGTCCAGCTGCCGCAGCCATTCTTCGCGCTCGCGGCGCTTGCTCGGCCCCCACTGCGTTTTGTCGTAGAGGTTGAGCGAGATCCAGCCGACCGATTTTGTCGTGATCCACTGGTTGAGCCGCAGCCAGCGGAACACGCGCTCCTCGGCCTCGTTGTGCTTAGCACTCGCCGCCTCCAGGCGGATGTTGCGCAGGCTCAGGTGCTTACCGAGCGATGGGTTACAGAGTTTCCACAGGCTCTCGTCCCAGATGTCCAGCGCCTCGATGTCCTCGGGATCGTCGCCGAAGGTCGCCGTCAGGCCATAGAGGATCGGCAGCCAGTTGTCCTCGTCGCGCGATAGCAGCTCGCGCTCGGCGTCGGCAAGGTCCTCGTCGCTGGCATGCCGGAGAGAGAGGACCTTGCGCACGTCGCCGCCCTCGGCGCGGATGCACCGCAGCTGCCGCGCGTCGCGGATGGCGACCGCCTTCTCGTGGATCTCCCAGCCGATGGAGCTGCGGTCGGGGTCGTCGCCCGCGGTCGTCAGTACGATCCATGCCGGCTGC
>ERZ779877.2497-NODE-2497-length-13440-cov-87.903997_pt1 | contig 13440 bp, 29 predicted proteins | sample MGYA00511556_ERZ779877 | MGnify/ENA primary metagenome ERZ779877 (study PRJEB29588, sample SAMEA2159338) | human gut metagenome | biome: human gut; feature: human-associated habitat; material: faeces | place: Denmark | collected 2008/2010 ...
AGGCTTATATATGCAAAATGATGATTTATAAAAGAGGCAATGGTGCTACCTGCCAACTTCGTAAAATCAGATAAGATAAAGGCTTGATAAAATTTGTGACCTTTTCGTGACCTAATAAAAAGTAATCTTACGAAAACCTTTATTAGTTAAAAAGCAATTAAGATCATTGATGTTATAAAAAACTCTAGCATTAGAATCAGATGTAAACCTGACATTTCTAATCTTTTTAAACTCTTCACAATCTATGATGTCATAGCTTAACTTTGAGTAAAAACCATAACCACATAAAAGATTATACAAGACTTTATGAGGGACGAGTTTTTTATTATCACAGTAATCAGCGAAAAATAAATAAAACTTATCTTTATTAATATATTGTTTTTCGCAGTATGTTTCTACTGGTAAAAAACAATAAGTGTCTCTTTTCAGATACTGATTTAATGTGATTGTATTACCAAACAGAAGCTGTGATACTTTGTTTACTGAGATGTGCTTTTTAAGAAAATCAATTTCAAAGGAGGCTATCTTCTCGACCTCTTCACGGTTAAGAAACATCTTACCTTCTTTGTTTTTATATACTTTTGGATATTTATATTTTTCTTTTTTTAATCGTTTCCAAAAGGCTATATAAGAGAGCAAAAAAAACTTAGCTCCCTCTGAAATTGAAATCTTAATCATTGTTCAGTTGTTCTTGAAATGTTTTTAATTGAATACTAAAAGTAGATACCTGCTTACTGAAATTGCGTTCACCAACAACTTTTTGTAAGTCGTTCATTTGTGCTATGTCCTTTACTAAAGCCATAAGTTCACGATCAACAACTTCGACCTGATTTGCAACTCTAGCCTTTGTCCATGTTTTCAAATTTTCTTTTATTTCTTCTGCATTAGTTGCCATGATGCTTTAACCACTTTTTCATATAAATTAAATCTTCAAGTGAATAACAAGGATCTTGTTTGTTCACTCTAAAAGGTGCAGGTATTGATAACTTGTTTTCTGAGTAATAGCTTTTCAGCTTATATTGAGAAATGCCAAGTTCCTCACAGAAACATTTAAGGTTATAAGAGCGTGACTGAGTTTTAACAAGAAGATCAAACATTATGTCTATCTTGTCTGATAACTCCTGTAACTGTTCATTCACGCTCAACATAACCTAGTCCTTATGTTAAAATGGGCAATCGTCATCGTCAGTTGATTCAGCTGATGGCTTAACCACAGCAGCAGGCGCACTCTCTGCAACTTGTGCTTGTTCATAAGCAGGTTGTGAACCATAAGCTGGCTGTGCTTCTGTTTCTGATTGTTCATCTTTAAAAGCCTGATACTTAGCCTTAGCTTTATCTAAAGCTCGCACAACGTCTAAAGCCTCTTTAGCACCAAGTTCAACTTCATCTAAAGAACGACCATCAGGATAAAAAACGTTCACTGAAATTCTGTCATAGTCGCCATTCTTGCCTTTGTATTCGCCATACTTACCAATAACAAGAGTGAAAATAGTTCCGCAAATTTCAGGGTAAATAGTGCAGTTTTGACAATCAATTTTCGTTGCCTGCTCTTCTGCTGTCTTTTGGTCATTCACAATAGACATTAACTGCTGAATATCCCAAGAGTTCTGCCCCCATTCACCCCATTTTGCATTCGGATCGTTCTTATCTTTTGTTCTGCGTCTGCCCCAGAACTGATGGTCAATGTAATATTTGCTATCTTTACCATCAGCTTTTTGAAGCAAGAACACACATCTTGTGCGCTCACATTCAACACGAACATCTTTTTTCTTGTTATCATCAAATTCGATTGAATCGTCAGAACAAAAAATTAACTTCGCCTTACATCTGATACCTGTAATCTCTTTAGGATAAAGCTTAAACTCCTCCCAAAACTTAGAATGATAATCAGGATTATCTGATTGAATAGGCTTTACATAGTCTGATTGATATACTGGCATTTACTGCTCCTTAATGTTTGCTCTTAGCTGTTTGCCGAGGTCAATTATTTCTTGATCTTCTTGTAGTTCTTTAGGTGCTTTTTTAAATACAGCTACTAATTCTTTTCTAGTTACAGCTCTATTCATCTGCTCAATTAAATCTTCTTTAGTTGTCTTGTTTTCGAGTAATAAATCTTCTTGATTTTGATTAGTGCTATCTTCAACTGCGACTGTAGTTTTTTCAGTTCTAATATCCTGAGAAACAAGTAAATCTTCAAATTCTTCTTTGTCGTAAGCACCCCAACCATAAGCGTTTGAAATAGCAATAGTCATAGCTCGTGATTGAAGCATACGTTTAGGTCGTTGCAACCAGGTAGGCTTTGATGCGTCAAATTCTTCATCGTGATAAGCAGTGCCTTCAAAGGAACACACAGAACCATCAGCTAATTTTTTCTGAACAATACAAGTTGTGCTTTCGTAATAAAGAACTTCTTTCTTTAGAGTTTTATTACCAACAATGCGATTGACAACTTTCTTTAATAGAACGCCATTATCTTTAAAAGAAATGCCTGCGCAGTTCTTCTGACTGGCGACCGCCTGCTGCCAGCCTTTCTTTGACACTGAGGTTACTAATCGACCGTCTTTATCCTTAAAAGCCCAAATACCACCGAGAATAGGATCTAACCCCATTGATACAGATAAACGAATAACACTCATTACATCAGCTAGATTTACTTTTACGTCAGGTGCTGATTTAGGTAATGCGATCTGAGATGCGATCATGCTAATTAGTTGTCTATCGTCATAAGCTGTATGAATTTGTTTTTGAGCCTGTGAGATAAACTTCAATTCAGCTTCTGTAGCAGGTATTACTTCTGCCTTAACTTCAATCTCTTCTGCCATTTATTTGTCCTCTACAGTTAAAATTCTGTGACCTTTAGCCCATTCTTTCAGTTCAGTTTTTGAGTAAAAGTTTTTACCGCCTTTTTTATAAGGTTGGGGAAAATCAGAACTTTTCTTTTTAAATGAATAAAAACTGAATTTCGATTTGACAAAAAATTTTGCTGTATCTTCAATGCTTAAAAAATCCATTGCTAAACCCCCTTAGCGATTGTCAGCTTTGGTGAAATCTCGCTTTCTTTTAAGTATTGTTTGTAAGTTTCAGCATCAGCATCAGCAAAAGCCTTAGCATCAAAAGTGCGTCTTGTCTGTTTTGTTAAAGTGCAAATAAGAGTTCCTTTAGTGGTGATAGCTTCTGCGTGACCGTTCATTAAAGATTTAATTTCTGCTGTAAGTTCTTTAGAACGTTTATCAAGTTCATTCTTCTGTTTGTTGACTGTTTTTAATTCTTTTGCTTTTTCAATAAAGGCATCATCTGCATATACGGCATCAACTCCACCTTTTTCGACTTCCTCTAATTCAGCATTTAAAACATAAGGAACATTTGGAATCAGGTGAACAAAAACAAAATCAATTTCAGCATCAATGATTTTTTTTATTGTCTCCTCGTCACGATGTACAACATAAACACGAACTCTGTTTTCGGTAAGGACCCAAGCACAAAGATACATCTGCTCTTTATCAGCAAAGAGCATCTGCTTTTGGCACTGGATATAGTAATCACGAGGAATAGTGTTGTCTTCTGCTAGAAGTTCACCTTTAGAATTGAACTCACAGCCTTTGCCCCAAACCTTTGAGCCGTCAGTTGCGAGTTTGTCACGCATATTAAAACCGACTGTCTTAATTTCAACAGGTGTATTGTCTTCTGTGAAGAAATCTACCTGGGCAATCGACCAAGGATAATTCTCGTTATAAAGAACAGTTCCGTCTTTTACTCTGAGATGTGTCTGTTTAGAAAACTGCTCAGCAATAAAAAGCTCTAAAGCGTGTCCTCTGTCAAACACAAACTTATCTTCACCAAAAGATAAATTCTGCATTTTTTCTAAGACATCTTGAGGTTCAGCATATTCAGATTCACCTAGCAGCACAGCATCAGTTGAACCGCCGATATGAGTTGCATGTAGATAAGAAATCTCATTTTCTTTCTCTACTTCACCTGTAAAAGGATCTTTAAAAAAATTTAAAGCTTTCTCATCAGCTGTTTTAAACCACTCATTATAAATTTGTTTGTAATCGTTCATATATCTATACCTAATGTTTGTTATTTAGTTATTGTCTTTATAATATTATATAACATTATTTTATGTTTTATTAAACATTACATATTATTTTTTAAACATTAAGTTTAATAGATATAAAAAAAAGCGCTCCTCAAAATAAAGGAACGCTTTATAAAAAAGCTAAAAATTAACTTAACGAACTACAAAATTTCTTTTCACTGGAACGTCAGATTTAAACTTTAACATGACATCATCTTCTGTTATCAGGCGGTCATTTATTAAGAATTGCTTTATAACATCAAGTATAGAAGTGTCTTTTGAACACTTAATATAATCTTCTTCAAGAAATACATCACACATTGATTCATATTTTGAACGCCCATATACAAGTTCGTTAGGTTCTTCTTCTGAAAAATATGTTTGAAGCTTAAACAACGTCTCCTTATCGTCTGCTAGACAATAGCGTACTTCTAACTCAACGTTATCTGCGCCATACATTGACTTGTAGATGTTTAGCAGTATCTGAGCGAACTGCTCCTTTGTCTGTAATTTTTCTGTTTTTACAATGTGAAAATTGCTTTCTTCTGCTAAACAGACAAAATAATCATCTCTTTCTTTCACTTTTAAAAAGTGATATTTGATGCCATGAACAGTTTTTCTTTTTATATAAAACAGTCTTTCGATTAAATATTCCATTTCTTTTAGCTCCAGTGTGTAACGTTGTTATTTTGGATTTTTAATCTTTGCAGCAGAAAAACCGTTCGCCTCAAGACAGAGAAGGGCGTATTCATAGTCACCACCAATTTTAGGATCGCCATAAATCATTTTCTCTTTAAGAGGTACAGGCTCACCATTTACAATTTCTATGAGATTCATTTCTTTACAATCTGCCAACTTAACCCATTTATACATAAAATCTCTGTGTTTAAATTTAGGAGAGGTTACAATATAAAATGCTTCGTCCGTAACAAATCTATATTTAACCAAAGGAGAACCAAGTATATTACTTTGCTTTGTTAAAGTTTTGCAAAGTCCTTTTATTGTTTTTTTAACATCAAACCAATATTCATTTCTGAATTTTAGTCCAAACAGTAGCTCGCCTTCGTCTAGACACTCTAGATAACCAATTTTCCCATCATCGCTGTTAGTTTTAGTTACAAATAAATATCTTTCTTTCCTACTTCCTTGATAGTTAGTTACTGCGATAACATACATAGGCATAAAAGCATAATTTTTTAAAATTTCGTAATCAGTCATTTTTTTCTTTCTCCTATCTTACAGCCTCTTAAAATCTTTTATTTCTATACCTACCTCTTCTAACATTGCTTGAAACAAATAATCAAAAGGATATGTACAAACATTAAAACTCATTTTAATTAAAGGCACAGTGTCATTATTTACAAGCTCTTTTATCTCATAAAATTCTAAGATACTGTCATTTGTAAAGTCATACGTTTTAGTAAAAAGAAATAATCTTTCTTTATCTTTACTATCAATAACCTTGTATGTACACCGCATTCTTTCACCTCAAAGACTTTCATAATTCAGATTAAAAATCTTGCCCCTTAATATTTTCTTCATCACCTTGATAAACAGCTTAAAGTCATAGTCCTGATAAGTTGTCACATTATCTTTTTCTTCGATAGAAATGGCTTGTAGTTGATTAATTTCTGAATACCATACAAACATCACATCAAAACAAGGCACAAGCACAACAGTGCGCCATACTCCTGTATCTGATCCAGGTGCTTTGCTATATGTGCTGTATGTGTCCCATTGTACCTGATGTAAATGCTTTAACTTGCGATATACAATCTTTGCTAAACTTTCACTCATTCTTATATCCTCTTTGAAATTTTCTCAATGGCATCTACTACCATGTGCTGAAATTCCCAAACAGCACTTAGGTGCTTTAAAACAAACTTTTCTAATTTGAATAAGCGATAGCTCTGATAAACATATAAAGCACTCAACATGCCAATACAGATAAGCTCATCACTCATTTTCTGCTGCCTTTAATTTCTGCACAAAGCCACTGATAACGTTTGGTAAAGATATTTTTTTACCGTCTTTAGAGCTTAGCTCTAAGTCCACTTCAAAATCTTCTAAGATAAATTCCAGTACGAAAATTTCTAAGTTAGTTAGTTGGATATTGTGTGTATCACTTGATTTGCTCATTTTTTTTACTCCTCTGTAACTACAACATTTTTACGCGAACTTTGTTTTGACAGCCGACAACATCTTGAATCTTATGCTCCAATTCTGGGCTATGATTTAAAACAATTTTTCTAATCTTTCTTAGTGAGATTTTTTCATATTCTGTCTTTAATTCTTCTCTTGCGAGCATTCCTGTAATTTCTACAATAGATTTAATTTTAATCATTTTCTTTCACCTCCACTCCAAAGGGTTGCCATTCGCCATCATCATTCATGATTTCAGCATAATCAAACCACAGTCCTAAATTTCTCCCCTCAATGTTAGGCTCACAAATACCTTTCAAATCAACGTCAATTCTGTTAATTACTATTGAACTTGCAACACGTAGGGCTTTCTTTTCTCTGTATTTAAAATAAAGATCTAGTAACATTACTGGAGTAAAATCTTCTTCTGTAATATGAGAATTAAAAGATAAAAATTGATAAAACTCATATAAGTTTTTAAAAGGTCGATACTTCTTTTCTTTTGGCTTATCCTCTTTGACTGCATCTAACGGTAAAAAGAAAGAATACCTATTTGTTGGAGTACGAAAACAAAAAGCATGATCATCAAAAATTTCTGTAATCATTCTTGTGCGGTTATTTTCTGTTTTTAACTCTTCTATGTTATCAGCAAAATACCCCTCGTCTCCAACCTTAACATCATGTCTGTTGTACCAAGACTTAACATCTTTAATATCAAAATTCATTTTATTTTGTGCCTCTTAACTTTTTAATCTTTTTCAATTCTTTCTGTTTACAGTTCCTGGATAAACAAAGGCTTTAATATCTATAAGCTAAACTATAGCCTTTACCTTTTATAATTCTTTTCATAACCTTAATAAAACGTTTAAGATCATATTCTTTATAGTAGGTTGTTCTTTCACTATAAAACTCTTCCCTTGAATGTGCCTCTAGTACATTCTCTTTCACTTTCCAAACGTACACAGCATCTATACTAGGAACGGTTAGGAAAATAGTCTGTGTGTCAAAGTCAGGCACTATATCCCAGTTGATACGGTGTAAGTGTTTAATTTTTTTATATACAGTGACAAATAGTTTTGTAAATTCAAATACGCTCATTTCTTATCCTCTTTATCAGTAGTTGTGTTTGAACTTAAATAAAGCTTGTCCAGTAATAAAGCGTGTTTTACTAACAAAGATATTATTTGAGCATGATTCAGCACAACCTTTGCCACAGAACAAGTAAACACAAAATTAAAAATTGAAATAACTATCGCTACAGTTATTGCTATAACTTCATACATAATCAATCCTATTTAAAAAAGTTCTTACAGTCGTTTAAATCTTCACATTCAATACGTACAATGATTACGAAGTGACCGTCAATATTCCCCGATCCAACACTTTGTACTTTACAATCTAAAAGTTTTGATGATTTATTTACTGCGTATTTTCTAAATGAACAAACACTCCCAAATCTATATTCACCAAGTTTTAAAAAAATAAACTCATCATCTGTAATATCATCTATAAAATCTCTTAATGTCATTTTCTAATTCCTCTTATTCTGTTTAAATCATCACATTCGATTAGTACGTAAATAGTCCAAACATCTTTTGCAGCTGAAAAGAAACGTATAACTTCGCAATCTAACAACCCTTTAAAATCTTCTTTTAAACCTTGCGGTGGGCGAACAAAACTTTCAAATTGAGTATTTGCAATAAGAATACAAACATTTTCATTTCTGCTACATTTATCTAAAAATTCTTTTAATATCATTTGTTACTTTCCTTTTAAGCTGAATCATTTTCTTTTTGTAATTCATTTAAGCCACCTTACTCATCTTCCTTGTCTAAATTCGCATTTCTTTGATTTTCTGCCCATGTAGTTAATTCTTCAGAACTAAAAACAGTGCTTCTATCTGAAAATTTAATTCCAGTGGGAAAATTTTTTCTTTTACGTAGTAAATAAAAAGCGCTCTCAGTAACTCCTAAAAATGCAGCTGCATTATGGATATTTAAAAACTTCTTTGATGAAGACTTATTTATTTTTTTTATCTCTTCTCGAATTTGAGTTTTAACCGTTTCTGCTACAATATTTTTTATATCATCAATGCTGATTTGTGCTTTTGGTAAAGAACGGTATTCAAAAATAGCTTCCATATCTTCTTGATATAGTCCCAGAGCCTTTAAGGCTGAAACAATAAACAGTTTTAGATCTTCAGCACTTCGTCTTGTTAAAAGACTTTTGTTTAATCTAAGAAGTTCAGAGCGACCTTCTTTAAGGATTAATGCATCCTCATAATCTTTATTTATATATGAGTTCCACATGATTTTTATAACAGCATTAAAACTGTCTTTAATCTGTCTTGATTTTTGTTGTGTACCAAAACAAAGAACATATTTATTTGATTTTTGAATATCAGCCATTTTCTATTCCTCTTTTTGTTCAAAATATTTTTTTAACTTATTATCTAAATCACTATATTTTTTTTTGCTCATCTGATGTATCAACATCATAGTTAATTTGATCGTTTAGTAAGTCGAAAAAATATTCTTTGACTGCTTCATGAATTAAAAGCAACTCATCACTTGTTAAATCTACTGTCATTTAAAGCACCCCAAAATAAACTAAGATAACTCTACCGATACCTATACCTAATGCGCTCATAACAATGAAGAAAAAAATTGCACTAACCATAACTAATAAACTAATCAAATCGTCCATATTTCTAAACACCTTTTAGAACAACTATATGCTTTGTTTCTTTAAAATTGACCCTTACCATAGTTGCTTTTTCAAGTCCTTTATATTTATTAATATCGTTAAAATCGTCTGTTACGTCTCCTATAAAAACTGGCATATTTTTGGTGTTATAACCGTGCTTTTTTAAAGACTTTTTAAAAAGTTTTAAATGTTTAATAAAACATTCTAAAGATATTGTTTTTTTGTTTTGAATATTTATTACATGTTCTTTTTTCATACTTAAGCTCCTGTGCTGCCAAAACCGCCTGCACCACGATGAGTATCAACACCAATAACCTTACCTTCAATCATCTTGATATTTGGTAAAGGTAAGATAACCAACTGAGCAATACGATTGCCCTTAAAAATCCATGTTACGTTAAAAGGCTCTAATACAACTCTGATTGAACCTGTATAACCTGCATCAACAACGCCAATCGGTGTACCAATGCCTTTAACGTTGAATGATGAGCGTGGACATACAAGACCTACATAACCTTCAGGAATTAGAATATGTACACCAGTATCAATGGTATTAGCTTTGTTACCATCTAATATCTGATCTTCCATACATGAAAGATCAAAGCCTGCATCACTGTCATGTGCTCGCACTGGAGCGTAAGCACCTTCATCTAATTCATATTTAATTTGCATATTTCTTGTTCCTTTAGTTCTTTGAAATTGAGTTCTACAAACTCTGTAAAAAAATACTTAAATTCTTGTATTGCTAAATGTAAGTCGTTGCTATCACTGGCAGATGTCTTAATCTTTTTTAAACAATACCTTTCTTTAAGCACATCAAATAAAAACTCGTGATTCGTTCTAAACGTTTTCATCATTTCCTCTAACAAATCAGCTTGTGCTTTTTTACAAAAACGTTTAACTAAAAATGTTTCACTCTGATGTGCTGGAGATTCATTTTTAAACTTTGTTAATTTTTGCCTTGCCAGTGTCCCCCATAAATCAAGTAAATTACCAATCGTTAAATCTGCGTCTATCCACTGTTGCAAAATGTCAGCTTTCATCTGTACTGTCAGATTTAGTTTCTTCTTCGTACAATGTTTCTGAGATGTCATGTAAATACTGATCTCCTAATTGAAAAGGTAACTTTCCTAACTCCTCTAATTCGATAACGTGCATTACTACAAACTCCTTCTCAGGTACAACACGGGTATCTACTGAAAAGAATTTAATTAAGCTGTCGTCTTTGTATAAACATTCGCTTTTAGTTCCAGCATCGAACAAAGCCTTTAAGCGGTTGTCTCCATCGTGAATGCGATAGTCTTTGAACACGATAGTCACAAAGCAGCAAACAGGCTTTTCAATCACTGGCAAATGACCTTTACGTAAAAGACAACGTGCTGCATTGATCCATCTGTTATATGCGGTTGTATTCTTAATACAGCCTTTCTTTGAACGAAAACTAGAGTAATAACCACCCGCAAACTGATTTTTAATAGCGCTCCAATTCACAGTAGTTTTTTGATTTACTGATGGAGGCAAAGGTAAAATAACCTCACGACCTGCGATCTCTTTACCGTTCAGCTTGATAGTTACTGTCTTTTGTCCAAAAGCATAGGTATTCATAATTACGCCTTAGTGTTTACTGGTGTAATGCCAAATGAGCTGAGAACAGCATTTAAAGCATCTAAGCCATTCTTAAAACGCTGACCGTTTATCTCAACGTTAAATTCAGTCTCCTGATGAACAGGGTTCTTTAACTCAGGAATTACAGATTTGTTTTGCTCGAAGGTTACGACCTTAGCCTTCTGCTTTGAGAAGGAGTAAATGTCTGTAAGTGCTTTTCTGCACTTATCAGCCTTACCAATAAAGCGAACTCTAACTACTGGTGAGAAATGATTACGACCTTGAATCAGGTTAGGACAAGTCATACCTCTTGCAAACTCGCCTCGTGCATTTACGTAGGCATCTACGAAGGCTTTACGATCAAAAGGATCTTGTGCTGTTGAGTGCATACCAAATTCAGCAAGGGACCCAAAAGCGCTTCTAAAAGCAAATACAGCTCGTGGATCATCACAAATATAATCACAGCCAGTATCTAAGTGATCGTTTATCTGATTGTAGAAATTATTAGCTTTAGCTTTTAAAGCCTCTGTATCAATACCCTTTAAGCACTTAACCTGCTCGTAAATATCTGCAACTGTTGGCATGAACTTTGATTTTTGAAGGTGAAGAGATACAGCATTTCTTACATCTTCAAAGTCAAACTCTTTTAATGCGTTGAATACCAAGCCGTAAGCCTGTTCGTTAATCTCACGACCATACAGAATTGAAACTTGTTTCCACAGTTCAACAAAAGGTTTTACATCTTTCTTGTCCATAAATTACTTCCTCATAAGTAAGTTTGAATCGTTACTTGATAGATCAACATCAATGATGTTTTCATCATCGCCAAATTGAGAATCCGCAATGTTTTGTGCTATGCGGTCAACGTCAGCAGGTGTAGCAACAGGTGTTGTTTTAGGTTGCTGATAACGACCAGCATATTCAATTTGACGCAAACACCATTGACGAACTCTTAACTTTAAATTTTTAACAGGAGCACCTTTTTTATCTTTCCACTTCATAGGTGCGTAGTGTGTGTAGAACTTCTCAGCCATTAGAGCGCAGTTCATTGTTTCGAGTTGAGGATATTTAGAGATGTTCTTATTTTTATAGTCTAAAAAGATATTCTCTATGTAAGCTGTAAAGTCTTCTTGTGAGAACTCTTTAGATACTATATAAATACTATCTAAAGATTTACTATTACTAATAATACTATTATGTATAAGGTAGAAAATGTCATTTTGACTATTTCGATATGGTCGATTTGACACTTTCGATGTAGTCATTTTGACATTTTCGGTAGTCAAATTGACTATATCAGAACTTGTAAAATATTCACCTTTTACAGTAATACTTCTTACCTTTTTGAAATTGATTAGCTGGATATTGCTTTCAATCAGCTTGTTATCTTCCAACTCTGAAAATGATCTTTGTACTGAACTTAAAGACAAGTGCAGCTCTTCTACTGCCTGTTGATTTGAATAGAAAACAGCCTTATCAGCTCTAGTAGATACAGAAGATAAAAAAAGAACACGTGCAAATAAAAGCTTTGATGATAGCTTTAGCTTTGCATTGCTCAGTATATCTTCTGTTAAGAGTACATTTACTGTTTTCACTTTAAATATTTCCTTTAGGTTTTTATACCTTATGTTTAAGTATTTTATACTTTATCTTTAATTTTGCAAGTAAATATTTAAAGTTTTTTTAAATCTTTAGTATATAGCAGTTTTACAAATTAAAATTTATGTTGAATTTTTTATTGCTTTGCTTTATTATTTATAACGTTTTTTTTTTAAAACTAACAGCAAATATATATAAAATAAAAGGTGAATTTATGTATAACGCAAAAACAGTATGTCAAAGCTTAAGGAAGCTAACGACTTTACATAACACAAAGAAAACAGATTTGCTAAGGCTCTAGGTGTAACTTATCCAACGATTGTGAAATGGCTTGACGGTAATCTACTTCGCCCTTTCAGTGATGATGTTGTACATAAGATAGCTGACTTCTTCCAGGTGCCAATAGAAGAGATAACTGGGGAGCAGGTTATATCTTTTGTTGTCAACACTGTAACTTGTTTTGACGATAATCTAAAACTAATTGAAATGCCCGAACCATGCTTAACCATCAATAAAGAAATCTTTGACAGCTTTAAACTTTCATCAGATAAGTGTGTTTGTGTTTTAGCAAACAGTAATTATAAGAACATAGCAGTAGGTGATCGACTACTGGTAACAGAGATTGACAATGAAAGAATCGAAAACGATAGGTTATATTTTTTAGTAATGGAGGATGCGCTTGTTCTCAGGAAGGTTAAATACAATCCGATTGTTGACAAGGTATCTATTATTAACAGCGATGATGGCGTTGAAATAGCAGTACCTAAGATTGAATTTTTTAACATGATGAGAAAAGTATATAAGATCTTATTTATTGAAAGAATAATGTAGAAATGCTTATTTTATCTCATAGTGTCAAATTGACTATTTCGATATATTCAAAATGACACTATCTGAAAGGAATGCTATTTTGAGTTGTTTATAATAAAAATTTGGCACCCGTAGCATTGCAACAACATTTAGTTGTAAAAAAGCTTTTAAAGTAAAACCTCTTTCAATAAGAAGATCCATTTTACTGCCATCAGTAAAATGGATTCTGTGTCTTAAATATATATGCTCTGAATTTAATTCTGTAGTTTTTGTCAAATCAATCAAAGAATAAATCTTTCTGTTAGTTTTTAAAGTATCATTTGATAAATAGTTTTCTTTTATTAATGTACAAACTGCTATAGCTATACATACACCTTGCATCAAGTCATTAAGTTTGTTAAAAGCAAGTTCATCTTTACTTTTCTGTTCATTCTGTTTATTTGAATTGTTCTCAGAATTAAGATCTGCTTTCTTAAAATGACCGTTAATCAGATAGTAAG
>ERZ779877.2503-NODE-2503-length-13419-cov-4.160281_pt1 | contig 13419 bp, 8 predicted proteins | sample MGYA00511556_ERZ779877 | MGnify/ENA primary metagenome ERZ779877 (study PRJEB29588, sample SAMEA2159338) | human gut metagenome | biome: human gut; feature: human-associated habitat; material: faeces | place: Denmark | collected 2008/2010 ...
GCCTGAATGTCCTCTTCCATGATGTCGAGTTCCGAAGGAGTGTACAGAAAATCTCCCCCGCGCGGACGGATAATGACATGCAGACGGATATCAATCAATTTCCGAGCCACCTTGATTTCGCCGATGGACGGAGTGGTTCCCCCTTCCGGCATGCCGGCACACAATTCAACCCGATGGGCACCTCCCTGCTGGGCAGCCACGCAACTCTCTGCGGAGTTCGCACAAATTTCGAACATGTAGTTTTTCATCGTTCAGTCAACTTTAAAGAGTGATTTTTTTCACCTTTCGAAAACGCCTTTGCACTTGCCGGAAAACGCTTCGACGTTTCTCCTTAAACGCCTAAGCGTTTGAAGTAAAACGCCTTTACGTTTTAGACAAAACGTCGAAGCGTTTGGAGTAAAACGTCGAAGCGTTTTCTCCACCCCCTCAAAACGATTTTCAAAAGGCATGCATTTACAAACAAAAAAAGCTTATTAAACCGTTCATTCTCAGTCTAATAAGCTATCATGTACGCCCGTGGGGAGTCGAACCCCAATCGAAGGAACCGGAATCCTTTATTCTATCCATTGAACTACGGGCGCAAATACCAATAAACACACTTTCCAATGTCCTCCATCCAAAAGGATATTTCGAAAACGTGACAAAAATACAATTATTCCCCCTTTTCTCCTAATTTTTTCAGGAAAAAATAGTCTTTCTTTCTCAAAATAGTTGCATCTCACTCACGCTCAGGAAGCCACCTCCTTAGAACTGGAAGTAGATAAAGGGCTGGATATCGCTGCTTTTCACCTGAATCACCAGGTAAATCAAAGCAATCATCACCAAGGCCTGTGCCACCAACGGCAGGCGTACCATGCCGCGACTGCAGGCGTTCTGCCAGCTATCAGGACAGAAATGGAGCAGAAAACCAACTCCCATCAGCACAAAAACTTTCCAGTAACCCGTCAGAAGCTGCTCCAGCAATTCCGGATGGAAAGCTGTAAATATCTGCCGGATCATGGTAACAGAAGCTTCAAACGTGGCATTGCGGAAGAAAATCCAGCAGAAGCACACGAAATGGAAAGTCAGCACCACGGCAAAGAATTTCCGCAGGCCCTGACTACGGTACTGCTTGGGACGCCCCAGCAGACTGCGGAAGAACTTATGCAAGGCCAGTGCCACCCCGTGCAATCCACCCCACACCACAAAGTTCCACGAAGCTCCATGCCAGAGTCCTCCCAGCAGCATGGTCAATATCAGGTTGATGTAGGTACGAATCTTTCCCTTCCGGTTACCTCCCAGAGAGATATAAAGGTAGTCGCGCAACCAGGTAGACAAGGAGATGTGCCAGCGATGCCAGAAATCGGTCACACTGTCCGCCTTGTAAGGCGAGTTGAAGTTGAGCGGAAAACGGAATCCCAACAGCAAGGCAATACCGATAGCCATGTCGCTATACCCCGAGAAGTCACAATAAATCTGCAGCGCATACCCGTAAACCCCAAACAGGTTTTCCAGTCCCGAATACAATCCCGGATTATCAAATATACGTTCCACAAAGTTCACACTGATGTAGTCCGAAATGACCGCCTTCTTGAACAGGCCACTCACGATAAAGAAAATCCCCTGTCCGAACATCTCCGACGAAACGAAAAGCGGTTGCCGGATTTGTGGAATGAAATCGCGGGCACGCACAATCGGTCCGGCTACCAGCTGCGGAAAGAAAGACACATAAAACGCATAGTCCAGCAGGTTCGACAACGGCTTCAAATCCCGGCGATACACATCGATGGTATAGCTCAGCGACTGGAAGGTAAAAAACGAAATGCCTACCGGCAAGAAGATGTCGAGCGGCTGGAACTGTCCGTTCCACAGAGGCGCCAGCATCTCATAGAAAAAGTTCGTGTACTTAAAATAGCAGAGCAACCCAAGGTTGATACACAAGCTGCACACCACCAGCATTTTCCGTTTCCATGCCGACAGCGTGACCTCCATCCTGCGGGCCAGCAGGAAATCGGACACCGTGACAATACCCAGCAGGAAAAAGTAGAAACCGCTGCTTTTATAATAGAAGTAATACGAAAACAAAGTGACAAACAGCAGGCGTGCCGTGGTCTTCTTCTGCAAGAGAAGATAGACCAGACTGAATCCTAAGAAAAGGAAAAGAAACAGTCCGCTGCTAAAAATCATGGGCTGCGTGGAATCATACGTCAGCACATCCTTCAATCTATCCCAGTCAATTCCGAGTTCCGTCCAGTTGAGTTTCCACATAATTGTTGTATGATTTAATAATCGCTTCGTGTAAAAGTAATCCCTGCAGGATATATCCGTCCTGCGTGAAATGAATCTTGTCCCGTTGGTAATAGTTTCCGGCACTCCAGTTCAGGCATGCCCGCCGTTCGCCGCCCACTATGTGGTACATGTCCCACAAGGCCAGTTTCCGGGAAGCGGCATAATCCTGTTCCGTCTTCACCACCAGTTTTGTCCGAGGATTAATTACCCGAGCTCCCCTCCGACCGTTACGCACATAAGCCCCCGGTGGAGTGGTCAGCAGATAAACTGCCTGCGGACACCCTTTCTTCAACTCTCCCAGCAGATAATCCATGTGTGCTATATGTTCGGTAGAAGAATAACGACGACCGTGTGCCTCGTTCGTGCCAAAAGAAAGAATCACCAAGTCCGGCTTCAAGTCGATAATCTGTTGTATGTTCTCCGGAGTGGAGAAAGAACCATAAGTCGCTCCGTTCACCCCTAGTATATGGTAAACGATTCCCGCCGCTCCCGTTTCGTGCGCCAGTCCGGACGTACGGTAATTCACCTGCATATCGAGCACCGCTTCCCGTCCGAAATCATCTTCCAGTTGCCGGCGGGCCACATACGGAAACACATGTCCCCGCACGTGCGAGTCACCAATGTGCACAATACGCAGCGGACGGTCGAGTACAGAAAGTTTCTGCCAAAAAGGAAGGAGTTCTCCCGTCGGGTCTTCAATCCGGTTTTCCGTTGTTTCTCTGAAACTGGCAGGCATCGGATTGCTTACCTGAATAAATTTCAGCAACTGCTGCATGGCCTTGCTGTCGGACACATGCCCGGAATGACGGTCAGGGCGTGATTTCACCGGTACTACATCCTGTGCCACACCTTCTGTAACCCAAAGACACAAGAAGCATGACACTAGCCATACACACAGTTTATTCCATCTCATAGGCTTTCCGTTTTTCATATTGCTCCTTTCCGTACATCAACGTCTCAAACAGAAGTCCGGCAATGTGCTTTCCTCCCCTGAAATTGATGTGTGTATAATCGTAATTGGCCATCTGCGGTTTGCTTTCCACCATCTTCACCATGCTGCCTTCTCCTCCCATGGCCTCAAACATATTCCAGAATGCCACATGCGTCTCTGCCGCCAGGGCCTGCTGGTAACGAATCAACCGTTTCACTCCCGGCATGGTACACAATTCACCGTTCTCATCCTTGTATTCCCGGTCGCCCACACTGACAATTAGAATTGAAGTCTCGGGGAATGCCTCCTTCAAACGTTCTACGATAGGTTTCATGGCATCCTTGTAATATGTATAGTTTAACACCTTTTCCGAAGCCACGTTCAACCCGTATTGCAATACAATCAAATCGTAAGGCCGCAACCGGTTGTATTGGCGGAGGATAGACATCGGGATATGCCCCAGCTGTTGTCCGCTACTGCCGCGAGTACTGAAATTATCCACTACCACTCCCTGCTTCGGGTCCATTGTCACCGCATAGAACAAAGCAGCCGAATCCAGCTTTTCCACGTTCCAACGTATGGAACCAATCCGACCGCCCACTGATACGGCCTGCAACTCCCCATTTCCTTTTATAGGAAACAATCGACTCTGACCACCATTTACCGAAGCACTCAGCGTCACGGAGTCTGAAGCCAGAAAATAGCAGGTAGACAAGTCGCACGTATCGATGCGGGAAAGAAAACGCTTCTCCCCTTTCAGCGTGACATACGCCCCCGGCGAAGGGATGAAGTAATGATTGGAAATATCCTGACGGGAACGGTCGAAATAAACGGAATCTGTAATGGCATGACTATGCCATCCACCAAACGAGTGATGAACGGTAGGACGAAATCCAGCAATCTGGGTAGTTATTGGTACATAGCCCACTCCACATCCACCGAAACGCTTCTGCAGCATTTCACGCAAATCACCGGTCAAGATATCGGCTTCAATAAAGGAATCCCCGAAATAAGCGATACGCACCGGGCGGTCCATCGCATTGACCTGTCCCAATGCTTCATAAAAATGGCTCATGCCACGTCCGGTAGAATCTACATATTCCTCAATGCAGACCATGCCGCTTTTGCAGGTATCCACAAAGGCCGGCTTCACGGGAGGAGGCAAGACAAGGGTATCGGAGTCCATCGGTTCCATCACCTCTTTTTTGATACGTATATCGGAAAGCAAATCTACCTTTCTCAAAGGCTTGTTTCTGAAAGAGAGAGACGGCAGGAAATGCAAGGCAAACAAACCTGCTACTACCAAAAGGGTAAACAGGAAAGTGTATAATAATCTATTCTTCATGAATTTTCCTCTAAAATCGAGTGCAAAGATAGTGAAAGCCGAGTGCAGAGGCAAATAGAAAACGCAGTTTTCTAATTTTGACTATGCCGAGGCATGGCCTGGCTTCTGTAAAGATAGAGGTATTTGGGTATGAAAGCGTTATCCTTGGCGTTTTTCCCGGATATTCTTCAAGAATTCATCTACCATACGGTTCCCTTTCTCCGTAGTAATCCCTCTCATGTGCAGAATGGTAATTTCACTGTAAATCTCTGCCAAAGGATAATGTAAAGTAATATCGGAGTAAATCAACAGGTCCATCTGCATGGTCATGGTCTGATTGATAATCTGAAAATTAATGTCATCACGGAATATGCCTTGTTCCACCCCTTTCTGAAAATACTTCACAGCATCCACATCATTTCGCCGCTGCTCTTCATGTATGAAATCCAACACCTTGGGATACTTGCGCAAATCGCGGAAAAACAAAGGGTTTACCTGACACAACTCGTTGACCTTTCGTTCATAAAACGTAAGAACCACTTCCAGTACGTTGTCCGCCCTGGAAGTAAGTTCTTGCATGTCTTGATTGACGCACTGACGATAAAAGCTGAATACCTCCAGCAACAACTGTTCCTTGTCGCCGAACAATTCGTAAAGTGTACGTTTGGAAATGGATAGTGAGCCTGCAATGTCGTCCATGTGGACAGCCTTAATCCCCAAGCGCTTAAAAGCCTTTGCCGCAGTATCTACGATACGCATTTTCAGCTCTTCACGATTGCTTTCTCTTCTTCGTCCTGCCATCGTTTTTTCTATCAATGAATAATACCTAATTGAGAAGATTCCACAAACTGAAGAATATTCTCAATTTCCGGTCCGTGGGGAATCTGTTCCCGAATACGGGCTAATGCATCATGTTGAGACGTATTGGCTTTATACAAGATACGGTAAGCCTGTGCAATGTGCTTGATCACCGTTTCAGAAATGCCGGTATATTCCAGCACCTTCGTATTGATACTGTAGAACGCAATCGGTTCGTGAGCAGCCACGATATAAGGAGGGATATCCTTGATGAAACGGCATCCACCCTGTACCAGCGAATAACTACCCAGGCGCGTGTTTCCCTGCATCAGCACATTCGATGTCAGAATGGCACAATCATAAATGATACAGTTACCGGATACCTGTGAACCGTTTCCGATGATACAACGGTTTCCCACTTCCACATCGTGTGACAGGCGAGCACCTGTCATAATGAAATTGTTATCACCTACTTTTGTGGCGTGTGAAGCATGTGTACCACGGATAATCACGGCATTTTCACGAATCACATTATGGTTCCCGATGATGGCCAGTGTATCTTCTCCTGTATAAGCAAAATCTTGGGGAACAGCCGCAACGACTGCTCCCTGATAAACCGTATTGCCGTTTCCCATGCGCGTGCCACTCATCAGGCTGGCGTAGGGCATAATCACATTATCATCGCCTATCTCTACATTCTTGTCGATATAGGCAAATGGATGCACCGTCACATTCTTGCCAAGTTTGGCCGACGGATCCACATAAGCTAAAGGACTAATCATGTTTCTTCATATTTAAGGTTACTTATTCTCTTCCTCCACCCAGTGCACTGTACAGGTTGATGACAGCCTGCATACGCTGGAAATTATCTGAAACTTCGCTCAACTGGGCGCTCAATAAGTTCTGCTGTGCAGTCAGAATTTCCAGGTAAGTAGCATCACCGCTCTGGAACAAAGCCTTGGTGTAAGTCACTGCCTTATCCAGTTGTTCCACCTGCCCACGGTCTTCCACCAGTTTCTTGTTCTGTGTGTCATACAGGAACAATGCGTCGCTCACTTCCTTACCTGCTTCCAGAATCGTCTGCTGGTAATTCATCTGCGCAATCTTTTCTTCTGCCTTCGATACTTTCAAGTTGGCAATCAGCTTACCATTGTTGAAGATAGGCTGAGCCAGTGAAGCCACCGCATTCAGAATCAGTTTTCCCGGATTCAGCACTGCCATTCCCGCACTGTTTGTCCATCCGGCGGTACCCGTGATATTCAGTCCCGGATAGAAAGCGGCACGTGCCGAATTAGTCGTATAATAAGCAGAAGCCAAGGTCATTTCGGCCATCTTCACGTCCGGACGATTTTCCAGCAACTGCATCGGAACCCCGGCTGTCAGTTCTTCCGGCATTACCTGTGCATCCAGTGTACTACGGTCGATAGTTTGTGGAGTTCTTGCCAGCAACACAGCCAATGAATTCTCCGTTTCACGTACCTGGCGTTTCAAATCCATCAAAGAAGCTTCTACCTGATGACTTGCCGCACGCATCTGTGCCACAGCCGCTTCAGTAGTCATACCAGCAATCTTCATGGCTTCCATCACCCGTACGTTTTCCTTATAGATGGCAGCCGTTTCAGTCGTGATTTCCACCTGACAGTCAAGCATCAACAAAGAATAGTACGTATTGGCAATGCCGCAAATAATCTGTGAGCGCACAGCCTGTTCAGAATATTTACTCTGTTCGTAAGCCACTTTCTGTCCACGCTTTGCATTCAGGATTTTCCCGAACAAGTCAATTTCCCAGCTGGCAGAAACCGGCAGTTGATAAGTCTGTGTCGGTTTCGACTTGTCAAAACTGCTCAGTGTTCCCTGAGGAGTAAAGTTTATAGTAGGCAAGTAAGACAACTTCGCAGCAGTCAGCATCACTTTTGCTTCCTGTACGCGAAGGGCAGCTGCCTGCATATCCACGTTGTTGGCCAATCCTTCTTCAATCAAAGCCTGCAGTTTTGCATCACGGAACACTTCCTTCCAAGGCAGATTTCCCATATTGGCTGTGTCCGAAGCCAACGTATCGGTTGCCGAAGCCGGGTCGCGATAGATGCCTGAGGCATCTATCGTTTCCGGACGGTCGTAAGCTTTATAAATGTGGCAGCTGCTCATCATGGCAGTCAGACACATCATTCCTATTATCTGTTTTTTCATTATCAATCTTATTTATGCGTATTAGGAGAATACTGTTCAATTTCAGACTCTACTTCGCTTTCATCGAGGCTATCCCATTCCATCGGTTTAACCTTTTCTTGCAGCCACTGGAAGATGACGAACAATACAGGAACGATGAAAATCTGCAAAATCATACCGATTAACATACCACCGATAGCGGAAGAACCCAATGTACGGTTACCGTGAGCACCTACACCGAAAGCAAACATCAACGGAAGCAAACCGACAATCATGGCCAAAGAGGTCATCAAGATAGGTCGCAGACGAGCGGCGGCACCGAGAACGGCAGCCCATGAGATACTCATACCCTGCTTACGACGGTCGAGGGCGAACTCTACAATCAAGATGGCGTTCTTTGCCAACAGACCCATCAACATAATCAAGGCAATCTGCATGTAGATATCGTTTGACATAGAACCGACAATCATCTTCAAGGCCGGGATGCTACCCAATGCACCGAATCCGTTGACAAAGATAAAGCTACCCATCAAACCGAACGGTACGGAAAGCAATACGGCCAGCGGAAGGATGTAACTTTCATACTGGGCACTCAGCAACAGGTACACGAATACAAAACAGAGCACAAAGATGATACCTGTCGTACTGCCGCTTGAAGAAGCCTCCTCACGCGCCATACCTCCCAGCTCGTAACCAAATCCGGTCGGCAGGTTTTCCTTAGCCACTTCTGCAATGGCTTGCAGTGCCTGACCTGACGTATATCCGGAAGCCGGAGCCACCATCACCTTCATAGAAGTGTACAGGTTGAAACGGCTGATGATATCCGGCCCATATACTTTCTTCAAGCTGACGAACTGAGTGATAGGTGCCATTTCTCCGTTGCTTCCACGCACTTTCACGCCATTTAGCGATTCCATGTTCTTGGTGGCATCCGGTTCAGCCTGAATCATTACACGGTACATTTTACCGAAACGGTTGAAGTTAGATGCGTACAAACCGCCGAAGTATCCCTGCATGGTAGAAAGGATGTCACTCGGACTGATACCCGCCTTCTTACAAGCTGCCGCATCGATATCCAGCTGATACTGCGGGAAGCTCGGGTTGAAGGTGGTCTTCGCAGAGTTGATTTCCGGCCGTGCTTCCAAAGCTGCGGTATAACTGTTCACCACTTCAAAGAAATGATCCAAGCTACCACCGGTCTTATCTTGCATGTTCAACTCGATATCACTTGATACAGAGTAACCCGGAATCATCGGAGGAGCAAAGAACAATACCTGTGCATCCTTGATGACTTTCTGCGCACGCATGAACAAAGTCGCATAAATAATATCTGAGTTCTGCATCAATGAACGTTCTTCCCAGTCTTTCAACTTGATGATGACAGAACCGTAAGAAGGTCCCTGACCACCGATGAAGCTATAACCAGAAATAATAGTACGTGACTGAACAGCCGGTTCTGCGGCTACCAGGCTGTCTACCTTGGCCAATACTTCCATGGCACGTTCCTGTGAAGTTCCAGGAGGCAAGGTCACGGCACCCATGATAGTACCTGTATCTTCGTTCGGCACCATACCGGTCGGAGTAATCTTCATGAAGAATACCAGCAGAACGATAGAAGCTACTACCATTCCCAATGCCAGCCATTTCTTGTGAATGAAGAAGACAACACGTTTCTTGTAGCTCTTCAACAAAGAGTCGTATGCGGCGTTGAAGGAAGCATGGAAACGGTCGACCACGCTCATCTTCTTAGGCTGATGTTCTGAATCGTGCGGTTTCAGGAAGAGGGCACACAAGGCCGGTGACAAAGTCAATGCGTTCAATGCAGAGAAGGCGATAGAGATAGCCATGGTGATACCGAACTGACGGTAGAATGTACCGGCTGTACCACCCATGAAACTTACCGGAATAAATACGGACATCATGACCAGTGTAATGGATACCAATGCACCACCCAGCTCGCTCATGGCATCGATAGAAGCCTCACGAGAAGATTTGTATCCCTGGTCCAGTTTTGCATGGACACCTTCCACCACCACAATCGCATCATCGACCACAATCGCAATGGCCAGCACCATCGCCGACAGGGTCAGCAAGTTCACACTAAATCCAATCAGTTTCAAGACAAAGAAGGTAGCAATCAAAGCTACCGGAATGGCAATGGCCGGAATCAACGTAGAACGCATATCCTGCAAGAAGACATACACTACAATGAACACCAGGATAAATGCCTCAATCAAAGTCTTGATAACTTCGTGAATAGACGCATACAAGAAGTCGTTGGCATTCTGTGCCACGTTAATCTTCAAACCGGCAGGCAAACTTTCTTCTGCTTTGCTGATTACATCCAACAAGTTGTTGATGGTTTCCGTAGCGTTGGTTCCCGCCATCTGGAACACGATACAAGTTACCGCCTTATGACCATTTACTGTATTATTAAAGGTATAGGCCAGACGACCCAGTTCAATACGGGCTACATCTCCCAAACGAAGCACTTCACCGTCGGGCAGAGCCTTAATCACAATGTCTTCAAATTCTTCCGTCTGCTGCAGACGTCCTTTGTAACGGATAGTGTACTGGAAAGTCTGGTTACCACGTTCACCAAACTGTCCCGGAGCCGCTTCAATATTCTGTTCGGCCAAAGCATTAGAGATATCTGCCGGCACCAGATTATATTGTGCCATGATATCCGGCTTCAACCAGATACGCATAGAATAGTCCTGACCCATCACGTTGGCATCACCCACACCTTTCACACGCTGAACTTCCGGAATCAAGTTGATTTTAGCGTAGTTTTCAATAAACTCAATGTTGTATTTATCTTCTGCATCATACAAAGAGAAAATCAACAACATGGAGTTCTGACGTTTCTGCGTAGTCACACCGACTTTAGTTACTTCAGCCGGCAACAGACCCTGCGCCATAGAAACACGGTTCTGTACGTTGACCGCCGCCATATCCGGATCGGTACCTTGGTTAAAATATACGCTGATATCAGCAGAACCGTTGTTGGATGCACTAGACTGAATGTACATCATGTTTTCCACACCGTTAATCTGGTCTTCCAGCGGAGCAATCACTGAGTTCAATACAGTCTGTGCGTTCGCACCTGTATAAGTAGCTCTTACCGATACGGTAGGAGGCGCAATGTCCGGATATTGTGTAACTGGCAAAGTAGCCAGGCCAATCACACCCAAAATGACTATCAAGATAGAGATTACCGTTGATAGCACCGGACGGTTAATAAATTTATCTAGTTTCATTCTTTAATACAATTTTATTTCAGTTCCGGGAATCCCGTTCTCTTACACGCCCGTAACGGTCATCACGAGATTCACCTTCTTTTACGAACCTTTATTAATTAATTGAAAGCTGTCTGAATGTTACCCTCCTTCTGATCCTGCAAAGCTTTCTGATATTTAGCTTCCTTTTCAGCCGGAGTAATCGGAGTAATCTTCTGTCCGTCGCTCAAAGTCTGAACACCCTCGACTACAATCTTGTCGCCTGGTTTCAAACCACCTGTCACGATGTAATTCTTTCCATCGTTCAAGTTGGAAATCTGCACTTCCGTATGTTTAATGGTATTGTCTGACTGCAACACATACACAAACTTCTTGTCCTGAATTTCCTGAGTAGCAGTTTGGGGAATCAGAATCACATCACTCATCGTGTAAGGGAATACCACGTTTGCCATACCTCCACTACGCAGCACGTTCTGCTTGTTCGGGAAAATAGCGCGCATGCTTACAGAACCGGTGCTCTGGTCAATCACCCCACTTACAGCATCAATCTTACCTTCCTCGGAGTACATAGTACCATCTGCCAGTTGCAATTTCACTGCCGGCATCTTTTCCAGCTGTTCCTTCAATGTACCTCCTGCACGAGTCAAGGCCAGCAACTGCTTTTCAGTCATAGAGAAATACACATACATATCGCCAATCTGAGAAACTGTAGTCAGCGGTTCAGCTACCGACGGACTAACCAGCGCACCCACACGATACGGGAATGTACCGATTACACCATCCGACGGACTAGTCACCGTACAGAATCCCAAGTTTTGTTTGGCAGCGGCATAAGCAGCTTCTGCCTGGGCCAGACTAGCCTTTGCAGAAAGCAAATTATTGACCGCAGTCTGATATTCAAAGTCGCTGATAATCTTCTGTTCGTGCAACATTTTCTTGTTGGCCTCCGTAGAAGTCACAGTTTCCAGGTTAGCTTTAGCTGAAGCCACGCTTGCCTTCGCCTGGTCGTATGCAGCCTTGTACTGTGTCGGGTCAATCTGGAACAACGCCTGTCCTTTGTGAACGGTCGCACCTTCATCCACACACAACTTAACAATAAAACCTGAAACTTGAGGACGGATTTCGATGTCCTGCAAACCCTTGATTGTTGCCGGGTACTGAGTTGACTGGTTAGTGGAAGTAAATGCCACCGCCTGTACCGCAAATTGGTCATCACCCATTTTCATACCCCCCTGACCACCACAAGCAGTCAGAACCGAAAGAGTCAATGCATAGAATGCCACTCGGCTAGAAGAAAGACTTCTGTTTCTTTTTGTGCTCATACTTATATTCATAACTAAAAATTGATTTTATTCTTCACTCTCTCAAAATATAAAGTTCTTCAATGAAAACTTTAAGCCCTTTTTTAGTTTTTAATGGTGCAAATATAGTGAAAAAGTACAGCCTGAAAAACGGCCTTTAACTAAGAATAACCATAAAACGAAGATATACTTACATATAGCCAAATTAATCCGACCAATTGACGATAAACATCGACAAAAAACATAAACAAAATTCGTTTTATAGTTTTTTTCAGAAAAAAACAGTCCATTTGTTATTTTATTCCTACATTTGCGCAACGCTTTATTCTTTGAAATACCTAAAAAACGAAGAAATTATGACAAAAATAACAAAAGAAGCTGCTTTGCTCTACCATTCGCAAGGCAAACCGGGGAAAATCGAAGTAGTCCCCACCAAACCCTATCAGACACAGAGGGATTTGTCATTGGCCTACTCTCCTGGAGTAGCAGAACCCTGTCTGGAAATCCAAAAAAATCCGGATACGGCCTACGATTATACCGACAAAGGTAACTTGGTGGCCGTAATTTCCAATGGAACCGCCGTATTGGGATTGGGTGACATCGGCGCCATGAGTGGAAAACCTGTCATGGAAGGAAAAGGTCTGCTGTTTAAAATCTATGCAGGCATCGACGTATTCGACATCGAGGTAAACGAAAAAGATCCGGATAAATTCATTGAAGCCGTAAAGGCCATTGCCCCAACTTTCGGAGGTATCAACTTGGAAGACATCAAGGCTCCTGAGTGCTTCAAGATAGAACAGCGTTTGAAAGAAGAACTGGACATTCCGGTAATGCATGACGACCAGCATGGTACAGCTATCATCTCCAGTGCCGGCTTGTTGAATGCCTTGGAAGTGGCAGGAAAAAAGATTGAAGACGTAAAAATCGTGGTCAATGGAGCCGGTGCTTCTGCCGTATCTTGTACGAAACTCTACGTCTCACTCGGTGCCCGTTTGGAAAACATTGTCATGATTGACAGCAAAGGAGTCATCTCCAAGCAACGTACCGACCTCAACGAACAGAAAAAATTCTTTGCGACCGACCGTACCGACATCCACACCTTGGCAGAAGCCATTAAAGGTGCCGATGTATTCCTCGGGCTGTCCAAAGGCAATGTCCTGACACAAGATATGGTGCGCAGCATGGCCTCTCATCCGATTGTCTTCGCCTTGGCCAACCCGACTCCGGAAATTTCCTACGAAGATGCCATGGCTTCCCGCCCGGACGTATTGATGTCTACCGGACGTTCCGACTATCCGAACCAAATCAACAATGTCATCGGATTCCCCTACATTTTCCGTGGTGCCCTCGACACCCGTGCCACTGCCATCAATGAAGAAATGAAACTGGCTG
>ERZ779877.2504-NODE-2504-length-13418-cov-2.373793_pt1 | contig 13418 bp, 4 predicted proteins | sample MGYA00511556_ERZ779877 | MGnify/ENA primary metagenome ERZ779877 (study PRJEB29588, sample SAMEA2159338) | human gut metagenome | biome: human gut; feature: human-associated habitat; material: faeces | place: Denmark | collected 2008/2010 ...
TAAAGATAACGCCGATAACGCCGCTGGCAATCATGCCTAAAAGCAAAAATACGCTTAAATAATCGCGCGGCTCCATTAAAAGCCACATCGGCATTACTGCCGCCATAAACATATAAGCAAAAACTACATAAAGCCAGGTTGTTTTATCATAATACAGCGGGTATTCAATGCCTGCCCACAGCATGGCAATCATTAACACAATGGCAACTGCCAGTTTCGGGCCTTCTGCCAGAGGGCATTTCTTTAAAAAGTAGCCGAAAGCAATGGCAACAACAATGTACAGCATCGAAATGGATGCCGCAGCGGCATTAGGGGTTGCAAGACCGCCGTCTGCCTTAAAGCCGTTAAAGGTGCTGGCAACAATATCCGCAAAAGCGGCGGTTACAAGCAGGGTAAACAGCCACGAGAACAAAAGGAACATTTTTTTGCCGGTTTTGCCGATGTACTGTTCAATAAGCATGCCCATGGATTTGCCTTCGTTTTTAACGGAAGCGTACAGCGCGGTGAAATCCTGCACGGCACCGAAGAAGATGCCGCCAATCATCAGCCACAGCATTACCGGCGCCCAGCCGAACATAGCGGCAATAATCGGGCCGGTTACAGGGCCTGCGCCCGTAATGGACGAAAACTGATGCGCAAAAACCGTAAATTTGGAGGAGGGAACGTAGTCGTTGCCGTCCTCATGCACATAAGCCGGTGTTCTTGCATTGGGATCTACGCCCCACAGTCTTACAAGCCAGCGGCCATAGATAAAATAGCCGCATGCACACACGACTAATGCGATACCTAACAACATTAATCCTGTCATGATACTTACCTCTTTCCCTTAAAATAAAATAATAATATAGCTTGAAATTTATCACCAAAATCCTTTTCTGTCAACAAAAAACGTAAATTTTTGTGAACTTTTGCAAATTAATCTTCAAAATGTAAAGAATATAATAAAAGCCGTGAACTTAATCCGTGTTTGTACACTTATTTAAAACAGTAAAAAACGCCGGGGTTGAACGGCGTTTTTTAGTATTATTATTTTTCAGGCTTTCCAAAAGCATCACTGCCAGATAAGCTGCATCAGTTTTTTGTATTCGCTGCTTAAATGGCGGATGATAACATCAAACATAGTGTAAATCAAATCGCCGTCCGCTTCGCTGCCGGGCAGCAAAACGCAGCAGTCCAAAACAAGTGAGCCGTTATCGTCAAAATAATATTTAAACGATTTAAACCCTTTGTTAAGGCGGTTAAGTTCCTTTAAAAGCCCTGCTTCGTTGGCATCGTTTAAAACACGCGCTGCAACAAGCACACGCACCATGCCGTAAATGCTGCTGTCCAAAACAACAATAGTCGGCAGCTGCTGCCCGTTAATTTCAATATTAGAACGGAAAACAACGCTGTTTAAATTATCACCGGCAATTTCGTCAACAGTAAAACAGGTAATTTTTTTGTCATCAAGATACTTTTTAAAAGATTCCGCTTTTTTATTCATGCCTGACCTCCAAAATTATTTGTAATACCCGGAGGCATACAGCCCCCGGATATTAATTTTTGTTAAGCTTCTACAGCAACTTCATCAGCACCGGCGTTTGTTTCAGTAAATTCCTGATAATCAATCAGGCCGTAGCGGTTATGCAGCGATAAACCGTAGCCGTATGCCTGTTTCCAGTCCTCGTCAAGGTAACGCCCATGCTGCCAGCGCAGATGGTTTTCTGCCGTGAAGCGCTGGTCGTAAACATAATCGTATTCATCCAGAGTCAGCAGGATGCCATTGCTTTCCTGAATATGGTCATCGGTAAAGCGCAGGTACATCCAGTCACCCGTGCCATTCAGCCACATATCAAGGCTGCTTTCCGGACGGTTCTCTTCGGTGTTAATCCAGTAAACGCTGTCGCTGCCATCACGCAGAGGCGGTTTGCCGTAAATTGCTGCAGTCATTTCATCATTGCTGAAGTGCGCGTTATCTTCAACATACAGCTTGTCAAACCACAGCTGACCTTCACTGATATGGATATCGGAGTTATTTACCCACAGGCGGTCAAAGCGGATTCCGCTGTCGCTGTTAGTTTTAATATCGCCGATAGTAAAGTTATCAATCGGTTTATCTGCTTCTGCGTTGTCAGGCGTAATAACCAGCATACCGTCTGCATCCGGACGCTGCGAAATCTGGTCAAGAGTCATATCGCTGCCTATAAGCACAATCTGCGTACCTGCTACGATATTCTCAACGTTCATGTCCTTGCCTTCCGTGCGCAGCTGCATGGCTACAAGTTCACCGTTAATTTCATGCAATGTCAGGCTGCCGTCAGCGATGTCAATCCTTGCTGCGTTGGTAGCATACAGGTCGTACAAATCAACGTCGCCCGCACCGCCGGTAGTGATGATAATGTTGCCTGCGGTTTCGCTGCCTTCAGGCCCGATAGCCGTAAGCGTATTATCCTTGTTTTCAGCGTCCTTCAAATTGCCGTCGCCTGCAATATCAATGGTAATATTGCCGTTTTCAGCATTTTCGCTGCCGGCATTTACATTGCCGCCAAAGGTAATATCGCCGGTGTTAACGTTAAGGTCAACATTTTCCTTAGCTGTCAAATTGCTGCCGGTCGTAATATTGCCGGTGTTAGTGGTGAGTTGAATATTCTTATCAGCAGTAAGGCTGCTGCCGGTTGTAATGCTGCCGTCATTAGTGGTAAAGGTAATATCCGTGCCGCTTACAGAAGCGCTGCTGCCGGTGCTAATATCACCTTCGCCGGTTACTTCTGCCTGTACATCGCCGTTGGCGCTTACTTCACCGGTGAACTCAATATTGCCATCACCTTTAACGTTGGCAGTGACATTTTCAACTTCAGATTCCGTATAACCGCCAACAGTAATATTACCGTCAACACTTTCCAAAGTTACATCTTTGTATCCACTTACATTACCTGTTGTTGTAATGCTGCCGCTGCCGGTAGTTACGTTAACTAATCCGGCTTCTGCATTTACATTACCACCAAGATTAATAGCGCCGCTGCCGCTGGTTACATTTACATCGTTGCCGCCGGTTACGTTACCGCTTGTTGTAATTGTGCCGCTGTCAGTTTCAACCTCTACATTACCGGTATTTGCTGTTACACTGCCGCCGAGATCAATGCTTCCGCTTGTACCTGCATCAACTTTTACATCAGTGTTACCACTAATTGTTCCTGTTGTTGTAATATCACCGCCACCAGTTGTAACTGTAACTTCTTCATTTGCAGCAGTTACATCACCATTAACAGTTACCTCGCCTTCACCGCTGTTGATAATTACTTTGTCATCGCCGATTACGTTGCCGGTAGTTGTAATTGTACCGCTGTCGGTTTCAACATTAACATTACCGGTATTTGCCGTTACAGCACCGCCGAGGTTAATAATGCCGCTTGCGCCTGCATCAACGGTTACGTTGCTGCCGCCAGTTACGCTGCCTTTAGTTATAATAGCACCTTCGTCAGTAGTAATGCTTACATCAGTACCAGCGTTTACAGTACCATTGCCATTGTCGTCGCCAATACTGATTGCACCGTTACCGGAATGAACGTTTACTTCAGTACCGCCGCTTATATTACCAGTTGTTGTAATGCTGCCACTGCCGGTTGTTACATCTACATTACCAGCTGTTGCAGTTACATCGCCGCTAACTTCAATTTCGCCGCTTTGCGTTTCAACCTCAACATTACCGGTATTTGCTGTTACACTGCCGCCGAGATAAATAGCACCAGCGGTTGTAGTAACATCTACGTTATTCTGTGCAGTCAGGCTGCCATCATTATCAATTGATCCATCAGCATTCATATTAATATTTGCTGCGCTATTAACCGTAGCATCGGAAGTAATACTGCCCTCACTGATAAAGGTCACACTGCCTTTTTCTGCGTCAGTTGTTGTTACGCTGCTGCCGCTGATATTAAGAATGCCGTTTTCAGCATAATTTGTAACAGTAACACCACCGTCATTTACCGTAACGCCGTTAAGGTTAGCAGTAAATCCATCATCTTTACTGCCAGCAATATCAACACTGCCGTTCAGGCTGTTATTATCGCCAAGGCCGTTTACAATGAAGCTGTTAACTTTATTGCCCTGGCTTGCAAGGCGGATATCATTAACTGCCGAAGCATTAACATTATCTGCCGTAATGCTGTGCATATCGCTTTGGGTAATGCTACCACCGTTTGCGGTAAGGTTAAAATTATTATCAGCAATGGTAGAAGTACCTATATTGGCAGTACCTTTCACCAAATCAACATTAACTGCTTCAATCGTAGCATCACTTGTAATTGTAATACTACTTGCTACAGCTTCAGTTTCTTCGGTAGAATCATCTTCTGCACGTCCAAGGCTTACGTCGCTGATACTTGTTACGTCAAGCATTGCACCGTCAATAGTACCAAGTACCAATTCGCCGGTAGATTCGTCACCATGTACACCAGCCAAGATAATGTTGCCATTTTCAGCAATAGCATTTACAACAGAACCGTTATCCAAAATACGCACAGCATTATCCGCTTCACCAATGCTGCCGTCCGTTGCGGTAAGGTTAACTACACTTGCATTAATATAACCCTGCGCTTCCGTATTCGGATCAGTATACATCAAAATATTATCATCTGCCTTAAAATTAGCAGATTTATTTGTTGCAACTGCGAGCAACTTCAAATCACCGGTATGATGGATATAAATATCACCATCCGCATTTGCGCTAACATTACCGGTAACATCAGTTTTTACATATCCTCCGTCATTACCTGCAATATCTCCTGTACCGCCTGCAATTGTCAAATCTACACCACTAAGCGTTCCGTCAACATTAACACCTGCATCACCCTGCAAGCGAATATCCCCATCAGTATCAATTCCGTTAACATTCAGCTTAGTATCCTTAACACCTGCTAGATATACATTTTCCTTACCTGTTACATCAACCTTGCCGCCCTCTTGCTTAACCTGTACAGTAATAGCCTGCTGCTGACGGACTGTTACGCCAGCAATACCGTCTTCATTTTGGCCCCAAGTTAAATCACCGGCTTTTGCTGCTGCCAAGATTTTAAGATTTTCTTCGTTATTCAATTCATCATTAGAAATGAATTGTGCAGCTCCATCAATGCCTATGCCGCCATTAAGAGCAGTAAGAGTAATGTTATTAGCGGTTACATTAGGCGTATCCACCGTTTGTACTGTGCCAGGTTTAGAATTAAGTACGCTTTCTTGAATTGCATATAAGAGCTGGTTTTTGCTCCAACCATAGTTGCTTTCATCAACATTAACTTCTGCATAGGAGCTGATAAGTTGTTGTTCTTCCGCATTAAAGCCATCACCATAAACTGCAGCCTGTGCATCTAAATAAGCTTCAGTAATGCTATTATATCTATTTTTAAAGTCTTCATTAATGGCAGCAATTTCATCTGCAGTTGCACCATTTGCTTCGGCATCTGCAATTGCTTTGCTGTGTGATGCTGAAGTATCTTTATAAGCATTAATATAAGTGTTTTTAGCATCCTGCAAATTCTTAGCTGTTTCAGATTCTGTCGGATCGCCGCTTAAAGCAGCTGCCAAATCCGCTGCCGCATCTGTATAATCTTTTACAGTATGCTTGCCTTCGCTTTTTTCAGCAAGAACTGCGGCTTTTGCCTCAAGTCCCTCCATTCGTTCTTGCTTCGCCTGCGCAGCAGCTTTACTGCTTTCATCTGCTTCATCGCCACTGTTAATTAATCCGGCTTCCAGCCATCTATCAATCTTCTCCTGCGCACTGCTGTTGTCATTGTTTTCGCTCGGGTGCGCGTCAACAAAGCTGCCGTTATTAACAGTAAGTATTGCATCGCCATTATCGCTGTTAATAGTGCCAAGTCGCATATTGCCATTAGTCTGCGTAAGTACAATATCGCCGTTAGCCTGTGCGTTAACGCTGCTTGCCATAGTATCACTACTATAAAGCTCGCTGCCACCAAGCACTCTCAACGCATTAACTACCTTACCTTCATCATTCAAAGCCCCTATATTACCTGTATGGCTGATAAGGTCAATACGCTGGCCTTTAACTGCATAAGTGCCTGTTTCTGCGTCAAGAATATTGCCCTGAGCTTCAAGGTAAACATTACCAGTTTCTGCGTTAATGGCATTTGTTCCGCCTGTAGCCATCTGCTCAATATTCAAAGATCCTGCACCGCTTACAAAGCTGATGTCGCCGCTATCAGTTGCCACATTAATATTTGCCGTATTACCAATTGCCGCATGATTAACATCAACGCCGGTTTCTGCACTAATGTTAACATCATCAGAATTAATGTTTACACTGCCAATAGCACTCACATAACCGTTGTTGCTGTTAAGATTTACGCTGCCTTTTCCTGCAATCTCATTATTCTGAACAACTACTGTTGCATTACTGATATTGCCATTGAGCAGCATATCCTGCGCTGAATTAACTTTAATTTCACCTTGACTATTACCATTGTTAAGGAAGCCAATTTCGATTGTGTTATCAGCTTTTACACCACTAGTTGTACTTACTTGGTCACCTCTAGTTTCTGTCCAGTAGTAATAGAAATCACCATAACCAAAGATTTTCCCTGCTGTGCCATCATACTCTTTCTTTACAACGGGATCAGTAGCTACAAAGTCTTCATTTTGGGTATAATCCCATTTTATAGTGAACATATTGTTTCCACCGGTATAACCGCCAGTAATTAAAGAGCCATCTTTTAATGCAGACGTTTCGTCACCAGATGAAATAGTGCCTTCATCCACCCTACCCCCGACTTGTTCAATATGTTTCAGCAAATCCTCACTCTTATCGTATGCCAAAGCACCCCAGAACAGGAAGTCTTCAGTATATTCTTTACTTTCTATGCGTTCACCGGTTACGCCGCCTGTCCATGCAAACTGAGAATTTTCAACAGGATCATAGGTGTAAGAAACATCTCCGTTTATCCAATCGCCAGGAGTTTCACCAGTTTTATAAGTACGCCACAGACCGTTTTTATATTCCGTAGTATTGCCTGTATTTTTATCTGCAATGCTGATAAGACCAGTTATATCATTAACGGTAATACTGTTAACTTTAACGTCTTTATTAACTGCAGTAGTATCAATGCTTACATCACTGGTGCCGTCCATTGCTATAATACGTCCATTACCGGTACTCGATACTTTGCCGCTAATCTGAATATTACCTCCGTCCGGTCTTACGCTTTCAGTAAGTAACTGACCTGTAGAAGGATTATAATAAACCTTTACTTCATAATCATATACCTGAGTATCGCTATTATAGGTTTCTCCACCGCCGTTAATAAGGTATTTATCATTGCCCATAACTTCACTGTCAAGCAATTCTTTAGGATTGGACTGCCATTCTTTGTCAAGAGCATCTACCTTAGCTTTATCGGTAGTGTTTAATGTGGTGGAATAATTTCCATAACCACTCTGAATTAAACCACCAATATTAATATTTACGGCATCAATATAAATATTGCCACCTGCCACCATAGCATTTTCTTCATCAACAATGTTGTCTTCTAAGCTACTTAAATCATATTTATAAGAAGCTGTACCATTCTTTCTATCTTCTATGTCATCATCAAGTTCGATTAGCTTAATAACTTCTTCAAAAGTAGTATAACCATTGATAACTTTTTCGAGTCCGTCTTGAAGTAATGTATTAACGTCACTATTATATACTAAGGTACGTAATTTATCTTTTGGCATGTTATTAGATATTGCATCTCTTATTTCTTGTGTTATTAAAAGTACTTCATGTATAGCAATACGACCTTTATACCCATTTCCACATTCTTCGCATCCGACTGCTGTATAAATTTCATTTACTTGCATTCCGAATACTTTTTGAAATATTTCTTTTTCATAATCATTAGTAGGTCTTTTTCTTTTACATTTATCACATAGTTTTCTTGCTAGCTTTTGTGAAATAATTCCTTCAAGTGCACTAGCAAGTAAATATCTTTCGACTTCCATATCTAGTAAACGTTCAATGGTATTTAATGAGTTATTAGTATGTATTGTAGATAATACTAAATGACCTGTTATAGATGCTCTAACCGCAATTCTTGCTGTTTCATTATCACGAATTTCACCTATCATTATAATATCTGGGTCCTGTCTTAATATAGAACGAAGGACATTAGCGAATGTAAGACCGATTTCACTATTAACTTGTACCTGATTTATTCCTTTTATGTTCATTTCTATCGGATCTTCAACTGTAATAATATTAGTTTCAGTTCTATTTAGTTTTTGTAAAATGGAATATACTGTAGTTGATTTACCACTACCAGTAGCACCTGTAATTAATATTATTCCTGACGGTATATTAATTAATTTACTTATTTTTTTGAAGTTCCTTTCGCTGAATCCTAAATATTCTATTCCTTTTAAACTCATGGAATAATCTAATATACGAATAACAATTTTTTCACCTTCATTAGTGGGTAAAGAAGATACACGAAGGTCTAGATTAACATCTTTTATAGTTTGTTTTATAGCACCATCTTGTGGTAATCTTACTTCTGTTATATTCATACCAGATATAATTTTAATACGGGTAATTAAATTCTTTTTTAAAGTATTGGGTATAGTTGTATAATTCATTAATTGTCCATCAATACGAATTCTAACTACCATTTCTTCTTCTTCAGGATCAAAATGGATATCACTAGCTCCTCTTTTGGAAGCATCATATAATATCTCATTTACTACTTCAACTATTGGTAACTTCTCATAGTCGAAAGTTTTTATCATATTTTATCCTCCATTTTATTCTTTATTGTAATTATCACAAAAGTATTATATAATATTATAAAGATAATATCAACATTTTGATTGGACAATATATCATTTATACTATACCCGTTTTTTCTTATTTCTTTCTCTAATGTCTCACTGCCTTTTTCGATTAAATCTACTTTTTCTAGTTTGCTATAAAATGATTTAATTCTGTTTCTTGCTTGAGCAGTTACGACAAAGTTAAGCCAGTCTTTGTTTGGCCCTTTCGCACTATTGTTTGTATTTATCTTAATAATATCGCCTGTTTTTAATTTGTAATCTAATGGTACTATGTTATCATTGACAATAGCCCCGACCATTTTGTTTCCAACTTCACTGTGAACTTTATAGGCAAAGTCAACAGGAGTTGAACCAGTAGGTAATTCTATTACATCTCCTTTTGGTGTATATACATATATAACATCGTTTGATAGTATATCTTTTTTTACTGAAGAGACAAATTCTTCTGATGTGTTGGAATCTTCATTTAATTCTATTATGTTTCTAAATATTTGTAGTTTTTGTTCTGTGGCGTCTTTTATACTCTTTTCACCATTTTTATTTTCTTTATATGACCAATGGGATGCTATACCATACTCTGCTATTTTGTCCATTTCATATGTTCTTATTTGTATTTCGAAAAGTTGTCCATCAATACCAAAGACTGTTGTATGTAAGGATTGATATAAATTTGTTTTTGGCATAGCTATATAATCTTTAAATCTTTTTGGTACTGGTTTATATTTTGAATGTATTAAACCTAATGCTAAGTAACATTCTTGTTCAGTATCTACGAATACTCTAAGGGCTAATATATCATATATATCATCAAATTTTTTACCCTTACATAGTTTATTATATATACTATAAATACTTTTACTACGACCTTTCATTTCATGAGGAATGTTATGCTCAGTAAGTAAATCAGATACTTCATTCATCATTTTACTTACCGCTGCATCACGTTCAGTCTTTTTTAAGTTTAGTTTTTCTACTATATCAAAATATGCTTCTGGTTTTAGATAACGAAGCGATAGATCTTCAAGCTCACTTTTAATTTTATAGATACCAAGTCTATGGGCTACTGGAGTTAATATTTCTAATGTTTCTTTGGCCTTTCTTTTCTGCTTTTCTTCGGATAATACATCTATAGTACGCATATTATGTAGACGATCCGCTAATTTTATTATTATTACTCTTGGGTCTTCGGATAGTCCTACGAGAATTTTTCTTTGATAAGCTGCTGAAGCTTCGTAATCTGATGAAAAGTTTAGTCTGTTTATTTTGGTAACACCATTTACAAGTAAAGCTACTTCTTTACCGAAAAGGCTTTCTATTTCTTCATATGTAGCATCAGAATCTTCGATAGTATCATGAAGAAGAGCCGCTGCCATACATGGTGCATCAGCAGATATTTCGGTCAATATTAATGCAACATTAAGGGGATGTAATATATAATCATCTCCAGATATTCTTTTTTGACCAAAATGTTTTTTCTCGGCATATTCATATGCAGACCTAATTAATTTTATATCTTCTTTGTTATTATTGTATTCTTTAAACTTATCAATAAGTTCATCAATAGTAATATATTTTGTCTTAGTACTCATTATTTCACCTTCTTATTTAACTATTATAAGAGGAAAAATACTTTCCTCTTATAATTAACAATTAACACCTTTAACTTTTAATTCTTCTACTTCATCTAGTTTCTTTTTTTCTTTTTTAGGTTTAGTTATTCTTCTAGACTCTAGTATTAACCATAATTGGTTAGATACATATATTGAAGAGAAAACCCCCGCTATAAATCCTACTAATAAAGCTAAATTGAAGTTTAATATTTCACTTGCTCCAAAAATTATTAAACAAATTATTGGAATTATAGTTGTTACAGTAGTCATGATTGATCTAAAGAAAGTTAATCTTACAGAATCGTTTACGATTTCTTTTAGTTTTTCTTTATCAATATTTTTTCTGTTTTTATAATTTCTTCTTATCATATCGAATGTTACAATAGTATCATTTATAGAGTATCCTATAATGGTAAGAAGAGCCGCTATAAAGATGGAATCTATTTCTAATTTAAATACTCCAAAGAAGATAGTTGTTATTAATACGTCGTGAAGTAATGCCGCTATACCTGATATAGCATAATTAAATCTAAATCTAATACTTACATATACTGTTATACCTAGAAAGGCTACTAATACTGCTATGATAGCATTTTTAATTAATTGTTTTTTTACTAAGTCTGATACTACATAGATATCTGCACTAGTATTATATTCTTCTTCTAGTTTTTCAGATAATTCTTTTACTTCATCTTTATTTAGTTTTTCTTTAATTGTTATAGTAGTTGAATCTTTAGTACTATTAATTTTATCGATAGTATATCCTTCTAATGATACTTTATCAGTTGTATTTACTGTTATACTAGTACCTCCAGTAAAATCTACTGCAAAATTAAATCCTTTTATTAGAGAATATGTAAGTCCTCCTACTATGACTATTAAAATTATTGGAAGCATAATTTTTCTTGAATTTACAAAATCTAATTTTTTGCCAGCTAAATAATTTAAACCATCTAAATTGTCATCATCTGGATTTATTGTAATGTCAGAATTTGATTTATTTATTGATATAACTGTTTCAAATAAATTTCTTCTTCCTTCTTGTATATATTGTCCCATTGAGTGTAAATCTGTAGTAAAATCTACTCCTGCAGGAAAAATTCCTTTTTGTTCTTTTCCTTCACTCTCACCATATAATTGTTTCCACCATTCTGTAAAGTAATGCATTTTAGGTTCATAATTAACTAATATTTCTGTATTTTTATACAATTTATATAAAATATTTCTAACAACAGCATATTGATAACATTCATTATATTTTAAATTACTATCAGCATATCTTTCTTGTGCTATTCTTGCACCTTCCATTAATTTGTCTATATCTATTCCAGCAACTGCAATTGGTAATAATCCAACTGCTGTAAGTACTGAATATCTACCTCCTATATTATCTGGAATAACAAATTCTTCATACCCTTCTCCGTCTGCTAAAGTTTTTAAAGCTCCTTTTTGTTTATCAGTAGTAACATATATTCTACTTCTTGCTTCTTCTATTCCATATTTATTCTCTAAAATTTCTCTAAAAATTCTAAATGCAATTGCAGGTTCTGTTGTTGTTCCTGATTTAGAAATTACATTTACAGAAAAATCCTTATCTCCTATTGCCTCTATTAGTTCATTCATATAGTTAGGACTTAAGTTATTTCCTGCATATAATATTTGAGGTGTTTTTCTTGTTTTATCTGATAACATATTATAAAAAGTACTAGTTAATGATTCTATAACAGCTCTTGCACCTAAATAAGAGCCACCTATTCCAACTACAACCAATAAGATTATTATTAGTCCTACAACTACCATAAGTAGTACTACCCCTAACACTACCACCATTAGCATCAAGTTTAATATATACCTTATTAATCCTCCACTGAGCATATAAAGTCAAATCAGCATTACTATTATAAGAAGCACCAGCCTTATAAGTAGTTCCACTACCATCCTTTTTAGTATTCCAATTAACAAAAGTATAACCAGTTCTTGTAGGTTTACTACTAGATAAACTAATACTTTTATTTTCTATTTTACTCTGATTGCCAGGAGCATTACTACCACCATTAGCATTATAGCTAATAGTATAAGCCTTAATATTCCATCTAGCATATAACACTAACTTATTATTATTAATACCATATTGACCATTATCATAATTCCAAGTACCACTCCAACCAGTCCATCCATAGCCATCATCAGTTCCATCTCTATTAGTAGTCCATCCAGCAAAAGTATAACCATTTCTAACAAAAGCATTATTCTTAATAGTTACACTGCCACCGTTAGATACAGTATCAGAATCCATCTTTCCAGCATCTTTAGTATCAATAGTCTCATCACATTTATCAGCACAAGACACTTGATCCCTTTCACTCTTACACATATTATAGCAAGTATTCAAATCAGTATAACCAGGATTATAACTAATAGTATAAGCATTTCTTTTCCACATAGCATATAATTCAAGCTTATTTTCCGCTATACCATATTTACCATCAACATAGTTCCAAGTACCACTCCAGCCAGTCCATCCATAGCCATCATCAGCACCATTACTTTTTGTAGTCCAACCAACAAAAGTATAACCATCTCTTGTAAAGCCATTATTCTTAATAGTAACATTAGTACCAAATTCAGCATTATCACTTTCCATAGTACCACTGCCACCATTAGCATTATAATTAATTTTATAAACTACACTCTTCCAACCAGCATATATAGTTTTATTACCTTCTGTATTATACTTATCTGAAGATATATACTGAGATATTCTCCTTCCTTCTTTTAAACCATATTCAAAATAATGTTTATATAAAAGATTAGCATCATAACCAAAAGCATTCTTTAAATCACTATAAGTATCTGCATAATAATTAAGAGGACTATCCTTATAATTACTATCAAACCAACCTACAAAAGCATAACCACTTCTACTAGGAGTACATAAAGTACCATATTCCTCGCCATAAGTTATTGATTTACTAGTACATCCACTACCACCATTATTATCATAAA
>ERZ779877.2510-NODE-2510-length-13391-cov-4.688062_pt1 | contig 13391 bp, 11 predicted proteins | sample MGYA00511556_ERZ779877 | MGnify/ENA primary metagenome ERZ779877 (study PRJEB29588, sample SAMEA2159338) | human gut metagenome | biome: human gut; feature: human-associated habitat; material: faeces | place: Denmark | collected 2008/2010 ...
TCATCGGCAAGGGCGACGTGACCACGGCCGCCAGCCTGCTGGGCCATGCCTACGGCTGCGAGGGCCTGGTGGTGCACGGCGAGGGCCGCGGCACCGGCCTGGGGTTCCCCACGGCCAACATCGCCATCCCGGACACCATGCTGCCCGCGCCGGGCGTCTACGCCACCCGCGTGGTGGTGCCGCATCTGGGCAGGACCCTGCAGGCCGTGACCAACATCGGCCGCAAGCCCACCTTCGGGGATTACGGCCTGAGCATCGAGAGCTTCCTGCTGGATACGGACCTGAACCTCTACGGCAATGAGCTGCGCCTGGACTTCGTGGCCCGCCTGCGCGACGAGAAGCGCTTCGCATCCGCCGATGCCCTGGTGGCCCAGATCCGCACCGACGTGGCCCGGGCCCGCGATTTGCTGACCATGTATTTCTGATAACGGTCGACCGGCATCAGTGCCGGCCGTATCCGCACCATGACGGCGCGCAGTGATGGAAGTCATTGCGCGCTTTTTTGTGCCGTAATTTCAGACGCTGGCTGAAAGTATATGTTTGCCATCTGAGAGCATACATTTTGTATACACAATAAAATATTTTATTACAGTATGTTATATAAAAAATTATTTTATGCTTGCCTTTATTTTTATCGTGTGTTTGTATGGAATACAGCTGGTATACAAATAAACCGCCACCGGGGGACATATGTCCGTATCCATCCAGCCTCCATTGCTTCATTTTCCCGAAGTCCCGCTTCCTTCCATGGCCCGCATCAGGCAACGTTTTCCTGCCCCTCACCTGAAGGATGTGCGCGCTGCCGTGCGACAGGAACTGGAGTGTTTGCCTCTTCCTCTCGACTTGCGGTGCAGGGGTGTTGCCGTGGGAGTGGGGAGCCGGGGAATCGCCCATCTTCCTGTCTTGGTAGATGAGGTCGTCACCTATGTGAAAAAGCGCCATGGAGTACCGTTCATCGTTCCTGCCATGGGCAGCCATGGTGGAGGAACTGCCGCGGGACAGCGGGCGATACTGGCTTCATGCGGCATTACCGAAGAGAGTGCAGGAGTTCCCATCCTTGCCGGGGAAGAAAGCATCTGCATCGGCTCTAACATCGCCGGCGTACCGGTATATTGTGATGCCGCTGCCTGGCAGGCAGACTGGATCATCCCCATCAACAGGGTCAAGCCCCACACCCAGTTTCACGCTCCAACGGAAAGCGGTCTTTTGAAGATGCTGGTCATAGGCTTCGGCAAGGCCAAGGGGGCAGCCACCATACATGGGTACGGCACAAAAGGTCTGGTGGAATATATTCCGCGCAGCGCGGAGGTTTTCCTGAATTCCGGAAAAGTGCTTTTTGGCTTGGCTGTGGTGGAGAACCAGAGACATGAAACCGCCCTCGTGCGTGCTTTGACGCCGGAAGATTTTTTCTCCGAGGAAAAGCGCCTGCTCTGCACGGCACGCGAGCTGATGCCCCGTCTGCCTGTGGAAAGCCTGGATCTGCTGATCCTGGACCGCATGGGTAAGGATATCAGCGGCCCCGGCATGGACAGTAGCGTTACGGGACGGATCATGGCCAACGGTGAGCCGGATCCACCTTCTCCCCGGACAGCGCTCCTGGCGGTCCTGAGCCTAACGGAGGCTTCGCACGGCAATGCCGTGGGCGTGGGGCTGGCCGACCTCATCTCACATCGTCTCTGCCAGGCCATTGATGTACAGGCCACCTATTTGAACAGTATTTCCGGCGGATTCCCCGTACAGGGCAAGATTCCTATGGTCATGTCCGATGACAGGCAGCTGATGCATGCGGCCGCCGTACTGCTTGGAGCTGGCTCCCTGACGGACCGTCGCATCATTCATGCCAGGGATACCCTGCATCTGGAGGAGCTTGAAGTTTCCACTGCCGTATTGCAAGAACTGGAGGGACGCACGGATCTGGAAATATTGCGTCCGCTGGCCCCGATGGCCTTTGATTCCAACAACCTTTTGCTTCCGGTGGAATACTTATGAGCAAGACGACGTCTGGCAAGGAAAAATGGCATCCTCAGGATCTGTACCTTTTTTTGCGTGAAGAGATCCTCTCCCAGAGACTGGAGCCCGGTGCTTCCCTGTTTGAACGAATGATCGCTGAACAGCACGGACTAAGCCGAACGCCGGTGCGGGAGGCTCTCTTGCGTCTGGAGGCCGAAGGGCTGGTCAAACGCTATCCCAAAATGGGGATGGTTGTTGCGGAGCTGAGTCTCAGGGATGTCATGGAATCCTTTCAGATCCGGCAATTCATCGAACCGCCGGCAGCTGCCGAAGCGGCAAAGAAACTCCGCCCCGAGCCCTTGCGCGAGCTGCTGGAGCAATTTGAGGCCATGGGGGAACCAACGCTGGCCGAAGGGCACGATGACGAACTGTTTGCCCGTCATAACCAGCTGGACACCAAGATGCATGATCTCATACTGGCGGCCCTCGGTAATCGCCGTCTTATGGACCTGATGGACAACATGCGCAGCATTTGCCGGCGCGCACGCAATTTGGGGACTCCCATCCGATTTGCGGAAAGCCGCGAAGAACATATCGCCATTTTGAAAGCCCTGCTTGCCGGTGACAGTGAGCTGGCCCGGCAAACAATGAATACCCATCTTGAGAATACGCGGCACAGGCTGATCCTGGCCGTATGATATATGGCCCCCACAGGGGAAAGAGGAGGCGTTCGGCATGGAATCCCGGATCATGAAGGTTCTTGATGTTGTAGTAGCCCTGTATGCCAACACAGATCTCATCCGTAAAGGAAATTATTTTTCCTTTACGGATGTAGAGTCACTTCATTCAGACTTTCAGGCGATTGAGGATATTGTTACGGATGTCCCAGTGGACGGGACCCTCATCATCCTCGACATGCCTTGTGCCCCAGAAGTGCATGCCGCCGGGGATACCGTAGTTGTGCGGGGACCATTTGGTCAGCTCGAAGAGGCCATGTCGGACAAAAGGTATACGCTGCTAGGTAACCAGGGGCTGCTGTATCGCTTTCTTCTGTATCAGCTGGAAAAAAAATACGGTATTTACAGCTTTCACGCCAATGCGCTTTATCAGAGGGAGAGGAACGAGCTCTTCGTCGTTTTTGGTGGTGCCGCTTCGGGCAAAAGTCCTGCCCTGATGGCAGGCATCTGTAACGGGCTTGAGGTGGTAGGTACCGAGCTTGTGCATTTTCGCCTGAGCGGCCAAGGCTACACTTTTTATCCCAGTTCCTGCATGGACAATATCCGTCCAAGCTGCGTGTGGGAGGATTTCCCTGAATTGCTGGGCAAGCTGGAAGTCCCGGATCCTCACGAATTCTCTTCACCGAGCTCCAAATATTTGCTGGATATGCAGGCATTCAAAACCAGAGGCCCGATAGCGAATCCCCGACTACGGCTCATCATCCCCAAGGTGGAAGCCGGACGTTCGCCTGTTATCTCAGACAAGATCTTTGATGACGGAGCCAAGACCAAAGCTCTTTTCGACAATCTTTCTGAAAAAATAGGGGCATCCTTCAGTATGTATAACTGTATGGCTTGCAACGGATTCGACTGCCTGGAGCTCAGTCGGAGACGTTTGGCGGCCGCTAGGGACCTCCTGGAAGCCGCAGGCTCGCCCGCTGTGGAAACCTACCTTGCGTCGCCGCGCTATTTTCTGGAGGTATTGCAATGAGCAGCTGCCGTATGCCTGTTTGGGGAGATGTGTTGACCGGGCTCGCCATTCAACGTGAAAGCAAGCCTCGCCGGAGCGGTTTGACCTGTGTGCTCGACAAACACCTCGGTATCGAAGGTACCAGGGAGCTGATCAGTGTGGCCGGTCCGTATATAGATGTCGTCAAGCTGACCTCCCTGACATCCGCGTTTTACGATCCGGACGTACTGCGGAGCAAGATCCGTTTGCTGCGCGACGCGGATATAGATGTCTGTGTGGGCGGTACGTGCGCCGAGGTGATGCTGTGGCAAAAGGTGTATCCGGCATTCCTGGCCAAAGCCGGGCAGTGGGGTTTTACGGGGATAGAGATTTCCGACGGGACCATCGAAATGCCCGATGCCATGCGTCGTGAGGCCATCGACCGGGCCCTTTCGGGCGGCTTCCGTGTTTTCAGCGAAGTGGGCCGTAAGGAGTGGTCGCCGCAAACAGGGCTTGAGGATCTGGTGTCCGACCTCAAGCGCGATCTTGCCTGCGGAGTGGACAAGGTCATCGTGGAGGCCATGGAAATAGGCCAGAGTGTGGGGATCATGGATGCCGAAGGGAACCCCAGCGAGGAAGGTCTCAGAGCGCTTACCGAGGCAGCGGGCGGGTCGGAAAAGGTCATTTTTGAGGCTCCGCTCCGTCATCAACAGGAGATATTCATTGACCGGCTTGGTACCAATGTCAACCTGGGCAACATCCCCCCCATGGAAGTCCTCGTCGTCGAGGCTACGCGCTGGAAGATGACAGGCATTCCCTTTATGACGGCCTATAGCGCCAATCCGACGGGGGCCTGATATGGATTGGACAATCAATATCCAGTTGCTTTTCACAGGCCTGGCCATGGGCTCCATCTATGCGCTCATAGCGTTGGGCATCGTCCTGATTTACCGGGCAGCGGACATCGTCAATTTTGCCCAGGGGGAACTGGTCATGCTCCCGGCTTTTGTGGCGGTGTTCATGCTCAATTCCTGGGAACTTCCTGCCTATGTCGTTTATCCGCTCGTGATAGTCTTCATGGGAGGAGTCGGCTATGTTTTTGAGAGGGTAGCCTATTACCCGCTCAGGAACAGGAGCTTCCTGCCTGTCATCATCAGTACCATCGGTGTTTCCATCTTTTTGAAGAACAGCGCCCAGTATGCTTTCGGGGCCCTGCCCCTTGTCATGCCCCGCCCGACGGATGTTGATCTGTTCGTGATCGGGGATATCGTGATCGATCCTCAGTACATCATCATCATCGTCACTACAGCCATCCTTCTTGTGGCGCAGCACTTTTTCTTTGAGCGCACCATGCTCGGAAAAATGATGCAGGCCACAGCGCAGGACAAGGAAGCCGCACAACTGATGGGCATCCCCATCGCGAGGATGATCGCCATCACCTTCATTTTCAGCACCATGCTGGCATGTGTGGCCGGCCTGCTGGTAGGACCACTTTTCTACGTCTCCAAGGAAATGGGGGGCATGGCCGGCCTGAAGGGATTTTGCGGCGCCATCATCGGCGGCTTCGGTTCGGTATCCGGTGCCATTCTTGGTTCATTGTTCCTAGGGGTCATGGAAGTCTATTTGGCATTCTATGTGTCCACAGCCTACAAGGACGCCTTTGCCTTTATCATCATGATCATGGTGCTGCTGTTCTGGCCACAGGGCCTGTTTGGAGAACGCATTGCCCAGAAGGCCTAGGAGGGCGCATATGAACAGGAGCTTGCATCAGTACTTCTATGTCCTGGGAGCGATGTGCGTCGTTTTCCTTATCCCGCACATCATTTCCGAAAACTACTGGCTGAACCTGCTTAACCACTGCTGTGTGATGAGCATCGCCTGCCTGGGATTGAACATCCTCCTGGGATATACGGGCCAGATCAATCTGGGACAGATGGCCTTCGTGGGGATCGGTGCCTATACCTCGGCCCTGCTTACCGTGACTTTCGGTATCCCCGTATGGCTCGGGATGCTCTGCGGGGCAGCCATGGGCGGGATCTGCGGCGTCCTGCTGGGTATCCCCAGCCTGAAGCTTTCCGGCCATTATCTTGCTGTGACGACCATCGGTTTCGGCTTCATCGTCCAGCTCATCCTCATTAACTGGATAGAAGTGACGCACGGTTCGGACGGTATCCCGCAGATACCTGTCCTCGATCTTTGCGGCATCTCCTTTGATAACGAAGAAAAGTATTTTTACTTTTCCGGCATCATGGTCGTTCTGCTCACATGGGCCATTACCAGACTCAAGGATTCACGTATAGGGCGGGCGATGCTCGCTGTACGCCAGAATGAGATGGCGGCAAGCACGAATGGCATCAACGTGACATGGTGCAAGATCGTCTCTTTTACATTGTCATCAGCATGTGCGGGCCTGGCGGGCGCCATGTTCGCTCACGGCGGGGCGCATTACATCAGCCCGGACACATTTTCCTTCGAGCAGTCCGTCCTTTTGCTGGCCATGACGGTCCTGGGGGGGGACGGCTCTGCCCTGGGGGCTGTGTTCGGTGCTACCCTGCTGACGCTACTGCCTGAATCTCTGCGTTTTTTGCAGGAATCCTACATGATGTTCTTTGCCGCGGCCATTGTATTGATCATGATTTATATGCCCGGTGGCATTGCCAATTTGCTGGCACAGCTTCCCCAGGTACGTGCCTGGCGCAAGCGGCGCCAGCAGGACATGAGCCGGGAACTGGCGAAAGAAGAGGGGGAGCCGGTATGTCTGGAAAACCCCTTGCAAAGGGCGTGCCCTGACAGTCAGGTACTGCAGATCCAGGATCTTGCCATGTACTTTGGCGGCATCAAGGCTGTCGATGGCCTGAGCATGACTGTCAGGCGGGGGACCATCCATGCCCTGATCGGGCCTAACGGCTCCGGTAAGACGACAGTCATCAATGTCCTCAGCGGACTGTACAGGCCGACCCGGGGAAGCATCACCCTCTGCGGGCATGAGGTCGCCGGTCGCCTGCCGCATGAAATCACCCGCCTTGGCATCGCCAGGACCTATCAGAATATCCGCCTGTTCGCTGAGATGACAGTGCTGGAGAACGTTATGGTGGGACGGCATTGCCTGAGCCATGCCAATGTGTTCAGCAGTATCGTGCATACGGCTTCCCAGCAGAGGGAGGAGGCAGCCTTGCGGCGGCAGGCCATGGAGATGCTACATTTTGCCGGTCTGATAGGACTGGAGAACGAAGAGGCAGGCAGCCTTCCCTACGGCCGGCAGCGTATGCTCGAGATCGCCCGGGCCCTGATGTCACAGCCAGAGGTCCTGCTGCTGGACGAACCGGCTGCAGGCCTCAATCCTTCGGAAACGGCAGATTTGCGTGAACTGTTGCAGCGCATCCAGGCGATGGGGATCACTATCTTACTGGTGGAGCATGATATGGAACTGGTGATGAATGTTTCCGATGTGATCACGGTCATCAACTTCGGGCGCAAGATCGCTGAGGGAAACGAGCATCAGGTCCGGACCCACCCCGAGGTCATCTCCGCCTATCTCGGCCAGGAGGAGTGCAATGCTGCGCATTGATTCACTGACTGCCACGTATGGTGCCGTCATGGCGCTTTCGGATGTTACGATGCGGATAGATCAGGGGGAGATCGTCTCCCTGCTTGGAGCCAATGGCGCAGGGAAGACGACGCTCATCCGCGCCATAACGGGCCTGATTTCTCCTAAGACAGGTTCCATCGCCTTCCTGGGCGAAGACATCACCGGCAGGCGCCCGGAAAAAGTCGCCGCGCTGGGGATAGCCTGCGTTCCTGAAGGGCGGCATATTTTTCCCGGCCTCAGCGTTGAAGACAACCTGCTGCTGGGCTCCATTTCCCGCGGGAAGGTGCCTGCAAGTGAATTGTCTGCTGACATGGAGGCGATCTATCAGACCTTTCCCATCCTGGCGGAATTCAGAAAGCGTCCTGGCTGGCAGCTCTCCGGGGGGCAGCAGCAGATGCTGGCCATAGGGCGCGGCCTGATGGCGCATCCCAAGCTGCTCCTTTTGGATGAGCCCAGCCTGGGCCTCTCTCCTGTCCTGGTGCAGGAGGTCTTTCAGGTCATCAAAAACATCAATGTGGAGCGGGGTGTTACCATCCTGCTGGTGGAGCAGAATGCCAGGATGGCCCTGTCGATCGCCTCGCGTGCCTATGTGCTGACAACGGGATCCATCGTTCTGGAGGATACCTCTGCCAACCTTATGGAAAATTCTGAAATGAAGAAACATTATCTTGGAGGTGTCTAGAGGGAGTATATGCTTTGTCATGGAAGGAAAGACATCATAAAGATGTGATTGTAACAAAAGGAGCTTCCTGTGCTGAAAAAGATACTGCATGTTTTAGTGGGTGTCCTGGGCATCATCTCCGTTTGTTTTACCGGCAGCGCGCTGTCTGCCGAGCCTGTACTCATCGGTATGAACACTCCTGTCACCGGAGCGGCTGCCGGGGAGGCTGTTTACTTCATGAAAGCTGCCAAGCTGGCTGAAAAGCATGCCAATGCTGCTGGCTACAACATCAAGCTGCTGATTCAGGACAATCAGTCCACGAATCCCGGTGCGCTGGCTGCACTCAACAAAAGCATAGAGCAGGATCATATTTTTGCTCTGCTTGGCCCCATCAAAAGCACACAGGTCCTTGCCATTTCTGATAGGGTAAAGCAGACCGAGCTGCCTACTCTGATTGGCGGGACCAATGTCAATCTGACACAGCAGGGCAATCCCTGGTTCTTCCGTTGTCGTCCCGATGATTCCATCGTGGTCAAGGTTATGCTTAAATATATCAAGGAAGACATGGGATTGACGAAAATCGCTGTACTGCATGATGCAGATGCTTTTGGCACGGGAGGCGCAGATCTTATCGACGCACTGGCCCCCAAGGCCGGCCTGACTGTAGTCAAGCGTGAAAAGTACACGACGAAAGACAAGGACTATACTGCACAACTGCTGGCTTTTCGTGTGGCCGGGGCAGAGGTGATGATTCATTATGGTACGAATGCCGAGGACGTGGCCGTCTGCCAGCGGCAATACCGCCAGCTGGGCCTGCCCTATGCGTACATTGGTTCTCCCTCCAGTGCCGTCAAGGATACCATCCATCTGGCCGGCAAGGCCGCCGAAGGCATCTTGGCCATTGCAGATGCCACACCGGGCGGCAGTCCCGAATACACGGCTTACAGCGAAGCCTACAAAAAGGAGTACGGTGAAGAGATGGACGCTTGGGCTGCGTGGAATTATGACGCGCTGATGATCCTTGCCAGAGCCATCCATGAGGCCGGGCCTGACAGGAGTAAGGTTCGCGAGGCGATATTGAATTTGCGGGATTACCGCGGTGTCCTAGGGACCTACAGCTTCTCTCCCAATGGAGATGGCCGCCATTCCGCCTGTGTGGTCGAAGTCAAAAAGGGGCAGCCTGTGCTTAAGAAGATCGTCACTGTTGAATAATCCCCTTCATGGGACTGCTTTGGATTGTGTGCGTATCCCATTTATTTTTATTGGGATACGCACATTTTTGCAGAAAGTTTTCCTCGTCCCTGCAGTCCTTGGGTATGGCAGGGCATTGTGTCATACGGTGAATAAAAAGAGCTCAGCCTGAAGGCCGTAGGAAATTTTTTAAAGATAATCTGTCAGGACGTCCTGCGGCAGGCCAAGCCCCGCAAGGAGGCGGGGCCTGGTCTTTTTTTTCACGAACTATCGGCGGGCTGATAGATTGAGAATTTTTTCCCAGCTAGATTCCAGGGCAGATGTTCCGTTTTGTCATGAAAAAAGGAGTCTGCCATGCCTGAGCAAACCTCTGCCGGTTCCGGTTCGTTTTTGCAGTACCTGGCCGGGAACCTGCGCCGCAACGGACGCAGCCCCGTGCGTGTCTACACGGGCTTCGTCATCGCCTGGGCGCTCTTCTTCCTCTTCTGGACAGTGCTGCCGCCCTTCCCGGGCCTGACCCACAACGGCATGGCCGTGCTGGGCATCGTGCTCTGGGCCAGCGTCATGTGGGTCAGCGAGGCCATGCCCACGGGCATCACCGGCATCTCCATCCCCACCCTGCTGCTCATCACCCAGGCCATCCCCTGGCAGGGCGGCAAACCGCCCATGTCCATCATTTTCGCCGGGTTCACCAATCACGTCATCTGGCTGTGCCTGTTCGCCTTCCTGGTGGGGGCCGTCATGCAGCTGGTGGGCCTGGACAGGCGCATCGCCCTGGGCATCCTGGCCCGGCTCAAGGCCTCCAGCGTGGGCCGCGTCATCTGGGGCATGTTCTTCGTGAACATCGTGCTGGGCTTCCTGGTGCCCGCGGCCAACGCCCGCGCCGCCACCCTGCTGCCCGTGGTGCAGGGCATCTGCCGCCTGCTCGGCGACACGCCGGAAGAACGCGCCGCCAAAAAGGCCATCGTCATCCAGTCCCTGGTCTACGGCTCCATGATCTGCGGCATGTTCATCATGACCGCCCACCTGCCCAACATGATCATGGTGGGCATCTTCGACAAGGCGGGCTTCAGCAACCTCAACTATCTCAACTGGATGCTGCTGCAGGCCCCCTATCTGGGCATGTTCGCCCTGACGCAGGCCTGGATCCGCTGGCACTTCGGCACGCGCAAGGTGCACATCGCCGGCGGGGTGGAGGCCCTGCAGAAGAAATACGACGACCTCGGCCCCATGACCATGCCCGAAAAGGTGCTGCTGGGCATCTTTGCCCTGGCGGGCATCATGTTCATGACCGGCAAGGGCAGCTTTATCGCCGAGCTGCACCACCAGCCCCTGGGCGTCATCGGCCTGCTGGGCATGCTGGTGCTCTTCGCGCCCGGCCTCATGCCCTGTTCCTGGAAGTCCGTGCAGGAAAAGACCATCTGGGGCACCTTCCTGCTGCTGGGCGGCGCCATGACCATGACCACGGCCATGACCCAGTCCGGCCTGGCCCAGTGGCTGGCCGACCACATCCACGCCTGGGTGGTGGGCATGAGCTGGTGGCAGGCCATCCTGACCATGATGGTGGGCACGCACATCATCCGCCTGGGCATGCTCTCCAACGTGGCGGCCGTGGCCATGCTGGCGCCGGTGGTCTTTGCCATGGCGCCCAAGCTGGGCCTGCATCCCGTGGCCTTCACCATGCTGGTCTGCGACACGGACACCTTTGCCTACATCCTGCCCACCCAGATCACCGCGGCCGTCATCGCGCACGGGACGGACACCTTCTCCTCCACGGACTACGCCCGCGCCGGCTGGGTCTCCGTCTGTATCGCCATCGCCTACGGCCTGCTGGTCATGGCTCCCTGGTACGCCCTGTGGGGCATGCCCGTCTGGGATGCCAGTGCCCCCTGGCCCTTCTAGCTTTCCGCCGACCTGCCGGGGCGGTGTGGCCCCGGCGCCAACAGCTTTTTACAGGAGAACATCATGGCCAACATCCCCGCGGCGCACATGCGCCAGTTCACCCCTGAAAACCTGGACGATGTCGAGACCGTCGTCGTCGAGACCGACCTGCTCATCATCGGCGGCGGCAATGCCGGCTGCTTCGTGGCCACGGAGGCCGCCCTGGTGGACCCCGGCGTCCGCGTCACCATCATGGAAAAGGCCGAGATCATGCGCTCCGGCGCCTGCTCCGCCGGCATGGACGCCATCAATACCTACATCCCCGAAGGCAAGACCCCCGAAGACCTGGTGCGCTGGAGCCGTGCCCAGGTGGGCGGCGGCCCCCTGCGTGAGGACCTGGCCCTCTCCAATGCCCGCGAGCTCAACGAGTCCGTGGACGATCTGGAGCGCTGGGGCCTGCCCATCCTGCGTGACGAGCAGGGCCGCATCCGCTACCGCGGCAAGTGGGACATCTCCATCCACGGCGAGCAGCTCAAGCCCATCATGGCCGAGAAGGCCCTGGAGAGCGGCGCGGACGTCTACAACCGCGTGACGGCCACGGCCCTCATCATGCACGAAGGCCGCTGCACCGGCGCCATGGGCTTTGGCGTGCGTGACGGCAAGTTCTATATCTTCCGCGCCAAGGCCACGGTGGTCAGCACCGGCGGGGCCGGTACCCTGTACAAGTCCTACACGGCCGACAGCACCGACAGCGGCGCGCAGATCTGGATGTGCCCCTACTGCGTGGGCACGGGCTACGCCATCGGCTTCCGCCAGGGCGCCGAGCTCACCAGCCTGGAACAGCGCTGGGTGGCCACGCGCACCAAGGACTTCTGCGGCCCGGTGGACACCATCTCCGTGGGCTACGGCGCGCCCATCATCAACGCGCACGGCGAGCGCGTCATGAGCCGCTATGAGCATCTGGGCGGGGACGCCGCGCCGCGCTACATCCGCGCCAACGCGCCCATGGAGGAATGGCTGGCCGGTCGCGGGCCCTGCTATTGCGACACCACCCACCTGAGCCCCGAAACGGCCAAGGCCATGATGGAGGACTATCTCAACGAGCGGCCTTCCTTCGTGCTCTTCCTGGCCAGCCGCGGTCAGGACGTCACCCGCGAACCCATCGAGATCTACGGCTCCGACCCCTACATCCTGGGCGGCCATACCGGCGGCGGCTTCTGGGTGGACATGCAGCGCATGACCACCATCCCCGGCCTGTGCGCCGCGGGCGAGACCGCCGGCGGCAACCCCAACAAGTTCGTGGGCGGCTGCTGCGCCGAAGGCAAGCTGGCGGCCCGCGGGGCCATTGCCTACATGAAGGATCTGGAGCTGCCGCCGCTGGACATGGCAGCCGTGGAGCGGGAAAAGGCCCGCGTCTACGCGCCCCTGCTGGCCCGGGACGAGGACGGCGTGCGCCCCGTGGAGATGAAGGAGCGCCTGCAGCGCCTGATGGACGAATACGCCGGCGGCGTGTCGCAGTTCTACCGCACCAACGAGGAACGTCTGGACTACGCCCTGAAGCACATCGCCAGGCTGCAGTCCCAGTTCGGCTACCTGCGTGCCCGCGACCTGCACGAGCTCATGCAGGCCCACGAGACCATGGACAGGGTCGATGTGGCCGAGGCCGTGGTCCATCACCTCAAGGCCCGCAAGGAGACCCGCTGGGCCGGCTGGCAGACCCGTTCCGACTACCCGGAACGCGACGATGCCCGTTTCGACTGTTTCATCGAATCCCGGCGCGATCCCGCCACGGGCAAGGTGGAGACCTTCACCCGCCCGTACGAGCAGCTGATCCCCGGTGACCGTTATACCGCGTAAGCAAGGAGCCAACCATGCCCCCGAGAATAGATCTGAACAAGTGCAACGGCTGCGGCGGCAAGTCCGAGACCGCCTGCGAGATGGTCTGCCCCGGCGACCTCATGATGCTGGACCCCGGGACGGGCAAGGCCCGCTGCCGGGCCACCGGCGAATGCTGGGACTGCATGTCCTGCATCAAGGTCTGTCCCACCGGTGCCCTGCAGACGCGCATGCCCTACCAGCTGGGCTACTACAAGGCCAGCCTGCGCCCCATCATGGGCAAGGACTGCATCACCTGGAAATGCCGTGATATTGACGGGAATGTGGCGTCATCTCCGGAAAAGCCGGTGGCTTGCAGGGGATGAGGAGCGGGTGGCAGATTGGATGGGGATATGGAAAGGGATTTATCTGGTTCCCTATGCGATTCCGGCGGCAAGCATTGTTGCGCTATGGGAAATGGTTTTTGCCGGAAAAGGATTTTTTAATGGTGTCCTGCATCTGTTTGATCTGTCCGGTGTGGATTGGATGAATACGGGGTATGCATTCTGGGTATTGGTGTTTAGCTATGTATGGAAAAACCTTGGCTACAGTATTGTGTTGTGGATGGCGGGACTGATG
>ERZ779877.2516-NODE-2516-length-13373-cov-7.831731_pt1 | contig 13373 bp, 10 predicted proteins | sample MGYA00511556_ERZ779877 | MGnify/ENA primary metagenome ERZ779877 (study PRJEB29588, sample SAMEA2159338) | human gut metagenome | biome: human gut; feature: human-associated habitat; material: faeces | place: Denmark | collected 2008/2010 ...
CCCCGCCAGCGCCACGCTGACCTCCACCGACCCGCACTACTGGACCAACCGCAAAGACATCACCGTCACAGCGTGGTGGCCCTACACCGCTGGCGAGACAACCCCTTCTGCTGTGAAGGTAAAAGCCAACCAAAGTGCCCGGAAAGACTTCGAGGGCAGCGACCTCATCGTAGCCGAGGAACAGACGGTGAGCTACGGCAACCCCACACTCCGCTTCACCCACGGCACGGCACGGGTCACCGTCGTTCTGACGGACTACACCGAGGAGCAGATGTTCGTGCGGCTGACAGGCCTCTCCACCGAGAACGGCAACCCCGCCCAAATCATCCCGTATGACAAGGGTAACGACACCTACACCGCCCTCGTAGCCCCGCAAAGTGTGGCAACGGGCACAGCCTTCATCACCTGCAAATTCACCAATGGCAAGGTCTTCGTCTATAAGATGAAGAACGATACCGACTGGCAGGCGGGCGAGGAATATACCTACACCGTCTCCCTTGCCGCGGCAGAAGACCCGGGATACACCATAGAGGGCGACGGCAGCTACACCGTCACCACCGCCGATGGGCTGAAAAATGTAGCCAAGCTGGTGAACGAAGAGGGCAAGACCGACATCAACATCACCCTTGACACAGACCTCACCCTGACGGGAGAATGGACGCCGATAGGCACTTACGACAACCCATACACCGGCACCTTCAACGGCAAAGATAAGACCATCACGGGGCTGACCGTTACAGGAAGTAACGAATATGCGGGCCTGTTCGGACGCATCGGCTCCGGCGGCACGGTGAAAAATGTGGTACTGAAGGACGTACAGATAGAAAGCGATAACCAGTATGGCTGTGTTGGCGGCGTAGCGGGTAATAGCAATGGCGACATTGAAAACTGCTCGGTGTCGGGCAGTGTCAGCAGTCGCTGTACCGCAGGCGGCGTGGTGGGCTGGCAATATAGCGGTTCCATCACCCTATGCGGCTCCTCGGCCACAGTGAAGGGAACGGGCGAAGTCGGCGGCGTGGCAGGTAAAACGGATAATAGAGCCACCCTTACCGCCTGCTATGCCACAGAAGACGTGACCTTTGAAAGAGCCTCCACAATCAACACCTTCGCAGGCGGCGTGGTGGGATTTAACGGAACCGGCAGCATTCTCACCGCCTGCTATGCCACGGGCAACGTGACCGGTACAGGCACTGGAACCGGCTCTTGTTATGTAGACGGCGTAACGGGAGACAATGCTTCGGGCACCCTGACCGCCTGCTACCATGCTACAGGGACTGTCAGCGGTCCGGTCGAAGCCACAGGCGGCGTAACGGGTCGAAACTATAATGCACTTGGTGCCCCTGTCATCACCGCCTGCTACTGGGGAAGCAATCCCAACACAGGCATAGGAGAAAATCAGGCAGGCACCACCGACGGAACCACGAAGGTGACAGACGGCAACTGGACGGAAGCTATGAATGCCATGAACGCCGCATTGCAGAGTGCAGGTTCAGAGTGGCGTTACGAACTCACCGGAGCATTGCCTACATTGAAGAAACAGTGAACCGTCGGGTGGGAAAAGTTCCGCCCGTAACGGAAGATAACTGAAGTATAACCCAAAAAGAAAAGAACTCCCATTCCGGGCGGGAGTATTGTGCCCGGTAACATCATACAGACACCGCAGCCCGCTACCGTAAGGTCAGTGGGCTGCATTTTAATAAGGAGAAAAGAATAATATAAAAAATGAGGTAACCCGCATGAAACAGAAAACAATAGCAACCAGACACCTGCGCACCAAGATAGCGGCAGGATATGTGCTGATACTATTCGTCATTTTCGGCATCGTCTATATTTGGCTCAACGAACAGCACAGACGACAGGAATTAGAGATTACAAGCCAAAAGATAAGATGTTTACGCAAGGACATACACGAGGTATATGTTAAAATGGTGGATTTATCCCTTATTGGTGAGACCGTGCTGGACTGGAATGAGGAAGATATGAATATATACCATAAGAAGCGTCTGGAGGTGGACAGTCTGCTCAGCCTGTTCAAGTCCAGCTATCGCAGCGAACGTATAGACAGCGTCTGCCGGCTGCTGGCTGAAAAGGAAAATCTGCTGAATAAAATCATGCTGGTACTCAACGAACAGGAAGAAATAAAAGACAAAATAGCCCGACGGGTTCCAGTAATAGCCCGCAAGAGTTCGCAGGAAGAGCCCCCAAAAAGAAAACGGACAGGTTTCTTAGGACTGTTCGGAAAAAAGGAAGAAGCGAAACCGACTGTTACGACTTCCATGCTCAATACGCTGAACAGTGACGTGATAGCCCGCCAGAAAGAACAAAGCGAGAGGTTGAGCCAATACACCGACAGCCTTTCTGTAAGAAACAGGAAACTGAACTGCCAGTTGCAAGGAATGATTAAGAAAATGGATGCGAGAATACGGACAGACCTGCAACAGCAAGAAACAGAGTTAGCCGCCATACGCAGGCAATCGTCGGTGCAAGTAGGCGGACTGACGGCAGTTGTAGCATTACTGCTGCTGCTCTCGTATTTTATCATCCACCGGAACGTAAAACGTATCAGTCAGTATAAGAAAGAGACAAACGAACTGATAGACAAACTGCAAAAGACGGTGGAACAGAACAAACAACTGCTTACCGCCCGCCGGAAAATCATGCTGACCGTCACGCATGAACTCCGCACACCGCTGACTGCCATCAACGGTTACGGGGAACTTCTGGCACAGACTGAAAATGAGAACAAAAGAATAGAATATACCCAAAACATAAGGCAGGCGGCAGGTAGAATGACGGATATGCTGAATACCCTGCTGAACTTTTTCCGGCTTGACAGCGGGAAAGAACAGGCAAACGCTGTCCCCTTCCGCCTGAAAAATGTGATTGAAATACTTCAGACAGAATTTGAACCACGGGCTGAAGCCAAAGACCTGACCCTGCGCATTACCGGATGCAGCGACATCATTCTGATGGGTGACCGCAACCGGCTGGTACAGATCGGCAACAATCTGCTGAGCAATGCCATCAAGTTTACGGAAAGCGGTACGGTAGGACTGGACATGGCTTATGAAGCCGGGAAACTTGTACTGACCGTGCAGGATACAGGCACAGGAATGAGCCATGAACAGAAGGAAAAGATATTTGAACCTTTTGAACGCCTGCCGAATGCTGCCGTCAAAGACGGTTTCGGACTGGGACTTCCGATAGTCAAGAACACAGTCACCCTGCTGGGAGGAACAGTAGATGTAGAAAGCGAGGAAGGCAAAGGCAGCCGGTTTACCGTAAAATTGCCGATGCCTCTTGCCGACAATATCATAGAGATAGAAAAGCGCAAGGCCGGAATTTCAGCCAGACGCCATGCGGCTTTTTACTCCGTTCTGGTTCTGGACAATGATGAAATGACACTGGCCATGACCAAAGAGATGTATGGCAACTGCAATATACGCTGTGACACATGTGCCAATACATCGGACCTGATGGAAGCCATACGGGAACGGGACTATGATTTGCTGATAACAGACCTGCGAATGCCTGAAACAAACGGATATGACGTGCTGAAACTGTTGCGCTCGTCGAATGTGGGCAACTCACAGACCATTCCGGTAATCGTCACTACGGCCTGGGGCAACTGTGATGAACAGAGCCTGCTTGACTTCGGTTTTTCGGGCTGCCTCTTCAAGCCATTCTCATTGCCAGACCTGCTGCAAATATCCGAGAAATGTGTCGGTATAAAGGAACAGGAATACTCACCGGATTTATCCCCCCTGTTGGCATACGGCAACAAGGAGGAAATGCTGGATACACTGACCCAAGCTACGGAAAAAGAAATGCAGGGAGTGAAACAGGCCGGCATGATGAAAGACCTCAAGGCTCTGGACGAATGGGTACACCATCTGCGCAGCTCATGGAGCGTGATCCGAGCCGACAAGCCGCTTTGGAAACTGCACGGGCTGTTACACAAGGAAGGCGGCAGTACGGAAGATGAAATCAGCCGGGCTGTCGATGCGGTTGTCCGCATGGGGCAAAGTATCATAGAACAGGCAAAAAAAGAAAGGAGGATACAGGATGAAGGTTTTTGTGGTTGAGGACAATCCAGTCTATTGCAAATATGTATGCAACCTGCTTGCCAGAGAAGGATTTGAAACGGAAACCGCTTCATCGCTGTCAGCCGCCCGCAAGCTGGCGGACAAGATGAAAAGTGAGGACATCATACTTGCCGACCTTCGCCTGCCCGACGGTGAATGTACCGGACTGTTGCAGTGGATGCGCAATCAGGGCAAACGGCAACGCTTCATCGTCATGACCGACTACGCCGAGGTACATACGGCAGTGGAAAGCATGAAACTCGGCTCTGAGGACTATATCCCGAAACGGCTGATAGAAGAACGGCTGCTGCCACTTGTGCAGACCATAAGGAAAGAACAGGAACGCACACGACGTGCCCCCATATTCAGACGTACCAGCGAGGCGTATCTTTCCGCAAAGCATCGCGCCAAGATTGTCGCACCGACCAATCTGAGTGTGATGATTCTGGGCGAGAACGGAACCGGAAAGGAGCATTTCGCCCAGTATATCCACGAAAAAAGCAAACGGGCGGACAAGCCGTTTGTCGCAGTGGACTGCGGTTCATTATCCCCGGCATTGGCACAGTCCGCCTTTTTCGGACATGTGAAAGGGGCGTTTACCGGTGCGGATGCCAACCGCAGCGGATTTTTTCAGGAAGCGGAAGGCGGCACGCTGTTTCTGGATGAGGTGGGAAACCTGACCCCTGCCACCCAACAAATGCTGTTGCGTGCCATACAGGAACGGCGGTACCGACCCGTAGGCGGCAAGGAAGACAAGACAGCCGATGTGCGCATTATAGCAGCCACCAACGAGGATTTGCAGAAAGCAGTATCGGAGAAGCGTTTCCGTCAAGACCTGCTTTACCGCTTGCAGGAATATGCAGTAACTGTACCACCACTCCGGGAAAGCAGTGATGACATCATGCCTCTCTCGGAATTTTTCCGTGAACAGGCAAATGTGGAACTGGAACGCAACGTGAAAGGCTTCGACCAGTCGGCACGCAAAGCCCTGCTCACCCATTCATGGCCGGGCAACGTGCGTGAACTGCGTCTGACGGTACAGGCTGCGGTATTACATACGGCAGGAGATATGGTGTCTGCAAAAGATTTGGAAATAACCGGTGAACATATCTGCACTTCTTGTTCCACATTAAAAGATGAGGAACAAGAAAAAGAACGTATCCTGCGTGCATTGGAACAAGCGGAAGGTAACCGGAACATGGCTTCGCAGATATTGGGTATAGGTCGTACGACACTGTACCGGAAAATGATGGAATATGGACTGAAATACGGCGATAAATAGCTCCAAAATGAATATTTCCGCTGTAAAATAATATATTATCCGCACAAATTCCTATCTTTGTGGAGAAGTTTAGGAATAAAACAGGCAGTCGGATCATGTCCGGCTGTCTGCTGATATAGACATAAGAACGCAAGGTGTCCAAGCGTAAATCTGGAAAATTGACACTGAAAGGTACAAATTGCGTGGTGCTTATGCTATGCTTTGTCATAGCGTGCATTCACGTATATAACCTTTCAAGGGCTTTCCAGAGCCTACGCTTGGTGTAGCGTGGATAGCACGCTACTTTTTTATTCCAAGCGAACCGGAAAGACCAAGAAATTCAGATTATGGCGAAAATACAATTGCTGGCAATACTTTCGATGGACGGCTGTCTGGCGGATATGAAAACAGAAGGGCGCTGGTGGCTCCGTCCAGATTGTCATGGCATCTCAGACATATATAACAAGGCAACCTTTGAACTTTCACCGGATTATTCAATGACCACATTGATAGCCGAACATGAGAAACAAGACGACAACACCGTTTATCTGATTGAAGCGACCCATCAGAATGCCGATTTTATCAATGCGCTGCTGAATATGCGTATCGTTGATGAAATTATTATCTACACCGTACCGTTCATAGCAGGTACCGGTTTCTTTCTGTTTCAAAAAAAATTGCCAATATCCTATTGGAAACTGACCGAACAGAAAAGTATGCCGGGAGCCTTGCGACACATATACCGTAAGGTGGATGTGGAAGATAATTAGCCGTATCATGTTCCAAAATGGAACGTGAAATGCGGATTCAGTTGTTTCAAAATGAAACGCGGTTTCATCTTGAAACAGTTTTTTTGGCCGTTTATACAATGGCTGAAAAATATTTTTATCTCTATTCTATTGTATAACAGCAGGATACAAAATCCTGCCGTTTTTTTTCTGTTTGCGGAAAAGCATTTGTACTCATAGTTCATGTGCGCACACTGATAATCAAAGTGTATCATTCAAACAGAAAAAAATATGAATTACCTTATATTGACAGAAACCGAGTTTTTCGGTCTTATAAACGGAAATGATGAAACAATCAATCTGAATGCCGCCTACGGGTGTTTTGTCAAGGCGGTTGTCGAACTGCTGTCCGATAACGATACGGACGGTGTAAAGATTGCACTGGCGTATGCCGAGAACGAACTGGAATATCATAACACGCAGTATCTTGCAGGTGGGGGGAAAAGCCATACCGACCTGTTTGTCCGCAAAGCCTTGTCTTTTGTCCGCAAGATGCAAAAGCAAATCTCCACAAGCCGCTTACAAGTGCCACCACTATCTCCTTCCTATCCAAGTCCCCCTTCTACTGCCCATTCTGTCCCTGCATTGAAATGGACCGGCAATGCCATTGACCTTGTGGAAATGATTTATGGTATCAGCGAGATGGGCTGCATCAATGACGGGGAAATTCCGTTGAAGGAACTTGCACCTGTCCTATACTCTTTTTTCGGCGTAAACTCCAAAGATTGCTACCGCTTCTATACGGACATCAAACGTCGAAAAAATGACAGCCGTACTTATTTTCTTGACCGTATGCAAAAGAAACTGAATGAAAAAATGCAGCGGGATGACGAGCTGGAACGCATGAGGAGATAAACTCCGTTTCCAGAATGTTTTTAAGGGATTGCATCACGCAATCCTTTATTTTTTGCTGTCTGCAAAGAATTTCCGTCGTTCACCAAACGGATTGTTCCACCAAAGAGGATAATGCTATTTTTGGTATGTAGGTTTACAACGGAGGAACCGAAAATCCGAATAGTGAAGAGAGTAGGAAATAACAGTTTATATAATGAATATATTAACATGGAATAGTCAAGGGTATAAGCCCGACCAAATTATAAATATTCTTGGTTCAGGAGTATATGACATAATATGTATACAAGAAGCCACGCAAGTTTTAGGAAGTTTCAATGAAATTGTTTTTGGAACAAATTATCCGATAGTGTACCAACAGAGAGTAAGTACTCATCCAAGAAGCACAAATCATTTGCAAGAATACTATGCAATACATTATGAATGGGGTTCTCAAAATACGAGATGCAGTTTAGTAACTTACGTAAAAAAGTATTTGTGTTTTCAAAGCAGTGTTTACATTCCGCCAATGACTCGTAATATTCGTGGCGGTCTTATTACAAAAATCAATACGGGTCATGGATTAGTAAATGTATGTAATATACATCTTTACTCTGGTAATCCAGACTTTGCATGGCAGCAATTTCAAGAAATCTTAGTGTATATGCAAGGAGCGAATCCCTTTATAATCATTGGTGATTTTAATATTGATAGTCGTACTATTGGTAGTCGCACTATTGCAGTTCACTATTTTTATTCAGTCGGTTCTTCAACTCAAATGAGTGGTGGTTGTTTGGATTATGCATATTCAGAATATTTTAGACCATCTCAAATGGGTAAATTATATGAGCCAGGTATTTATTCAGACCATTCGCCGGTATATTATATATTCTAACTAAATATAGAGCTATAGTAAAGGCAAGGGATAAAAATATCCTTGCCTTTACTATTATAACTATTTCTGTTGCAACAAATGGCTTAGGTTCTCGTCACCCGCAATGCGCTCCAGCTCGTCGGCGACAATCTTTTTCACCTCTTCCTTGATGCGGTTATAGTTTTCCTGCACCTTTTCCTGCATACAGTCATTGCCGTTCTCGTCGGTAAAATCCGTAATGACGGGAATAGGCCTGTAAGCCTTCGTTTCAGCCGCCACCTTCGCATTGTCCACGACAATCTCCGCATGGAAAATCTTCTGTTCGATACGTTCGTTGAAATTGTCGGACACCGAACCGACAAACATGCCCTGCGTCAGACCGGATATCTTGCTCGGCGGGATAAGGCTGTCCATCTGTGTGTTAATGGAGGTGGAAACGTCCTGCCGGTTGATGGATATGGACTGACGCTTCTGCAAGACCTTTCCGAACCTCTCCGAAAGCGTCTTGGCGGTTTCGCCCACTACCTGACCGGAGAAGATGTTGCCAACAGTGTTCATCACGACTTTCGCCTCCTTGTCCCCGTAATCACGTACAAGCTGTGAGAAATCCTGAAATCCCAGACATACGGCGACCTTGTTGCTTCGTGCCGTGGCAATTAGGTTGTCCAGCCCCTTGAAATAGATGGTAGGCAGCTCGTCAATAATCACCGAAGACTTGAGCATTCCCTTCTTGTTTATCAGCTTGACGATACGGGAGTTATACAAACCCAGTGCCGCACCGTAGATGTTCTGGCGGTCGGGATTGTTCCCGACGCACAGGACTTTCGGCTCTTCAGGATTGTTGATGTCGAGCGTAAACTCGCTGTCGCTCATCACCCAGTACAGTTGCGGCGAAATCATGCGTGAAAGCGGGATTTTCGCCGATGCAATCTGACCCATCAGCTGCTCGGCAGCCCCTCCCAGCCATGCATCCATAAAGGGACTGAGGTAGTTCTCCAGCTCCGGATATGAGGTAAGAATGGGAAAAATGTCCTCGTACCTGCGGTTCAGGAACTCGATGGCATGAGGAAAGGTACAGTATCTACCGTTCTGATAGATTTTGAGGTACCATATAATCGCAGCAAAAAGGATGATCGGTGACTCCACAAAGAAGTCCCCCTGCTTCTGCACCCAACTTTTATTGAGGTTGAGCATGATGGTATATGCCGATTCATAAGCATCCGCAATGTCCGTCATGAAATCCGGGTGAATGGGATTGCAGCGGTGGCTCCTTCGCGGGTCGTCAAAGTTTATCACATAGAACTTCGGCTTTACCCTGTATGCGTCAAGGTGGTTTAGCAGGTGGTTGTAGGCAATCGTTGAAAGGTCAGGGTATTTGAAATCATAGATATATTGACTATACCCCTTCTCTATCTGCTGCTTGATGAAGCTGTTTACCACGGCATAGGATTTTCCGGAACCCGGAGTACCCAGCACGATGGTTGCACGGAACGGATTGACCACATTGATCCATCCCTGATGCCACTTCTTCCTGTAATAAAAACGGGTGGGCAGATTCACGGAATAGTCATTCTCCAGCAGGCGGGTTTCCTGCATGAAACTCTCGTTCTCGTTGTTGAACACATCGTCCATGAGATTGTGCTTCAGCAGGCGTGACATCCACAGTCCGCCCATCAGCAGACAGATATATCCTGCCGAAAGGGTAAGGATATACAGAATGGCGACCGTCGCGACATGAAACGGAAGCTCCAGTATCCACCAGTTCAGGAAAAACAGCACAAAGCCTGCGGCAAGAACCGTCCATATCCTGCGCCAGGTGATTTTCTCACCTTTCACACCCTTAGTCCCCAAACACGAGAGTGCCAGCAGAAGGACTGCAAACAGCTTCGTGTAAAGGACGGAACGGAACAGACCGGCGGTACGGTTGAAATTCACCAGTATCCTGTCCACCACGCCGATGTCAATCCCCCAGAGGCGTATGGCCTCATAGCAGAACCAATACACGTTCATGACCACTAAAATAATACTCACGGCACGAAGAAAATCCATGATTTTCGCAAGTGCCCTCAAATCATCTTCCTGTTGTGACATTTGATTGAAATTGTTTAACGGTTAAAAATCTGATTACATACCCAAGACCCTGCGCTTCTTCTTTTTCTTCTTACGCTGCATGGCTCGGATAAAGGCTTCCTCTTCGGCATTGACCGCCGGACCTTCGGGAGTGAACAGCCCCATGCCGCCCGGATAATCTACACTATCGGAAGCATCGCGCGTATAAGCCGCCTCGCGTTCTTCCGCCGGAACGGAGAGCCGGATCGGCGGGAGTCCTGCATACGGCAGGGTGAAATGTTCCTGCAAGGCATTTGCGGAAAGTTCCTTGCCCATGCGTGAGCCGTTGAGCACACAGCCGGTGCGGTGGTCGATGAAGGTGGCTCCATAGATGCGCCCTTCCTCCGTGTGGCGCAGCACGGTGTCGATGCCCTTCTCTTTGAGCCGGGAAATGAACTTCTCCTTGTCATACGTTTCTCCCAGTACGGCAAGTACGGTGCGTTTTGTCACGTCCGCCAGCTTCCTGTCCCTGATGTCCTGTCCGGAACGGGCGAACTTCTTCTGCACGGCATCATAGCCGACCGTCTTTCCGAAGAGCGAGGACTTGAACGGATTGCCGACCTTGTTCCCGTTGCTGTCCGTGGCGGAATAGACCAGTCCGCGGTACTCACGTCCGCGCACGTTTCCCTGAGTTTCCTCGACGGTCACATTATAAAGGGAAAGAAGGGCACGGTATTCGCCCATCGTCTGGAAACGGTATTGCCTGCATACCGCCTTCACAGTGTTGCCGACCTGCCTCTTGACATCACCGGCGGAAACATCCACCCCGCGCAGCGGATTTTCAAGACGCTCGCTCCGGCGTTCTGCCGGACGAAGCCCGTATTTCTCCTCCAGTTCCCGGCGTATGCGGTCACTGCGGCGAAAAAGGAAATCGCAGTTGAGCCGCCTACCGTTCTCATCCACATTGACCGTCACGATATGCACATGGTGGCGGTCTATATCCTCGTGCTTATATACCATATAAGGCTGCTCCCCGAAACCGAGCTTCTCCAGATATTCCCTTGCGATGTTCTGCAAGTCCGTATCCGTGAGTCTGTCCTCCGGGTGCGGATTGAGCGATATATGCACCACCGGTTTCTCCACCCTTGTCTGTGAGGGCATGTAAAGCAGAAAGTCGTTCAACGCACGTCCGATGTCCACCGTGCCCGTACCGTCGTTATAGATCTTGTTGGTGGCAAGGAGCTTTCCCCTTGCCTCGTTGATTTTCTCCCCGTTGTAGGCAAGTGCGCCGTACAACGAGCTTCCCATGCTGATTTTTGCTACCATCACCCCTGATTCTTGTCGTTCTCCAATCCCGTTTCCATGACGGCATTCTTCGCCGCCCATTCTTTCAGTTCCTCAGAAAGCCCTACAATCTGACGGCTCAGCTTCACAAGTTCGATGGTGTCCTGTTCCAGCCGGAAGAGCAGAGCCATCGCCTTCTTCTCAGAAAAGTGCATCCTCAGTTCCTTGACCACCTGATTGTAATTGGTTCCCACTGCCCGGAACTGGGCATGAAAATCGGACAGTCTGGTGCAATATTCCACCAGTGTCTTGTCCACTTTCAGCACCTTGAACGGTCTTCCGAAGAAGTGTTCCTTGAGGAATACGGATCTGGCATAGACACCCGATTTCTCGAACATGGCGAGGAAACGGTTGTGCTCCACCTCGTTGAAACGGACGGTGTAGCGGTACACCGCCGGGTCGATTTTGGGATTTCTCCCGGTCTTTCCGCCCTTTTTCGGCGGACTGTTCTTCTTTTTCTCAATCATATTACTTAGGATTTAGCGGTTACACGGCACAAGCCCCGCTTTGGGGACATTCCACCGCAGGTTTTTCAGGCTTCCCGACTTCGGAGAGGAAGCCCGCCCCCTGCAAGGGCAAGTGCTTTTCAGGGATGCTCAAATCATTTTGAGCCGCTGAAAAGACATCTTGCTGTTGGCTGGAGCCAACAAAAATCCGTCGGGGACGGATTGGAAAGGAAACCTTCAGACCCACGGCTTCGCCCGTAGCGGGAAACCCTGCCGTTCGGGGGCAAAGTTACGGTGATAAACGGTTGTGAAATAGTATATTAAGTAAGCCAATCGCTGCCTATCGGCGCAACATGCTGCCAGTTGTCCGGGAAGTGATACAACTTCCATTATTTCCATGTTTATTTGCATCGTGATTCAAAAAAACAGTGATTTGAAGATATGAGAAATGACATCATCCAATACCCGAAAATTCAAACCGGCAGACATTTGCCGAAACGGTTATCCGGTTCAGCGGATAACTGCATATTCAATGACCCGGTGACTTACAGATTCAATGATTTCATGACGTACTGTCGTCAGTCAGCAATTATCCGAAACATTGTTTCACCAATGAACCGGATACGTGATGAACCGCCTGTTTGCAGATTCATTGAAGCGGAAACGGAAATCACCGGTTCTGTATGGAAACAACAAATCATTTTATCAATAACTTAAATATCTATGACAATGAGTAATGAAATCTTCGTTGCATTCGCAACACAGAAAGGCGGTATCGGAAAATCCACCATTACGGCGCTTGCCGCCAACTATCTCCACAACGTGAAAGGTTACAATGTAGCCGTGATAGACTGCGATGCCCCGCAGCACAGCATCTACGGACTCCGTGAGCGCGAAACAAAACTGATTGACGAGAGCCGGTACTTCAAGGCACTCGCCTGCGAGCATTTCCGCAAGCTGAAAAGGAATGCCTACCCGGTCATTGCCAGCGATGCGGTAAACGCCCTTGATGACGCGGAAAAGCTGATAAGCGGGGAAGCGGTCAAGCCGGACATCGTGTTTTTTGACATGCCGGGAACGCTCAAAAGCAACGGCGTGGTGAAAACCCTGTCGCAAATGGACTATATCTTCGCCCCCATGAGCGCCGACCGCTTTGTCGTGGAAAGCACGCTGCAATTCGCCGCTATGTTCCGTAACAACCTCATGACGACGGGGCGGTCGAAAACCAAAGGACTGTACCTGTTCTGGACGATGGTGGACGGCAGGGAGAAGAACGGGTTGTATGATGTTTATGAGGACGTCATAGCGGACATGGGGCTTTCGATACTCTCGACCCGTCTGCCGGACAGCAAGAAATTCCGACGCGACCTTTCGGAAGAACGAAAAAGCGTGTTCCGCTCGACCATATTCCCCACTGAGGCGTCACTCCTGAAAGGGAGCGGCATCCGCGAGTTTTCGGAAGAGATATGTAAAATCATTACCGGGCGTTGAGCATGGGCAGCAGGAAAGTGAATACGGAGGACATTGACGAGGAACTGTTGATCGCCTCTATCGGCAGACGCACGCAGGACGGCAACACACGGCCTGCACAGGAACCTCCTGCCGTTCCGGCCGAAGAAAGTACAGGCGGAACGGAACCGCCGGCGGCAAAGGAGAAAACGTCAAGGGAAAGCAGCCGACGGAAACGGCAGGGGG
>ERZ779877.2517-NODE-2517-length-13370-cov-7.117762_pt1 | contig 13370 bp, 11 predicted proteins | sample MGYA00511556_ERZ779877 | MGnify/ENA primary metagenome ERZ779877 (study PRJEB29588, sample SAMEA2159338) | human gut metagenome | biome: human gut; feature: human-associated habitat; material: faeces | place: Denmark | collected 2008/2010 ...
GGCAGGGGCCACGCCGGAGATGCCGGCGTTAGTGCCGTCGTTGTGGAATATGATGTCCACCTTCGGGCCCATGGCCACAAGCTCATAGCCATAGATGGGGTAGCCGCCCACCTCGCCGGTCTGCACCTGGCGCATGGTCTTGAGCTGCAACGTGGCCTTGCATACGCCGGTAACCTCGGTATTGCCATTCATTGGCCTTATCACCCACTCCGTCTGTAAATCATTTACGCTTCCGGCAGAAATAATCCCAGATTGGGTGCTCAGTACCTCCGTCACACTGCTTGATGGAATACAATTGGTGGGGAAGCATATCTGGAAAGTGCCACCGTCTATCTGCGTCACCTGGTAGTCAACGGCACAAAAAGCATCTCCATCGGCCGTATTCTTCACCGACAAGCCGGACAGCACAGCTGTACCCATATCAATAATACCACCCCCCATGTCGTGCTTCTCATACACCTCCCATGTTGTTCCGTCGGCCACCACAGCCCCGTCCTCGTCAACAAACTGGAAAACGTTTTCGGTCGGGGTGTAATCGCTCTGCGCAAAGGCCATCACACTGCCCATGATGGCTGCAGCACACAAAGTAAACAGTTTCTTCATAATGCTCTAACAAGTTTTGTTATTAATGTTTGATGTTCTCTCTTTTCTTATCTTACCCAATGGTTGTGTCCAAATATGAACCAAAACATTGCACTTTGTCACAAAAACAGGGCAAATTTATGAAAATAGCAGTAAAAGAGAATACATACAAGCGTTTTTTTATGTTTATTTAACCGCTGTGCCGCGCGCTGTGGCACAGCCCGCGCCAACCCGTGCGACAACAGCCGGGCCTGCGGCCCAATGCCCACAACAAAAAACAGCCGGTCGACGTACGCGCGGTGAAAAACACCTGTGCGTACGTCGACCGGCTGTGAAACCCGGCACGACAGCCGTCAGTCATCCTCCTTTTCCAGCAGCCTGACGGCCTCGAGCACGATGGGGTTCTGCTCGTTCATCACTGCGAAATACTCGCTCATGGTCCACAGGTCGCGAGCCACGAGCGCCTTGAGCTGCAGCCTAAGGTATGGCAGCGTGCGCTCCAGCTCGGCCGTGTCCTTGGGCTCGATGCCCTGGCGGCGCCCCTGGCTGATGATGCTGTCGGTGAGGGCACCGGGCACGGCATACGACTTGTTGAAGGCGGCAAACGTCTTGTAGGCAGACTTCAGCGACTTGCGGTGGCGGTCTACATAGTGCAGGTATGCGTTGAGCACTATGCTCTTGGCCGAGAGCTCGCGGTGCAGGCGTGTGTAAACGGTGGTGTCGAGCGGTACGAAGAGGTCGGGCATGATGCCGCCCCCGCCATACACGGTGCGGTGGCGGCGGAGGGTGTAGCACTTGAGCGAGTCGGCAAAGTGTATGCTGTCGGCGTTTGTCAGCTCGCCGTGCTTCAGGCGGTTGTAAACGTCCATGGCGTAGTCCTTGGCGTCGCCCTTCACGTAGGGCTTCTGTATGCACCGGCCGGCCGGCGTGTAGTAGTGGGCCACGGTGAGGCGTATCATCGAACCGTCGGGCAGGTCGATGGGGCGCTGCACGAGGCCCTTGCCGAAGGTGCGGCGGCCCACCACGGTGCCGCGGTCCTGGTCTTGCAGCGCTCCGGTGACAATCTCGGCCGCCGAGGCCGTATACTCGTTGACCAGGGCCACCACGCGGCCGCTGGTGAAGCTGCCGTCGCCCTTGGCCTTGTAGTCTACGCGGGGGGCCGCGCGGCCGGAGGTGTAGACGATGAGGTCGCCCTTGGCCAGGAACTCGTTGGCCACGTCGACGGCTGCCTGCAGGTAGCCGCCGCCGTTGTCCTGCAAGTCGAGCACGAGGCTCTCCATGCCTTCCTTGCGCAGCCGCTGCATGGCCGAGGTGAGCTCGGCGTGGGTGGTGGCGCCGAAGCTGCCTATGCGCACATACCCCACACCGGGACGTATGATGTAGGCGGCGTCGATGGTCTCGACGGGTATCTTGTCGCGGGTGACGGTGAACGACAGCCGGCCGGAGATGCCGCGCCTTGTCACGCCGAGGCGCACCTGTGTGCCCTTGGGGCCGCGCAGGCGCTTCATTATTTCCTCGCGGGGCATCTTGACGCCTGCTATGGCGGTGTCGTTGACTGTCACGATGCGGTCGCCGGCAACGATGCCCACGCGCTCCGAAGGCCCTCCGCTGACGGGCTGGATGACGAGCAGGGTGTCTTCTATCATGTTGAACTGAACGCCTATGCCCTCGAAGTTGCCGGCCAGCGGTTCGTTGAGTGCCTTCACTTCCTTGGCCGTGGAGTATGATGAGTGGGGGTCCAGCTTTTCTATCATGCCTCGTATGCCGTCTTCTACGAGCTTATTCTCGTCGACGCTGTCTACGTATAGGCTGTTGATGGCTACCTCGGCTATCTGTAGCTTGCGCATAGGGCTGTCGGGCCCCATGTTTATCCGCAACTGGGCCGAGGCAAGAGATGGCAACAGCAGTGCGGCGGCTATTATCTTTGATGGTTTCATTGGTTTCGTTTTAAGGAGTCAGAAGGAGGTGTTTTGGAGTTAGAATGAGTTATTTGGGGAGTTAGAAGGAGTTAGAAGGAGTTATTTTGGAGTTAAGGAGTCAGGGAGTTAAGGAGTTAAGACAATAGTTTCGACTTATGGCCGCAACTATCCGCCGGCACGGCTTCCTCCCCTTTCCCCCCTTAATCATTAATACTCAATACTTCCCATTATCTTCCCCTTAATCATTAATACTTAATACTTCCCATCACCTTCCCCTTAATCCTTAATCATTAATAACTTAATACTTAATCCTCTTCCTCCGGGCGGTCTTCCTCTATTACAAGGTTCTCTATGATAAAGTTCTGGCGCTCGGGCGTGTTCTTGCCCATGTAATATTCAAGCAGCTTCTGCACTTGGTCTGTCTTGTGCAGAGTGACCTGCTCGAGGCGCATGTCGGGCCCGATGAAGTGCTTGAACTCGTCGGGCGATATTTCGCCAAGACCCTTGAAGCGGGTTATCTCCGGGTCGGGGCCAAGGTCGGCAATGGCGCGCACCCGCTCGTCTTCAGTGTAGCAGTAGCGGGTGATGAAGTCTGTCTTCTTGCCAGCGTCGGCCCTGGCGTCGGCAGCGGCCACCACGGCGCGGTTCTTTATCTTGGTGCGCCTGTTGCGCACGCGGAACAGCGGTGTCTGGAGCACGTAGACATGGCCTTTCTTTATCAGGTCGGGGAAAAACTGCAGGAAGAAGGTGATGATGAGCAACCGTATGTGCATGCCGTCGACGTCGGCGTCGGTGGCCACAATCACCTTGTTGTAGCGCAGCGTGTCAAGGCCGTCCTCGATGTCGAGCGCGGCCTGCAGCAGGTTGAACTCCTCGTTTTCGTAAACCACCTTCTTGGTGAGCCCGAACGAGTTGAGGGGCTTGCCGCGCAGCGAGAACACGGCCTGGGTGTTTACGTCGCGGCTCTTGGTGATGCTCCCGCTGGCCGAGTCGCCCTCGGTGATGAAGATGCAGCTCTCCTCCTTGCGGTCGTTCTTGGCGTCGCTGAAGTGTATGCGGCAGTCGCGCAGCTTGCGGTTGTGCAGGTTGGCCTTCTTGGCCCTCTCCCTGGCCAGCTTGGTCACCCCGGCCATGGCCTTGCGCTCTTTCTCGCTCTCCTGTATCTTCTGAAGCATGGCGTCGGCCACGTCGGCGTGCTTGTGCAGGTAGTTGTCCACCTCGGTCTTCACGAAGTCGCCCACATACTTGTTTATGCTCACCCCGCCGCCCGGCGCCATGGTGAGCGAACCGAGCTTTATCTTTGTCTGGCTCTCAAACATGGGCTCCTCAACGTTGATGGCTATGGCGGCCACGAGCCCGTTGCGTATGTCGGTGTACTCGAAGTTCTTGCCGTAGAACTCCTTGATGGTGCGGGCAATGTGCTCCTTGAACGCGCTCTGGTGGGTGCCTCCCTGCGTGGTGTGCTGTCCGTTGACAAACGAGTGGTACTCCTCGCCATACTGGTTGGTGTGGGTGAAGGCAATCTCGATGTCCTCGCCCGTCAGGTGTATGATGGGGTATATGCCGTCGGTGGTCATGGTGTCGTTGAGCAGGTCCTTGAGGCCGTGGCGGCTGAGTATGCGGCGGCCATTGTGCATTATTGCCAGCCCGGTGTTCAGGTATGTGTAGTTGCGGAGCATCGTCTCCACGATGTCGGCGTGGAAGGAGTAGCCCGTGAACAGTGTGGCGTCAGGCTCGAAGAATATGTACGTGCCGTTCTCGTCGGTACTGTCCTCGGTGGAGTCTGAGGTGAGCACGCCACGCTCAAACGTGGCCCGGCGCACCTTTCCGTCGCGGTACGACCTCACCTCGAAGCGCGAGCTGAGCGCGTTGACGGCCTTGACGCCCACGCCGTTTAGCCCCACGCTCTTCTTGAAAGCCTTGGAGTCATACTTGCCGCCGGTGTTGAGCACGCTGACGGCCTCGATGAGCTTGCCCTGCGGTATGCCGCGGCCGTAGTCGCGCACGCTGACGCGGAGGTTGTCTTCGATGTCAACCTCTATGCGGTCGCCGGCGTGCATCTTGAACTCGTCGATGGAGTTGTCGATGACTTCCTTGAGCAGCACATAGATGCCGTCCTCGGGCAGCGAGCCGTCGCCAAGCCGCCCGATATACATGCCCGGCCTTGTCCGCACATGCTCCATGTCGGACAGGTGGCGTATGTTGTCGTCTGTGTATTCCACGGGCTGTTGCCCGCCATTTCCAATGATGTCTGTGTTTATGTCGTTTTCATTCATGCTTGCTGGTTATTTGATAGAGAAGGCTAATTGATGGGAGGACTGGGAGAGCTGGGAAGACTGAGAGTTCTGAGAGCTCTGAGAACTCTGAGAGTTCTGAGAGAGCTGGGAGTGCTGAGAGAGCTGGGAGTGCTGAGAGAGCTGGGAGTGCTGAGAGAGCTGTTTACGCCGCTCAATCTGTTTCAGAGCTCCCAGAACTCCCAAAGCTCCCAGGGCTCCCAGAACTCTCAGCCCTCTCAGAACTCTCAGAACTCCCAGAACTCCCAGCCCTCCCAGAACTCCCAGAACTCCCAGAACTCTCACAATCCCTTCCTATAGCACCTCCGGCGCTTGTGCTGCACCTTGTCCAGATACTGCCACTGGCTCTGCACGTTCTCGTTGGTCTCCATCTCCACCTGGCTCTCGCCCCACTTGAAGCCGTACTTCCTGTACCAAGGTATCAGGTCGGCAAACATCAGGGCATTGGCCCCTTTCATGCGGTACTCCGGCAGCACGCCCATGAGCAGCAGGTCGACACCTTCGGTCTTGTGGAACTTCAGGGCCCGAAGCACGTGCCACCAGCCAAATGGCCACAGCCTGCCGTCGCGGCACTTCTGGAATGCCCTCGACAGCGACGGGATGGTGATGCCCACACCCACCAGCTTACGGTCGGCGTTCCAGTCTTCCACCAGGGTGATGAGGTTGAGGTCGGCCATGGGCAGGTACATGTCCACATACTGGTCTATCTGCCTCGGGGTGAGCTGCGAGTAACCGTAAAGGTCCTTGAATGTCTCGTTTATCACCTCGAATATCTTCTGGCCGTAGCCCTCGCGCAGCACCTCGCGGCGGGTGAGCTTCTTCACGTGCAGGTTGTAGCGCTGCTCAACCATACGGGCCACCTTGGTGTACTTGTCGGGTATCTCGTCGGGCACGAACATCTTGAACTCCACGTAGTCGTTGTCCTTCTCCCATCCGCCCATGGACTCGATGTGCTGCGGGTAGTAGGGGTAGTTGTATATGGTGGCCTGGGTGCCCAGCTGGTCGAAGCCTTCGGTCAGCATGCCCTCGGGGTCCATGTCGGTGAAGCCCAGCGGGCCCACTATCTCGGTCATGCCCCTCTCGCGGCCCCAGTCTTCGACAGCCTTCAACAGGGCCGACGACACCTCGCGGTCGTCGACGAAGTCAATCCAGCCGAAGCGCACGCTCTTGCGCTGCCAGCGCTCGTTGGCGCGGTTGTTGACGATGGCTGCCACGCGGCCCGCCACGCGACCGTCTTTGTAGGCCAGGAAATAGTCTGCCTCGCAGAAGTCGAAAGCGGCGTTCTTGTCCCTCGACAGGGTGCGCAGCTCGTCGCTCCTAAGGTTGGGTACATCATAAGGGTCGCCCCGGTACAGGTCATAGTGAAACTGGATGAATTCCTCGAGGCCCTTGCGGTCGGCCACTTTTACAATTCTTACTGATGACATTTTGAAAGCAATGTTTACTTTTAAAACACGTGGCGCATGGGGAAGCTTGACGATTCCGCCGCGCCCACTGCAAAGGTAGGCATAAAAATCAAAAAGAGAAAGAAATATTTGGAAATTTCAACATTTTAGAGTATTTTTGTAGCCAAACAAGACGATTGCGAAACAACATCAAAATTTGGGACAATGAATAACAAGACTATGTTCGCGCTTGCTCTTGGCTTGCTCTTATCCGCACCGGCAATGGCGCAGGACAACGGCAACGAAGGGCTGAAATCCTACAATTTCGTGGAGGCGCAGGGCGGCATGCAGTTCACGCCCACCGATGCAAAGAACAGCAAGTTGATAACGCCGATGACATCGCTGTCGTTCGGAAGGTTTTTCGCCCCTGCCGTGGGAGCCAGGCTGCACGTGAGCGGATGGCAGGGCAAGAGCGGATTCGAGAGGGCCGGGCTGAGCTCTTACTACAAGTGGAACTACATTACCACCGACATCGACCTGATGCTTAACCTCAACAAGCTTTTCAGCAAGAAAAACCACGCCGTCAACGCCATGCTCATCGGAGGTGTCGGACTGAACACCTCGTGGGGCAACGACGAGGCTCTCAAGCTGGCCGACAACCCGGAGCTCAACATGCCATTCGCATGGGACGGCACCCGGCTGAGCCATAACATCAGGGCCGGAATAAGGATCGAGACCGACGTGACGAAACCCGTGGGCGTGTCGCTCGAGGTGACGGCAAACAGCCTCGACGACAGGTTCAACTCGAAATACAACAACAGCGACGACTGGATGATTACGGCACAGCTCGGCGTAAGCTTCCGCTTCGGCCACAAGTACAACCAGCGCAAGGCTGCGCCCGAACCCGCCCCGGAGCCCAAGCCGCAGCCCACACCGGCGCCGAAGCCCCAGCCCACACCGGCACCGAAGCCTGAGCCAAAGCCAGAGCCCAAGCCCGAGACGCTGAAGGAGGAGGTGTTCTACCAGATACGCCAGTCCGACCCGGCAAAGGCTACCGAAGAGCTCAAGGCCGTGGCCGAGTTCATGAAGCGCAACCCCGAGGCCAAGGTGAGCATTACGGGATACGCCGACAAGGGAACCGGCAACGCCAGGATAAACAAGAAGTACTCGCAGGAGCGCGCCAACAAGTTCAAGGACGAACTGGTGAAGAACTATGGCATCAATGCCTCACGGATAATCACCGACGCCAAGGGCGACACCGTGCAGCCGTTTGCCGACAACGACAAGAACCGCTGCGTCATTATCATCGGCCCGGTAAAATGACACCGGAAAGGCAACACGCTGAGGTCAGCCCCTGACCGGGGTGGCCTTTGAACACACGAGCAGGACGTGGGTCCTGTCTGCGAGGGTGGTGGCGAAGACATAAACGCCGCCACCCTCGCCCAGTTTCAGCCGGCGGCGCAACTCGGCCACAGTCAAGGGGAAGTTCCTCACAGCCACGTTGGCACGGCCGATGCCCGACAACGCCTCGCGCAACAATCGCTTGTTCATCGTCGTGGCCCGCTCTATCACGAAGCCGCGCCCCGGAAAACCGTCAACGGGCCCGCCCGACACAAACAGGTGACTGTCGCGGCCCAGGGCTCTCACACCGAAGCGACGCTCCAACAGCCCGAAGCAACCGGCTTTCATCACCGATGCGTTGGGCTCGTAGACCATCATGCCCCGAAGCCCATCAAGACTTGCAAAGCCGCAGGGCGTGGACGGCACGGGGCCAATCCCTGAGGCATCGAAAGCAAAGTCCGAGCCGTCGTTCACGCAGTGCACAGACAACCCGACGCCACAGCCCTTGCCCATCACAAGCAGCAGCTCCTTGCACTCGCCGCCCACCGACACGATGTGCACCTCGCCCACCTCGCTACCCATGTCGGCCACGGCCTTGCGCCAGTCGAGCATGGGCGACAGCTTCACCATCACACTGTCGGCCTTGGCAAGCATCGTGCCGCGCAGCGCGGCCACGTCGGGCGTGCAGTCGCTCACGGCAAAAGTGCGCCCGCCAACCGCATCACGGCGGGCAGGGTCAACATATATCAGGCCCGCCGGGCCCATGCGCTCCAGATATTCGGCGGAATCGGCGCACACCACCTCCGCCCGGCCAAGGCCCAGCAACCCGAAATTGGCCGAGGCAATGGCACACAGCCCAGGCTGCCGCTCCACATACGTCGCCGACGCAAAGGCAGGAGCCATGAAGGCAAAGTCGACGCCAAAGCCGCCAGTGAGGTCCACCAACCGCCCGCCGCCGGCCACCCTGCGTGCCACAGAAGCCTTGTATGCAGCAGCAGCCTCGCCCGAGCATTGCTCCATCGACAGGTGAGGCGGATATACAATGCCGTCAACGGCAGCCCACGACGGCAACTTGCGCCGCGCCATCTGCCGCCCGGCAATCTGGTCAAGGGCAAAAGGCATGTCCACCCCCGGATGCCGCCCGCCCTGCAAAGCCAGCCGGCGCACATCGTCACCGGCATGTTCATTGATAAATGATAAAGTTTCTTGATTCATGACAGTAGTTTATGGTTTCAGAGCTCAAAGCCCCACCATCCGGTCTCCCAGCACTCCCAGTCCTCCCAGAGCTCCCAGAACTCTCAGTCCTCCCAGCACTCCCAGTCCTCCCAGTCCTCCCAGCTCTCCTCACCCCCTCTTTCCCTTCCTGTATTCCAGTCGGGCCTGGGTCATCTGTTCCCTTATCCCCCCTTCCTCCAGGAATCGTTTCTTGGCGGCATCGATAAGCCTGGCCAGCAGATAGTCAGCCTGGTGGATGAGCACAATGGCAATGTTAGCAATAGCCCCGGGCGAGCGCCCCTCCATCCGCTCACGGTAGAAAGCCGAGTCAGGGTGCTCCCTGCACACCCTCCTCGTCTGCACAGCCTTTGGCGATTCCTTGTGCCACAGTTCAAGGTTGCGCACACGCAGATAGTCAGCATAGTCGGCCAGCAACTCCTGCAGACTGGCCTTGGCCACATTGTACAGCTTAATTTCAGTCTCTCGCGATGCCGTTGCCGCCGCACTGCCCTCCACAATGTTCTGCGTGCAGCCTGCAACATCTGGTCAACCGTCCGGTCTCCCCTGGAAAGATAGTGGTTTACAAAAAAGTAAGTGACATCATATATACACTCAGCCTTCTTGTAAGCTATCAGCTCCTCATAATGTCCCAACTGCGGTAAGAAAGCATTCGGCATAAGACATTGATTTCGTTAACATTAAGATTGTCAGACACAATATGCAAATATAGCCAAAATCAAGCAACAGCAAAGCTTTTTTCTTTAGAAAATACACCCAAGCCGCAAAAACCATACAAATAAGCCAATAAAAGAAAAGCCAAGACGAATTTGCCTTGCGGCATAACGCCATAAAGCTGCATTTTGATGATGAGGTAGCCAGCACTCCCAGCTCTCCCAGCACTCCCAGTACTCCCAGAGCTCTCAGCTCTCCCAGTCCTCCCAGCTCTCCCAGTCCTCCCAGCTCTCCCAGTCCTCCCAGTCCTCCCAGCTCTCCCATCACTCTCACCCTTCCCTCAGCCTCCTCTCAAAAGCCATCCTATAAAGCACCCCGGCGCACGTCAGGCACACCGGGAAAGCCCACCACACCCCCACCAGGCCATACCCCAGCCTTATGCCAAGAAACCAGCCAAGCGGCAGCGACACAATGAAATAAGAGAAAAAGGCAATATACATCATAGGCTTTACGTGCGCCATGCCGCGCAAGGCGTTGGCAAACGTGCACTGCAACCCGTCGCCAAACTGATAAGCCATGAGCGGTATCACCGTCTGTGCCACCAGGGCACACACCTCACCACTGTCGGTGAACCAAAGGCTCAGCTGACCGCGCAACAGGAATATGGGCACAGCCACCACACAAGCAATGACAAGGATTATGCGGAAACCGGCCGACGCCGTGGCCCGCGCCGCCGACAGGTCGCCCTGCCCCCTGAAGTAACTCACGCGCACGGCCACGGCTGCCCCCATGCCGTAGTACACCATGTAGAACAGCTGCGACACCGTGAGCATCACCTGGTGGGCGGCGAGCGCCGTAGTACCTATCCAACCCACCAGTATCGCCGAGAGCGAGAATGCAGCCGACTCCATGCCCATCTGCAAGGCCAGAGGCCAACCCAGGGCGTTGACACGCCACAACAGATGCCTGTCGAGGCCGCCCGCACGGAACCCCTCGCTGTAGGCCGAACACCGCGGTGAGAAAAAGAACAGCAGGGCGAAGGCCGCGGCCATGCCCACGCGGGATACCAGCGTCGAGATGCCGGCACCGAGCAGCCCAAGCTCAGGGAACGGCCCTACACCGTATATGAGAAGCCAGTTGCCTGCAATGTTCACCACATTGCCGCCAACAAGCACGGCCATGGGGGTCTTCGTGTCACCCACGGCATCGAAAAACTGCTTGAAAGTGTTCATCCAGCACACAAAAGGGAGCGAAACCATGTTAACCAACAGATAAGGGCGCATCAGCGGCAACAGTTCGTCGGGCTGGCCCAACAGGTGGAGCCCAAAATAAAGGCCCGACAGCACAACAAGCAGCAGCACCGCCAGCAGAGTACTGCCCACAAGCCCGGCGCGCACCGTGGCACCTATGGCCGCCGTCTCGCCACGCCCGTGACTGTAGCCCACCAAGGGCGTCAGACCGTACGAGAAGCCCATGGCAAAGATAACGAAAAGCATGAACATGGTGTTTACAAAACTGGCTGCCGCCAGCTCTTCCATGCTGTGGTGCCCCACCATGAGCGTGTCGGCAAAACCAAGCACGATGTTGCCTATCTGCCCTACAACAATTGGCACCCCAAGCGAAATCAAAGGCGAATAATGCCTCGAGAAAGCATATTTCATCATAGCGGGCGCAAAGTTAGCACAATGACACCAAACAGGCAAGCCACTGCGCGTTTTTTAGGCTGGAATGACAATAAAGAGCCATGGGCCAACGCCGCCACACCCATGCTTCAAGCCACATGCCGGTCGACGGCAACAGGACGAACAGTGGTGGCCGAATGCCGTTTGGAATGAAAAATCCCCGCCGCGGAACGATGTCCGCAGCGGGGAAAGCACCATATATAACTTAAAAACCCAGTCAAGAAAACCACGCCTTACCATCCTGGCCCAGGCCAAAAGGCCATGGCGTCAACCAATCTCAATCTTGCGGCAGGCCTTCTTGGCAGCCTCCTCGCATTTAGGCAGGTCGATGGTAAGCACTCCATTGTCGACATGCGCAGCCACCTTGTCCTTCACCACGTCGTCGGGCAACAGCAGCGTCTGCTCATACTTGCTGTAAGCGAACTCACGGCGCAGGTAGTGCTCCTTCTTGTCCTCATCCTTTTTCTCGGTCTTGCTCTCCATCTTGATGTGCAGGTTGCCGTCATCGTCGATGTTGACCTCAAAGTCTTCCTTCTTCAATCCCGGCGCAGCCACCTCAACCACGTAAGCCTTGTCGGTCTCCTTCACGTTGATGGCCGGTGCCGTAGCCTTGGTGCGCGGCATGAAGTCGGTGTCAAAGAAATCACTGAACACATCAGGTATCCATGAGTTTCTGTTCAATACTGGTAACATAATCAATCCTCCTATTTTTTGTTTTGCCCTTTGTTGTTAATGTAGCGGCCCCGGCAGCCCAACCATACGGCCCGGCCCCTCGGCCTGCTGGAAGCCCTCGCTTTTGCTCGCAACTCCCGATAACGTAAGTGCAACTAACGTGCCACCCGACAAAAACACGCCAAACCACGACAAACAGTGACAAATAGTCAGCAAAGATTAAAATAATTAAGCTTTGGTGACAAGAAGACAGGGAGAGCTGGGAAGACTGGGAAGACTGGGAGCTCTGGGAGTACTGAGAGTACTGCCACAACAATTCTACAGTTCAGAGCTCCCAGTCTTCCCAGCCCTATCAGCCAATCACCTTCTCCGGCAGCTTCGGCATAGCTCCGCTTTGAGTGCACACATATGCCGATACATCCACAGCCACCTTGTGGGCTTCTTCCACAGCCATGCCGCGCAGCATGGCGGCGCAGAACGCCCCAGTAAACGAGTCGCCTGCCCCCACAGTGTCAACCACCTCAACTCGCGGCGTGGCCTGAAACGACACACGCCCAGGCGTAAACACATAGCTGCCGTTGACGCCACAGGTAAGCACAAGCACGTCAAGATTGTACTTGCCGAGCATCAGCCTGCACTTGCCCTGCATGTCAAGGCCTGGGTATCCGAACAGCCTGCCAATGGCCACCAGCTCCTCGTCGTTTATCTTCAGCACGTTGCAGCGGCGAAAAGAGTCGCTCAGCACCTCGGCAGAATAGAAGTGCTGCCTCAGGTTGACATCGAATATCTTAAGCCGCCCGCCGCCGTCGGGCATGGCGTCGAGAAAACGGTTTATCGTCTCGCGCGACACCACGTTTCGCTGCGCAAGCGACCCCCAGCACACCGCACGGCAGTTGGCTGCCACGTCGGCCAGCTCGGGCGTAAACGGAATGTTGTCCCAAGCCACGTTCTCGCGTATGTCGTATGCCGGTATGCCGTTGGCGTCGAGCGTCACCGTCACCGTACCCGTGGGATAAGGCACGCGCGCCATGCTGTAGGCAAGCCCACGGCTGTCGAGGGCGGCCAGGGTCTCGTCGCCCAGCCTGTCGTCGCCAACGGCGCTCACGGCCATAGAGTTGAAGCCAAACTGGCTCGTGTGGTAAGCAAAGTTGGCCGGCGCCCCGCCGAGCTTCTTGCCGTCGGGAAGCACATCCCACAGTGCCTCGCCGAGCCCCACGATGAAATTGTCTGATCTATCCATTCCTTATATCATTTTTTAAAACATCCCAACCAAAGCCCGGACACGAAGGCGCAAACCACGAAAATACGGGGCACAACATCAGAAAAGAGGTCTTCATTCACGGCATATCTTGCCTAATTCCGCATCCGGTGCTGAAAGCGCATGCAAACTTATAAATATTTTTTCAAATACAACGCTCAATCAGAGGCAAACCGTTTTTAGGCGACAACTGGCGGAAGGGTGCAAAACGGGCCGCAGGGGGGCTTGAAACGGGCCATACGGCGGCGCGGAACGGGCCTCGTGGCGCATTGGCCGGGCGGCGGCAGAAAACGCCCCACGTAGCGCGGAAACGGCCTCTGCGGCCGTGCGGCAGGCCGGTTGCGGCAGCA
>ERZ779877.2521-NODE-2521-length-13351-cov-3.871992_pt1 | contig 13351 bp, 9 predicted proteins | sample MGYA00511556_ERZ779877 | MGnify/ENA primary metagenome ERZ779877 (study PRJEB29588, sample SAMEA2159338) | human gut metagenome | biome: human gut; feature: human-associated habitat; material: faeces | place: Denmark | collected 2008/2010 ...
AGAAGCTGATGGATGACGGCACGTACATGAAGATCCTCAAGCATTGGGGCGTCGAATCCGGCGCCGTCGACAAGGCCGAGATCAACCCGACCGATTTGGGCTGATCGGCGCACTGACGCTGCGGGCGTAGGGGCATCGGACGTATATAGATCGATGCCCCTACGCTTTTTGCCGATTAACGTCGGCGTAGCATTGCGGTTTTATCGTGTGCCTTTGGAATACTGGACGTCTGATTGGCAAATGGACGATTACCGTTCAGTGGATGGGAAGAGAATAGAAGGAGAACCCACTATGTCGTTGAAATTCAAATCGTTTGCCGCTCTCGCGCTGAGCGCGGCCATGATGTTCTCCGTCGCCGCATGCGGCACCACGGATTCCGGTGACGCCAAAAGCGACTCGAAGGCGAAGAACACCACCGTTGGTTACGATGTGAGCACCATCAAGAAGGATGACGAGCTGGCCAAGCTGGCCGCCTCCGCGAAGACCGTCAAGGACGGCGAGCTGTCCGTCGGCATGGAACTGTCCTATGCTCCGGCCGAATTCTACGCCGAAGACGGCAAGACGCCGGTCGGCTACGATGTGGACATGTCCAAGGCCATCGCCCAGACGCTGGGCCTGAAGCCGAAGATCGTCTCCTCCATGTTCGACACCATCGTCCCGTCCATCGGCTCCAAGTACGATTTGGGCATCACCGCCATGACCATCACCGAAGAGCGTCTGCAGTCCGTCGACTTCGTGAGCTACTACCGCGCCGGCTCCACGTGGGCCGTGCAGAAGGGCAACCCGAAGAAGCTCGACACCTCCGACATGTGCGGCGCGAAGATCGCAGTGCAGACCGGCACCGTCCAGGAGGACGAGGCCAACAAGATCGCCAATGGCTGCAAGGCCGACAAGAAGGCCGAAGTGATGTCCTACAAGCGTCAGGCCGAAGCCGCCACCGCAGTGGCCACCGGTAAGGCCGACGTGTTCTACGCCGATTCGCCGGTCGCCGGCTACGCGATCTCCCAGACCGACGGCCAGCTTGAGGCGCTCGGCGACGTTGAAGGCGTGGCCAAGCAGGGCATCGCCATCAAGAAGGGCGACCAGCAGCTCGACGAGGCCGTGCAGAAGGCCGTGCAGAAGCTGATGGATGACGGCACGTACATGAAGATCCTCAAGCATTGGGGCGTCGAGTCCGGCGCTCTCGACAAGGCTGAGATCAATCCGACCGACCTCAACTGATCTCATCAGATAGATAGAAAAAGGAAACAGCATCATGGCGAAGAAACAAGTCGACGGCGACGGCCTCGATATTCCCAATCGCATTAAAGCCTTGCCTGTCAAGCGTACGGGTCCGATCGTGGCGGCCATCATCGTCGCGCTCTTCGCCGCGATGCTGGTGCAGGCTTTGGTCACCAATCCGCGTTTCGAATGGAATGTGGTCTGGAAATACCTGTTCAACGAGAACGTACTGGAAGGCATCAAGTACACGCTGCTGCTGACCGTCATCTCGATGGTCATCGCCATCATTCTGGCGGTCATTCTGGCGGTCATGCGCAAATCCATCAACCCGGTGCTGCGCGGCGTGAGCTGGTTCTACATCTGGTTCTTCCGTGGAACCCCTGTGTACACGCAGCTGGTCTTCTGGGGTCTGTTCGCGGTGCTGGTGCCGCGTATCGGCGTGGGCATCCCGTTCACCTCAATCGAATTCTGGAGCATTGACTCCCAGTCTGTCATCACCGCGTTCAACGCCGCATGGCTGGGCTTGGCCCTGAACGAAGCCGCCTACCTGGCCGAAATCGTGCGCGCCGGCCTCGAGGCCGTCGATCCGGGGCAGACGGAAGCCGCAAAGGCCCTCGGCATGAAGCGCACGCTCATCATGCGTCGCATCGTGCTGCCGCAGGCCATGCGCATCATCATCCCGCCGACCGGCAACGAGTTCATCGGCATGCTGAAGACCACGTCGCTTGTCAACGCCGTGCCGTTCACGCTGGAACTGCAGTTCGCCACCACGGCGATCGCGACCCGTCTGTACAAGCCGATTCCGCTGCTGATCGTGGCCTGCATCTGGTATCTGGTCATCACCTCCATCCTGATGGTCATCCAGTCGCGACTCGAAAAGCACTTCGGCAAGGGCTTCGACGCCCGTCCCGCCGGAGCCCGCGGCAAGCGCACGCCGCTGCCGGGCAAGACCTTCGGCGAACCCAAGGATGACGTCGACAAGCAGAACGAAGCCACGTTCGCGGGAATGACCGCGTGAGGGGAATGACCATGAGCGAAATCACAACCAACGAAATCGTTCCCGCCGTCAAGGCGACCCAGGTGCACAAGGCCTTCGGCAACCTGCACGTGCTCAAAGGCATCGACATGACCGTCATGCCCGGCACCGTCACCGTAATTCTCGGACCGTCCGGTTCCGGCAAATCCACGTTCCTGCGTCTGATCAACCAGCTGGAAACCCTGACCGGCGGCGAAATCGACGTCGACGGCGAAATGATCGGCTACAAGTACGTCGACAAGGGCGGCGAACGTGTGCTGCAGACCCTGAACGACAAGGAAGTGGCCGAACAGCGTTCCAAACTCGGCATGGTGTTCCAGCGCTTCAACCTGTTCCCGCACATGACGGCTCTTGAAAACGTCATGGAGGCTCCGGTCCACGTCAAGCACATGGACAAGAAGGAAGCCCGCGAACTCGCCATTCAGGAGCTGAACCGCGTCGGCATGGGGGAGCGTCTCGACTACTATCCGGCACAGCTGTCCGGCGGCCAGCAGCAGCGCGTGGCCATCGCCCGCGCGCTTGCCATGAAGCCGGAGATCATGCTGTTCGACGAACCGACATCCGCGCTCGATCCGGAACTCGTCGGCGAAGTGCTCAACGTCATGCTCGACCTCGCCAAGGAAGGCATGACCATGGTGGTCGTCACCCATGAGATCGGCTTCGCGCGCGAGGTCGCCGACCAGATCGTCTTCATGGACGGTGGCGTGGTCGTCGAACAGGGCGGACCGGAGATCATCGACCATCCGAAGGAGTCGAGGTTTAAGGACTTCTTGCAGCACGTCCTGTAGCAAGTAAGGCTGTCGTACTGCCGTAAATTCCCAATCCACTGACGTCAAGCGTCCGCAGACGTCCGGTGGGTTGGGTTTTCTTTTTGCCGCCGACGATGGGCGCGTTGCGTGCGCCACTGGTTCGCACGATTTCCCTGGGGGAGTGGGATTTCGCATATATGGCAAAGATTTGTAAGGACGCGCGGCTTGGTTTCATGATTGACATCCTTACCCGATAGGCTAAGGAGCTATGTGTGGAATCGTAGGATATGCAGGAAATGTTCGGACCGCGTGCGGCAAACCCTTGGAGGTCTGCCTCCAGGGTCTTCAGCGATTGGAATACCGTGGATATGATTCGGCCGGCGTGGCGTTGACCGCGCCCGGCATGGACCATGTGGCGGTGCGTAAGAAGGCCGGCCGTCTCGCCAACCTGGTGCAGGACATCGAACGCGATCCGATGCCGGAAGCCACCGTGGGCATCGGCCACACCCGTTGGGCCACCAACGGCGTGCCGAACGACACCAACGCGCATCCGCACACCTCGCGTGACGGCAAAGTGGCCATCATCCACAACGGCATCATCGAAAACGCGTCCCAGCTGCGTCTCGACCTGCAGACGGAAGGCTACCATTTCGTTTCCGAAACCGATACGGAGGTCGCGGCGAAGCTGCTGGGCAAGATCAGCGACAAGATCATCGAAGAGACCGGCAAACCTGACCTGTTCAAGGCCGTCCGCCGTCTCGCACGCATGCTGGAAGGCGCGTTCACCATCCTCGCCACCGATGTGCGCCAGCCGGACATCGTGGTCGGCGCCCGTCACGATTCGCCGCTGGTGGTCGGTCTTGGCGAAGGCGAGAACTTCCTCGGCTCCGACGTGGCCGCGTTCGTGGCCTACACCAAGCGCGCCATGGAAATCGACCAGGACCAGGCCGTGATGGTGTCCGCAGACAAGGTCGTCGTCTCCGACTTCATGGGCAACATCGTGCCCGATCCGAAGACCTACACCGTGGACTGGGATGCGTCCGCCGCCGAAAAGGGCGGTTGGGACTCCTTCATGGACAAGGAGATCCATGAGGATCCGGCCGCCGTGCAGCGCACTCTGCTGGGGCGTCTCGACGAGAACGGCAACATCAACCTCGATGAGGTGCGCATCGACGAGCATGATTTCAAAGCCATCGACAAGATCATCGTCATCGCCTGCGGCACGGCCGCGTATGCGGGCATGGTGGCCAAATACGCCATCGAGCATTGGGTGCGCATTCCGGTAGAAGTGGAACTCGCCCACGAATTCCGCTACCGTGACCCGATCCTCACCCCCCGAACGTTGGTGGTGGCCATTTCGCAGTCCGGCGAGACCATGGACACGCTGATGGCGTTGCGCCACGCGCGTGAACAGGGCTCCAAGGTATTGGCCATCTGCAACACGCAGGGCGCGTCCATCCCACGCGAATCTGACGCGGTGCTCTACACCCACGCCGGTCCGGAAGTGGCGGTCGCCTCCACCAAGGCGTTCGTGGCGCAGATCACCGCCGCATACGTGCTCGGCCTGTATCTGGCCCAAGTCAAGGGTGCCATGTATCGAGACGAAATCGCCCAGACTTTGGAATCTCTGAAGGACATGCCCCGCAAGATCCAGTGGATTCTCGACACCCAGACCAAGACCGTGCAGGAAGCCGCCGAACAGATGGTGGATGCGAAATCGTTCCTGTTCCTCGGCCGCCATGTGGGCTATCCGGTGGCCATGGAAGGCGCGTTGAAGCTCAAGGAAATCGCCTACACGTTCACCGAAGGCTTCGCCGCGGGCGAACTGAAACATGGTCCGATCGCTTTGGTGGACGAAGGCGAACCGGTCGTATTCATCGTGCCGCCGGCGCGCGGCCGCAACGTGCTGCACTCCAAAGTCATCTCCGGCATCGAAGAGGTCAAGGCCCGTGGCGCCTACATCATCGCCGTGGCCGAGGAACACGATCCGGACGTGGAACGTTACGCCGACGTGGTCTTCTGGCGTCCCGCATGCCCGACGCTGATGAGCCCGCTGGTGGACGTGGTGCCGCTGCAGCTGTTCGCCATGGACATGGCCAAGCTCAAGAACTACGACGTCGACAAGCCGCGCAATCTCGCCAAGTCCGTCACCGTTGAGTAACGAACGCAGGCACCGGTACGTGCTCGAGGAACCTCATATTCCCTTCGAATATGAGGTTCTGTACGAGGACGAGAACATCATCGTCATCGACAAGCCGCATTTCCTCGCCACCACGCCACGCGGCATGTGGTATCGCGAAACCGCGCTGGTCCGGTTGTGCGAGCGGTACGACGAGCCGAACATCACGCCGGCGCACCGTTTGGACCGACTGACCGCAGGCGTCGTCGTGTTCGTACGTAATCCGTCTGCGCGAGGCGCGTACCAGATGCTGTTCCAAAATCGCAAAACCGTCAAAACCTACGAATGCCTGGCACCACTCGCCCCGACGCAGCGGCCGCGATATGGAACGGCGGTGCGCATCAACCGGCACCTGCCGTTTCCGCTGGTACGCAGGTCGCATATCAACAAGGATCGCGGACGATTGCAGGCGTACGAAAGCGCCGACGTGCCCAACGCGGAAACGCTGATCGAACGGGGAAGCGGCATCCGCTTCGTTGCCGGCAGACCGTACGTGAATTACACGCTGCATCCGAAAACCGGCAAGACGCACCAGTTGCGCGTGCATATGAATTCGCTCGGACTGGCGATATTGGGCGACGATTTCTACCCGGACATCGTGCAGCGCGCGTACGACGACTTCTCGCAACCCTTGGAATTGGTGGCGCGCGAACTGCGATTCGATGACCCGCTCAACGGCGAGCCACGTCGATTCGTATCGCACGTGCCGTTGGGCGCGGGCTTATAGAAACCCACGATTTTGGACATTCCCCTATCTCGCCCGACACGCCCGATTATCATGGAGTTCTGTTGACTTGCCGGAGCGTTTCCGGCATCACGAGAGTAAGAGAGAACCATGGGTAAAATCTCGAAAGCCGTCCGCGGCGTCGCCGACATCTACAACGGCGCATCGCTGATCGTCCGTATCATCGTCGGCCTGATCATCGGCACCGTGCTGGCATTGACCATGCCCCACGTGACCTGGATCGGCGAATTCGGCACCCTGTTCGTGGCCGCGTTGAAGGCCGCGGCACCGATTCTGGTGTTCGTACTGGTGGCCAGCGCCCTTGCGCAGGGCACGTCGAAACTCGACCGCCGTTTCGGCACCGTGCTGTTCCTGTACCTGTTCACCACGTTCCTGGCAGCGGTCGTGGCCGTGCTGACCTCCCGTCTATTCCCGCAGACCCTGTCCTTGGGCAAGGCCGCCAAAGCCGACGTGGTGCCGCAAGGCCTTTCCGAAGTCATCCAGACGCTGCTGACCAACATCGTGGCCAATCCGATCCAGGCCATCATCGATGGCAACTACATCTGCATCCTGATGTGGGCCTGCCTGTTCGGACTCGCCATGAAGTCCATCGCCAACGAAAGCTCCAAAGCGTTCATGGCCAACGTGGCCGACGCCGTGTCCCAGGTGATCCGCTGGGTCATCAACCTCGCCCCGTTCGGCATCATGGGCCTCGTGTTCACCAACGTGGCCGACAACGGCCTGTCCGCATTCACCAAGTACGGCAGCCTGCTGCTCCTGCTCGTCGGCACCATGCTGCTCATGGTGCTCGTGTTCGGCCCGCTCGTCATCTTCATCTTCCTGCGCCGCAACCCGTACCCGCTGGTCTACCGCTGCTTCAAGGAATCCGGCCTGACCGCGTTCTTCACCCGCTCCTCCGCTGCGAACATCCCCGTCAACATGCAGCTGTGCGAGAAGCTCGGGCTTGACAAGGACATGTACTCCGTGTCCATTCCGCTGGGCGCCACCATCAACATGAACGGCGCGGCCATCACCATCACCATCATGGCCATGGCTGCCGCCAACACGCTCGGCATCCAGATCTCCCTGCCGGCGGCCATCCTGCTGTCCGTGGTCTCCGCGCTCGGCGCATGCGGCGCGTCCGGCGTGGCAGGCGGCTCGCTGCTGCTCATCCCGATGGCCTGCTCGCTGTTCGGCATCAGCAACGACATCGCCATGCAGGTGGTGGGCGTCGGCTTCATCATCGGCGTCATCCAGGATTCCGTGGAAACCTGCCTGAACTCCGCGTCCGATGTGGAGTTCGCGGCCACCGCCGAATACCATGCCTGGCTCAAGCAGGGCCGTCAGCTGCCGGCCTTCATGTATTCCAAGAAGGAACGCGCCAAGCTCGGCATCGAAGCTTGATTGCGTACCGGCTTAGCCGCCGATGCGATATCGCAGGGAACCGCTTTGGAAGTTCGCTTCCGGAGCGGTTCTTCCGCATTCGGCGTATTTGGGTGGATATGGGGAGCCTTTCCAGGCTTGTGCGTGGCTTCCGCATGACCCGTATAATCTTATGGTGGTAATCGCAGGCGAAATACAAAACGGAGGTCCGTGGGCGTGGTGCTGAAATCGGCGAAACTGGTGAAGCAGCTCACCGCCATCTGCTGCGCGGGCGTCATGGCGGCCAGCGCCGCCGCATGCGGGGCCAATACGGACACACGCACACAGATCACCGTATGGTCGTGGGAGCCGAGCATGAAACAGGTCATCGCCGGCTTCGAAAAAGACAATCCCGACATCCACGTGGTTTGGAAGAACACCAGCGGTTACGACAAACTCAACAACGCCATCCAAGACGGTTACGGCATTCCCGACGTGGTGCAGCTGGAATATTACGCATTGCGCCAGTACGCGGTCAGCAGCCAGCTCGTGCCCATCACCGGCAGAACCGAAGGCTATGCCGATTTCTACACGCCCGGCACCTGGGCGTCGGTGCAGCTCAACGGACGGGTGTACGGGCTTCCCATGGACTCCGGCCCGATGGCCTTCTTCTATAACAACAGCGTGTTCGAACAGGTTGGCGTGGACGCGTCCAAGATCCGCACATGGGACGACTACTACGAGGCCGCCAAAAAACTCAAGAAAATCGGCGTGTACATCACCGCCGATTCCGGCGACGCCAGCTTCTACGACACGATGATCTGGCTCGCCGGCGGACGCCCGTTCTCCACGTCCAACGATGGCAAGAACGTGACCATCAGACTCACCGAAGATAAAGGCACCCGCGAATTCACCGAATTCTGGCAGAAGATGATCGATGAGGGTTTGGTGGCAACAAACCTCACGTCATGGTCGGATCGATGGAAATCGGCCGTGGGACAAGGCAAAGTCGCCTCGCTGTTCTCCGGCGCATGGCTGCCTTCGCTGCTCATGTCCGACATTCCCGGCGCGGCCGGCCTGTGGCGCGTGGCCCAGATGCCGACGCCCGACGGCAAGGCCACCACATCGGAAAACGGCGGTTCGGCCCTTGCCGTGCTGCAACGTTCCCGCAAACCCGAAGCCTCATACCGTTTCATCGAATACGCCTGCCACAATGCCAAAGGCATCACAACCCGCGTGGATGGCGGCGCGTTCCCAGCCGACAAAAACACCCTATCCGACTCGAAATTCCTCAGCAAGACCACGGTGACCGACGACCGTGGCATCGAAGTGCCCTATTTCGGCGGGCAGGAATACAACCGCGTGCTGTCCCAGGCCGCGGAGAACGTGTCGACCGGATACCAGTATCTGCCGTTCGAAGTGTATGCGCGCAGCGACTTCCGGTCCACGGTGGGCAAGGCCTACAAATGGTCGAGCCTGCTGCGCAAAGAGCAGAACAGGCTCAACATCATCGCCGCAGGCGGTCAGGTCTCCGACACCTCCAACATCGGCGATGCGTTGAAGAACACCGAATCGTCCGACCGCATCAAACTTAAGGGCGGCATAGCCCTATGGCAGAAGGACCTGAAAGAATACGGAGCCAACCAGGGCTTCACCATCCAATAGCGTCTGTGTAATTGGTTTAATCGATTGCGGCCTGCGGATAGCGCATTATCCGCAGGCCGTCGGTTTTCAGATTGCCGGGCTATGATCGCCGGTTCGCGTCGCTGGCTCTTGAATCAGCGGACGTTTCGGTCGTAGATGTGCCGCATGCCCTTGAAAATCAGGTCCGGATCGTAAATGTCGATCATGTTCGTGTCGTCGGCGAACACGCGGCTCAATCCGCCCGTCGCCACCACACGGAAATCCTCGTCGATCTCCTTATGGAGCTGCGCGATCGTGCGTTCGATGCCGCCGAGGAAGTTGTAGTACAGGCCCGCCTGCATGGCCGGTTTCGTGGACTTCGCCAGAATCGACTTCGGACGGGTGATCTCCACTTCCGGCAGCTGCGCCGTCCCTTCCCACAGTGCGGCCGCGGCGGTGCGGATACCGGTGGTGATCAGTCCGGAAATCACCGACGCGTCCGCGGTGACGTAGTTGAACGTGGTGGCCGTGCCGAAATCAGCCACCAGAATCGGCCCGCCATACTCGTAATACGCGCCCGCGCAGTCGGCGATGCAGTCCGCGCCCATGTTCTGCGGATTGTCCATGCGGATGTTGAGTCCCGTTTTGATGCCCGGTCCCACGATCATCGGATCGATGTCGAGGAACTTCACGATGCTCGCACGGAACGAATGCATGACCTTCGGCACCACGGACGAAATGATCACATCATCGACATCCGCCGGCTTGTAGCCGCTCAAAGCTAGGAACTGCGTGATCATCAGCCCGTATTCGTCGGACGTGTGGTTCGCCTTCGTGGTGATGCGGTACGTGCCCGCGATGCGCCCATCGTCGATGAAACCGATCACGACGTTCGTGTTGCCGATATCCACAGCCATCAGAAGCATGTTGCGTTCTCCTTCGCGTTTTGCGGAAGTTCCGTTGAAATATTGCGATTATTGCGATTGATACGGTTATTGCGATTCGAAAATGCTGCGGTTAGCGCCGTTCGCCGTCCGCACGCATGGCTGCGAGCTTGACAAGAATACGTTTCGCAAGTGCGTCCTTGCCCATCTTGCTCCACCGTTCGATGCTTGGCCTGTCTGCGGTTTCGCCCGGCGTCAGCACCGTCACCACGTTCGTGTCCGCTGCGAAACCGGCGCCGGGGGTGCGCAGATTGTTGGCCACCAGCATGTCGCAATGCTTGCCGTTAAGCTTCTTCGCCGCGTTGGCCTCAAGGTCGCGCGTCTCCATGGCGAATCCGCACAATGTCTGGTCCGGCCGCTTATGCTCGCCGGTCCAAGCCAGAATATCCGGATTCGAGGTGAGCTCGAGCTCGATGCCGCTGCGCCCGTTCTTCTTGATCTTGTCCCGGGCCTGCTCGACCGGACGGAAATCGCCGACGGCCGCGGACATGACGGTGATGTCCGTGTCCGCGAACCGGTTCGTCACCACATCGAACATATCCCGTGCGGTCGTGACATCGACCACATCCACGCCATACGGGGCGTCCAACGCCACCGGACCGGACACAAGCGTCACCTGCGCGCCCAGATCGCGTGCCTGTTCGGCCAAGGCATACCCCATCTTGCCGGTGGAATGGTTGGTGAGGAACCGCACCGGATCAAGCGGCTCCTGCGTCGGGCCGGCGGTGACGAGCACGGCAAGTCCCTTAAGCGGCAGCTCGCCGTCCGGACGATTCGCAAGCAGCAGCGCTTCCACCGCCGTTTCGATGCGTGCCGGCTCCTCCATACGTCCCTTGCCGGCGTCGCCGCAGGCCAGCATGCCGCTTTCCGGCTCCACAATCGTCCAACCGAGCTCACGGCAGGTATTGAGATTGCGTTGCGTCACGGCGTTTTCATACATATGCACGTTCATGGCGGGGCACAGGACCTTCGGTCCCTTGTCGTACGCGAGTATGGTGCTGGTCAGCTGGTCATCGGCGATGCCGCAGGCGATTTTCGCGATGATATCGGCGCTCGCCGGAGCGACTGCCAGCAGATCCGCCCACTTCGCGTCGGCCACGTGGCTGATCTGCAGCGGACCGTCCGGTCCGGGCGTCACGTCGGCCGTAGCGCCGGGACGATGTCCGGCGGCGAACATGGACGTGCGTGTCGGCGTGTGGGTGAGGGAATTGAACGTCAGGGGAGTGACGAACTCCTGTGCGGCGGCGGTCATCACCACACGCACCTCATGCCCCTGCTTGCTCCAATCGGAGGCGAGATGGCAGGCCTTGAACGCGGCGATGCTGCCGGTGACCCCCAAAAGAATATGCGCCATGGATCAACCGTCCTTCTCGTTGTGACCTGCCGCGACTGCGTCAAGTATATAACCGGGCCGAAGCCTCCGCGCGCTTTGCGGGCGAATCCGAACGGGCCGCGGGTATGGCGGACAGTAGAATCAGGCCGTGGTGATCGACCTCACGCAGGCGGTCAACCGCAATCACAACACATAATCGAAAATACGAAGAGGAGAAATCCCATGTCGTCACCTACCGGTGCGCACGGCGAAGCCGACGCAACCAAACAGGAGAACGAACAGCAGCCGCAGTCCACGGCAAGCACCGACGCCACGCTGAACGCGCGTGCGAAATCGTCGAACGGCGCGAAATCGCAAGGCCCGAAGAAGTGGCTTATCGCGTTGATCGCCATCATCGCCGCCGTCGCGGTGATCGTCGCCATTGCAGTGACGCGCGGCAAAAACGATGACGCGAACACTTCCGGCGTAACTAAAGCCGACACCGTCACCATCGGGCTCAAACTCGCCCCGGTCAGCCTCGACATCCGCCACCAGTCCGGATCGGCCATCGAACAGGTGCTGATCGGCAACGTCTACGAAGCGCTGCTGTCGCGCGACTCCGACAACAAAGTGCAGCCGGGCCTCGCGAAATCCTGGGACATTTCCAAGGACGGCAAGACCTACGCCTTCCATCTCAACCAGAACATGACCTTCTCCAACGGCGACAAGCTCGACGCTGACGACGTGGCCTGGTCCATCAACCAGCTCAAGGAGAAGCAGTACTACAACGCCAACCAGGTGGAAAGCCTCGATAAGGCCGAAGCCGTCGATGCCGACACGGTCAGGCTCACGCTCGATGCCCCTGATTCCAATCTCCTGTGGTATCTGACCGGACGCCCGGGATTGGTGTTCGATAAGAACGCCACGTATAACGCGAAGACCGAGGCCGTCGGTTCCGGTCCGTATACCGTCGAATCCTTCGACCCGGCCAGCAAGATGGTGCTCAAAGCCAATCCGAAATATTGGGGCAGCGCGCACAAACCCGCCACCGAACATGTGGTGCTCAAATTCATCACCGATGACAACGCGGCCGTCAATGCGCTCAAAGGGGGTGACGTCGACGTGCTTTCTCCTGTGAACGCCACGCTCGCCAAATCGCTCGATACCAACACATATCGGGTGTCCGCGGCCGACGGCAGCGACAAGTTCGTCCTCGCCTTCAACTGCACGAACGCCAAACTCAAGGACAAGCGCGTCCGCCAGGCCATCCGCTACGCCATCAACCACAAGGAGATCATCGCCTCCCGAGGCAACGTCGACTACGCGCTCGGCGGTCCGATCCCGTCCGTCGACCCCGGTTACGAGGACCTGACCGGCCTGTACCCGTACAACGTGGACAAGGCCAAGGAACTTATGAAGGAAGCCGGTTATACCACCGACAAGCCGTTGCGGCTCACCCTCACCTACGCCAACACGTACGGCACCGAACTGGGCGACCAGCTCAAGAGCCAGCTTGCCAAAATCGGCATCGATTTGAAGATCGACTATGTGGAATTCTCCACATGGCTGCAGAACGTGCACGCCAACGGCGACTACGAGCTGTCATTGGTGGACCACGCCGAAAGCCACGACTTCTACAAGTGGACCACGCCGGACTACTACTACCATTACGACGGCAAGCAGGCGCAGAAACTGTACGCCAAGGCTTTGGAAGCCACCGACGAGGCCGACAGCGCGAAATACCTGAAGCAGGCGGCGAAGGCCGTAAGCGAGGACGCGCCGGCGGACTGGCTGTTCGGCTACCGCGTGACGGTGGCCGTCAACAAGCACGTGCAGGGCTTCCCCAGCAAGCTCAGCCAGACGGTGCTGCCATTGTGGCGGATCTCCAAGAATAAGTAAGGGAACGGTATTTCCATGCGATTCGTGGGAAAGCGGCTGGCGCTGTTCGTAGCGGCTTTGGTGGGCCTGTCCGCGCTGGTGTTCGTGATGCTGCGCGTATTGCCGGGAGACGTCGCCGCGGTCATCGCCGGCACGAACGCCACCCCCGAACGCATTGCGTCGCTGCGCGCCGAATTCGGCTTGGACAAGCCGCTCGTCGCACAATATGGCGATTGGATGGCGGGCATGCTGCATGGCGACCTCGGCGTGTCCGCAGTCGGCGGACGGCCGGTCGCGCGGCAGATCGCCATGCGCGCCGCCGT
>ERZ779877.2524-NODE-2524-length-13330-cov-2.186968_pt1 | contig 13330 bp, 9 predicted proteins | sample MGYA00511556_ERZ779877 | MGnify/ENA primary metagenome ERZ779877 (study PRJEB29588, sample SAMEA2159338) | human gut metagenome | biome: human gut; feature: human-associated habitat; material: faeces | place: Denmark | collected 2008/2010 ...
GGCGCATTCGTCACCGTCACGCGGATTCCCGGGTAGCGCTCATGAAATTCTTCCAGATACGGAAGCAGGAAATACTTTAACGTCATGTCGCTGGCCCCGATACAGATTTCGCCCTGTTCCAGATTCAGCATCTCAGAGAGCTTCCTCTCGCCTGAGAGGATCGTCTCATAGCCGCGCTGCACATAGGAATAGAGCATCTCCCCCTCCTTCGTCAGCCGCACGCCCTTGGTCGTCCGCACAAACAATGGGCACGAAAGCGCCTGTTCTAAATGCTTCACAGCCTGGCTGACTGCAGGCTGCGAGATGGTAAGCTGCTCCGCCGCTAATGTGATGCTCTGGGAGCCTGCCACATAATAAAAAATTTTATAATATTCCAGATTGATGTCCATGGATCTCTCCTGGGAAAAAAGTCTCATTTTTTTACAAAAACGGATTGTATTTTCCACTGTCATGAAGTATACTATGCCTTACGCAAAGTACCAGTATCTCTACTATAACAGACTATGAAGGGAGACGCAATCCAATGACCAAAGATATGACCACCGGCAGCCCGCTTCGGATTATCCTGCTATTTTCTATTCCGGTTCTGCTCGGCAATCTGTTCCAGCAGTTCTATAATATGGTAGATACGATTATTGTCGGACGCTATCTCGGCGAGGAGGCTCTCGCCGCCGTCGGCTCAACCGGCTGCCTGATGTTTCTTGTGCTCGGTTTTGCCAACGGCATCGCCCAGGGCTTCGGCGTCATGGTTTCACACGCTTTCGGAGCCAAAGATTTTAAGCTGCTCCGTCACTACGTGGCGCTATCCCTGATTCTTACACTGATTATATCGCTTCTGCTGACCATCCCAACGGTGACAGCTTCCCGCCTCCTTCTGGCATGGATGCACACACCGGAAAATATTATTGCCATGGCAGACGCTTATATTAAGGTAATTTTTGCGGGCATTCTGCTGACAATGGCGTACAACGTGTTATCCGGCATCCTGCGCGGCATCGGCGACAGCCGCACTCCTCTCTACTTCCTGATTCTCTCGTCCGTGCTCAACATCATCTTAGATGTCGTACTGATCGTGTACACAGGGCTTGGAACCGCAGGAGCCGCCTACGCGACAATCATCGCACAGGGAGTCTCCGCCGTGCTCTGCTTCTTTTATATGTACCGGAAATACGATATCCTGCGCACCAGACATGAGGATTATTATCTGGATTCCGCCGGCGTAAAAAACATGCTCGCCATCGGTGTGCCGATGGCGCTCAACTACTCAATTACCGCCATTGGCACCATGATTATGCAGAGTGGGGTCAACGTGTTTGGCTCGAGTGTGGTCGCCGCCTTCACCGCGGCCTCCAAGGTCAGCAATATCGCGACACAGACCATGCCTACACTTGGAACAGCCGCTGCGACTTACTGCGGACAAAATCTTGGAGCAGAAAGATACGACAGGATATTTAAGGGTATGAAGTCATGCTTTTTCATATGTATAGGCTGCGCAGTTTTAGCGGCAGCAATTAACTGCTTTGTCGGACCGTACATGATAGGCTGGTTTATCACATCGCCTACGGCAACTGACATTGACTGTGCTATGAAATATCTGAAAATCGCGAGTGTCTTCATGCTTCCTCTTGCATGGATTTTTGCATACAGAAACGGTCTGCAGGGACTTAACAAGGGACTTGTGCCTATGCTTAGCGGTGTGATGGAGCTTGTGTCGAGATTGATTGCAATACTTGCCCTGTCAAAGCCATTTGGTTACGTCGGTGTGTGCTTTGCAGATCCGGCAGCCTGGCTTACAACAGGAATACTGCTTATTGTGACCTACTATGTGTGGGAGATGCGCATGAGGAAGAAGGTACAGATAAAATAGATTTCACACAAATTGGTTTATTCGTGGTACAATTAAGCCACGGATAAATCAATTTCATTTACAGAGATAAAGAGGCGGATTGCATGAATTATTATGAGCTTTCAAACACTGTCACCCCTGATACCATTGGATACAAAAATGGCTTATGGCAGAAAAGATATGTGCAGATTTACAGAGTATTGATTGTTGTATGGAGTGTTTTGACATTAAGCTTGTTGTTTGGAATGTTCCATAGGGATGACTATAGTTCAGGAATGATTAAATCATGTTTATTGCTCTTTTTTGCAGGTATTATTTTTCTGGTGTTGATGCTGATCGCTGTTGTTAATATATCAGCGAAAAGGACAGAGAATTGGAGCCTTCAGGACAGGCATGATTACAATTTGGCTATGTACAGAACCAGATACAGGAATAATAGGCAGCTTCAGTCAGTTGTGTTGATAGTGATGGCTAAGCAGCAGCTTCTTATGTCAAACTATGATCTGGCCGCACAGGCTCTTGCAATGGTTGATATCAATTGTGTGAAGCTGCCATATTTAAGAGATTATTATTTTTGCAATGCTGCAGTTTTGTTCCTATGTGATAAGCCGGGCTGGCAGGAGTGGCTGGATAAGTGCTATGCTGTGCCGGCGAATCAAAAGCAGATGACGGACATGCAGATTGATGCATTGTTTTTATCAGAAAATGCAAAAATGGATTTGTGTCAGGCAATTTACGCAGACACCAGGATAAAGCATAAGTGGCCGACAGCAATTGTAGTTACTGCGATATTGGTGTTGTATGCAGGAATTTTCTATGGAGTAGGAGGCTTACTGTCTCGAGGATATCACTATAGATACTGGTTCGAGCTGTCGTCTGTTCTGATAACATACGCAGGATGTATGGTCTTGTCGCTTTACTGGATAATCAGGTGGATATTATTCAGTGACAGCGTATCTAAAAAGTCAGAAGGGGTAAGGCTATTCAGAAAAGTAATACTCATAGTCATGTGGCTGTGTTTGATGGCTGCCATGGTTATTAATCTGATAATTTCATTCATCGGCATGGATACGGAGAAAAAGGTATATGCGAATGGTCTTATCTGCATGAGTACTTCGGATGGATATAGTACTGATGAATATTATAACATCAAGGTTGGACCTTTCCTGAGACGAAATTTGACATTTAAGGAAACAATAAAGTTTGGACTTATAAACGATGATGACAGCACCGGAGACAGTGGAAATGATGCTGGTGATAGTGGTGCAAACGACAGTGAAAACAGCACTGAGAATAATTCACAGTCATACAATGACGCTTCTGAAAATACAGAAAATGAGAATGCAGGAAATGAGAACGCTGACGAAAGCCTGGATACAGAAAGCATGGCCGTATATGATTACATGTCAGCTGCAGGGATACTCTCAGCCGGGGATGCCGGTATTATTCGCAACGGTTCCACAGCTAAAGGTACTTTTTATTCTGTTTTCGAAACCGGCGAGGCGGATGGAAGTACGTATGAGAATAGGTTAGTTTATGACAGAGTTTCCGAAAATGGACAGTGTGATTTGTTTGTTTATGAGCAGTTGGTTAGTGGCTCAGATACAAGGCTACTGGGATTTTATGCTGTAAATAAAACCACAAATGAGGTTTTCTCAGCGGATAGGAACTCATGGGGTGGTGTGAGCAGCAGGGAATATCAGGACGCGACAGGAGAAAATTAGGCTGGTACATGTCACATAAACGACGTACTAGCTGGTTGTCTCCCTGCGGATCAGCACAGGCGTTATCTTTTTGTGCGTTGGCGCCAAATCTGGCTCAGGTTTTCTTTGCTTGCGGTTATCCATCTGCTTGACGAGCAAATCCATGGCGGTTCTTGCGATTACATCTATCTGCTGGCCGATGGTGGTGATTGGAATTATGGCTTCGTTGGCAATTGGTGAATTGTCGAAGCCGACTATCTCATAGCTGTCCGGCAGGCAGCCGTATTTTTGTATGACAAGGTTCAAAAACATGTTGGCATATGTGTCGTTTGCCAGGAATACCCCTTTTTTTTTATCAGGATATTTTTCATCTATATTGTTAAAAATCACCTTCATCTGAGAAAATAAATCGTTGTACGAATCACCGGATACGTTCAGGCTGAGCTCATAGGGAATATTGTGCTCGGTACAGGTGTCCTCAAACGCACGGATTCTATCGTATGCCGGGACATACTTTGGCACATCTACATTGATATGGATGAGGATATCACATTTGTCACGTATTAAAAGAGATGTGGCCTGAAGCGCACCCATATAGTTGTCGGAGGTGACACTGCTTATATGCATGGATTCTCGTTCGATTGCGACAATTGGAATGTGGTATGAAGCAAGCTTTTCAGATGAGAGAGTGTGACTTAGCACGATAAGACCCTCTATCTGATAAGCTAAAAGTTCATCAATGTAGTTTTCTTCCTCAGCCGCCCCCTTGTCACTCATAAAGATGAGAAACTTATAGTGATAGTCAGTGTAGGTGGCTAAAAGCTGTGTGAGCATCTCAGAGTAGTAGTGCAGGTAAAGGTTTGGCACTATTATGCCGACAAACTCGCTCTTACCGTTTGCAAGCACCTTTGCGAGCTTATTCTTCTTATAGCCGAGCTCATCAAGCGCACGGGAAATCTTTTCCTGATTCTCCAGTGTCAGAGAGTCTGGATGATTGAAATATCTTGAAATCGTTGTTTTTGAAAAGTGTGTATATTCCGCAATATCTGCAAATGTAACCTGTTTTTTTCCCATGGGATGTCTCCTTATAAAAATTACTTATATTACAAATGTTTATAAACAGTATACAGTGCAATTTCCAAAATATCAACAAAAAAGTAACCGGTTACTTTTTTTGAGAAAAGTATTGACACAGCACAAATGATATTGTATTATCAAATTATAAAGTAACCGGTTACTTTGCCGGTTACGCAAGAGCGTAAATTAAGTAAAAAAGACAAAATGTGAAAAAGAGTGGAGGTCACAGCAAATGAAAGAAAAAAAGCAGTCATTGAAAAGCAAAGTGACATATGTGAAGAAAAACTGGATGTTGTACATATTTTTCCTTATGCCGGCACTTTTACTGACAATTATATTCAAGTATGTTCCGATGGGCGGACTGCTCATAGCATTCAAGGATTACAATGTCGTAAAGGGTGTGCTGGGGAGTCCATGGGTCGGGCTTGAATATTTCAAGAGATTTTTATCGTCACCTGATTTTATGAACTACCTGATGAATACGTTAAAGGTAAGTATTTACGGATTGTTATGGGGATTTCCGGTACCGATCATACTTGCACTGCTTCTGAATCGTATTCGCAAAGAGGGTATCAAGAAAAAGATACAGCTTTTGATTTACGCACCGAATTTTATTTCAGTTATTGTACTTTGTGGTATGGTTCGTATGTTTTTATCACCAATCGGACCTATGAACAAGCTGCTCGGTATCAGCACAAACTGGATGACAATGCCGGCTGCATTCAGAACCATCTACATCGCGAGCGGCATCTGGCAGGGAGCAGGCTGGGCTTCAATCATGTACACAGCGGCATTATCCAATGCGAGCAAGGAGCTTGAAGAGGCAGCGAGAATGGATGGCGCAAACATCTTCCAGCAGATGTGGTATGTTGAGCTTCCGGCTATTAAGAATATTATAGTGATACAGTTCATCCTGCAGGCAGGAAATATTATGAGTATCGGTTTCGAGAAAGCCTACGCGTTACAGACAGATATGAACTTACCGGCATCGGAAATTCTTTCTACATATGTATACAGAATCGGACTTTTGAATGGAGACTATGGTTATTCAACAGCGGTTGGTCTTTTCAACTCGGTAATCAACGTAATATTGCTGATTATAGTCAATGCGGTTGTAAAGAAGCTAAACGATGGTGAAGGAATCTAGGAGGAAAGTGCAATGGAAAAAGATATGAAGACAAAAATCAAATATTCACGGACTGATAAAATTGTTCTTGGAATTGGATATACACTTCTTGGGTTGTTTGTGCTTGCAATAATTGTTCCGTTAGTATATGTAGTGCTGGCATCTTTCATGGATCCGACAGTACTTAACAACCAGGGACTGAGCTTCAACATAAAGGACTGGACTATTGATGCATACAGACGAGTTCTGGAAAATGACATGATATGGCGCGGATTTTTTAATTCGTTTTTTTACTCAATAGTGTTTGCGGCAATCTCAGTATTTGTCACAATCCTGGCAGCATATCCTATGTCTAAAAAGGAGTTTGTCGGAAGAAGATTTTTCAATGTGATTTTTATTATCACAATGTTTTTTGGAGGAGGAATGATTCCTACATTCATCCTTATAAATCAGCTCCATATGGTAAACACCGTCTGGGCAATCCTCATTCCGGGAGCTTTCAATGTGTGGAATATGATTTTGGCGAGAACCTATTATCAGTCAGTGCCAAATGAGCTTCGTGAGGCATCAGCCATAGACGGAGCAAATGAAATACAGCATTTCTTTAAGATTATGCTTCCGGTTTGTAAGCCGATTATTGCGGTGCTTATGCTTTGGTCATTTGTAGGAATGTGGAACAGCTACTTTGATGCAATGATTTACCTGAATGACGCAAATCTCCAGCCATTACAGCTTGTACTGCGTTCAATTCTCGTGCAGAATACACCTCAGCCGGGCATGATTGCAGATATCCAGAGCACAGCTGAGATGGCAAAGGTTGCAGAGCAGCTCAAGTACGCTACAATTGTTGTATCAAGTTTACCACTTTTGATTATGTATCCATTTTTCCAGAAATATTTTGATAAAGGAATCATGGTTGGATCTGTTAAGGGCTAACAGAAAGGATGAGTATGGATATGAAAAAAAGAAGCTTCAAAAAATTAATTACACTTTCGCTTACACTTGCAATGCTGACAGGTGTGGCAGGCTGTGGAAAGCAGCAGAGCTTAAATGCTGAGACAAATCCGGACACACCGGTATCAGATGTGCAGTTTCCTCTGAAGGAGAAGGCTGAGCTGTCATTTATCACAAGTGCACCGGCCACATCCACACAGGATCCTAATGAGAGGACTATCTTCAAGAGAATGGAGAAGCAGACCAACGTGCATATCGACTGGACATGCTTCGTTTCAGACCAGTTCTCTGACAAGAAGAATCTGGCATTGGCGCAGTTTGGTAATCTGCCGGATGGACTGTTTAATGCAGGTATGAGTGATTACGACCTGCTCAGATATGCAAAGCAGGGTATTATCATTCCGGTTGAGAATCTGATTGACAAATATATGCCTAATCTTCAGGCAGTTTTTGAGAAATATCCTGAATATAGGACAATGTGTACCGCACCTGACGGACATATCTATTCATTTCCATGGATAGAGCAGCTTGGTGCAGGAAAAGAGGCAATTCAGGCAATCGGAGATATACCTTATATCAACAAGAAATGGCTTGATTATCTGGGACTTGAGGTGCCGACCACTACAGATGAGCTCGAGCAGGTGCTTATTGCATTCAGAGATCATGCAGACGAGCTTGAGAAAGAGTTTGATATCGAGGGCGGGGTTATTCCTATGTCATTTATTATAAACAACGGTGACCAGGATCCAGCCATCCTCATGAACGGCTTTGGTGAGGGTTATGGTGATACAGGTGACCACTTTGCAGTAACAGATGAGGGAAAAGTCATCTATGCTCCGACACAGGAGGGCTACAAGGAGGGTATCGAGTGGCTTCACAAGCTTGTCACAGAGGATTTGATTGACCCTGAGGCATTTACACAGGAGTGGTCAACCTACGTAGCAAAGGGTAAAAACCACAGATACGGGCTTTGCTTTACATGGGACATTGCAAACATTGACAATAACACAGATTACGTCATGCTTCCTGCTCTCACAGGACCTGACGGAGTCAGAAATATCACCAGACAGAACAACAGTGAGACGAGTGGTTTCGACAGAGGACGATGCGTACTGACATCAAGCTGCAGGGATACGGCTTTGGCAGCCGCGTGGATTGATCAGATGTATGCTCCAATCCAGTCTCCACAGAATAACTGGGGAACATACGGTGAGAAAGATTCGTTCAATATATTTGAAATGAGTACAAACGCTGACGGCGGACAGATGTTAAAGCATATGGATCTTGGCGATCAGTCACCGGTTGAAGTGCGTGAGGCACAGTCAGTAAACGGACCGCTTGCTGTTTTAAACGAGTACTATGATGTTTATGTGACAGAGCCTGCAGATGCCAAGTGGCGTCTTGACAACATGCATGAGGCTTATCTGAAGGACATGAACAGTAAGTATGTCTATCCAAACGTGTTCATGAGCATAGATGACACCAACAAGGTGTCACAGTACGACACAGACATCAAGAAATATGCTGAGCAGAAAAAGGCCGACTGGATATTAAACGGCGGCATTGATAAGGAATGGGATTCATACCTTAAGAAACTTGATAAATATGGTTTACAGGATTATCTGAAGATAAAGCAGAAATATTTTGACAGCTATCAGAAATCCCTTGAGAGTACGTCAGAGGGCAAATAGGTTACTGTTCATAATTCTGTATTACCGGCAAAGCAAACAGAATTGGAGGATTTGAATGAGCGAATTATTGGAAAAAGCAAGAAGCTACGAGGCAAAAAAAATAGCTGCTACAGATAAAGAGAGTAAACCTTTGTTTCATATCAGTGCACCGGCAGGATGGATTAATGATCCGAATGGATTTTCTGTCTATAACGGAAAAATTCATCTGTTTTATCAGTACTATCCATATCTGCGTGAGTGGGGACCTATGCATTGGGGGCATAGTACGACAAGCGATATGATTAAATGGGAGCAGCTTCCGTGTGTTCTGGCACCTGACGAGGAATATGATAAAAAAGGATGTTTCTCAGGAAGTGCCATTGAGGCAGATGGTAAGCATGTGCTTGTATACACAGGTGTCACAAGGATTAAACTTCCTGACGGCAGTGAGCAGGAGAGACAGAACCAGTGCATCGCATTTGGAGACGGACTTAATTATGTGAAGCATGAGAATAATCCTGTTGTGACAGGCGATATGCTTCCTGAAAACTGCAGCAGAATCGATTTCCGTGACCCTAAAATATGGAAAGAGGATGACACATATTATCTTATAGTTGGAAGCAAGGACTTAAACAATGTGGGACAGGTAGTGCTCTGCTCTTCAAAAAACCTGACCGATTGGCAGTTTGAGACAATCCTTGCGGCAAACAGCACCGGCAAAATAGGTACCATGTGGGAGTGCCCGGACTTCTTTGGGCTGGAGGATAAGCATGTGCTCATCTGTTCACCGCAGAGTATGAAGGCAGACAAATATGAGTTTCATAACGGACACAACTCTGTATATTTTCTGGGGGATTATGATAAAGAAAATCATGTATTTATCAAGGAAGAGCCGCACACACTTGACTATGGCATGGACTTTTATGCACCGCAGACTACATTGCTTCCGGACGGACGCCGCGTGATGATTGCCTGGATGAAGTCATGGGATGCATGTGTCGTTCCTGATTCGCAGGATTGGCAGGGCATGATGACACTGCCTCGTGAGCTGGAAATAAAGGACGGCCGTATCTGGCAGAAGCCGGTTAAGGAAATAGAAAATTATCGCGCAAACAAGTGTCATTATACAGATAAAAAAATAGACTGCTACACGACCTTTGATGGCATAAAGGGCCGCACTCTCGACATGATAGTGGAGCTTTCAGGCGAGGAGTACAATAACTTCACTGTTGAAATGGCATGCGATGATGAGTATGGTACAGTGTTTACCTACAACAGAGTCGCAGGCATGCTCGAGATTGATCGTACCTGCTGTGGCGTCACAAAGGATGTCGTCTGTGTCAGAAAAATTAAAATCGCAGATACAGACAGAAAGCTAAAGCTTCGCTTCATCATGGACAGACAGTCTATAGAGCTCTTTATCAATGACGGACAGCAGGTCGCAACCACAGCTATCTGTACACCTCTTCAGGCAGACGGAATCAGCTTTAACTGTGACGGAAGTGCTGTTGTGGATATTGAAAAATATGATATAATTTTGTAATATGACAGCATATCAGTAGAGCATACAAATAATAACCGGACAAATTATTGGTCCGGTTATTTGTAGAATAATATACAGGATATTTTGACAGGAAAGAAAGAGGTACAATATGGATGTAGTTGCATTAGGTGAATTACTTATAGATTTTACAGAAAACGGTACAAGTGCGCAGGACAATAAGCTTTTTGAGGCTAATCCGGGTGGAGCTCCATGTAACGTGCTTGCCATGCTTCAAAAGCTCGGTCATCAGACTGCTTTCATCGGAAAAGTGGGGCAGGATGCGTTCGGAAGGCTGCTTGTTGATGCCGTAAAGGAGCAGGGCATTGACACAACAGGCGTGCGCTATGATGACAATGTCCATACCACTCTTGCATTTGTCCAGACCGCAGCAGACGGAGACAGAGATTTCTCATTTTACAGAAATCCGGGAGCAGATATGATGCTGACAGCGGATGAGGTGGATTTATCCCTTGTGAGAAACGCAAAAATTTTCCACTTCGGAAGTCTTTCAATGACAGATCAGATCTGTGAGAATGCGACAAAGCATGCAATAGCTGCCGCAAAAGAGGTAGGCGCACTGATTTCCTTTGACCCTAATCTGCGCAAACCGCTCTGGAAGAGCATGGACTATGCAAAAGAGAAGATAAGCTGGGGCCTGAGTCAGTGTGACATCTTAAAAATATCTGATGATGAGATTGAATTCATGACAGGTGAAAAGGACATAAAGACAGGTGTGAAGAAGCTCATAGATGAGTATCACATTCCGTTTATCTGTGCCACCATGGGCAAAAACGGAAGTATGGCATTTTTTGACGGACATATCGTGGAGGCAGCTCCGTTCCTGCGAGATGACACTGTCGAGACTACAGGTGCAGGAGATACCTTCTGTGCATGCCTGCTTCACGATGTGCTGGAGCATGGTATCAATGACCGGAAGGATGACGATGTGAAAAAGATGCTCACATTCGCAAATGCGGCAGCCTCTCTTATTACCACGAGAAAGGGCGCACTTCGCGTGATGCCTGAGAAGGGTGAGGTTGAGGCTGTGATTAAGTAGTTATAATTTAATACGATAAAAGAGATTATACTCTTCTTAATCTATGTTTAAAAACGTGATTAAGAAGAGTATATTTGTTTCTTGCAGTGCATAATTGTATTGGCTATAATATCATATATAAAACAATGATCTGAGACTATACAAGGAGTCAGATAATGAACATAAACCAGACACTCAAACAATACTTTGGCTACGACAGTCTTAGAACAGGGCAGGAGGAGCTCATAAACGGCATACTTGCAGGGCACGATGTGCTCGGTATCATGCCGACAGGCGCAGGAAAATCGCTGTGCTACCAGCTTCCGGCGCTTATGCTTAAAGGAATTACGCTTGTCATTTCGCCACTTATCTCGCTTATGTCAGATCAGGTTAAGGCTTTAAACCAGGCAGGAGTGCATGCCGCATATATCAACAGCTCACTGACCGAAAACCAGATAAGGATAGCACTTTCATATGCCTCACAGGGGCGCTACAAGATAATCTATGTCGCTCCGGAGCGCCTCAACACGCCGCGTTTTCTGGATTTTGCCTGCAACGCGGACATATCAATGCTGACAGTTGATGAGGCACACTGTATATCGCAGTGGGGACAGGATTTCAGACCGAGCTATCTGGAAATTGCCGGATTTTTAACGAGACTTCCAAGACGACCCATAGTCAGTGCGTTTACAGCGACCGCCACAGAGCGCGTGAAAAATGATATAGTGGCTTCGCTTGGACTTAACAATCCGGTTACCATGGTGACAGGGTTTGACAGACCTAACCTGTTTTTCAGGGTTGTTACAAGAAAGGGAGGCAGCCAGAAGGACAACAGTATCATCAACTATGTGAAAAAGCATGAGGACGAAAGTGGAATAATATACTGCGCAACGAAAAAGAATGTGGATAAGCTGTATACTCTTTTAAATGAGCAGGGCATTTCGGCGGGCCGTTACCACGCAGGGCTTTCAAATGATGAGCGTAAGCAGAATCAGGAGGATTTTACATATGACAGAATCCGTGTGATGGTTGCCACAAACGCATTTGGAATGGGAATTGACAAGTCAAATGTGAGATATGTGCTGCATTACAACATGCCACAGAGCCTCGAGTATTACTATCAGGAGGCCGGAAGAGCGGGGCGAGACGGTGAGGAAGCGGAATGTGTGCTGTTTTTCTCAAAGCAGGATATCATGATAAACAAGTTCCTTCTGCAGAATAAGGCTTCAGCTGGCGATGTGGCATCCGACATGCAAAAGACAGCCAATGACCAAAGAAAGCTGCAGCAGATGATAAATTACTGTGAGACGGACAAATGCCTGAGGGAGTTTATACTTTCATATTTCGGAGACACAACGCCATGCATCTGCAACAAATGCAGCAACTGTGTGGTTGTGGAGGATGAAGAGGAGGAGACATACGTTGAAACCGGCAAAAAGCGCAAAAAGGCAGCACAGCTTGCAGGGCTTAACGAGCTTGGTGCTGCGATGTTTGAAAAGCTGCGCAGCGTGCGTACAGAGCTGGCTGCAGAAAAGTCGGTGCCTCCGTATATCATCTGTTCTGACAAGACCTTAAAGGATATGTGCGCGAAGCTGCCGCGGGATAAGGAACAGCTTGCCGATGTGTACGGAATGGGTGAGCAGAAGATACAAAATTATGGTGAAGCGTTTGTGACGGCGGTAAATTCATTTGTTGCAGATAACCCAAATCCATCAGGCAGCACGACAGGTGAAAGACCACAGACTGTTTTAAGCGATGAGGAGGCTGCTGAAACCGGCAGCACGAGAAAAAAGAAGCTTCCGTTTTACATCGAGCCGCAGAGGCTTGATGAGGTAGAGCTAACCGACAAATGCAGGCTTACAGAGCTTACAAACAAAATAAATGAGCTGTGTCATGCGGATAAGGAGCACAAAAAGCTTGCAGCCTCGTTTATAAATGAGCTTCTCATTGCAGAGGGATATCTGGAGGAAGTTACAGAAGGCGAGAACAAGATAAAGCGTGTCACCGAAAAAGGACGAAGCGTAGGGATAGATGAGGAAGAACGCAAGGCAAAATTTGGTGGAAGCTATTACGCTATCACCCATTCGAAGCAGAGCCAGCAGGTGATAATAGAAATGCTGAAAAAACACTATAGCGGAATTAAACCACAGGAGTAAATGGACTTTAGATAAACTGGATATATAAATTTATATAAAATTGGATATATACTTGATGCCACATAAGAGTATTATATAGTTTAATTGTAATATTTAGGAGGCATTTTATGAGAAACGAAAAAGTTCAAAAAAAGGACTTGAAAAAGGTGGAAGTGTGGTTTACAATGGAACTAAGTGGTGAGAAGTGGTAGAATGTGGTGCAATATGGAGAAGGAGTGG
>ERZ779877.2525-NODE-2525-length-13325-cov-5.476112_pt1 | contig 13325 bp, 9 predicted proteins | sample MGYA00511556_ERZ779877 | MGnify/ENA primary metagenome ERZ779877 (study PRJEB29588, sample SAMEA2159338) | human gut metagenome | biome: human gut; feature: human-associated habitat; material: faeces | place: Denmark | collected 2008/2010 ...
CAGAGCGCGCTGTGCCGCCGCGCGCAGATCGGCACCATCCACAGCTTCTGCGCGAACGTCCTGCGTGAGAACTGCCACGCCCTCGGCCTGACTCCGGATTTTAAGATCGCCGATGAGGAGCGCGCCGAAGCCATGCGCGCCGCCGCGCTCGAGCGCACTCTCGACGCGCGCTATGACGCGATGGATCAGCTCCCCGGTTTCCGCCTGCTTGCCGATACCGTCGGCGCGGGTCGGGACGACCGCCGCCTTTCCGACCTTGTCCTCAAGCTCCACAGCCGCATGCAGTGCCACGCCCGCCCGGAGGACTGGGCGCGCCGTCAGGTCGCGCAGCTCAAGGCCCCGGCGCAGGATGTCGCCGAAACGCCGTGGGGGCAGGAGCTGCTCTCATGGGCAAAGCGCACCGCCGATTATTGGAGCCGCGAGATGGACAGGCTTCTTGAAGCCATGACCGCAGAGGAGAAGATCGCCGCCGCGTATACCGAGAGCTTTTCCGTTACTGCCGACGGCATACGTGAGCTCTCCCGCTGCCTTGACCTCGGCTGGGACAGGGCGCGCGCGTGTCTGCCCATAGAATTCCCGACGCTCAAGCGCCTTATGAAGTCGCCCGACCCCGCGCTTTCAGATATGCTCAAGGCGCGGCGCACCGCCTGCAAAAAGGCGATGGACGGCATGAAGGACACACTTTATTCCGATTCCGCCTCGCTCCTGCGCGAGATGGAGCTCACCGCCCCGGCGATGGAGGCACTGCTCGAGGTCACTCTTGACTTTGACCGCGAGTATACCAAGGATAAGCGCAGCCGGGGGCTGGTCGATTATTCCGACCTTGAGCACCTCACCGCGCAGCTTCTCACGAACCCTGACGGCAGCCCGACCGAGACGGCGGCGCGCATCTCCCGCCGCTTTACCGAGATCATGGTCGATGAGTATCAGGACGTCAGCCGTGTGCAGGACGCGATCTTCGCCGCTGTGTCGAGAGCCGGTAAGAACCTCTTCATGGTCGGGGACGTCAAGCAGTCCATTTACCGCTTCCGCCTCGCCGATCCCGCTATTTTTACCGAGAAATATCTGAGCTATTCCGACTATGAGTCCGCAAAAGCCTCCGAGCCGAGCCGCATCCTGCTGCGCGAGAACTTCCGCTCCCGGCGCGAAATTCTCGACGGGGCAAACAGCGTGTTCTCCCTGTGCATGTCCCGCGCCTTGGGAGATATGGACTATGACGATGCTGCGGCTCTCCGCTGCGGGGCAAGCTACCCCGCGTCTGTTCCGAAACCTGAGCTTATGCTCCTCGCTCTGCCCGAGAGCGAGGACGAGAACAGCCCGGATAAGACCGCTCTTGAGGCCGGGCTCGTCGCCCGGAAGATAAATTCTCTTATCGCCGCCGGGGCGACTGTCACGTCAAACGGCGGAGAGCGCCCCCTTGAGTATGGGGACTTTGCCATTCTTCTCCGCTCTGCCAATACCGTCGGCGGTGTGTACCGGCGCGTCCTCAGCGAGCACGGCATACCCGTGGCCTCCGTTCAGGGCGGCGGTTTCTTTGAGAGCGTCGAGGTCTCCACGCTTATCTCCATGCTCGCCGTCATCGATAACCCGCATAAGGACATTCCGCTCATCGCCGTTCTGCGCTCGCCGTCATTGAGCTTCAGCCCGGATGAGCTGTCCGATATCCGCAGCGCCGATAAAAAGGCGGATCTCTACACCGCCCTGCTTACCGCCGCGGAGAATAACGAAAAGTGCCGCAATTTTGTCCAGCGCCTTGACGCGCTGCGCGGGGCCGCCGCTGACCTCAGCGCCGCCGAGCTAACTTGGCGCGTCATTGAGGAGCTGGACATGCTCGCCCTCTGCACCGCCATGGGCGACGGTGCGCAGCGCCGCGCAAACCTCATGGCGCTCGTCGGCCTGTCCGAGAGCTTTGAAGCCACCGGCTACCGCGGGGTACACCGCTATGTGCTCTGGCTGCGCCGCCTTGCCGAAAAGGGGCAGGAGCCCTCCACCGGCGGCAGCTTCAGCTCTGCCGTGCAGATCATGTCCGTGCATAAGTCCAAGGGGCTTGAGTTCCCCGTCGTGTTCCTCTGCGATACCGCCCGCCGCTTCAACCGGCAGGACAGCCGCGAGAGCGTCCTCGTCCACCCGGAGCTCGGCTTGGGGCCGAAGCTCATCGACCTCAAGCGGCGCATAGAGTATCCCACCCTTGCGCGCAACGCCATCAGGCTCCGCCTTGAGAGGGAAATGCTCTCGGAGGAAATGCGCCTGCTCTATGTCGCCCTCACCCGGCCGAAGGAGCGCCTGTTCATGACTGCCGCCCTAAAGGATCCGGAAGGCACTGTCGAAAAGCTCCGCACCGCCGTCACAAGGCCGATGGCTCCCGAGGTGCTCAGTCAGGCGCAGTCCCCGGTGAGCTGGCTCATCTATGCCGCCCTTGCCGACGGCGGCGAGAACTTGACTCTCAGCTATTGCAGCACGAGTGACACCGCGGAGAGCACGGAGTTACCCGATGCCAGAGCGCTGGAAGCCGACGCTGCCATGCTCTCGGAGCTCAAGCGCCGTCTTGCTTTCCGTTATCCGTATGCCGAGGCCGTCGACCTGCCCTCAAAGGTCACGGCTACCGAGCTTAAAGGCCATGCCGAGCCTGACCCCGACGGAGAGCGGCTCGTTCAGGATATAAATTACAGCTTCCGTATGCCGGAGCTTGGCGGGGAGGAGCGTAAGCTCACCGCCGCGGAGCGCGGCGTCGCGACGCATCTTGTGCTGCAGTATATGGACTTCTCCAAGGGGCGCAGCCTTGATGGCATAAGGTCGGAGATCGACCGTCTCCGCGCCGCGCGCTTCATCTCCGCGCGTGAGGCCGAGGCCGTCAATGCCCGCGCGATAGAGCGCCTGTTCGCGTCCCCCCTGGGTAAACGCATGCTCGCCGCCGAAAAGCCGATGCGTGAGTTCCGCTTCTCCCTGCTCATGGATGCCGATAAGCTTTATGGGGACGCGGCAAAGGGTGAGGAGCTGCTTCTTCAGGGCGTTGTCGACTGCTGCATTGAGGAAGCGGGAGAGCTTGTCATCATCGACTATAAGACGGATTATGTCAAAACCGATGAGGACATCGCCGCCCGCGCCGAACTCTACCGCGGCCAGCTCATGGCCTATGCCGAAGCCCTGCACCGCATCTGCGGCAAGCCCGTCAGGGAGTGTGTGCTCTATTTTCTCTCCGCCGATAGAGCCGTGACGGTGTATAAAAAATCATAAGCACGTATTCGCTCAGGCAAATTTCTTGCCTGAGCGAATTATTTTATCAATTTCAATTTTATGCACTGGGACAATGAGGACAGCAAGGGCAACAGCTCCCCATAGCCGCTGCTTTAATTGAGTGCAATCAACCAAGACGAAGTGCGAACTTGCTGCTGTTCATAACTGCTTGGAAGATTTTACCCGTGGCGTTGGCATCACCGGTTTTCCATACATTTTGGACACCCGCTGCCAGCAGTTCGTTATAAAGCGCATCATTCGGCTTTACGCCTGTGGACAGAACGATCAAGTCGACATCCAACGCCTGCACTTTGCCGTCCTTGGTGCTTTCAATGTTCAGTTTGCCATCCGAAAAACCGAGTACTTTGCTGTCGTAGTACATACCAACACCGCTCTCATGACAATGCTCGGATTCCAGCATGGCCTCCATCATGAAACGGGGATCACCTGCATACATGTCTGTCGGCCAGGGAGGAAGCATATCTACAACAGCGACCTCATTGCCCTGCTCACGCAGGTACAGGGCGGTTTCCATGCCGGTGATGCCGCCGCCGATGATGGCGATTTTCTTGTTTGCGTACACCATGCTCTTATCCAGAATATCACGGGATTGCACGGTTTCAACAGCATCAAGACCGGGGATAGGCGGCGCAGTCACAACACTGCCTGCGGCGATAAGCACTGCATAGGGCTTGAGAGACTGGATTGTCTCAACCGTTGCCTCTGTACCAAGCCGAACATCTATGTTCAGCTTCTTTGCCATATTCTCGTAGTAATTGATCTGCCACTGGAACTTGCCCTTATAGGGCGGCTTCTTGGCGATGTTCACATTGCCGCCAAAGCGATTTTCCTTTTCAAAAACTACAGGCTCAAATCCGCGATGCTTGAGCGTAACAGCAGCCTCCATACCGGCAGGACCGGCGCCTACGATGGCAACTACGCGTCCGTCGCCATTCTTGTTCATCTCAATCTCCTGAAAACGCTCGCGGCAGCCAAAGGGGTTGACGGAGCAGTTGGAAATATCCGTGGCGAAAGGATTGACGTTCCAACAGTTCATGCAGGAGATGCAGTAGCGCAGCTCGTCCTCGCGCCCCTCAGCGCATTTCTTGACCCAATCTTTTTTCGCATAGATTCCGCGTGCCATGCCTACCATGTCGCACTTGCCCTCTTCGATAATCTTATCCACAAAATCCGGGTGACGGATGTTTCCGGATGCTGCCACGGGAATGGAAACAGCAGCCTTTACCTTCTCTGCTGCCGGAACCTTCCAGCCCTCTGCACGGCGCACATCGCCGGACATGATGTTGTCCTTTCCGGTCAGCGAGCCGCCGGCAGAAACCGTAATCAAATCGACGCCCAGCTTTTCGATAACAGCAGCAAATTCAGCCGCCATATCGGGGTTGATGCCGTCGTTTCCGTTCGGACCCTCGCCTTCAGGATAGTCAAAGCCTTGGAGCTTGACAGCCAGGATCTTATCCGGTCCGATGGCTGCACGCAGCATTGCAAGAGTTTCTGTGCTAAACCGCATACGGTTTTCTAATGTATCCCAGCCGTACTCATCCGTGCGGTGGTTCCACAGCGGTGAAAGGAACTGGTTTGCCAGATAGGTGTGGCACATCTGGAACTCCACGCCGTCTGCGCCGCAGGCGATGGCACGCTTGGCAGCCTCCACAAACATATATTCTGTCTTTTTAATCCACTCTACATCCACTTCGTTTACGCTCTTGGGATGACCGCCTGAGTAGTCTACTTCACCGGGATGCCAGAGCTGGCAGAGAATTTTCGCACCGTTTTTATGTGCATTTTCAATCATTATTTTGAGTCCGGGTGTGCACATATCGGCAAAAAGTCCGGCAGAGCCCGGAAGAACGGACGGCCAAGTGGGATCGACGACCATACCGCCTGCGATTATCAGCCCGACACCACCCTCGGCAATCTTCTTGAAGTAGGCAATATCACGACCAGTGACTTTCATATTAAAACTGGACAGGTTTTTTGCCATGGCCATATAGATAATACGATTTTTCAGCTCTACATTTCCGACCTTGATCGGCTCCAGAAATTTATGACTCATTATCACTTTCTCCTTTCTTGAAAATCAGCAGAACATGCTTTCACCGGTTGCCCGAACGGTAATATCGCTGATGTCTACGCCCCAAGGCTGATTAATTGCATAAACGATATTGTCAGCTAAATCCTCTGCCGTTGGCTCCCAAAGATGAACGCTGTTGCGGTTGTTTTTGTTGGGATTTGCCATTGCGGACATGGATTGAAACAGTTTCCCGTAAAGACCGGACATAGACGCATTCAGATTCACGGTTGTTGTGCCGATTTCCGTAGTGGAGACACTGGTGGGGCGTACAACGGTAGTCTTAATCAGCCCGCGTGACTCAATGCGCAGAGATTCAGCCAGATAACGGACCCCAACCTTGGAAACATTGTAAACACCATTACCGCATACGGCCAGGTTTCCCAGAATGGATGAAACATTGACGACATGACCGCACCCTTGCTTGAGCATCTGATCATAGACGGCGCAGGTGCAATAGAGCGTGCCGTTGATGGCGGTGGCAATACATTCCTCCCACGCAGGCATGGCAAAGGAGTGTTCATAGAAGAAAGCCTGAGGCATAGTGCCCGCATCGTTGACCAGAACATCGATGCGGCCATATTTATCTATGGCAAACTGCGCCATTGCCTTGCATTGTGCCTGCTCTCTTACATCGGTAACAATGTATTCTGCATCACCACCGGCGGCACGAATCGTTTCCACATTGGCTTTCAGCCGGTCCTCACGCCGAGCAGCCAGAACCACCTTTGCGCCCATAGCGGCAGCCTTGATTGCGGTAGCTGCACCGAAGCCGGAGGAAGCGCCGGTCACAATGACGACCTTATCTTTAACATAGTTGTTTGTTCTGTATTCGATCATGGTGTATTCCTCCTCTCAAATGTTGAAGTTGTCGCCAGCGGCACGGACGGTAATATCGCTTATATTTATACCCCAAGGCTGGTCGATCAGATACACGATGTTATCCGCGAGAATCTGCGGGTCCGGATCCATGTAGGTGATACTGTTGATGTCATGATAATCCTGACGGCTTGCCATATTCTCAAACTCGTCAGCTGCCTTAAGCAGGTCGCACATAATATCGCTGCCCGCCATGGGATCGACAACTGTTCCCATGAGACCCGTGCGCTGAAATCCGGTTGGCTTGATAGTGGATACCTTGATTTTTCCTTGGCATTCACTGTGCAGAGAGTCCGCCAGATACTGAACACCCATCTTTGCAACCTGATATACGCCTGCCCCGGCAAGCGGGTAATTGCCGTAAATAGAGGACACATTGATGATTTGTCCGCAACCCTGAGCAATCATCTGATCGTAGACTGCGCAGATGCCGTAAAGGGTGCCCTTGATGGAAATATCAATGCACTCTTCCCACTTGTCCAACCCCTGTTCATGCTGAGCAAAAAAACCGAGCGGCATTGTTCCGGCGTTATTTACCAGCACATCCACGCGTCCATAGGTCTCAACTGCAAATCGGATCATGTGAAACACATCTTCCCGCACAGCCACATTAGTGACTACATAGCTGGCTTCTCCGCCCTCGGCCTTGATTTCTTCAACTGCTGCCTTGAGCTTTTCCTCACTCCGCGCCGCCAAAACAGCCTTGCCGCCGAGCTGCGCGACACGCTTTGCCGTCAGAAGACCGAAGCCGTTGGATGCGCCGGTAATGACGACAACTTTGTCTCTGACATAGTTTTCTTTCGCTTCCATAAGTTTTCCTCCTGTTTTGATATTTGGATTTCAAGATTGTTAAACCCTTTACAAGCATTTTAGTTTGTGGTATCGTTAATGTAAATTGATACAATACGGATAGAGTGAAGACTTGTAATTGTAAGCAAAAAGTGCAACAAGCTTTCTCATATCTGCGAAAATGTGAAAACTTATTGAGCATACTTGAAAATGAGAAAGAGGAGCCACTATGGTTGAGCGAATCAATTCCAGAGAGCTTATACAAAAATCTCTTGTTGAACTGCTGGCAGCAAAGGATATTGATGATATCTCTGTCAAAGAGATTGCAAAGAACTGTCGGATGACTACCCGTGCGATTTATTATTACTTCCGAGATAAATATGACATTGCCAATTCCGTGTATCTTGACGAGATGCAAAAATATTTGCAAAGTTCACTGCGAGATTGGTATGAGCAGATGGGACGTTTTATGGAGCAATACGAATCATTCTTTTCACATACACTCACCTATATGGGGCAAAACTGCCTGGCAGACACGATTATTGATTTGGAATGGGAGAAACTCCGCCTTCATATCAAGCCCGAGGTAAAAAGTGACCACGAGCAATATTTCAAGGTCATGCTTGGTATCGAGTACATGCTTTACGGCAATCTTGGTTCTCTCCGGGCAAGCTTTGTAAATGGGAAGGGTCTGCTCAGGACTGAGCACGGAGTCAGTTATTTCACCTCCAGTTGGGACTATATCTCCGAATTTTTGTCCCCAATGGTGCGTGACAGTTTGGCAGCACTACCTGTTCATGAAACCGCCGGACAGACCATGAAAGTTAACTGTCCCTCACAAGTGCTGTGAACCGGCTGAAGTATATTCGCTCAGGCAAATTTCTTGCCTGAGCGAATATACTTGTGTTATACTATATAAGTTGTTTTCGCAACTATCTTTACAGCAAGGAGTCCGCCTATGAATTTCAGAGCAGTATTGGCAATGCTGGTGTGCAAGGCGCTGCGTCTTGTCTCGCGTATCCTGCACCGCGGCGGCACGGCGATGCCCGGCCGCATCGCGCTCAAAATATATCCGGAGCTGCTGAGCCTTCTGGCAAAGGACGTCAGGACCGTCGCCGTCACCGGCACAAACGGCAAGACCACCAGCTCCCGCATGATCGAGCAGGCCTTTCTTGAGCAGGGCAAAAGTTATTTTGCCAACCGTTCGGGGGCTAACCTCATTTCCGGCATAACCACGGAGTTTGTCATCAACAGCTCTCTTTCCGGCAAGTGCCGCAAGGAGTATGCCGTCATCGAGTGCGACGAGGCCGCGGCGCGCAAGGTCTTCTCTCAGCTCAGGCCGCAGGTCATCGTCGTCACCAATCTTTTCCGCGATCAGCTTGACCGTTACGGTGAAGTGACGCATACCCTTGAAAATATCCGCGAGGGTATAAAAGGCGCTCCGGAAGCGGTGCTCTGCCTCAATGCCGACTGCTCCCTCACCGCGTCTTTGGCAAACGACCTTCCGAACCGCGCCGTGTTCTTCGGCATCGATAAGGGCGCTGCACCTTCCAGACCCAAGACGGAGCTGTCCGACGCGTCGCACTGCATCTACTGCAAAAGTGAATACGAATATGATTTTATAAGCTACGGCCACCTCGGCAATTTCCGCTGCCCCCATTGCGGCTATCACCGTCCGAAGGCTGAATATGCCGTCACGAACGTCATCGAGCAGCGCGCAAACGGCAGCAGCGTCGTCCTGATGGTCAATGGGAGCCAATACTTGGCCGAAGTGAATCTCCCGGCCATGTATAATATTTATAACGCAATCGGCGCTGTCGCCGCCGTGACGGAGATGGGCCTCGGCACAGAGGCGGCGATATCCGCGATCGCTGACTTCAAATGCGGCTTCGGGCGTATGGAGCAGTTCGACCTTGGCAAGGCCGGGACGAAGATGATGCTCGTCAAAAACCCCGCGGGCTGCAATCAGGTTATCGAGTTTCTGGAGAATATCAAGGAAAAATTCATCCTCATCGTCTGCCTCAACGACCGCGGAGCTGACGGCACGGATGTCTCATGGATATGGGACGCGGACTTTGAGGGGCTTGCCGCGATGTCGGGCTATATAGATCGCGTCATCGTCTCCGGTGACCGCGCGGAGGACATGGCCGTGCGCATCAAATACGCCGGTGTAGCCGGTGACCATATCTCGACCGAGCGCGATTACGAGCGCCTTGTGCAGTGGATATCCCAGCAGGATAAGCCGGTGTTCATCATGCCGACCTATACCGCGATGCTCGAGCTGCGCGAGGCTGTCATCCGCCGCTGCGGCGGTGACGAATTCTGGGTCTGAGGAGGCGGAAGCATGGAACTGAAGATCTGTCATTTATACCCGGACGTCCTGAACCTTTACGGCGACGGGGGAAATATAATCTGTATGAAGCGCCGTCTGCAATGGCGCGGAATAGACGCGGCGGTCACGAAAATGCCCATAGGTTCAACTCAGAGCCTTGCCGGGTTCGACCTTGTTTTCATCGGCGGCGGGCAGGATTTTGAGCAGCAGGTGCTGCTTGAGGATCTGCACCGGGGACGCGGCAAGGAGATAAAGGCCGCCATTGACGACGGTGTCACCTTCCTCACGATCTGCGGCGGGTACCAGATGCTCGGCGAATATTACGAGACCTATGACGGCAAGCGCTGTGATTTTATCGGCGCGCTGGAGCTGTACACGGTCGGCAGCAAGAAGCGCATGATCGGCAACTATGAGTTCAAATGCACCGAAAACGCCGGCGGCAGCGTCGTTGTCGGCTTCGAGAACCACAGCGGAAAGACATGGCTCGGCTCAGGTATCGAGCCGCTGGGTAAGATAATTTCCGGCTTCGGCAACAACGGCGAGGACGGCACCGAGGGTGCGCATTTCAAGAACGTTTTCGGCACTTACAGCCATGGGCCGATGCTCCCGAAGAACCCGGAGTTCTGCGACCTGCTGCTGAAAACGGCACTTGAGAGGAAATACGGCGCGGCGGAGCTTCAGCCGCTTGACGATACTTTTGAAAAGGCCGCGCATGACGCGATGTGCGCGCGGCTGGAGGCAAAAAACAAATGATAAGATTCTATAACGGTCGGGTGCTGAGCTTTACCGGCGGGATAAAAATAAGCCGGGACGAGGTGTGGACGGACGGCGGGCGCATCGCCTACGTCGGGGCGGAACGCAAGGACGCGCCGCGCTTTGAGCGCGAGATCGACCTGCGCGGCGACCAGCTGATGCCGGGCTTCAAGGATGCGCACACCCACACGGCGATGACCTTCCTGCGCTCGTTTGCAGACGACATGCCGCTTAGTGACTGGCTTTATCAGCAGGTGTTCCCGAACGAGGCAAAGCTCGATGACGAGATGATATACACCTTTACAAAGCTCGGAATAATGGAATATCTCTCCTCCGGGATCACATCGAGCTTTGACATGTACATGCGCAATGAAGCCTACGCCAAGGCAAATGTCGACTGCGGCTACCGCACGGTGATATGCTCGGCGCTCAATAACTTTGACGCCGACGAGAAGAACATAGAGCGCGAGTACCTGCGCTTTAACGATTATGACGAGCTTGTTTCCTACCGGCTCGGCATCCATGCCGAGTACACCACCGGCATGGAGCGCATGAAGTACATGGCCTCTCTTGCGGAAAAGTACAAGGAGCCCTGCTTCATGCACCTTTGCGAGACGGAGAGCGAGGTCAAGGGCTGCGTAGAGCGCTGGGGCATGACCCCGCCGCAGCTTCTGGACAGCATAGGCATGTTCGCATACGGCGGCGGCGGCTTTCACTGCGTGTGGATGAGCGACGAGGACATTGAGCTTTTCGCGCGCAAGAAGCTCTGGGCGGTGACGAACCCCGGCTCGAACGCGAAGCTCGCCTCCGGAATCGCGCCGCTGGACAGGCTCGCCGCGGCGGGGATACCGATGGCCATAGGCACGGACGGCGCGGCAAGCAACAATGCGCTGGACATGTTCCGCGAAATGTACCTTGCGAGCGTACTGCAAAAAATCGCGAATAAGGACGCCGCAGCCGGGAGCGCCGACCGCGTGCTTGAAATGGCCTGCGCCGGCGGGGCGGGCGCGATGGGACTTCATGACGCGGACGATATCGCGCCGGGGAAGCTTGCGGACCTCGTCGTCATAGACCTGCACAGGCCGAACATGCAGCCGCTCAATAACATCGCGCGGAATATCGTCTACTCCGGGTCTAAGGAGAACGTGCGCATGACGATGGTGAACGGACGCATCCTCTATGAAAGCGGCGAGTTCTTCATCGGCGAGGCGCCCGAAGAGATATACGAGAAGGCTGACCGCCTCATGGAGAAGGTGCGCACATGAGAGAAATAGACCTGCACGTACACACCACGGCGTCCGACGGGACATGCACCCCGGCGGAGGTAGCTGCGCTTGCGCAGAAAATCGGCTTAAAAGCCATCGCGATAACGGATCATGATACGGAGTCCGGATATTTTGAAGCCGCCGAGGCGGGGGAAAAGCTCGGGATAGAGGTCGTGCCGGGGATAGAGATAAGCACAAAGTACGGAGTGGCCGTACACATCCTGGGCTATTTCATAGACCCGCAGTCGCCCGAGCTGCGCCCGGTGCTGGACTGGGTGATAAACGACCGCAACGACAGGAACCGCAAGATGGCGGAGCTCATGGCGGCGGACGGCCTGCCCTTTGACTATGACAAGATGAGGGCGCGCTTCGGCGAATCCATAGGCCGGCCGCACTTTGCGCGGATGCTCTATGAGCTTGGGCTTGCCGAGAGCGTGAACGATGCGTTCCAGCGCTATGTTGAGAAAGGGCAGAAGTATTATCTGCCGCGCACGATCATCCCGATAGAGATGTCGGTAGAGACGATATGCCGCTCGGGCGGAGTCGCGGTGCTGGCACACCCGTTCCAATATAAGAAGAACGACGCGGAGCTGCGCGAGCTTATAGAGCACTGCATGGTGCACGGCCTGCGCGGGATGGAGTGCCGCTATTCCGGATATGACGCTCAGCAGACGGCCTACCTTGAGGGACTCGCGGAGGAGTACGGGCTGCTGAAAACCGGCGGCAGCGACTTCCACGGTGCGAACAAGCCCACGATAAGCCTCGGCGTCGGCAAGGGAGAGCTCGACGTACCGTATGCATGGCTGGAGAGACTGAAAGCCGCGGCAGGCAAGTGAAGAAGATACGGCTATACTCGGAGTAGAGACCTGAAATCAAGGGGTTCTACTCTTATTCTATGTTTCGTAGAGCGCGGAATAGAGACAATAGCTTGCAGTTTCGGTATGAACTGCGTTATTCTAATAACAGCGTGCAGCGCCTATAACTTCTAAGGAGAAACATAATGACTCAGCTTTTTACAGACACCTCCGCTAACCTCCCCGTTGAGATAATCGACGAGTACGGCATTGAGGTAGTCCCCTTTTCATACACGATAGACGGAGTCGAATACATACCCGAGAGAGAATTTGACGGCAAGGCCTTCTATGCCGCGATGCGTGCCGGCAGCGAGGTAAAGACCTCGATGGTGAACGCAGGGACGTTCATCGAGCGCTTCAAGGCCGCGCTCGACGCGGGAAAGGATGTGCTGTATATCGGTATGTCCGGCGGCATAAGCGGCACGGCAAACGCCGCGCTCATGGCAAAGCAGGAGCTGGACGAGGAGTACCCGGACAGGAAGATCGTCGTCATCGACACGCTCGCCGCGTCCCTCGGCGAGGGGCTGTTCGTCATCAAGGCGGCGGAGCAGTTAAAGGACGGCGCTGCGCTCGACACGATAGAAGAGGACATCCGCGCGCAGGTGCCGAGTATGTGCCAGAGCTTCACCGTGGACGACCTCAAGTATCTGAAAAAGACCGGCAGGGTCAGCGGCGCGGCAGCGATAATCGGAAACGTACTGAGCATACACCCGATCCTCATCGGGGACTATGAGGGCAAGATAGTCGTAAAGGCCAAGGTGCGCGGTATGAAGCGCACGCTCGACGCGCTTGCCGAGCGCTATGCGGAGCTTGCCCTGAGCAAGACCGAGACTATCGGCATCGCCCATGCCGATAATGAGGAGGGCAAGGCATACCTCGTGCAGCGCCTGCGTGACAAGGGACTGACCGGCAAGTGCCTGAGCGTCTGCTATGAGCCGGTGACCGGCTCCCACGTCGGCCCGGGGACAGTGGCGCTGTTCTTCTTCGGGACGGACAGAATGGGATAATCAGACTGTCAAAAAACTATGTTTTGAAGTCAGATAATAGAGCAGCGGGGGAGCTTGAGGGGTAGCGCAGCGGCGGCACGGTAGTGAATGACATGCCGGGGGCATGTCAGAGCCGCGACGTGA
>ERZ779877.2528-NODE-2528-length-13309-cov-3.597933_pt1 | contig 13309 bp, 8 predicted proteins | sample MGYA00511556_ERZ779877 | MGnify/ENA primary metagenome ERZ779877 (study PRJEB29588, sample SAMEA2159338) | human gut metagenome | biome: human gut; feature: human-associated habitat; material: faeces | place: Denmark | collected 2008/2010 ...
CCTCCACGTGGCTGATGACCCGGATGCCGCATCCCGAGATGGTGATGTACACCAAAAAGGAATGAATATCCTCCTTTACCAAAGTCAGGATGGCGGCGAATCGCTCGGGGGGGATGCCGTCTATGTCCACCATGATAAATCCCGTGAATCCCTTGACATGGGCGTAGGTTCTCCCTCCCTCCAGCAGGACGGAGGGGATGAATGCCGGCTGTGCGTTCTTCAGGTTGCTTTTGGTGAGCTTCCACTGCTCCAGCTGCTGCGCGTCGCCTGTCGCCTCGATGTCGGACAGCGTGGCCAGATGGGCGCGGTAATGACGGGTGGCGGCGGTGTGGGTGCTGTTGGTTATCTCCTTGAAAAGAACCTGCCAGGTGGTGGGTTCAGGCCGGGTGTCGCGCAGGGAGTGGAAGCGCGATGGGTTGCTTGATTAAAAAAAATCTTTATTCATAATGTGTAGCGTAGAATTTTGTGTCTGCAAAGTACAGAGTAAATTTTCAGGAGGACAATAGCGATTTAAAATAATCACTCTATGATTTAAAATAATCGGGAATAATTAGAAATCAAGATAAAACGATAATGAAAAACGAGACTAAAGAATCTCAAAATACTGCGAGGGCAAGTGTTGTTATCAACATTCATGGCGGTAACAATCAAATACTGCCCAACGCTACAGAGGTAGTGCAAAATTTTTATGGTGCTGAGTTCGCCCATGTGAGAACACAGAACAATGGTATGGAAGAGAAAGAGGAGGATGAGGCAGTGCGTATTGCCCGTGGCACGTTGTGCATTTACTACTCTGATGACTGGGAACTGAATGATATCATCCGCCGCATAGCTGATTGCCGCAGTGCATCGGACTTGGCGAACCTTGTGGTGAATGATATGCATAAGCATACCATCCTTACTGCCGAACGTATGGTAAGCAAGGATTTCATAGAGGCGCTCCAGCAGTTCCTGACGTTCAAGTCGGGGACGTCCACGGGTAATATTCGTACGCAGATAAATAATGTGAGGAGAGAATGACCAGAAAGATAATTTAAAATTGATAAAATAAAAGTTACAATGAAGAGTCAAAACAAACAATCTGTATGGACGTGCATGAGTGAAAAATCATTTTCTGCCGATGTGCATTGGATGACGATTTTCACTCCCGCTTATCAACGTGAAGCTACCATGGAGTGTTTCTATCGTACACTCATCACTGACGTGTATTCGTTTATCGGCAAATGCCTTGTGCTGGCGTTTATGCCTGCCGGCTATTTGCTTTCAAGAAAATAGGTCTATATATTCTTCTTTGCCATGTTAAAACTAAATCAAAAAAAACTGTCTTACACATTTGACCGGTGCCAGCAGTGCGGCATTTGTTATGCGGTGTGTCCTGAAAATGCCATTTCATTATCTTTGCGGCATGACGGGTTGCACGATATAAAGATAAATGCTGCGCTTTGTATCGCTTGCGGCAAATGTGTGAGAAGTTGTCCGGCTAACAAAGAGTATGGTTACGAAGGCTATTTTGATGGCTTTGCACAAAAGAAATACTACTTGGGATATCATGCGGACAACCGTATCCGTAGGGAATCTTCTTCGGGTGGTGTATGTAAAACATTGATCATCGATTCCTTAAAGAATGGCATGGTAGACGGGGCTTATTCGTTGAAGTGTACAGATTCTTTCCCTTTTGCCCAAGGTGAGTTTTATACCCGTGAGCATATTCCTTCATTCGGAGATATGCCAAATTCCGTGTATCACTCCGTGATGGCTTGCACGGAAATTGACCGGATTCAACCTTGCAAGCGATTGATGTTAGTGGGGACGGCCTGCCAGTTGAGAGCCTTGAACTCCATCATAAAGGATAAATGCGATGAGGTTGTCCGGGTGTGTATCTTTTGTAAGCAACAGAAAACACTGGACTCCACACGTTTCCTGGCTAAGATGATGGGTACGTCCGTTCCTCCAAATTTAAAATTCCGACCCCGCTATCGCGGAGATGGTTGGCCGGGAATCGTGAGAGTGGACGGATTTGAGCTGCCCTATTCCAGGGCAGCTCAAATCCCGTTCGGTAAACGATTGTGGACGGTGCCTGGATGCGGCATCTGTGGGGATTCTTTTGGTATGGAAGCAGGAGCGGACATCACGCTGATGGATCCTTGGACTATCTGCTCGCACAATGAGTTGGGAGAGACTTTGGTAACGGTTCATACTCAGAAGGGGGATGAATTGCTTCAACAATGTGTTTCCCTGAATCTGGAACCCCGGTCATTTTCCGAAGTGGAGCCTGCACTTTCGCTCAAGGATGTGTGGCGCAAACAAGTGACCGAGCCGGTCTACAGGGGAAGACCTTGTAAGAAACGTTATGTCCGTGCAGTCCGTGCGGTCCCGGTCGCTTCCCTGCCGGAACTCGTAGCTGGCTTCCAGCGAATGGTTCTCCTTGATTTTGAAACGGTAGTATGCCGCGGCCGACCAGGAGAACTGTTCGCCGGGCGTTGCTTCCCGCAGCGCGGAGTGCAGGACGCTGTCGCCCAGAGAGAGGAAGTCGGTGTGCGTCTCCCTTTCATATTCGTTGTGCCTTTTTTCATAGTCGACCGTCGTGCGTATGCCCGTCTCGTCGCCGTCGGCCACGTCCCTGAAGAGCGACATCGTCCATTGTGCGGAATTCAGGCTCGTCCGGCTTCGTCCCTCGTTTGTGTTCGTGTGGAGCGTGTCGCCTTTTTCTCCTGAGGTGGTGAGCGAGGACGACCGCGAGGCGTGGTCGCTCCGGGAATGGGCAAGGTTCGCGTCGTGCCGCATCATGAATTTGGAGCCGAGGTGGACGTGCCCGTCGACGATTACGCGCTGCGACCCGTAGCGCGAATTGCCGGTGGATTCCCCTTGCTTGTCGATGGTGCTTTCCGGCAGGAAGGTGTTGGAGGCCGAGGTGGATGTGGTCGCGTTTCGGTTGTTGGAGAGTAACATCTGTGCCGAAACATAGTTTTCCTTGAAGTTCTGGGTATACAAGCCGCGCAATGTCTGCGATTTGTTTTTCTCTTTCGGGCTTTCGGTGTCGGGCAGGTCCTTTGCCTCTCCTCCGAGAGAGAATTGCGGGCCTTTGTCGCGGTAGAGGTTGATGTCGCCCGCGGCCGTATATTTCCATTTTTCATCGGCGATTCCCGCTTCGGCATTGGCGAAAAGCACGTCGCTCACCTCCTCTTTGGTCTTCATGTCCATCACGAGCATTTTGCCCTGTGTCGCGTCGAGCGTGTCGCGGTCCGTTTCGTAGACTTCCACTTGCTTGAGTTTCGCGTTGGGCATGTTTTTCAGGGCGATGGAGATGTCGTGCTTGAAAAACGTGTCGCCGTTGAGCCGCATTTCTTCTATGCTGCGGCCCATATAGGTGAGCTGCCCGTTGGTGTAGCGCAAGCCCGGAAGGCGGCGCACGAGCTGCACCAGCACGGTGCCTTCGGGCATGTCGAAGGCGTCTACGTTGAACACCGTGGTGTCGCCGCGCAGGTAAGTCTTTTTCAGTTCGGCGATGATTTGCGTTTCTTCCAAGGTGATGGGGCGGCTGCGGAGCACCACGCTGTCCAGCGTTACGGCGTAGGCGGGACCGAACTGGTCGCCTTCTTTTTGGGCGGCGACCACGCAGTCGAGCGTGTCCATGCCCACGTAGGTGATGGTCAGCCTCACTTGGGGCCGACCGTGCCGCTTCTTGTCCCAGATGTCGGCATTGAAATGTCCGCTGTCGAAGCTGACGGCCGTGGACTTCAGTGTGGCCGAATCCTCAAGGCAGTAGGCCCGCACGGAAGCCCCCGCGAGGGGGAAAGGCTTTTCGTGGAACTCGTCCGTGGCGAATACGCGCCCCGAAATGTTGCACCGGAACGGGTAATCGCGGCGCATCCGTGCTGCCATCTCTATGGCGCTGACGGAATGGCTTTGCGCGCGGGCTGGGAAGTGGCCGCCCAACAGGCAAATCAGTATGGCGAGCCAGAGGCTGCGGTTTTTGGGTCGCATATACAAATGTCCTGTGCCGCGCAAGGTGGCGGCGTTGGTCGGGCAAATGTACTTAAAAAGAGGGCGCAGGCAAAGGATTCTTTCCAAAATCTTGCGCGGAATGTTTTCCGGTCTTGCCCATGCCTCTGCATGGCATGGCTTTATAAAAAGAAAGGGGCGTGTCATTCTGCACGCCCCCTTCCTTGAATTACCACAATTCCCAACCGTTGTTGCGGTTCACCGCCCCTTCGATGAAGTCATCGCTGGGCTCATGATTCACTTTCAATGTGTTGGGACCACTGCTGGCCAGCATCGCGGCCGTTTCTATCTCGGTGACCTTGCAAAGAGGTCTTACGTATTCTTTCTTTTCCATAGTTCTTGTTTTTTATATGATTAGTTTACCGTTATTTTTTGTTGATTCACGATGTAGATGCCACGCGGCAGTCCATTGGTAGCCTCCCCGGCCGGTACTTGGCTGCGCACTTTTACGCCGCTCAAAGTGAACACGTCCACCAAAGCTTTACCGTCTGCCTTGAGGGCGGACACGTCCGTGGCATCGTTCAGATGAATTATCCGCAAGTTCACGCCTGCTGTTTCACCCTTATGCTCCGGCATCGCAGTTAAATCGAAGTAGGCGTGGTGTTCTGCGATGTGGCCTCCGTTTTCGCCTACTTGCCTTACCGTGTTGTCTGCCGTGAGCAAATACATGCCTTCACTGACATCCGTTCCGCTGAAAGAGCCGACCAGGCCGTTGCTTGCCTTGGCGTTCTCCACGGCCTCGCCGCTATATGTCGCCGTCAGCTCATCGCCCGTGGCGCAGAATATATAAGGTATGCCGGCTTCCAGCGACTCCGCTGCCTCCAGAACGATGGAGTTGATTATGCCGTTCTCTTTTACGCAACCGGCCACGGTGAAGAATTCTGCGCCTTCATAATCACCTGCCGCCACGGCGTAGGGCAAACAAATGGTGCCGTAATGGCCGGGAGTCAGGCCGCTGCGAGTATAGCTGCTCATAGGCTCTATGGCGTCGGCTGCGCGGTTCAGGCGGAAGTTGTCCACCTTGTACCAGTCGTTGGAGGCCACCTTGACCAGGAGCTGTCCGTCTTCTCCGACAGTCACGTTCTCCACGGAGAAGTCTTCTCCGTTGGCCTTGTCTTTGCTCAACGTGAACGTGTTCGTCACGGAGCCTGCGGTGACATTGACGCTGATGCCGGCATCGGAAGCCAGCAACACGGTGAGCGAATAAACGCCGGCGGGCAGTCCCGTCACGGTCTGCTGCACGTCCTTCTCCGCTGTGCCGCCCCAGGTGTTGAATACATAGTCCCCGTCGGCATTGTTGATGGTGTACGTGCCGTTGGAGTTGGGCTTCACGCCGGTGTCGTTGGCCGTGGTGGCGGTCCATCCGGTGAGGTCTCCCGTTTCAAACGAGGGGTTCACGATCTTGAACGTGTAGTCCAGCGTGCAGCCGACGTTCGGCCGGGCGTTGACGACATAGGCCTGCCGGGCCGTCTCCACGGCTTCGGCCACGGCGTTCAGTTCCTCGGCCGTCGTGGCGGCATCCAGGGCCGCCGCCTGGGCTTCCAGTGCGGCTTCGAACATGGCTTTTGCGCCTTCGGCGGTCTCTGTGGAGTTTCCGGCCTCGGCCTCGGCGGCCTCATAGGCAGCCTTCACGTCGGCATACAGCCCCGAGAGGGGCTGGAGTTCCTTGGCCTTGGCCGTCAGGGCGATGTAGGCCATTTCCATGGCCGTTACGTCGGTCTGGTCCATGTCGGCATAGCTGTCGGTCATGGCCTTCACGTCGGCATTCAGGGCCGTGTTCAGCGAGCCGTCGGCGTAGACCTTCAGCTGCTCATAGGCGGCCTGGAATGCGGCATACGTCGTGGCGGCGTCCAGTTGGCCCACATATTCCAGCCGGATGTTGGTGATGCCCGTCCAGGTGGCGCCCTTGGCCATGTCGAGACCCAGCGAGAGCGTTCCGTTCACGGCCACGTCCTCCACCTTCGACAGCGTGTAGAGCTCCGTGCCGTGGTCCAGTTCAACCGACTTGTCGTTGGCGAAGAGCATCACGGTGTCGTTCGCGGCCTGGAAGGTGTAGGCCGAAATGTTGTACCGTCCGATGGGGAGCTCGGTGGCCGTGTAGGTCAGCGTTCCGGTGAATTCCACGCCGTTGTTCCAGGCCTCGATGTATCCCGTCTTCTGCAGGTCGCCGTTGTTTTTGTTGCTGGCGTTCTGGTATTGGTAGTTACGGCTGAAGTTCACGAACTCCCTCACCCAGCCGTTGGTGCTGTTGCCGATGCCGTCGATGAGGAAGGTGAAGTCCAGCGTCTCGCCTTCGGCGGGGAGTGCCTGCAGCAGGTAGTTCCGGCGCGCGGCCTCGATGCCGTCCATGGCCCGGTCCATCGATTCGTTCGTGTCGGCCTGTGCCAGGTCGGCTTTTGCGGCCGTCAGGGCGTTGTCCAGTGCGTCCTTGGCTCCGTCCGCCTTCTCCGTCGTGCTTCCGCCCAGGGTCTGGCAGGCAGCCATGAGCTCCTTGGCCTCCTTGGCCTTGGGCAGGAGAACCTGCGCCTTGGTGTACAGCGTTTCCAGGCTGTCGAGCATCCGGAGCTGCGCCTCCTTGTCTTCGCCCGCCATCACGGTCTCGGCCTCTGTCATGGTGGCCGGAATCGTCGTGGAGTAGACAGTGATGCCGTCCAGTTCTTCCAGCAGGGCGTTCAGGTTGGCCTTCTTCGCCTCGAACATCTCGGCGTAGCTCATTTCCTTGTAGAGGGTCATTTTTCCAATCAGCATCCACGACTGTTTGCGTTCGAAGGTGCAGCGGAAACCGATGGCGATGGTGCCTTCATCGGCCATGGAGAATTCCAGTTCGTTCAGGTAGAGGTTCTGGTTGTAGAACGCGTCGGAACCTCCGGGGAAATCGTTGGCATAGGAGTTCAGTCCCTCCACGCTGCCCAGGGTGGGCAGGAGCAATTCCTCCTCGCCGGCGAACATATAGCCCAGCGACACCGTGGGGTTGGTGTTGTAGGCCACGCCGTCGCGGAAGAAGCCGTATCCCGTCAGTTTGTAGTTTCCCGCGGGCAAGGTGATTTCCTGCGTGGCGCTTCCGGCGGTCCGTTCCAAGGAACCCCAGCCGGAGTAGAAGCCGTAGATGTTGTATCCGTCTTTGGGTCCGTTGTCGGTTAGGCCTTCTACTTGCCAAGCGGTTTGCGTGTCGGCATTCTCGGTCATTCCGGCGTTTTTCACATAGGTGTCCGTTACGTCCTGCCAGGCTTGTGCCCACCCGGCCACGGCAAACAAGAATGCACCTAAACTAAGTAGTACTTTTTTCATAGAGTGGTTTTGTTTAATTAGTAGTTAAGTTAGAAAACACAGTGTAAGCTACCCCCAAGCTTGCATGGCAAAGATAGGTTATAAATCCAAGACAGCCAAAGAAAAAGCCGTATTTCTTGCTTGAAAGTTCATATCCCGTTTCTCAATAACTTGAAGTCAACGGGTGTGGTTGGGGCTTTTGTTTCATGTTTCTGTCCAGCCGTTGTTACCGAAGGGAGTGTTCTTCCGGCTGCGAGCAGGCCGAAGGTTTCCACTTTGAGGGTGGGTATTTGTTGGAGTGACGTCGTTGCGCCGGGATACATTTTTATCCGTCAAACCGCAGAAATCCGGAATATTTTCATAACTTTGCCCTTGACATACAACGAGAAAGGAGAATAGACATGGACGCAACGGTTTCAATGGAGAGTCTGTGGAAAATGATACAGTCACGATCCACGGAAAACAAGCAATGGTTGTTGGACAAGCTGGTGGAGGACTTGCAGGAAGAAGAGGAGTACATCAGCAAGGAGGAAATACTCGCCGGCATCGACGCAGGACTCAAGGATCTGAAGGCGGGAAGGGCAAGGGACTTTAAGGATTTTATGAAAGAATGGGAGAATGAACTATAAACTTAAAGTCCAGAGGTCTTTTGAAAAAGAAGCCAAACGGTTGGGGAAACGATATCCTTCGCTAAAGGATGATATCAGGAAGCTGGGTGAAGACATTCTTGCCCATCCGCGTCTTGGCACTGACTTGGGCGGCGGCCTGCGCAAAATCCGTATGGCCATCACTTCGAAAGGCCGTGGAAAGAGTGGCGGGGCGAGGGTTATCACGTTCACCGTGGTGGTGGCCGTGGAGGAAACGGACATCAATTTGCTTTTCATCTACGACAAGGCGGAACGCGAATCCGTTACGCTTGTCGAACTGCTTGACCTCCTGAAGAAGAATGGGTTGAAATAGAGCTGGTTCGGACGGGCGGCCCGTTTGGCGTGCCTGTCGTGCCGTGCTTGTTGGCTTGTACGTAAGTTTGTGGTTCCCGATGGTCTTCAATGGGTGGCGATTGGCCCTTGGATTGGAGACGGAGAGAGCGGAACGCAAGGACGGAATAAGCGGGAAAAGATTAGGGCGAGCCATTGGCGCGCCCTAATTATAATGGTAGCATGATGGTCTTTTCCGGACCTCATTTCTTGATGAACTTCTTGCCGTTGACGATATAAATGCCTTTCTTCAGGGCCTTCACGTCGTTGGCCGTGGCATTCTTCTTCACGAGCAAGCCCGTCACGGAGTAGATGTCTGCCGTGCCTCCCTGTGCCAAGATGGCTTGGATGCCGTCGCCTTCTTCTTTCTCGATGGTGTAGTCGATGCGGATTTCGGGCGAGTAGTCCACGACGCGGGAGTTCTCCTTGTCGTTGCCTTCCGCGATGGCCTTGGCCGGGATGACCAGCGTGTAGGAACCGGCTTCGGTCACGTCTTCGGCCACTACCGCGAGAATCTTGTTCAGGTCGGTCTCAGCGTCTTTCGAAGCGGACTCCAAAGTCACTTCAATTTGCTCTTCGGTGTCAATGTTCAGCAAGTAAGCCTTTCCTTCAGCTTCCGTGTTAACGAAGGCGAAAGTGCTTTCGGCGAAGGTGAGGGTGATGTCCTTCAGGCTTTCCACCTTGCCAGCGGCCGGATCCACGCTTTCATATTCGTAGGTTTCCGTGGTGACGGGCTTTTCAGGAATGACGTAAGCCTGTGTCGTGGCGGCATTGTAGTTGCCTCCGGCATCGAGCACGAGCATTTCGGGGATGTTCAGCGTATAAGTGCCGGCTTCCGTCACGGCTTCGGCCGGGGTGAGCCTGATTTGGTTGGCTGCACCTTCTACTGCAGTGGCGGTCAGGGCAATCTGTACGTTGCTGCCGCTTGTCAGTGTGGCGGCCGGAGCGTCTTCGCCCGCATTGAGGGTTACATCCTTGTCGAAGGTCAGGGTGAATTCGGAGATGCCTTCTTCGAGCGTTTCATCTTCCGGAGCCGGGGTGATTTCGGTGATGGCCACGCTGGCCGTTGCCATGCCCACCCGGTTCAGGCGGAAGTTGTCGACCTTGTACCAGTCGTTGGAGGCCACCTTGACCAGGAGCTGTCCGTCTTCTCCGACAGTCACGTTCTCCACGGAGAAGTCTTCTCCGTTGGCCTTGTCTTTGCTCAACGTGAACGTGTTCGTCACGGAGCCTGCGGTGACATTGACGCTGATGCCGGCATCGGAAGCCAGCAACACGGTGAGCGAATAAACGCCGGCGGGCAGTCCCGTCACGGTCTGCTGCACGTCCTTCTCCGCTGTGCCGCCCCAGGTGTTGAATACATAGTCCCCGTCGGCATTGTTGATGGTGTACGTGCCGTTGGAGTTGGGCTTCACGCCGGTGTCGTTGGCCGTGGTGGCGGTCCATCCGGTGAGGTCTCCCGTTTCAAACGAGGGGTTCACGATCTTGAACGTGTAGTCCAGCGTGCAGCCGACGTTCGGCCGGGCGTTGACGACATAGGCCTGCCGGGCCGTCTCCACGGCTTCGGCCACGGCGTTCAGTTCCTCGGCCGTCGTGGCGGCATCCAGGGCCGCCGCCTGGGCTTCCAGTGCGGCTTCGAACATGGCTTTTGCGCCTTCGGCGGTCTCTGTGGAGTTTCCGGCCTCGGCCTCGGCGGCCTCATAGGCAGCCTTCACGTCGGCATACAGCCCCGAGAGGGGCTGGAGTTCCTTGGCCTTGGCCGTCAGGGCGATGTAGGCCATTTCCATGGCCGTTACGTCGGTCTGGTCCATGTCGGCATAGCTGTCGGTCATGGCCTTCACGTCGGCATTCAGGGCCGTGTTCAGCGAGCCGTCGGCGTAGACCTTCAGCTGCTCATAGGCGGCCTGGAATGCGGCATACGTCGTGGCGGCGTCCAGTTGGCCCACATATTCCAGCCGGATGTTGGTGATGCCCGTCCAGGTGGCGCCCTTGGCCATGTCGAGACCCAGCGAGAGCGTTCCGTTCACGGCCACGTCCTCCACCTTCGACAGCGTGTAGAGCTCCGTGCCGTGGTCCAGTTCAACCGACTTGTCGTTGGCGAAGAGCATCACGGTGTCGTTCGCGGCCTGGAAGGTGTAGGCCGAAATGTTGTACCGTCCGATGGGGAGCTCGGTGGCCGTGTAGGTCAGCGTTCCGGTGAATTCCACGCCGTTGTTCCAGGCCTCGATGTATCCCGTCTTCTGCAGGTCGCCGTTGTTTTTGTTGCTGGCGTTCTGGTATTGGTAGTTACGGCTGAAGTTCACGAACTCCCTCACCCAGCCGTTGGTGCTGTTGCCGATGCCGTCGATGAGGAAGGTGAAGTCCAGCGTCTCGCCTTCGGCGGGGAGTGCCTGCAGCAGGTAGTTCCGGCGCGCGGCCTCGATGCCGTCCATGGCCCGGTCCATCGATTCGTTCGTGTCGGCCTGTGCCAGGTCGGCTTTTGCGGCCGTCAGGGCGTTGTCCAGTGCGTCCTTGGCTCCGTCCGCCTTCTCCGTCGTGCTTCCGCCCAGGGTCTGGCAGGCAGCCATGAGCTCCTTGGCCTCCTTGGCCTTGGGCAGGAGAACCTGCGCCTTGGTGTACAGCGTTTCCAGGCTGTCGAGCATCCGGAGCTGCGCCTCCTTGTCTTCGCCCGCCATCACGGTCTCGGCCTCTGTCATGGTGGCCGGAATCGTCGTGGAGTAGACAGTGATGCCGTCCAGTTCTTCCAGCAGGGCGTTCAGGTTGGCCTTCTTCGCCTCGAACATCTCGGCGTAGCTCATTTCCTTGTAGAGGGTCATTTTTCCAATCAGCATCCACGACTGTTTGCGTTCGAAGGTGCAGCGGAAACCGATGGCGATGGTGCCTTCATCGGCCATGGAGAATTCCAGTTCGTTCAGGTAGAGGTTCTGGTTGTAGAACGCGTCGGAACCTCCGGGGAAATCGTTGGCATAGGAGTTCAGTCCCTCCACGCTGCCCAGGGTGGGCAGGAGCAATTCCTCCTCGCCGGCGAACATATAGCCCAGCGACACCGTGGGGTTGGTGTTGTAGGCCACGCCGTCGCGGAAGAAGCCGTATCCCGTCAGTTTGTAGTTTCCCGCGGGCAAGGTGATTTCCTGCGTGGCGCTTCCGGCGGTCCGTTCCAAGGAACCCCAGCCGGAGTAGAAGCCGTAGATGTTGTATCCGTCTTTGGGTCCGTTGTCGGTTAGGCCTTCTACTTGCCAAGCGGTTTGCGTGTCGGCATTCTCGGTCATTCCGGCGTTTTTCACATAGGTGTCCGTTACGTCCTGCCAGGCTTGTGCCCACCCGGCCACGGCAAACAAGAATGCACCTAAACTAAGTAGTACTTTTTTCATAGAGTGATTTTGTTAAATTAATAATTAAATTGGAAAACACGGTGTAAGTCCGCCTAAACTTACGGGTCAAAAATAGGGAATATATTTAACAAAATCAAAGTAAAAGACATTTTTTTCTTGCGGGCGATATTTTTTCCTTAATGCCGCGTCGGGGCGATAAGTCGCGCAATAGTGCGCCGGGAGGACGGCCGAACAGTGGGCGGGCTGCCGCAAGGCCGAATTGTACTCTGCGGAGAGTACTCGAGTACTTGCCGCAGAGTACGCTGCTGCTCTCCGCAAGGCGTTGCCTTCATTTCCGCATGCCGCTTCTGTCCCGGCAGCCCGGTCTTTCATGTCGCAGGAGACTACGCCCGCGCCTCATGCGTGCGGGTGCAACCTTTTCCGTTCTTTCTGTTTGTTGTTAGGGATGACAGCAGGTGAGTCCCACCTTATTCTTATATCCTGTTGAGACGGTAGGCGACGGAAAAACAAATGTATGCGGTGTTTCCGCTTTGGCGCGTTTCCGTCCATACGTTGTTCCCGAAAGTGGTGCGGTAGTTCTTCCGGTTGTGTAGCAGATCGAAGGCCTCCACCTTGAGGGTGAGCTTTTGCTGGAGCAACTTGTAGGCGACCCCCAGGTCCCAGATACATTCGTTGCCGTCGGCGTCGCCCATCAGCATGCCTTTCCGGTGCGACCAGTCCACCCGCGTGTTGACTTCCCAGTCGTGGCCGATGTAGCCCGTGGCCTTCCATTCGGCGCGGTATTGCTGCAGGCGATAGTCACCCTGCGGCATGGAGCGGTTGGTGCGGTGGTCGAAGGTGTAGGTGGCGTCCAGTTCCGTCAGCAGGAACCGGTTGCTGTAGCTGGGGTTGATGCCCACTTGCACGGAGTGGTTTTCTCCGATGTTGCGGGAGGCCTGGCTCTCGCCGGCATACTGCATGAATTGCGCGGTGTGGCGGTAGCTGTAGGTGGCGCTGCTGCCCCAGGTCAGCGGCCCGAGGTTGTCGTAGTAGGACAGGCGCCCGCCCAGGTTGTAGTTGCCGTTGATGTTGTCGGGGGTGGACCGGCGCGCGCCGGTTTCCGGGTCGAAGACGATGCGGTTGTCGGTGGCGTTCCGCGTGACATCGTAGTTGAGCCGGATTGTTCCCTTGCCTTTCAGGGTGTTGAGGCTCAATTCGGTGCGTGCATTGTACGGTGCTTTCAGGTCCGGGTTTCCGATGCGGATGTTGAGCGGGTCGGAATAGTCGGGGATGAAAATCAGGTCCGAAGTGCCGGGCATGTCCCTGCTGCCGTAGTACGACAATTCGATGCTGTTGTATGTTCCCAGCTTGCCGCTCAGGCTGATGTGCTGCTCGTGGAGCAGGAAGTGGTAGACGCGGCGGGCCGCCTGTCCGTCCCGGCGTTCGGTGGAGAGTTCATCCCGGGTGGGCGTCACGGAGAACGTGGCGGAGAGGCTGGCTTTCTCCCATTCCAGGCTCAGGTCGGCCTTCAGCTGGTGTTGTTGCACGCGGTCGCGGGTGGCGTAGCTCAGGCTGTCGGTCAGGACGGGGCCGTCGGTCAGGTCCGTATGGTCCGTGCGGCTGTCATCTTTGCCGTAGCAGAATTCGTAGCTCAGTTCCACGAAGTGTTTCTTGCGGAAACGGAACTGATAATAGGTCTCTGCCCGCCACGTCAGCATCTCATTGGGGTTGGCCTGCTGCTGGCGCACGTCC
>ERZ779877.2531-NODE-2531-length-13295-cov-7.978474_pt1 | contig 13295 bp, 14 predicted proteins | sample MGYA00511556_ERZ779877 | MGnify/ENA primary metagenome ERZ779877 (study PRJEB29588, sample SAMEA2159338) | human gut metagenome | biome: human gut; feature: human-associated habitat; material: faeces | place: Denmark | collected 2008/2010 ...
GCCTGCGCGACGCGGACGTGACCGTCTACCGCACGGACCTTAACGGCACGATCGTCTGCCGCTCCGACGGGGTCAACCTCACCTTCACCACCGAGAAAGAGGGCTGATCCCCTTGCACCGCACCCTCTCGGCGGCGGGCGCGTTCTGGCTCGCCGCGTTCACATACTTCATCTGGGGCTTTACATTTCTCGCCTCGCGCGTCGCGCAAAATTACGGCACGCCGTTCGTGCTGCTGTTCTGGCGCTTCGCACTGGCATTCCTGCTGCTGAACCTGCTGCGCCTGACGGGGCGCTTCCCCGTGCGCTTTCGCTCTCGGAAGCTCTGGCCCGTGCTGCTGGCGGGCCTGTTTGAGCCCGTGCTCTACTTCCCCTGCGAGCAGTATGGCCTCAAGCTCACGAGCACGTCGTTTTCCGGCGTCATGGTCGCGCTCATCCCGCTGTGCTCGCTCGTCTACGGGGCGGTCTTCCTGCACGAAAAGGCCACGTGGCGGCAGGTCGTGTTCTCGGTCCTCTCCGTCGCGGGGGTGATCGTGCTGGCCGTCTACGCCACCGGCATCGGCGCGGGCAGCTTTCTCGGCTTTCTCATCCTGCTCGGCATCGGGCCGGACGATACGCCCGCGCTCTGCCGCAAGCTGGCCGAAAAAATCCTCGGTCTGCGCGTATTCCGCGATGAAAATGATAAAATGAACCGGTCGCTCGCGGATGTGGGCGGAAGCGTGCTGGTCGTGAGCCAGTTCACGCTCTACGGCGACGTGAGCCACGGCCGCCGGCCGAGCTTCATCGGCGCTGCAAAGCCGGACCTCGCCATCCCGCTCTACGAGCAGTTCCTCGCCGAGTGCGAACGCCTCGGCTTCCCGCCGCAGCACGGCGAATTCGGCGCGTATATGCAGGTCTCGTCGGAAAACGACGGGCCGGTCACCCTGATCGTCGACACGGACGATCTCAAATAAGGAGACGCTATGAACATTCAGACGCTCACGCTGGGCCCGCTGGCCACCAACTGCTATCTCGTCCGGCAGGACGGCTGCTCCCGCGTTGTCATCATCGACCCCGCGGCAAACTCCAAAAAGCTTCTCGCCGCCCTGCAGGAGCAGGGACTGACGCTCGAGGCCATTTTCCTGACGCACGCGCATTTTGACCACATCGGCGCGCTCAAAAACCTGCACGCGGCGACACAGGCGCCCGTCTTTGTCGGCGAGGCCGACAAGGACGACCCGAGCCATATGTGCCACGATCTGCTGCTCTACACCGACACCTATCGGGAGGGTGACGAGCTTACGGCCGCCGGGCTGCGCTTCCGGGTGCTCTCGACGCCCGGACATACGCCGGGGTCGGTGTGCCTGCTGTGCGAAAACACGCTGTTTTCGGGCGATACGCTCTTCGCCGGTTCCTACGGGCGGACGGATTTCCCCGGCGGCAGCGACGCGGCCATGTCCGCGTCCTTAAAGCGGCTGTCCGTGCTCCCGCCCGAGACGCGCGTGCTGCCCGGGCACGGACCGGCCAGCACCATCGCGGACGAGCTGCGCACGAATCCCTACCTGCGCGGAGGCTTTGCCGGATGAAGCTGTATCTGAAAAACCACACCGAGCGCTACCCCGTCGAGCAGCTGCAGCTGCAGCTGTTCGCGCAGGAGCCGAGCGAATTCTGCACGGAGCCGTTCACCGGCGACGGGACCGTCTCGTCCCTCTCGCGCGGAAAGCACTTCCTCACGGCGACCGCCAAGGTCACCTATCGCGGCAGGACCGGCTTCGCCTCCAACCGCGTGCGGCTGGAGGATGCCGACGTGCGCGCGACAAGGCGCATTCTGCAGCGCAGCTACTATCTCGCGGCCATGCAGGTGCTGGACGCCGCGCCCCCGTGGGGCGCGCTCTCCGGCGTGCGGCCGACGAAGCTTTCGACCCGCTGCCTTTCCGGCGGCGGCAGCGAAAAAGACGCCGAGCGCCTGCTGCGCGAGACCTATTTTGTCTCTCCGGCGCGGGCAAAGCTCTGCGTCGACGCCTCGCGGCATACCATCGAGGCCGCCAAGCTGCTTGACCCGGACGATCTTTCGGTATATATCGGGATCCCGTTCTGCCCGACGCGCTGCGCGTACTGCTCGTTCGTGAGCCAGTCCATCGAGCGCTTCGGGGAGTTTTTGCCTGCGTATCTGGACGCGCTGCTGCGCGAGATCGCGCATACCGGTAAGCTGCTGCGGGATTCCGGTTTCCACATCCGCACGCTCTACATCGGCGGCGGCACGCCGACGACGCTCTCGAGCGCGCAGATGGCGCAGCTGCTGGAGGCCATCCACACGAGCTTCGATCTTTCCCGCTGTCTGGAATTCACGGTCGAGGGCGGCCGCCCCGACACGCTGGACGAGGAAAAGCTGCGCGTGATCAAAGCCGGCGGCGCCACGCGCATCTCCATCAACCCCCAGACCATGTCCGACAAGGTCCTCGCGGCCGTCGGCCGCCGCCATACGGCCCGGCAGACCATCGAGGCCTTCTACCAGGCGGTCCGCGCCGGGTTTGACGATATCAACATGGACCTCATCGCGGGTCTGCCCGACGACGACGAGGAAGGCTTCGCCGATTCCATCCGGCAGGTGCTCGCGCTTGGCCCGAGCAACATCACGGTCCACACGCTGGCGCTCAAGAAGGGCGCGGCGCTGTTTTCCTCCCGGGCTCCGCTCCCGCCGCAGGAGGCGGTGGCCGCCATGCTCGCGGGCGCGGAAGATGTGCTGCGCGACAACGGCTACGAGCCCTACTATCTCTACCGGCAGAAGTACATGTCCGGCAGCTTTGAAAACACCGGCTGGTGCAGGCCGGGCTACACCGGACTTTACAACATATACATGATGGAGGAGCTGCACACCATCCTCTCTCTCGGCGGCGGCGGGATGAACAAGATCAATCTCCCTGCGGAGAAGCTCGCCCGATACCACAACCCCAAGATCCCGCAGGATTATATTTCCCGCATCGACACGATCCTGCAGCAGAAGGACGAGATCTTCTCCCTGCTGCGTCAGATCCGCGAACAGAACCCGTAAGGAGGGCTTCCATGGATACACTGTTTTCCCATGTCAATATCGTCACGATGAACGAGCAGATGACGCTCTGGCAGGACGCGTTCGTCGGCGTCACGGACGGAAAGATCGCCTATATGGCCAAAAAACCGCCCGAGGAGCAGCCGAAGAAGATCATTGACGCCACCGGCATGGTCCTGATGCCGGGCCTCATCAACTGCCATACGCACCTGCCGATGTACCTGCTGCGCGGCTACGCGGACGACCTCAATCTGCAGGACTGGCTCGAGCACTATATCTTCCCGCGCGAAGACCGGCTCGACGGCCGCGCCGTCAAGGCCGCAGCGACGCTCGCCATCGCCGAGGCGCTGCGCTTCGGCACGACCAGCGTGTCGGATATGTACTATTTCTGCGACGAGATCTGCCAGGCCGTGGCCGAGTCCGGCATCAAGGCGAATATCTCCCGCGGCACGTCCATGTTCCTGGGCGACGATTTCTGCTTCGATACCTTCCCCGCCTGCCGTGAGCTCGTGGAGCTGAAGGACAAGTGGCATAACTATGACAACGGCCGCATTAAGATCGAGGCCTCCATCCACGCCGAATATACCTCGACCTATCAGCTCTGGGACGCGCTGGCGGAATACGCCATCAACAACGGCCTGCAGCTGCAGGTCCATCTGTCCGAGACGAAGAAGGAGCACGACGAGTGCGTGGAGAAGTACGGCCTCACGCCCGCGCAGGTGCTCGACTGCCACCATGTGTTCGACGTGCCGACCGTCGCGGCCCACTGCGTCCATGTGACGCAGGAGGATATGCAGCTGCTGGCAAAGCGGCATGTGTCCGCGGCGCACTGCCCGGTGAGCAACCTGAAGCTCGCCTCCGGCTGCGCGGACGTGCTCGGCATGGTCAAGGCCGGGATGAACGTGTGCCTCGGCACGGACTCGGTCGCGTCCAACAACAATCTGGATCTTTTTGAGGAGATCAAGGCCGCCGCGCTCATGGCCAAGGGCAAAACCGGCGACCCGAAGGCGCTTCCGGCAGAGGCCGCGCTCATGATGGCGACGGTCTGCGGCGCGAGAGCGCAGGGGCGGAGCGCCGAATGCGGCGTCATCGAGCTCGGCATGGACGCCGACCTCATCCTGCTGGACTTCAACCAGCCGCACCTCATCCCGTGTCACAACGTGCTCTCGCAGCTGGTCTACGCGGCCTCCGGCCACGACGTGGCGCTGACGATGGTGCGCGGAAAGATTCTCTACGCCGACGGCAAATATCCCACGCTGGATATTGCAGGCGCACTGAAGGAGCTGCACGACTACGCCATCCCCAGAGTCTTTTCTGATGAACCGGAGGCGCAGGCATGAGCGGCGGACAGGCACAAAAGAAGCAGAGCTTCCTGCAGGGCGTGGCGGTTCTGACCGCGGCGACCATCATCGTCAAGCTCCTCGGCTTCATCTATAAGGTCCCGCTGCAGAACATCCTGCAGGAACGGGGCTTCGGCTACTTCAACACCGCCTACGACGTGTACAACGTCCTGCTGATGATCTCCACGACGGGCCTGCCCGTCGCCGTCAGCCGGATGATCTCACAGGCGCAGGCGCTCGACAATTACGCGCAGATCCGCAAGATCTACTCGGTGTCCATGAAGGTCTTTCTGACCATCGGCGTCGTCGGCACGCTCATCATGCTCGTGTTCTGCCGCCAGCTGTCGGTCATGGTCACGACGAATGAAAACTCCTGGGCGGCCATCGCGGCGCTGTCGCCGTGCGTGCTGCTCATCTGCATCGTCTCGGCCCACCGCGGCTTCTTCCAGGGGCAGAGCAACATGACCCCGACGTCCGTCAGCCAGGTCTATGAGGCCATGATCCGCGTGGTCTTCGGCCTCGGCGGCGCGTACCTGATGCTCAAAAAGACCGGCAGTCTCGTCTACGCGGCGGCCGGCGGCATCTTCGGCGTGACGGCGGGATGCATCGTGGCGGTCATCTATCTGCGCATCCAGTTCGGCAAGTCCAATCAGATCCTGCAGCAGGGCGGCGGCGAGGCCAAATCCGGCCGCCAGACAATGAAGGAGCTGCTCGTCATCGCCGTCCCCATCACGCTGGGCTCGGCAGGTCTGCAGATCATCAACCTGTTCGACACGATGATCTATATGCGCAGGCTCACCGGCGCGCTCGCGTGGTCGTCCGACGCGGCGGATACCGCCAAGGGCATCTATAACTTCTGCCAGACGATCTTCAATCTCCCCTGCTCGCTCATCACGCCCATCACCATCTCCATCATCCCGACCGTGACCGCCGCCCTGACCCGCGGCAATGCTGACGGCGCGCGCCATACGGAGGAATCCGCCGTGCGGACCATGGGCCTCATCAGCCTGCCGTGCGCGGTGGGGCTGGCCGTGCTGGCCGAGCCCATCATCCGCCTGCTCGCGGGCAACTACGGCCCAGAGAGCGTCGCCACAGCCACGCCGATCCTCGCGTATCTGGGCATCGCCGTCGTCTTCAACAGCACGGTCCTGCTCTTCAACGCCATCATGCAGGCGCACGGCGATGTGACGACGCCGGTGGTCAACATGCTCATCGGCGGCATCGTGAAGGTCATCGTCAATTATATCCTGGTCGCCATCCCGTCGCTCAACATCATCGGCGCGGCCATCGGCACCATCGTCTGCTATGTGACGATCACGGCGCTCGACCTCATCGCCATGCGCAGGACCGTCACAACGCATCCGGCCGTTGCACGTAACCTCATCCGCCCGGCCGCGGCCGCGGCGATCATGGGCGCGGCGACGTTCTTCGCCGAAGCGGTGCTGCGCCGCGTGACGAACTCCAACACGATCATCTGCCTGGGTGCGCTTGTGATCGCGGTGATCGTGTACGCGATTTTTGTCCTTGCGCTGCAGTGCATCACCTATGAGGACTGCCTGCTGCTGCCGAAGGGCGAAAAAATCGCAAAAATCCTGCATATCAAACACAAAACATGAATTTCCTACTTGCGAAAGAAACAAAAGTATGATAAATTTTACTAGCAAACCGCGCTATGACCTGTCCGACCTGATCCGGCTGGTGCATGTGCTGCGCGCGCCGGGCGGCTGCCCGTGGGACGCGGCGCAGACGCACCTGTCCATCCGCCGCAATTTCCTTGAGGAAGCCTACGAGGCCTGCGAGGCGCTCGACTGTGACGACGCGGCCATGCTCCGCGAGGAGCTGGGCGACGTGCTGCTGCAGGTGCTGTTCCACGCGGATATCGAAACCGGCCGCGGCCGCATGACGATCGACGACATCGCCGACGCCGAGTGCAAAAAGCTCATCTTCCGCCACCCGTTCCTCTTCGGCGGCGAGGCGGAGAGCTGGGACGAACTCAAGCAGAAGGAAAAGGGCCAGAAGACCACCGGCGAGGCCATGGCGGGCGTCGCCCGCTCGCTGCCGGCGACGTGGCGCGCGGAAAAGATCCAGAAAAAAGCCGCCAAAACCGGCTTCCGCTGGGAATCCGCCGATGAAGCGCTGGACAAACTAGCAGAAGAGACCGGCGAGCTGCGCGAGGCCGTGCGGGATCACACCAACATCGACGAGGAGCTGGGCGACGTGCTGTTCGCCGCGGTCCGCGTCGCCTCCACGCTGGAACGGGACCCGGAGCAGGCGCTGCACGCGGCCTGCGAAAAATTCATCAGACGCTTTACCGCTATGGAGCAGACGGCTCTTGCCGAAGGCAGGCCCCTGGAAACGCTTTCGAAAGACGAGCTGCTTGCCGGATGGAACGCGCAGAAACGTGTCGTGCCCGGCGGTGAACAATAACTCATATACTTTATGAAAAGAGGAACTACACATGAATAAGACCGAACTGATCGCGGAAGTCGCCAAGAAATGCGGCATTTCCAAGAAGGACGCCGAGAAGGCCGTCACCACCACCTTTGACACCATCGCTGACGCACTGAGCCAGGGCGACAAGGTCCAGCTGGTCGGCTTCGGCGGTTTTGAGACGAAGAAGCGCGAAGCCCGCATGGGCCGCAACCCCAAAACCAAGGAAGCCATCGAGATCCCCGCTACCACCATCCCCGTCTTCAAAGCCGGCAAGGCGCTGAAGGAAAAGACCGCAAAGTAAGTACGATCCCCGCAGGGCAGCCGGACGGCTGCCCTGTTTTTTGCGCGCCGATCACATTCCGTGAACTTTTTCGGATCACAGATCATAATTTATAAACTTTTTCCGGATCTCCGGTTGACTTTTCCCCCATTTGCCGCTATAATACTCTGGTCTGCGAGCGCAGACGATCCTTGCCGCAGGCGGGACCTGCGGCCATAAGTCCAGAAGGAGGTGCAACATCATGGCAAAACTTTCCGCAAAGTATGAGGTCCTCTATATCATCGACCCCGCACAGGGTGAAGAGGGTATCGCGGCTCTCGTGGAAAAATTCAAGGGTATCGTGGAGGCTCACGGCACTCTGACCAGTGTTGACGAGTGGGGCAAGCGCCGTCTTGCGTACCCGATCAACGACCTGATCGAGGGCTACTACGTCTACATGACCTGCGAAGTGACGCCCGAAATGCCGGCAGAGCTTGATCGTGTCTTCAAGATCACCGACGGCATCCTGCGTTCCATCATCGTCGCTGTTGAAGAGTAAGGAGGCACTCACATGCTGAACCACATCGTTCTCATGGGCCGACTGACTCGTGACCCCGAGCTGCGCCGGACCGGCAGCGGCGTCGCGGTCGCATCCTTTACGCTCGCTGTCGACCGCGATTACGCGGCGCAGGGCGCGGAAAAGGAAACAGATTTCGTGGACATCGTCGCATGGCGGAGCACAGCTGAGTTCGTCAGCAAGTACTTCTCCAAGGGCCGCATGGCGGTCGTCTCCGGCCGGCTGCAGATCCGCAACTGGCAGGACAAGGAAGGCAACAAGCGCCGCTCGGCCGAGGTCGTAGCGGACAACGTCTACTTCGGCGACAGCAAGCGCGACAGCGCCGACGGCGGCTTCAACCAGTCGCAGGGCTACGCGCAGAGCTTCAATCAGATCCCGCAGCAGCCGCAGCAGCCGGCGTATCAGGCGCCGCAGAACGTGTCTGCCGCCTCGTCTGATTTCTCCATGCTCTCCGACGACGATCCCGAGCTCCCGTTCTAACATTTTTCCACAAGACCAAGATAGGAGGATTCACTATGGCAATGTCTAATGATCGTGTTCATCCTCGCAAGCGCAAGAAGGTTTGCTCCTTCTGCGTTGATAAGGTGACGCACATCGATTTCAAAGACACTGTGAAGCTTCGCCGTTACCTGTCCGAGCGCGGCAAGATCCTGCCCCGCCGTACTACCGGTACCTGCGCTGCCCATCAGCGTCAGCTGACGGTCGCTATCAAGCGTGCCCGCCAGATCGCCCTGCTGCCCTACGTAGCAGACTGAGGTTTCAAGCAAAAAACCTGTCCGTATGGGCAGGTTTTTTGAATACGCGGAGGTTTTTATGTTTTCCATCACGCTCATCTGCATGGGCAAGCTCAAGGAGAAATTCTATACCGAGGCGGCCGCCGAATACGCCAAGCGGCTGAAGGCCTACTGCGCCTTCCAGCTCATCGAGCTGCCGGAATGCCGCCTGCCGGAGGATCCGAGCGCCGCGCAGATCGCCCAGGGCCTGCAGAAGGAGGCGGAGCTCATCCGCGCGAAGCTGCCCAAGGGCTGCTTTTTCTGCGTGCTGACGCCGGAGGGCAGGCTCCTGTCCTCGGAGCAGCTGGCCGATACCCTGCGGCAGGCCAAGCTCGGCGGCCGGTCGGGCGCGTGCTTTCTCATCGGCTCGTCGTTCGGCATCGCGCCGGAGATCAAGGCGCTTGCCGACCTGCAGCTGTCTATGAGCAAGATGACCTTTCCGCACCATCTCGCCCGCGTCATGGCGCTCGAGCAGCTCTACCGCGCCGAGGCCATCCAGGCGGGCAGCAAATACCACAAATAACAGGAGGTTTTCGCAATGTTTCAGATGAAAGACGAAATGCAGACCGCCGTCAAGCACAACATCCGCGGCGGCGAAGGAAGCCCCAGCTTCCGTTACCTGTTCTCGGCCGAGCAGCTCGGCGGCCGCGCGGAGATGATGGCCGTCATCACCCTGCAGCCCGGCGAGTCCGTCGGCGTGCATCCGCACGAGACGAACGGCGAAGCCTACGTCATTCTCGAGGGCGCGGCCACCGTCACCGAAGACGGGCAGGCGCGCGAGCTGCACGTCGGCGACGCGGAATTCTGCGCCGACGGCCATACCCACTCCATCCGCAACCACACCGCCGCCCCCACCCGCTTCCTCGCCGTGATCGTCCCGAACAAGTAAGCAAACGCCTGATCGCCGCAGCAGACTCCCTGCTGCGGCGATCCTTGCACTGTTTTCATCGGTATGATAGGATAGGCACAAAGCATTTGTGAGGTTTTTATGGATCGGACATTTCAGAAGTTCCTGCGCAGCGGCCTGGACCTCGCCCCGTTGGGCGTGGAGCGGCGGGAGGAAAACCTGCCGTATTTCTGCACGCCGAAGGGTGCGGCCATCTTCGGCTGGGCGGGCGTCGACGGCATTCACTACTGCTTCATCCGCGGCTTCGGCGGTATGGTCTTCGCCGTGAGCCCGATGAACGCGGCGCCGGACTGCGTGCACCCGCTGGCCAGGGATTTCGCGGACTTTTTGCGGCTGCTGCTCGCCTGCGGCGACGCGGCGGCGCTGGAGCAGGCGTGGATGTGGGGAGAAGCGCAGTTTGACGCTTTTTTGCGGGAAAATCCCCCCACAGCGGAGCAGGAAGCATGTCTGGCTGCCGTCGCCGCGCAGCTGGGTCTCGCCCCGATGGAACACCCGTGGGCCTATCTCCGGGAGCTGCAGGCATCCTTTGACCCCGGCAGCATCAAGTACACAGAGGAATATTACAATGTCACCGGATGTCCGGCGGCAGAACCAGCGGAGCCGGACTGGAAGGTCTTCTTTGGCGGCGGCTTCTGGGGCGGACGGGGAAACGGCCGGGCCGGGACCGAGCTCCGGCTGGAAACGCAGTTTGACTGGGCGGGGCGCCATTGGGTCGTCCCCGCGGCGTATGCCTGCGGCAAGGGGCTGGTCGTGGACGTCTGCATGCGCGCAGAGGCGGACGAGATCCGCAGGTTCCTGAAAACGTGGGATCTGAGCCCGGAAAACGACTCGCGCGACAATTTTACGCCGGAGCAGCAGCTGCAGATCGATCTTGACAACCCGCTCGGCATGCGGCCCGACCCGCAGCTCACGCTGAACGGCCAGCCGCTGCAGCTCTCGCACGGCTGCACGGTGTGTTATAACCCCTGCCTGCCGGGAAGCTTCCGTTCGCCGGAGGCGGAGCGGACGCTCCGCCATTACGGGCTGGACGCCGCCTGCGGGTGGATGCTCTGCCGGTTCTCCTTTTTGTGGGCGGGCAAGCGCCGCCCGAAGATCCGGACTCTGACGCTCACGATGCGGCAGCGGCCGTGCCGCGTGCCCGGCCCGCATTTCAAGGTCCATGCGCCCGGCGATTCGTTCACCTTCCGCCACCCGGTCAGCGGGACGGACTATACGCTGCAGGTGCAGGAGCTGGCACAGGAAACGCTTCCGCGCGGGCTGCTCACCGCGTTTTACCCGACGCATTTCACCGCCATGCGCTACACGCTCTCCCCTGCGCCAAGCGAGGACATCCGGATCTGTGACTGCGATGTGGGCGACCGGCCGCTGGAGATCGGCCCATGCACGGATGCCCATGCGCCGGAGGCGCAGAGCAGCGCCGCCTGCATCGGCATCATCGGCGGTGCGGACGGGCCGACCGCGCTCGTGGCCGGTTCCGGGCCGGAGGGCAGCCGCGGTGTCTGCTCCGCCCTGCACTTTGAACCGGTGCAGGATGACGTGGAATGGTGTGTAGAGTTTTTGACCCAGCCGTTTGCGGGCGCGGATATCCCGCTGTTATAACGAGCCCCTGCCCGGTGAGCGCACCGGGCAGGGATTTTTATTCCGGTTTGACGCGCCAGTAGCCCGTCGTGTCTCGGGCCAGCACCTCCACTTCTCCGCGGCCGACGAAGTCGCCATGGTCCGTCGCCCGGTTTTCGCCGCCGAACATCGTATTCGCGCCGACGGCAATATGAAATGTCCCCGCCATTTTCTCGTCCAGCAGCGTGTATCCGCACAGGTCCATCTGTGCATCCTCCAGCTCGTATCCGAGCACGATCGGCTGGCAGGCGAATACGTCCAGGACCGCGTCGAACTTCGAAAACAGGCCAAAGTACCGCTCATCAAAGCAGCTCTCCTTCGCGCCCGCAAAGATCTCCCGGTTGACGGACCGCGCCTGCTGCAAAACGACCGGCGAGGTGCCCAGCGCGGCGACGGCGGCGGCAAACTGATCGGCGACGGTCTTGTCGGCGTTTTCGCCCCAGAAGTGGATCAAAATCAGCTCTCCGGCCGAAACGCCGCTTGCTTTTACAGATGCCGGACATATCCTGTTCTCTGCGGGCATCATGCCGTCTGCCGAGGCTGTTGTCTTTCCCTCTAACGGGCAGTTCAACCAGGTCTATCGAGTATCAGTGGAGGGAGGGCGCCCGACGATGATTTCGTCCATGCCTATGGAGTGCATCTCCATCAATAAGGAGGGAGCGATGTTGTATCAGGATAAGAAAGGTTACGAGGACTACTGGCGTAAACATCACGTATCGCCCATTGCCCGTGACATCTGGATGTATACTCCGGGAAAAGAACCGCAGTACCGCCAGCTGACCACTTTCGGAGGAGAAGACCGTGAACCGGTTTGGGCTCCTGATGGAAAAACATTCTACTATCTGAGTGAGGAAAACGGCTCTTTCAATATCTACCGACGTACTCCCGGAGATGCGAAGGCCGTGCAGTTGACGCACTATACCAAAAATCCGGTACGCTATCTCAGTGCCGCTACGGACGGAAGGTTGTGCTATGGATTTGATGGTGAGATTTACACCCTGCTTCCCGGTGGAGAAGCGCAAAAGGTGAACATCAGCATTGTTTCCGACAGAAACGACAAGGATATTATCCGCCAGATTAAGAGTAGCGGTGCCACGGAAATGGCAGTGTCTCCGGATGGTAAGGAAGTGGCTTTCGTTTTGCGCGGCGATGTCTACGTCACTTCAGTGGAATATAAGACTACGAAGCAGATAACGAATACTCCTTGTCAGGAACGTACCGTAGACTTTGCCCCCGATGGCCGAACACTGGTTTATGCTTCCGAACGTGGCGGGCTTTGGCAACTTTACACTTCGACGATTGTGCGTAAGGATGAAAAGCTGTTTACCTATGCCACAGAGCTGAAGGAAGAACGCTTGACAAACTCGGATGCCGCTTCTTTTCAACCCCAATACAGCCCTGACGGTAAAGAGATTGCCTTTCTCGAAAAACGCAGCACCATCCGTGTCATCAATTTGAAGACAAAGGATGTGCGTACCGTTATGGATGGCAAGTATCAATACTCTTATTCGGACGGTGACCAGTGGTTTCAGTGGAGTCCGGACAGCAAATGGATTCTTTCGGACTATATCGGTGTAGGTGGATGGAACAACAAAGATGTTGTGCTGCTGAATGCCGATGGCAAGGGTGAAATGGTGAACCTGACCGAGAGCGGATACAACGATGGCAATGCCAAATGGGTATTGGGTGGAAAAGCCATGATTTGGACCAGTGACCGTGCGGGGTATCGCAGCCACGGCAGTTGGGGAGCCGAAGACGATACTTATATCATGTTCTTTGATGCTGAAGCATACGACCGTTTTTTGATGAACAAGGAAGAAACCGCTTTACTCGAGGAAGCGGAGAAGGCAGAGAAGGAAAAAGCTGGGAAGAAAGACGAAAAGGATGCCAAGAAGAAAAAAGGGGATGCCGACAAAGATAAGGAGAAAAAGGTAGAGCCGTTAAAGTTCGACCTCGCAAACCGCTTTGACCGTATTGTACGCCTGACCGTCAACTCCTCGCATATGGCAGATGCCATGCTTTCTGCTAAAGGGGATAAACTCTATTATCTTTCTGTTTTCGAGGATGGGTACGATCTTTGGGAACACAATCTGAAAGAGAATGTTACAAAAGTTCTTTTGAAGAAAGTAGGTGCAGGCGCTTTGCAGCCTGACAAGGAAGGGAAGAATATCTTCCTTTGTGCCCGCGACGGAATGAAGAAGATAGAGATTGAAGGCAGCAAGATTTCTCCAATTGAATTTGAGGCTTTCTTCGATTACCGCCCTTATGGTGAGCGTGAATATATCTTCGACCACATCTGGCAGCAGGTAAATGATAAGTTCTATGTGGCAGACTTGCAAGGTACGGACTGGAATGGATACAAAGA
>ERZ779877.2534-NODE-2534-length-13289-cov-2.881291_pt1 | contig 13289 bp, 10 predicted proteins | sample MGYA00511556_ERZ779877 | MGnify/ENA primary metagenome ERZ779877 (study PRJEB29588, sample SAMEA2159338) | human gut metagenome | biome: human gut; feature: human-associated habitat; material: faeces | place: Denmark | collected 2008/2010 ...
CAGACGCATCTTATAAAGGAGAAGTGGAAGACCGATTTAAAAATCTGTTACAAGAAATTAAAGAACAGCCTAATGCTATTTTGATTATTGAATCCATAGACAAGCTATTTGACAAACAAAATAGCCTGTATGGAGCTTCTTCCATTTTAAAGCAGGAATTGAATAAGGGCAATCTTCTGCTACTCTGTACCTCGTCCATTGACGGATATACCAAAAATATTGAAACAGACAAGGAGTTTGTGACCAAACTTGAAAAGATTACACTCGAAGAACCTAATGCCGACCTGTGTCTCCGCATTCTGAAAGGTGCATTGGGTACGTATTCCGAATATCACCATTTAGGTATAGGAGAACCTGTTATGGTGGATGCTGTCCGGCTGGCCAAGCGTTATCTGACGGAAAAGGCTTTGCCAGACTCTGCTTTCGACCTGATTGACCGCACAATGGCACTGGTAAAGACCATGAACGATATGTCTGCCAACGATATAGCCAGCCTACAGGCCGAGTTGGCGCAGCTAACGGAGCAGATTGGCGCTAAAGAGAATGGACAAATGATGATGGAGTTGGAATGGCTGCATTACAAACTGATCAACCAAATCAGTTGTATTTTGATGGCCCAACTGGATGCAGACGTTGATTTTGGCAAGATTGCTACTGCCCAGGAGCGGATTGATTATCTGACAAAGGTCTTAGACCAGCTCTCCCAATTGTGTCAGCAAAAGCGTACGGAACTTGACAGTTCGGATCTGTTCGCTGTAGTGGCCAAACAGACAGGTATCCCGTTGGGTAAGGTTCAGTCGAAAGAACGGGATCGTCTCATCAATGCTGAAGCCACACTGAAGAAACGTGTAGTCGGACAAGATCATGCTGTGAAAATTGTACTCGATGCTGTGTTTGAGTCCCGTTCGGGTCTGAATAAGAAAGGTCAACCTATGGGATCATTCTTCTTCCTCGGACCGACAGGAACCGGTAAGACTGAATTGTCCAAGGCCTTGGCTGCTTTTTTGTTCGAAGATGAATCCTCGCTTATCCGTTTTGATATGTCAGAATTCAAGGAAGAGCACTCCGTCGCATTGCTCTACGGAGCGCCTCCAGGATATGTAGGTTATGAAGAAGGAGGTCTGCTGGTAAACAAGATTCGCCAAAAGCCTTATTCTGTAGTGTTGTTCGACGAAATCGAGAAAGCACATAAATCTGTATTCGATCTGTTTCTCCAGATATTGGATGAAGGCAAACTTCATGATCGTCTGGGCCGTGTAGGCGATTTTTCGAACGCTTTGATTCTGTTCACCTCAAACATAGGCAGCCAGTTCATCGTCGATTCGTTCAACAAAGGTTCCATCCCTCAGAACAACGATTTGATGGACATTATGCAAAACTACTTCCGACCAGAATTTCTGGGACGCCTGACGGAAATTGTTCCTTTCTCTCCGATTACCGAAGAGACCGTTACCCGTATTTTCGACATACATCTGAAAGGTTTGCTGAAATTACTGGAAGAGCAGAACATTGAACTTTGTATTAGTCCGGAAGCAAAAAGGGACATTGCCATGATGGGGTTCAATCCACAATACGGTGCCCGTCCGGTCATAGGCATTATCCGTAAGGAACTGAGACACCCGCTTTCCAAACTGATCATTTCTGGAAAAATTAAATCAGGAGATACCGTTGAAGTACGAATGAAGGATGGAAAACCGGAATTTATGACTCTATAATATATAAGTAATGTATAAATTAAACTCATGATAACCCTATAAAAAACGAGAAACTTATGGCAATGAAAGAAAATTTCATCTCGATGGCTCCAGATGAAGAATCCAATGCGAAAGTCAATCCCATTGACAACAACAAGACGTTGATGATTGACCAGTATACATCGAATGGAGGAGAAGGTGGGCGGCGCGCCTTCCACGCTGCGTCTGATCCTGCCGGAAGCCAACCTGAAAGCACCCAATGTGGACGAATACATTCAGAATATCAACGATGCGTTTGCACATTTCAAGCCGTCCGTCGAAGTTGACTTTGTGGACGAAGAGGGCGGTTCGGTAAATGAAGTGCTCCATTTCAGTGAAATCCGCGATTTCGAAGCTCAGGGCGGTAAAGGCAGATTGGTAGCAAACAGTCAGTTTCTTTCAGGCGTGAAAAAAAAGATTGATACCAACAGCAAAATCCGTAAGAGTATCGAACAGAACAGAAAGCTGAGAGACATTCTTAAAGACAGTACGGCCAAAGAGGAATTGAAAGAGATGCTCCAGGCCATGCTCGAAGAATTGGAAAATAGTAAATAACCACTAAAAATATAATGTTATGCCAGAAGCAGAATTACAAAAAAGCAATACCGCATCACAGGGTGCTGGCGAAGTGAAGCAGACCCGGCAACCGGCACAATCCAAGGATATCTCGCAATTGTTGTCCGCATTCGGTGGTTTCAATGCCATTCGTGGCTTTATGCCCGATGCAGACAATTTGAACCCCGCGCGCAAGGCTGCCAAAGCTGTGTTCCTGTCGGACAAACGTTTTCAGGACAAACGGGAGAATCTGATTAACGATATCAAAGGTTGGCTTGAAATCCTCAATGAAGGACACGAAAGCGCGTCCGAGTTTGTAGATGCCTGCAAAGCCAAAGAAGATAAGTATACCAAACTTCTTAGCCAGGGCATCACTGATGCTCTCTATGCAACAGCTAATTTAGAACGCTCTTATCGGGCTCTTGATAGCTTCTTCAAAAACGCCAATGCAGACAAAGTGAAAAATCTGCGCGTCATCAATGTATACAAAGACGATATTGCTGATAACGATTCGGGGTTTGCTCAAGAAGTAGATACCCTACTGCGCAACGGCTTTGATCGTCTAAGCCTGAAAGATTGTTATAGCTTGATGGTTGTTCCCGGCAATGTATTCCAAGACAAACCAACTTTGTTACAATGGGCCAAAATTGCCTTCAAATACAAAGTCATGCTGATCACTGATCATGCCGACGAATATTCATTTGATGACTTGCAAGCCAATACAGAAGGCTACCGCGACAGCGATATCGAACTGCAAAACGTTATTATGACCGCAAACTGGCTTGTTGGACGCGACTCTGAAAAGCTGTCTGAAGACGAAAAAGAAAGCCCCGCATTCTATATCTGCAGTTCAGGCGCATTGGCAGGAAAACTGTATGACGAAAGTGCCAATATGGCTCAAGGCGCTGGCGGAAAGAAATATGGTACACTCGATGGGGTGAAAGGTGTCAAGCTGGACTTGCTGAAATCTGAGATTGCGGCCCTGATGGATAACCAGGTTATTCCGATGGTTTACTCCGAAGGGCGCGTCATGGCATTCAACAACACCACCCTTTACAATGGTGACAATACCGCCATGAAAGAATACCCCATTGTCCGTGTATTCGACTGGGTCAAGAAAGTACTGATGAACTACGTACACGAAGTAGCTCTCGAAAACTGGGATCCCTATAATTCTCCCAAAAACTTGAAAGCAAAAATCCAGGCCTTCCTGAACGATTACAAGGGCTACGGCAACTTGTTCCAGAATTATGAAATCAAAGAGCCGACACAGGATCCGGTAACCAAGCGTATCACATGTGATATCAGTCTGACTCCTTTCTATTCAGCCAAGAATTTTATCATTAAGGTATCGGCAGATAAGAAGGATAAAGACGCTCAGATGGTATAATATAATCAAATTCTTTCATATTTCAAAAACGTATAATTATGGCAAAGACACCAGTTAAATTAGAAGTTGATGGCTACAAAGAACGAGAAGTTATGATGGTTAAATACGAATTTGACCAGGCTACTGACGTAGAAGGCCAGATGTCGGGTATTCCCCGTGGAGGTAAAATCAACATCCGTGTAAAAGCTCTTAATGACGGAACCCCCGATTTATTGGCATGGATGATCGAACGGAACCTACCCAAAAACGGTGTTATCACTTTCCTGGAAACAAAAACCGGTAAGAACATGAAGACTATCAAGTTCACCAACGGTTATTGTGTAAACTTCGAGGAAAAATGGGAAGACAAAAAAGGTCATTTCGAGGAAATCGAAATCACCTGTCAAAAGATTGAATTCGAGTCTGTCGTTTTTGAAAACGACTGGGCTTAAGTTCTGAACATGATGTCTAATTAAAAAACAGAAACACTATGGCAGAAAACATAACTCCGGTACAATTATCGGTAAAAGATTTCGAGACCCGTGAAGTCATGATGATTGACTACACTTTCTCACAGACGACCGACCGTGAAGGCCAAATCTCCGGTATTCCCAGAGGTGGCCGTATTGACATCCGTGTCAAAGCTATGAACGACGGCAATAACCAGTTGCTGCAATGGATGCTGTCACCCAACGATCCGCGTGACATCAAGATTACCTTCTACAACACCATTGATGGTTCTACGATGAAGGAACTGGAAGGTACAGGATGTTACTGCGTGCACTACCTGGAAAAATGGGAAGATGGCGAGGAACACTTCGAACAACTGCAAATCGTTTGCCAGGAGCTGAAGAACGGTCCCGTTGACTTCCAGAACCCTTGGAAGTAAAATTTGTAGCCGCCAGTCGGCGGCATCCTATCGCCTCCCCGACATTTTTTGTCGGGGAGATAAAGTAAAAAAAACACGAAGTAATAAACATCCCGTTATGTCTTTATTTGCTAACTTATATTTGGGGGATAACACCTCTGACACTCATACCAACGCGTATCGGGTGGTCCAATGCGAGGTTAAAGTATCGAGGCATCACAATTCCTATACGCCCGACGGTAATCCGCGGTGCGACCAACTTATTCTGTCGGTCATTGCCCCCAACAAAGACGACCTCATGCTGTTTGAGTGGTACATCGACCAGACTTCGCTGTCCGGTAAAGTCGTGATCGATCTGGCCAACCAGTCCGCCAAGTACGACATAACGGAACGAACCTTCAAGTTTGAGGATGCCAAATGCTTTTCGATTGACGAAATCTATAATATCAGCGACACCAACCGCCATCAGCTCAAACTGGGCATTATGGTGAAGAAACTGGAGATTGACGAGACTGAATTCCAATAAAGCAAACCCTCAAATTAAGACCTTCTATGCAAAACATCTCAAATAACCAGAAAGCCTCTCTTTATTTCGACGACATCCGTGAAACCAAAGTCAAAAGAGAGCAAGGCTTCACGCTGCAACAATTCCATTATGAATGTGCCAGAAAAAGGAATGACAGGGGAATGCCTTACGGCCCTACCCAGACTACTATCCTGCATTTCCAAATCAAATCCTTGCCGGACGGTTACCTGAAAGAAATATACAAACGGCTGGACGAGCATACAGAATCGTGTTTCTCGATCGTTTTCAACGCAACCTTCCGTACAGATGAAGGAGAAAACACATTGAGCGACTACGACAGCGGACTGGTCGTAACTGGCTACGTCATCAGCGTGGACGAGGCCTTCGGAATTTCCCGTCCCGAACCGGCAGTATTCCCTTCCGAAGAAGGGGAAAAGAAAGCCGACCTGATGATGACCAGCATCAGGCTGCTGACCCAATCAATTACCTACATCGGCAGCGACAGCTACCAAAAGACACTGTATATCAATTTCTAACCCTAACAGCTATAGATCATGGCCTCCTATACTTTAAAAATCTACGACGTTCCTCAAGAAAATAAAAATATCGAATTGAGTTACAACTCAAACGATGGACATTCAGCAGGATCTACAACCATAGAGAATACTACATGGACTTTCACGCTCCAAAATTTGAGCTACTCGAAAGCCATTTACAAACCGGGAGAACTTATCTTTAAGTTGCAAATATCAGGGTGTAACGGCGTTAATGCTATTTACAGCACATTCAAAGGAAAAAAAATCGAATTAACAGCCCAAGCCGATAACAAGAGTAGCAGTATTGCAAAAGACTATTATATTTTCGGCATACAAATCGAGAAAAAAGGGAACGTTTATTATGCTACGTTCCAAGCCTACGACCCGTTTAAGTTCCTTACACTGGATACGTATTGCAAAGCCTATACAGGTAAAAAATTCACTCAAGACATTTTTTTGAACAAAGATCTTTGGCCCAATAACCTTCCGGAAGCAATAGATGAACAACTGAAAATAGAGAATGCTCAAAGTTTGAAGAAGGAACGGGAAGCAGAGAAGGCAAATCTCGAGAAAAAACAAGAGGAAATAAATAAAGAAATAAACGACCTCAACGATAAGATAAACAAAGAGACAAACGAAAATACAAAAGAGGAACTGCAAAAGACGCTTAATGAAAAGAAGGCATTATCTCAAAATATAAGTATAAAAATAAAAGACCTTGATAGTGAAACAACGAAATTAGGCTCTATTATCAAAGAAAAAAAAGAATCTCAATTTAACAAAAATCCTCGCTATCTATACTATGATGATAAAGAATTTATCCAGCCCTACCTCGTGCAATACAACGAAAGTTTCTTCGATTTTCTGGTCAGAGTCAGCAACCGATGCGGAGAATTTCTCTATTACGAGGACGGATATTTCAATATCGGGTGGGAAAAAAAGACTAAAAAAGATAAGGATGATAAAGAACAAGATGACATAACACCCATTACGGAGTATGTTTCCGTCAATTTTTCTGATGAAACAGTTACTGCTTGGAAAGAAAACTACATCGTAAGCAGCCATCATAATTATCCACTCACGGAGAATCACATGAAACGTTTTCCCTCGTTATTGCCACTTGACGAAGAAAAGCTACAAACGGAGTATGGAAAAGGTTACAATGTTGAGGAAAAGGGAGAAGGTAAAATAGATATAACCAGCACAGATCAATCAGGAAAATCAATAACAATACAAGATAAATTAAGGAGCAATTACGAAGTTAACGTTGCTGATCTGCAGCTTCAGGATTCCCAACTGGCTTCAGATGAGAACCTGGTTTCCCTTCCTCCCAAAGATGAATACACCAAATGGCAAGATTTTGCCCTGTGGCCAGGATATTTTTTTATTAACGCTGTTACTGACATCGTTAATTCGGCCGATATAATTGAAGCAACAAAGAACTTAATCTCTGATACGGGAATAACCATACTGAACTGTAGTTTGTCTGCCAAAGCGGCCAATGACGACTATGAAGACAAAAATTTTAAAAAGGGGACCTATACAAACGACAGAAAAAAGGGCGATCGCATCCATCCGTTCAGTACATCAGAGGAGAATATGAACACCACTTTAAGCAGCTACGTCACCTTCAGCCTGGAATTTTATGAAGCCATCCGCAAGGGAATAGAAGCGAACGAACGGTCACGTATCCAAATTGCATTGGGCGACCATTTCTACCCCCTCACGCTGGGCTGCTTGATAGAGTTGGACGGAAAGAAATACATCGTTGTCCAGATGAACGGCTGCGCCAACAGCGGTGCAGAGACCCTCGACATCGAGGCCATCCCATACGATCAGCTCGTATTCCCCCCTGCCGCTCCTGTCAGCCCCATCCGAGAGGCCAAAGCCCAACGAGCCTTCATCACGCACAATGCGGACCCACTGAAAATGAACCGTGTAAGGGTGCGCTATCCGTGGCAAAGCCAAACAGAAGACCCCACACCGTGGATCCGCATTGCCCTCCCCATGGCTTCGGACGGCAGCGGCTTCAACTTCCTTCCCCAGATAGACGACGAAGCCATTATCAACTACGAGAACGGAAATATTGAGAAGCCTTACGTAGAAGGCATGCTCTATACAAGGGCAGAAAAAGAAAACGAATCACCGGTCCCATATGCCCACAAGAAAGACAAAGCCCGCGTCATCTCGTCCGTAAACGGTCATTCCATCATTTTCTCCGACCCATCAGCCAGTTCAGACGCTTTTAATTCATTGTCCCCATTGATGAGCACCATTAAAAGTTTCTGCCCAACCGGTTTTATCAAAACAGAACTTAGTTTACGTGACCATAAAGTGGATATTTTCCCAGATTCTTTCAAGAAAGCGATGGGAGGCATCGAGTTTACCGACGAACACGGACTGTACTCCATATCCATGTCATCGGACAAACGTGCCATCTCCATCGACAGCCCTTTGGGCAAAGTAAATATCAGCGCCTTTACAGGTATCACCATCAGTGCGCCCAACGGGAATGTCCGTATCGAGGGCAAGAACATCGATATCGTGGCGGGTAATAACCTGTCCATTTCTTCCGGAAACAATATCGCATCCCACTTTTGGCCTGTTTATCGTGATAAAAGTCTTGGAGAAGGTATTTTCGATTCCCTTAAGGATGCAGGTAAAACAATAATTTCTAAACTTGAGATAATTGACATGAATTTAATACGTACTGCATTCGAAACTTTCGTACGTCCTTGTGGCGGTACTATGCTTATCAAGTCGAACAGGTACCTGTGTTTTGAAGCCGGCAAGGGAGAGATTCAAATTGCCGGACATCAACAATTTGGAATGGGTACTGCATGGAAGTCATTAATCAAACCAGACCAAATAATGGAGGTAACAATCCCATATCAAAATACTGATGTGGCATCAAACAGAATACCAATATATATCAACAACTTCATCCAGGCTATTAATACAGCAACTGCTTTATTCAATATAATTAACCAATCATTATCCACTGCGAAAACGGCTTATGAAACTGCCTATGCTGCAATTATAAGAATTAATAATCATAATACGTATATAGAGGGTAATCTTCAGGATTTCAACACTCTCTATCCTAATAATATAGATGGATTTAATGAACTTACGGCACAACATCCTCAGAATAATGAGGTAGCCCAAGATTTCCAAACAATTGCGACTCAATTATTCAACTTGAACAAAAGCGCTATAAAAATAAAAAAAGAGAACTTAACAGAAAACAAAATATGGGATAAATTTTGCACCGAAATCATTCAAGACCCGGTTCTCAAAAGTATAATAACTACTCTTAGAAGTGAAATAATGAAAGATGGTGTATTTAACGATTTCACAACTCAACGTCGCATTATTGGACAAGCAGTTCAAATTGCACATAATATTGCTTCAGTAAACAAACGAAAAATAGCATATGAGGTTTTAAAGCAACTTATACAAAAGCAACCAGATGCAAAAACAAATACAAAAAAGATAGGCAATTTACCACAACAAGAACCTAATTTTGATGATGCCAACTGGGCAAATTTCTGCAATTCAATAACTTATGAAGTATTTGAACCTGATACTAGAAAAAGGACGAAAGTCAAGAACTTTTTAAAACCCATGGGAATAACTTTAGCGAAATATTTTACTGGATATAAAAAACTCGAAGGAATACTCGACCAATACATATGGGATACCCATGAAGATACAGGGAAAATTCTATTTTCTGATCAGGAAGGTGAAACCCTTAATTTCCATAACAAAGAAATCCACTATTACAAAAAATCAGAAACTGACCCTCTCATTCCATTAATAGATATACTCAAAGGAATACAGTAACAACAAGCAGTATCAAGTATGAGAACAATCGCAGAACAATTCAAATACTGGCAGGAGGCTCTGGACGATTTCCAGAAGAACGTGGAAAAAGACCTGGATGAAATCCGACGCTATAAAAGCGAAGTCCAGCAGATGAAAATCGACCTTATAGACCATCTGGAGAAAGGACGGTATGTCCGCGACGACCAGCGTGTCATCATCTCCGCTCCGGAAATCATCATCGGTAATGTCGATAAGAGCGGAACGCTGTGCGGCAGCAATTCCAGGATTATTCTCCGGGGAACAAACATCTCTCTGGACGGCGTAGGTGCAGGCGCTTCCAGTGTGGGAAGCATTGTGAGCCGTGCCGCAAGCATCCGCCAAATCGCGGTAGATCCGGGAATGGACGGACAGGAGAATGTGGCAAAAGGAATTTCAGAGATTGTCTCGCAAGCCCGGAATGTCATCATCCGAAGCGAAAAGCAGGCTAATGATGTCTTTCCGACGTATGGTCTTAGCGGCACCGACGGCGGCATCACCCTCTCTACCGACGGACAAATCAGCCTGAACGCGACACTCCCCTGCGAAACGCTCAAAGAAAGACTGGAACAAGAAGAGGCAGCGCTGACCACGCAAACCAATGACCTCAAGAAGGAAGCGAGCCAGGCCAAGTCGGAAGTGTCGTCGCTCATCTCGCAAATAGACAAGCTGTTCGACCAGGACCTTATGAACCTGGACGAAACAATGACCCGAACGAACTACATGGACATCGAGGAACTGCACGAGGAAATCCGGAACATATCCGGCACCATCTACACCTCGATGACCCGTTACTTCAACGTCCTCTCCCGCCTTGCCGAGGCGAACCGCCAATTGAACAGCATCAAGGAGCAGAAAGAGGCGGCAGGCCGGTTGCAGTCTTCGTTCAAAGAGAAAAGTACCGATACCTTCATCTCGCTCCGCTCCGAAAGCATCAGCCTCACCTCGACCGACGGCGACGGCAACCTGCGCACCAACGACGACGCGGGCATCGGACTGGCAGGCAAGGAAATCAGCCTTACCTCCTACGGCAACGACGGTGCCCTGATCAAGGACAGCAGCATCTATATGGGCTCGCAGGACGTGGAAATCAATACCGCCAACCCCAAGATAGCGGACAAGAACACCGACCTGCCGGCTGAAGGCAGCGTACGCGTCGTCTCGAAGGCAATCCAAGTAGAAGCCGTGGACTACGAGACGAAGGACGACAAGACCGAAGAAAAGAGCCTGACCCAAGAAGGCTCGTTCACCCTGCGCGCCGAGAAAATCAACCTCAACGCCACCGACACCGAAGGCAAGGCTACCGGAACGATTGCTGCCAACGCCAAGGCGGTGGAGGTGAAGGCAATGGATGTGGACAAGGAGAAGCGCACCGACAAGGAACTGGCCGCAGGCAGCAGCCTGCTCCTGCTGGCAGAAAAAGTCTATGCGGGAGCAAGGGACAAGAAGGCGCGGAGCAAGAGTGTGCAGGTGGCCTCGGACAAGGTGGGCCTCTTCGGCGACACCACCGTCGAGCTGCAGCAGGACGGCAAAGCCATCCTGCAACTGAGTGGCGGTGACGCTGCACTCTCCGGCAACAAGACAACCCTCTATGGTGAGATGACCTCTCAGGGCAAGACAACATTCAAGTCCGACGTCACCGCCGGAACGGTCGAGATGAAGAACCTGAAGGTGGATTCGTCGTTCAAGACCCCCTACACCACCGAAGGCATCTCCGTGCCAGGCGCGCCGTCTACCGCCAAGCTGAGTGCGAAACTGAGTGAAGAAGAACTGAAATCGAACAACGGATAAAAACGGAAAGATTATGGCAAAATATGTTTGTATGGGCGCCACGCTGAAGTGCACGTTCGGCATGGCTCCCTCCTCGCTGATGGTAACGGTCCCCCTGCGACCGATGATCCAGAACAAGCCGAAAGCCACCATCATGGACTTCGCCCCGATGGTCAACATCCTGCCCTTCGGCATGTGCCAGTCACTGAGCAACCCCACGGTGGCCTCCGCCACCTCGGCAGCAATGGGCGTCCTGACGCCCATGCCCTGCATTCCGGTAATCGTGGCTCCCTGGGCGCCGGGCGGCAAGCAACTGATTACCAACATACCGGCCCTGCTGGACAACTGCAAGCTGATGTGTGCCTACGGCGGCAGCATCTCCATCAACATGCCCGGCCATACGTGCGACTCGCAGGGGAAATAATCCCCTGCCCGCCGTTACAGGCCAGGCACTTTTATTCTTCGCCGGTAAACTGGCTCAGGTCCAACTTCAAGCCTTTGTCTTCGCCACGAGCGGCCTGACGCTCGCTCTCGGCCTGTTCAGCCTCGGCCTTCTTCTTCAGATAATCCTGATAAGCCTCCTCTATCTGCTTTTCCTTCTCCTCGCGATAGGACTTGCATAGATCCTTCATCTGGTCATACACCTTCTGGAGTTCCTCCTTCGCCTCGTCCATTTCCTCGGGCTTGGCACCGGCCAGTTGCTTGGCGATCTTCGCGCCATACGCGGCATTTACCGCATCAATCTTGGCCGTCATCTCCTCGTAAATGGTCTTCACGTAATCCATGCCCGCATCGTGCCGGTCGTCGTTCACTTCGGGCATCGTGCACAGGACGTACCGATCCTCTTCTCCGTCCGAGGATTCCTCCTCTCCGCTCTCTTCGCCGTCCTCGTCCATCGGTTTCTGTTTGATCTTATAGTCGGGATGTGCCTGGGCCACAGCCTTGCAGATGGCAAACAGGTAATCCTGCTCCTTGGGAATCAAGGCGAACTGATCGTCCTGGGGTAACGCCACATCGGCCACGTCTTCCAGATTCATCCGTTCACCGCCCACTTCGACTTCGACCGTCAGGAGGGCGGCCGGCTCGGCCTTCACACCGAAATGCATGAACTGATAGTTCATATACACCGCATATCCGTTCATTTTCTGCTGGGCTTCCTGCAACAGCTTGTACACAGTCATTCTCATCTGTTTTCCTTTTGGTTATTTATTATTTCAGTTTCAATTTCACGTTCACAATGTCATTTCCCTTCAGGCGGATGAGTGTCTCGGCTGCTTTACGCCCTTTTACCAGCCGGACTCGGTAGGTGCGGTCGGCCGGCAGATTGCGCAGTACGCAAGGTGCCGAGCCCGCCACGAGGCCGTTCAGGAAGACGGTCGCATCCACCTCGTCGCACGACACGTTCAGCAGTCCGTAATCGGCCAAAGGCGAAATGAGGTTCAGCTCCACGTTTTTCCCCGCATCGACCCAGAAGAAGTCGGTGCGTGAGTCCAGTCCCTCCTTTTTTGAACTGACGGCATAAAAGCCCGGAGCCAGCTTTCCCCGCCATTCGCCATGTGCCACCCGCTCTCGGTTGAGCCAGATTTCAGTGTCGGCATCGAAGGCGGTAATATGCACGTCGGCCCATTGTTCCGGCTGTATCTGAAGGCTGTCCGAAGCCAAGGAATCTGCCAAATCCTCATTTGGGAACCCAAGCGTCTCTATAGTCTGTCCTGGCTGCGGGAACGGACGTAACTTGATGCCATGCAGGTCGATCACCTTACGCTCTGCGTTGGCCAACTTCAGCCACTGTTCGTAGTAGAGCGAATCGCCTTGGTCGACGGTCAGACGATATCGACCGGGCATCAGACGGGATGTCTCGATGCGCTGCATCCCCAAGGGCTGCCCGTCCAAGCAGATGCGGGCATCGGGCCAGTCGGTCTCCACGGTCAGATAGGCGTCCAATGCCTCAATCTTACTCTTGTCAAGCCTGTTGCCAAGCGGAACGATGACCGTTGCAAACTCCGTCATATCCCATCCCTTGGTGTGTTCAATGAGGTTAGAGCCGAACTGGATCGTCTGGCTGCAA
>ERZ779877.2535-NODE-2535-length-13288-cov-3.126653_pt1 | contig 13288 bp, 11 predicted proteins | sample MGYA00511556_ERZ779877 | MGnify/ENA primary metagenome ERZ779877 (study PRJEB29588, sample SAMEA2159338) | human gut metagenome | biome: human gut; feature: human-associated habitat; material: faeces | place: Denmark | collected 2008/2010 ...
CTTCGTTCGACAAGGTGATGAAATTGGCATGCTGCTTCACGACCTCCTGTGCGTTTGCCATGGCCACGCCCAAGCCTGCGAACTGAATCATGGACAAGTCGTTGAAACCGTCGCCCACGGCAACCATCTCTTCCCGTCCCATGCCCAGTTTTTCCAGCAACACGGCAAGACTGCGTGCCTTGTCGATTCCGTTGGGCACAAGTTCCAGAAAAAACGGCTCCGAACGGAACACGTTCATCCGTCCCTCCAAGTCACGTTTCATCTTTTGTTCCAGGACAGCCAATGGTTCCGGATTGCCCACAATCAAGCATTTGGGAACGGGGAAATTGATGACGTCCAGAAAGTTCTGCACGGTGATGCTCGGCATTTTGTTCAAGAAGGCTTCGTGCTGCACATAAGGGTCGCCCGCGTCTTCCGACACGATATATTCATCTTTATAGCTGAGGATGATGAACCCGTTCTCCCGTGCGCAACCATGCAAGTAGGGATATACTTGCGGATCCAACTCGTTTTCATACATCAGTTCTTTTGTCGCCCAGTCTATGATTTGTCCGCCGTTGTACGAAAGGATGTATCCTTCGAAATCAGCGAGGCGCAGTTCCTCGGCCAGCGGAGCGATGCCGTAAGTGGGGCGGCCCGAGGCCAACACGATTTTCACGCCCTGTTCCTGCGCCTTAATGAGCGTGTCGCGGGTGTGCGGTGTGATTTCCTTTTTCTTGTTGGTCAGCGTACCGTCCAAGTCCAAAACCAGAAGTTTGTATTTCATGTCGTTGTCAAATTTTCAAAGTCAATGCGATGCGTTTGCGTTCCTTGTCCACCTGAAGCACTTTCACCGTCACCTGCTGGTGGAGCGAAACCACGTCGTTTGGATCGGCCACGTAGCGGTCGGCCAGTTGCGAAATGTGCACCAATCCTTTTTCGTGCACTCCGATGTCCACGAAACAGCCAAAGTTCGTGATGTTGGAGACGATGCCCGGCAACACCATGCCTTCCTTCAGGTCGTCCATCGTGCGCACATCCGGGTCGAAGGCAAACGCCTTTATCGTATCGCGCGGGTCGCGGCCCGGCTTGTCCAGCTCGTCCATGATGTCGTGCAGGGTAGGGAGGCCGCAGTCGTCCGTCACATATCGGTCCAAGTGAATGGCCCGGCGCAGTTCCTTGTCGCGGATGAGTTCTTCCACGGAGGCGCCGGCGTCGCGCGCCATGCGTTCCACCAGCGCATAGCGTTCGGGATGCACGGCTGTGTTGTCGAGGGGATGGGTTCCGCCCGGAATGCGGAGGAATCCGGCACACTGCTCAAAGGCCTTGGCTCCCATTCGGTGTACGCCCATCAGGTCGCGGCGTGTGTGGAACGGCCCGTTCTCCCGGCGGTAGTCCACAATGTTCTGTGCCAATTGCGGACCCAGTCCCGACACGTAGGTGAGCAACTGCCGACTGGCCGTGTTCAAGTTCACTCCCACGGCATTCACGCACGACTCCACGGTGCGGTTCAGCGACTCCTTCAATTTCGTCTGGTCCACATCGTGCTGATATTGCCCGACGCCTATCGACTTGGGGTCGATTTTGACCAATTCGGCCAACGGGTCCATGAGACGCCGCGCGATGGAAACCGCCCCGCGCACCGTCACGTCGTAGTCCGGAAATTCCTCGCGGGCGATTTTCGAGGCGGAATAGATGGATGCCCCGTCTTCGCTGACCACAAAGGCCTGCACGGGACGGTCGAAACGGACCGACTGCACGAAACTTTCCGTTTCGCGGCTGGCCGTACCGTTGCCTATGGCAATGGCCTGCACGTCGTATTGCTCCACCAGTTTCTGCAATTTGCGTTGTGCCTGGGCATACTCGTTTCGGGGCGGGTGGGGGTAGATGGTTTCATTGTGCAGCAGGTTGCCTTGCGCATCCAGGCAAACCACCTTGCAGCCCGTCCGGAATCCCGGGTCGATGCCCATCACCCTCTTTTGCCCCAAGGGCGGCGCCAAAAGCAGTTGATGGAGGTTCTGCGCAAATACACGGATGGCCTCGTCGTCGGCTTTCTGCTTGGAAGCCGAAGCGAATTCCGTTTCGATTGAAGGTTTAATCAATCGTTTATAACTGTCAGACAATGCTTGCCCTACAATCTTGCTACTTTCGTTTTTTCCCTTGACCGTGAAGCGGCTCAGGCTTTCAACGCAGGCCTCGTCGTCGGGCGAGATGCCCACCCTCAGGATGCCTTCGGCCTCTCCCCGGCGCAGGGCCAGCAGGCGATGCGAGGAGCAGCGCCTCAACGGCTCGCTGAAGTCAAAATAGTCGCGATATTTTGCCCCTTCCTCTTCCTTTCCTTTCACCACCTTGGACGTGATGACCGCCTCGCGGCGAAAGTGTTGCCGGACGCTGTTGCGGCAGCGTTCGCTTTCGTTGAACTGTTCGGCTAAGATGTCTGCCGCACCAGCCAAAGCCTCGTCCACGTCCTTCACCTGTCCGGTCACATATCTTCGCACGATGTCGCGTATGCCCGTTTCGCGCTGCAAGGCTATCAGGGTGGCCAGCGGTTCCAGTCCCTTCTGACGGGCTATTTCGGCCCGAGTGCGCCGTTTGGGCTTGTAAGGCAAGTAGATGTCCTCCAGTTCGGTGGTGTCCCAGCAATCAGCGATTCTCTGCTTCAGCCCGTCGGTGAGTTTGCCTTGCGCCTCGATGGCAGAGAGGATGGTGTCTTTGCGTTTCACCGTCTCAACCAACTTGTCATAAGCATTCCTGATGTTTTCAATCTGCACCTCGTCGAGCCCTCCGGTGGCTTCCTTCCGGTAGCGGCTGATGAAAGGGATGGTAGCTCCCCCTTCGAGCAGTTCCAACGTGCGTGCCACCTGCTTTTCCGCGATGGAAAGGGCAGTGGCCACCCTTTTGCTTAGTTCCGCTTGCATGTGTCTGATGAAGTCTGTTGGGGTTCTTCGGGAGCAGCACGCAGGATGAGCGTGGTGGCCCCGATGGTAATGATGCTGCCGTCCTCCAGCCGGACGCGGTCGTAATTGGAGAGTATGTCGTTCATGTAGAAGGTCCCCGTGTTGCTCGGAGCGTCGCGCAGGATGTACGACAGGCGTCCGGCCTTGTCGCGCTTCACGTTGATGATGCAGTGTTTCGTGTCCATGCTCGGGTCGTTGGTCTCGATGGGCATGGAGACGGAAGTTCCCTTCACGTAGCGCCCGATGACATTGTCGCCCAGTTTCAGGGGCAACACCTGTTTGTAGTGGAACACGTTTTCCACCACCACGATGCTGCCGTACGTGCCTTCGTCCTCTTCGGGCTGCTCTTCCTTTTGGGGCGCCTTGAGTTTGGATTTCCCGATGCGTATGGCAAACTGCTTTCTGCACTCGGGGCATTCAAAGACGAGCGATTGCCCGTCCCCGTATTGTGTCTCGTCGAAAGTGATATAGCGGTCACATTTCGGGCATCTCACTCGTTTCATATTCTGTTGGGATATAGCTTACTTGATTCGGTAGACCCAGGCGGAAGCAAACTCTTCCGACCGGTCGCTGAGCGCGTTCATCTTGGCGTATGCTTGCGATTCGGTCTCATATCCCGGGAAAACCACGCGCACCATTTTCCCTTTCTTATAGACCCGGGCTTCGTCGTATCCCGCCTCGTGGAGCCGTTCCACGTAGTGGCGTGCGTTCCTTTCCGAGATAGCACTGGCCACGACCACGCAATATCCGCTTTCCACGCTCTCTTGCCCTTTCGCCGCCTGGGCTGCTGCCTTGCTTTCCGTTCCGGCTTCTTTCTTTTCCGCAGATGCCGCAACGGAAACTTCCGTTCCTTTTTCCCCTTCCTTCACGATGGGTTCGGGCACGGTTTCCTGTGCGGCCGGCATCCACATCAACCGGGTGAATTCGGCCTGGCAGGCTGAAGCCATGTCGGTGTTCTTCACGTCGGGAGTGACCAGGAAGAAGAGCAGCACGACCGCGGCCACGGCAGCCACGTTCTGCAGCCACGACGTCTTCACCCGGATGGTGATTTCACCTCGTTTCTGCTCCGCCGCTGGCGTGGCAACCATATCAACGGTGACGGTTCCTTCCACCGCCGACGTTTCGGCCGCCTCTTGTCCGCTTCCGGCTGCCAGTTCCTGCAACGGCTCAAAAAACAGCGCGTCGAGCCCGTAATAGGCAGGGCACACCGTTCCGGCCTGACAAGGAGAAAATTGCACGTTGCCCTGCGCGTCCAGCGTCAGCACTCCGATGCTCCCCAAGTCATACGTCCCGTTTTCCCACAATTCCTGTTGCAGGTCGCGGATTTGCTCGCCCAGCATTTTTTTGGCCTCGGCCTCCGTACAATGGTAAGCCGACACATAGGAACGCATCAGCAGTCCGTCGTCCGCCTTCAGGCGCTCGTTGAAGCCCACCGTGCGGATGGGCGGCAGGAACAAGTTCTCGTCCTCAATATATTTGGCTGGGGCGTTGCACGTTACAAAGCCCCCGATTTGCGGAACCACCACACAGTCGTGTTCCAACAATAGTATTTCGATATGTTTTACCAGCTCTTTCACACTACAAATTTACGGTTTTTCCCCGTACGCCGCCAATTTTAGGAGAAAAAGTTATCAAATATTTCATCCCTTATTGTCGATAGGAGTATTTTTCATTACTTTTGTCGCGCCAATTGCAGCCGGGCATCCGGACGCGGCGGTTTAGGGCTTCGCCCCGCAGGCCGCGGCCCGTGTCTGGCCCAAAGGCGCTCCGGCCATGCTTTGCCCCGCAGGCTCCGCATGCCGGAGACGAGTATAGATGTATTGGAGTCATAGCATGAAGCATTATATTATAATGTGTGCCGGCTTGCTGCCCGTGTTCTTGGGAGTAGCCGCTTGCCGGGAAGGCAGCACCGGTCCGGGCATCCCGGAAAACCGGATGGAAGAAGACCTCGAAGCCCAACAAGCCTTGCAGGGCATCTGGGTGGACAAAGAGACCGAAACCGTGTCGTTCCGGGTGAAGGGCGACAGCATCTTCTATCCAGACACGGCCAACGTCCCCGTCCGTTTTTTCGTCCGGCAGGACACCCTCTACATGGCGGGAGCTACCACCACCGCCTATCCCATAGACAAACGGGGGCTGCATTCCTTCAACTTCCATTCTTCGACTGGCGAAATCATTGAGCTGGTGCGCTCTGACAACCCGGCCGACACGCTCTACTTCATGCACAAACAGCCAGCCACGCTCACCTACAACGAGGTGGTGAAAAAAGACACCGTAGTCTACCGCGGAGGGGAGCGCTACCATTGCTACGTCTATGTCAACCCGTCGACCCTGAAAGTACACAAGACCAGCTATACGGACGAAGGCATCGCCGTGGAGAATGTCTACTACGACAATGTCATCCACGTCTGTGTCTACAAAGGCCGCGACTGTCTCTTCTCGCGCGACTACAACAAGAAGAGTTTCACGGGACTTGTGCCTGCCGGATTCCTGAACCAGGCCATTCTTTCGAACATGGAATTCGACAAGGCCGCTGCCGACGGGTTCCACTTCCGTGCTACGGTGTGCATACCCGACGATGCCAGCTGCTACATGGTGGGCATTCTGGTGGACGACAAAGGCAAGGCCGGCATGGAACTGCTGGAATATTAACCCCCAAAAGTGAAGTTCCCGGGCACGGTGCCTGATTCCTTTTTGTTGAAGAGGTCGAATGTTGCCTGTATACCATTAAAATTCCACGACGGCCGGTTTTGCCGAATATCCTGAAAGGAAGCCCACAATGCCGTCAACAGTCTTTCCTATATTCCGATGGCGACAGATTGATTCGCTTTTGTACATACCGGCAGAAATAAGACACGGAAGAGAAGTTCATCCGTTCCGCAATCTCGGTCAGAGAAAGTTCTTTCTGCCGGAGCAGACGGGTGATTTCCTGCATGGTGAAGCGGTCTATCCAGTAAGAAGCTGGTTTTCCGCTTACCTTCTTACATATTTCCGACAGATAGTGCGGCGTGACGCAAAGGCGCGACGCGTAAAATTCAAGGTCTCTGTTTCGGACATATCCACCGCCATACAGCAATTCTATGAATTTCCGCAGCAGGGAGGTAACACGCTCCGACACTTGCAACTCTTTGTTGCTCTGCGCGTGAATGTCGTACAAATCAAGAATATGCGCGGTGAGCAGGCTGCCCAATAATTCTTCGCGGAAAAAATGCTTCTCATCTTCCATGCGCATACGCAGATATTGCAAGGCTGCCTCGCATATCCGGAAGTCCCGTCCGGACAGTTTCATGACAGGATTCCGCAAGAGCGACAGATGCCCTATGATGCCGTAGTTGCTGCGGATGGCAATCGAGGTGACGAATGCTTCCGAAAGGTTCATCAAGACACCTTGGAAATCATCCGACGCCGAGAAGCCATAAGCAAGTGCGGCATTGGGCAGAATGACATAATCGCCGGAAGAAATGTTATAATGCGTGTCTTGGAAAGTAAATCCCATATTGCCCTTCCTGCAAAGGATATGAATCACCCTGCCCGCATACCGCAAGGTGTTAAGTTCCTGCCAAGTGTCGACAAACACAATGCCGTCAAATTTCGTATCGCCCATTATCCAATAATCCGAATCTGCCCGCCCGCAAAAATACACAAAAACCACGAATAGTGAAAACATTGCCCCGAATTATGTAACAATGGAACAACAGGTACGCCGTAATTTTGCATCAGGATTTAAAGCACATAAAGATATGAAAGACGTAAGATTGAACAATGGCGTAATGATGCCGGCCATCGGTTTCGGCGTTTATCAGATTCCAGAAAAGGATACGGAACGTGCCGTAAGCGATGCCATCGAAGTGGGTTATCGGATGTTCGACACAGCCGCCTCCTATTTCAACGAAGAACAAGTGGGCAATGCCATCCGGCACAGCGGCATCAAGCGCGAGGAATTTTTCATCACCACAAAATTGTGGGTGCAGGATTATGAATATGAAGACGCACTCCGCGCCTTTGACAAGTCGTTGAAGCTGCTCGGACTTGATTACATTGATCTCTATTTGCTGCACAAACCCTACGGCAACTATTATGCGGCGTGGAGAGCCTGCGAGCGGCTTTACAAGGAAGGACTTATCCGCGCCATCGGCGTGACGAGCTTTTCCAATGAACGCTTGCAAGACCTCTTCCTGCACAACGAGGTGAAGCCCGCCGTGAACCAGCTTGAGACACACCCGTTCTTCCAGCGGCAAGCCGCCAATACATTCTTGCAGAAGGAGGCTATCCAGCATGAAGCATGGGCGCCGTTCGCCGAGGGAAGGAATGACATTTGGAACAATCCAGTGCTGAAAGCCATCGCAGAAAAACACGGACGGACGGTGGGGCAAGTCGTCCTCCGCTGGCTGAACCAGCGCAACGTGGTGGTCATTCCCAAGACTGTGCACAGGGGACGGATGATTGAGAACTTCAACATCCTTGACTTTAGGCTTACGGAAAAAGAAATGGATGCCATCGCCACGCTTGAGACCGGGAAAAGTCCGATTTATGACGATATGGATTTGGCTACGGTGAAAGGCATCGGATTGCATAGGATCCACGAATAACAGCCAAGGGACATGTTAGGCCAATAAAAGCAATGAAACCAAGACAAACCGGAAATATGCCATACATCCCAACAAACGCGGTGCTGCCCCAAAAAAGTCTTGTGCTTTTCAGCAGCACCGTTTTCATTGACATAAAGGTTCATTCTGCCCATAGCGGACAGACAGATTGCGGAATACAGAATTGTACTCTGCGGAGAGTACTCGAGTACTTGCCGCAGAGTACGCAAACGCCTGCCGCACGACGCTGCGGGGCGCAGCGGAAGAGCCGGCACGCGTCTGCGCCCTTCAAAAGCAGCCGGAAGGCAGCAGGACTCCCGGCCTTGCCGACGGCCTTATGGCATAAACATTTTTCCAATCTGGTGCATGCCGGAGCCGCGAGTTCTCCGGCGATGGCGACAGAAATCTCCGGGCCGGAAATGCACACCGGACTGAATTTAGGTCGGGAGAAAATTGCGCGGACGGGATATTTTGCCTAACTTAGTCGCTTGATACACAACTAAAAATTAACTTTATGAAAAAAGTACTGCAAGAATTCAAACAATTTGCCATGCGTGGCAACGTGGTGGACATGGCTGTCGGTGTCATCATCGGCGGAGCTTTCGGGAAAATCGTTTCGTCCATCGTGGCGGACATTGTCATGCCGCCCATCGGGCTGCTCGTGGGGGGCGCGAACTTCTCCGACCTGAAGCTGACCCTCAAGGAGGCCGTCGTGAAGAGTGGGGTGGAGGTGACACCGGCTGTCACCCTGAACTACGGCAACTTCATCCAGGTCACGCTGGACTTCCTCATCATTGCCATGGCCGTGTTCCTCCTGGTGAAAGGCGTGAACGCGCTGAACCGGAAAAAGCCCGAGGCACCGAAAGCGCCGGCCGCACCGCCGGCCGACATCCAACTGCTCACGGAGATTCGCGACTTGTTGAAGAAGAACGCAGCGGCAACAGAAGGGAAAACAGACAAATAATCGTCCGTATAACTCCACCATAAGTGACAAGAAATTCGCATTTTCCAAAAATTAATCCGTATATTTGCGGGTATTAAAATAGTACTTGCCGGTAAAAGAAATTTGGCATACGATGGAAAATCGCGAAACACGAAGAAAGACGAGGAGGCGCGGTGTGGTATGGAAAACCGTGGCGGGCATCGTGGTGGGACTGGCCGTGTGCAACCTGGCCGTGGCCTTCCGCGAGGTGGGACGCCACAAGGACAAAATCTGGCTTCACCGCTGCAACTCGATGGAGAAACTCTGCGAGAAGGAACACATGTATCCGAACGTGGAGGTGGATTTGGTGTTCAGGGAAGACAACACGTTCGACGTCACCCACGACGTGGGCGTGAGCTTCGGACGGCAGTTGGACGACTACTTCGCCCACATGGGTGAAACCGGAGGGCGGATGTGGCTGGACATCAAGAACCTGAATCCGGGCAACGCGGAAAGGATGCTGGACGCGCTCGACACGTTGACGGAAAGTTACGGGATGGACAAGGAAAGGCTGATTGTGGAAAGCCCGGACTGGGAATCGCTCGGGCTGTTCACGCGAGAGGGATTCTACACTTCGTGCTACGTGACGCTCGACCTGCCGCGCAGGTTGGAGCCTGAAGAGGAAGAGAGAGGCATAGAAGCCCTGCGCAGGGTGGCCGACAGCGGGAACGTGTGCGCATTGTCGTTCCCCGGCCCTTGGTACTCCACACTAAAAGAAGAACTGGCCCCCCCATCGACCTGCTCACTTGGAGGCACCGCACCACGCAACTGGAGTTCTTCCTCTCACCAATGGGCCGGAAAATGGTAAACGACCCGCAACTGAAAGTCATCTTGGTGAAGGACAAAGGGAAATATCACCGCTGACCCCTTCTCCGCAAGGGGGCCGGCACACGGACATGCAGCAGGGCTGCCCCGTTTGTTTCGGGGCAGCCCTTGCTGCATGTCTTATCCTTTCGCCTCGTCGTGCTGCTGGCCTCCCTTGTCGCCTTTGTTGGGCGCCGTGTTGGCCGGACGCTTCTGCGGATTGAAATGCTTGCGCGAGTGGTGCTTGCGGCGTTGCGCCTTCGCCTCCGGATTGGCCGCACGGTTCTCGTTTCCGCGGCCGTTCCGCTTGCCGCGGTTCTTCCCGCCCTGTTCCTTGGAACGATAGGCGGGCGCCTCGCGGAAGCCGTCGGGCAAGGGTCGCTTCTCGATGCTGATTTTCAGGAATCGCTCGATGGCCGCAAACTTCTGGCGGTCTTTTTCGCCCACGAGAGTGATGGCCTCACCGTCGTTGTTGGCACGGGCCGTGCGTCCGATACGGTGCACGTAGTCCTCTGCATCGTGAGGCACGTCGAAATTGATGACGAGCTGTATGTCGTCGATGTCTATGCCTCGCGCCACGATGTCGGTGGCCACCAGCACGTTGATTTGCTGTGCCTTGAACTGATACATCACCTCGTCGCGTTCGTGCTGGTCCAAGTCGGAGTGCATGGCGCCGACGTTGAATCCGGCGCGCTTCAGCACGATGGCCATGTCCTTCACCTTCTGTTTGGAAGAAGCGAAGATGATGACACGTTGCGGGGGCTGTGCCGCAAAAATCTTCTTGACCAGTTCAATTTTCTGTGCGTCGTAGCAGATGTAAGCCGATTGCACGATTTTGTCTGCCGGCCGCGAAACTGCCAACTTCACCTCTACCGGGTCGCGCAGGATTGTGCGGGCCAGGTCTTGGATCTTCCGGGGCATCGTGGCCGAAAACATGATTGTCTGCCGCTCCTTGGGCAGGTGCTTCACAATCGTCATGATGTCGTCGCTGAATCCCATGTCGAGCATGCGGTCGGCCTCGTCCAGCACGAAGAAAGAAACCTTGGACAGGTCCACGTTCCCCAAGTTCAGGTGGCTGATGAGCCGTCCCGGGGTGGCAATGATCACGTCCGCCCCTTTGGCCAGTCCTTTCTTCTCTTGTTCGTAACGGATGCCGTCGTTGCCGCCATAGACGGCAACGCTCGACACGGACATGTAATAGGAAAATCCCTCCATGGCCTGGTCTATCTGCTGCGCCAGTTCGCGGGTGGGAGACATGATGACACAATTGATGGAATCTTCGGGATAGCCCCCGTCGCTCAGCTTGCTCAGGATGGGAAGGAGAAATGCTGCCGTCTTTCCTGTACCGGTTTGTGCCACACCTATCAAATCACGCCCCTCCAGGATGACCGGAATGGCATGCTCCTGAATCGGGGTACACTCTGTAAAGTTCATATCGTCCAAGGCGTCGAGCACTTGGTCGTTTAAATCCAAATCGTAAAAATCCACTGTCCTATATTGTGTTTAAATAGAATGTTTTCTTTATTGCGGGGCTTTCTTGTATAAGAAGAATGCTATGAACGCGAATAATATGTTGGGAATCCAGGCCGCCAAAATGGGAGGCCAGTCTGCATTGACGGCAAAGGTGGAGGAGACGGTCTGGAACAAGATGTAGGAAGCACTGAGCGCAAGCCCGATGCCCAAGTAGAGTCCCATGCCGCCCTTCCGCTTGCGCGCGGAAAGCGAAAGGCCGATGATGGTCAGGATGAACGAGGCGAAGGGGGTGGCGAACCGCTTGTGGTATTCCACCTCGAAAGGCTTCACGTTGCCCGAGCCACGGGCCTTCTGCTTGACAATGTAGTCTTTCAGTTCCGGAGTGGTCAATGTCTCTTGCTGCTTGCGCGACAAAAGGAAGTCCGACGGCTCCATGGCAATGATGGAGTCTATGCGCGAGCCGTGGGAGATGTATTCGCGCATGCCTTTCATCTCGCGGAGCGTGTAATTGTTGATGCGCCAATGGTATCGTTCGTCCGACAGCGTGTCGTAGGTCACCGACGTGGCGGTGAGGTGCGACACGAGTTTCTTGTTCACGAACTTGTCCAGCGAGAAGTGGTAGCCGGTCTTCGTCCGCCCGTCGAAATGCTCGATGAAGGCGATGACTCCCGTGTCTACCTGCAACTGCACATTCTGCGCGAACTGTGTCGTTTTCTTCTTCTTGTAAGTGTTTTCGAAGTTCAGCCGTGTGACGCTTCCCTTGGGTATGACATAAGCCCCCAGCAAGAAGGTCATCAGCGCAATGATGGCCGCGGAAATCATGTAAGGGCGCATCAGGCGCTTGAAACTCATGCCGGCTGCCATCATGGCGATGATTTCGGAATTCTCGGCCAGCTTGGACGTGAAGAAAATCACCGAGATGAAGACAAACAGAGGGCTGAACAGGTTGGAAAAATAGGGGATAAAGTTGGCGTAATATTCGAAGATGATGCCTTTCCAAGGCGCATGGTTCGTCGTGAGCTTATCAATGTTCTCGTTGAAATCGAAGACCACTGCGATGGATATAATTAACGCGATGGAAAAGAAATACGTCCCCAAGAACTTCTTGATGAGGTACATATCCAACCGCGAAACAAGGCGCTTATTCCATTTCATATCCGTTTTTGCTTTAGGATTACAGACGTTCGGCCACACGCTTCACCATAATCGCCTTCCATTGGGCGAAGTCTCCTTCCAGAATGTGGCGGCGTGCTTCGCGGGTGAGCCACAGGTAGAACGCCAGGTTGTGGATGGACGCGATCTGCAAGGCCAGGAGTTCTTGTGCCTTGAACAAATGATGCAGGTAAGCTTTGCTGTAGGCTGTGTCCACGTAAGAGGTGCCCTCTGGATCCACCGGAGAGAAATCGTCCTCCCACTTCTTGTTCCGCATGTTCATAATGCCGTTTCGCGTGAACAGCATGGCATTGCGGCCGTTGCGGGTGGGCATCACGCAGTCGAACATGTCTACGCCGCGCTCTATGCCCTCAAGGATATTCACCGGGGTGCCGACGCCCATCAGGTAGCGGGGCTTGTCTTGGGGCAGAATGCCGTTGACCACTTCAATCATCTCATACATCACCTCCGCCGGTTCGCCCACGGCCAGCCCGCCAATGGCATTTCCGTCCGCCCCTTTCGAGGCAACGAACTCGGCCGACTGTATGCGCAGGTCCTTGAAAGTGCATCCTTGTACAATGGGGAAAAGCGATTGCTCATAACCATACTTAGGCTCCGTCTCGTTGAAACGCCGGATGCAGCGGTCCAGCCAGCGGTGGGTCAGCCCCAAGCTCTTTTTCGCGTATTCGTAGTCCGACGTGCCCGGCGGACATTCATCGAATGCCATAATGATGTCCGCTCCGATGGAACGCTCGATGTCCATCACCTTTTCCGGAGTGAAGATGTGCTTGGAACCGTCGATGTGGGAACGGAATTCGCATCCCTCTTCGCGCAACTTGCGTATGCCCGTCAGCGAAAACACTTGGAAACCGCCACTGTCGGTCAACATCGGACGGTCGAAACCGTTAAACTTGTGCAGTCCTCCGGCTTTCTCCAAAATGTCCGTGCCGGGACGCAAATACAGATGATAGGTATTGCCTAAAATGATTTGCGCCTGGATGTCGTCTTTCAAATCCTTCAGTTGGACGGCTTTAACGGCCCCCACGGTGCCAACAGGCATGAAAACGGGAGTCTCTATTACGCCGTGTGCGGTGGTGATCCGCCCTGCACGTGCGGAAGTCAGGCTGTCGGTATGCTGGAGTTCAAAGGTCATTTCTCTTCTTTTTGCGGTTCGTCAAAAGTGAACGTGATAGCGTTCTTCACCTTCTCGTCGAGCAATGCGAAATCCAACACTTCGGACACATCGTTCACATAATGGAACGTCAGCCCCTTAAGATACATCTCGGGAATTTCCTCTATGTTCTTCCGGTTCTCCTCGCACATTATAATATCTTTGATGCCGGCACGCTTGGCAG
>ERZ779877.2540-NODE-2540-length-13245-cov-3.039272_pt1 | contig 13245 bp, 10 predicted proteins | sample MGYA00511556_ERZ779877 | MGnify/ENA primary metagenome ERZ779877 (study PRJEB29588, sample SAMEA2159338) | human gut metagenome | biome: human gut; feature: human-associated habitat; material: faeces | place: Denmark | collected 2008/2010 ...
TGATCCCTGCCGAGGCGGTGAGTCCGGTTACTTCCTTGATACGGGTTTTGATTTCTTTGGCAATATCCACCGCCAGTTCTATCCCTTTCTTATTCTGCGTTACATCAAGAAAGGCTTCATCTATGGAGATGGGTTCGATGAGGTCGGTATATTCCTGGAATATCTGATGTATCTGATGGGATATTTTAGCATAATAATCATGCCGGCAGGGCACGATGATGAGGTTAGGGCAGCGCTGCTTGGCTTGAGCGATGGATTGCGCCGAGTGAACGCCATACTTCCTTGCCTCATAGCTGGCTGTAGAAACCACACCACGAGGTCCGTCAAAGCCAACCGCTACCGGTTTGCCCCGAAGTTCCTGATTGTCTCTTTGCTCTACCGCAGCAAAGAAGGCATCCATGTCGATATGTATAATCTTGCGCTCTGTCATTCTAGCCTTATTTTTCCCAAAAGTACAAAAAAAATGCGTTTCCACAAAATCTAAGCTGTTTTTTATTGTTCGTTAACGTTTTTGGGTATTAGCCTACATGGTCCATCGAAATAGGCTGCGTTGAGCATCGCAAGTACTTGCGTTAGCCAACTCAAGTACTTGCGTTAGTCAACGAATCTATCTGCGTCTGCTTCCGGAGTCGTCTCCGATAGCTTCCGGAGTCGTCATCGATAGCTTGTTGAGTCGTCTCCGATAGCTTATTGAGTCGTCTCCGTTAATTTAACAAGTCGTCTCCGATAGCTTACGGAACCACTTGAGTAAGCTGAACCAAACACTTGACCTCACAGACTCAAGCACTTGACCTCACTGATTCAAGCACTTGAACTCATTAACTCAAGTATATCATGACACGCTTTTAATAGTCTGTAGTGATCTATATGACTCCCTTTGTCTGAAATAGAAAAGAGTTAGTTAAGAAGTAGAAAGTAGCAGAAAAGTGTGAAATTCCGTTCATGTAATAGCAATTATGTTACAATGAACGGAATTTTTTATTCGATGAAATGATTTTTTAAGCCGCTGTTCAGACCTTTGTGTATTTTTGCAGCAGAAATCAAAACATTAACGCTAACAAATTAAACATTTAAAGTATGAACAACTTTTTAAATGGAAAGAGCGCAGCTATGATGCTTGCACTTTCATTGGTAAATGTTACAGCAGCTTTTGCACAGGATGATACTTCAAGTGCTAAGGAAGAGGGTAATCGTAATGTGATGCTCAATGCAGCCAGTGCGAATGGTCCTCGTGAGATTCAGATAGGCTTGCCTTCTGCCGATGTCAACGTCTTGGAGAACGGTTTGCCTGTTACTTACGCTACCAATCCTCATTCTGTCAATACCATCTGGCGTGGTGATGCAAGTTTGAGCCATCAGGGTTTGCTCAAGATTGCAGAGACAGCTATCACTACCGGTAATATCGGTTATGCCGTGAACTCTTTCACCCAGAAGGGACAGAAGGGATTCAATGGTACACTGAACTATAAGAGCAATCATTTCGGATTGCAGGAATTCTCTTTGAATATGAATGGTGATTTGGGTAAGGACTGGTACTACAGCTTTAATATGTATCAGGATTTCGACCCGGGAACCTTCAAGATCAAGTCTACTCCTTATCAGGACCGTACTCAGATTTACAAGGCACTCCTCACCAAGAAGTATAACGGCAATCGTGGTGAGTTCACTGCCATGTATAAGTATGCCAATAGCCATAACGTGTATAGCTATGCTACCCAGAGTGCTCCATTCATCTATGTAGGCGATGGAAGCGTAAAGGAGTATGGCGATTTCAAGCTCGGAACTACCTCTTATCTTCCTGTAGATAATGATATGACCTATCGTGATATGCGTACTGGTGAGTTGAAGCAGACTTCTCTCTATGATGCCTGTCTGAACAAGACAAGCGAGGTAACCCTGATGAACAACTACCGTTTTGACAATGGTTTGAACTGGAAGGCTACCTTGAAGTACGATCATTCTCGTGGTGCTTTTGTATTCCAGTCACCAATGTCTATCATCGATTTGAAGAGCGATGCCAACAAGGGCGTATATAATTATAAGTATCGCGATATCGACGGACAGACTAAGGCTTACGATGGTCAGTATGTTCAGACCCGTATGTCTTGTCTCAATGCCGGTAAGATTGATGAGGCTCTCTTCACCACCGAGCTTAGCAAGAAATTCAGTACATCCACCTTCCGCCTCGGCGTGAATGAGTGGTTCTATCATATTGATTATTGCTCAAATACAACAATGTATGACCAGAGTGTACCTGCTGATGGAAGTTATGCCCTGCGAATTTGGGATGCAAACAAGCGCGACAGCTACTTCTACGATTTCAACAAGAACGCCTCTGAGTATTATAAGGGAAGCGAAAATAAGCTGGCTCTCTACTTCACTCACGATTGGGATGTTACCAACAAGTTGAATCTCTACTATGGTGCCCGTCTGGAGTGGCAGAAGCTGAAGGGTGAAAACGCAGCAGTGAAGAATGCAAAGGGTGAATTCGTAGGCCGTTTTGCCGATTACTATCTCGGTGCTACGGCACCAGATAAGACTAAGATTGCTCCGGCTGACTTGAGTTACAACTGGTTGAACTACGATTTCTCTGTAGCAGCAACTTATAAGTTGACCGATAACTTTGGCTTCACTGGCGATTTCACTTACATCGTTCAGCATCCTAAGTTCGAGGCTTTTGCCCCAGCTGCATTGCCAAATACGGATAAGATTTCTGTGCCACTCGGTCGTGCAGGTATCTACTACAATAACTCATGGTTGAGTTTGACATCGTTGTTCTCTTACATATCAAAGACCAACAACAACTCAACTCTGAACTTGCAGCATGGCAGTGAGATCAAGGCAGCTCCTTTGACTTACGATATCCAGACATGGGGATGGACAACCGACGCTGTGGCTCATCCATTTAAGGGATTCGATTTCCACTTCCTCTTCACTTATCAGAAGCCAACTTACAAGAAGTATGAAACCAGCATCACCTTCAGCGATGGCTATGTTGGCAACATCAATGCCACAGGTAATATCGTAGCCGAAATTCCTCAGATCCTCATCGAGTTGGACCCAAGCTACATGATTACCAAGGACATCAAGCTCTGGACCAGCTTCCGTTACTTCAGCAAGACCTACGCCAACATCAACGAGGCATATTACTTCAACGGTCACTGGGAGACTTTCGGAGGTTTGAACTGGCAGGCAACCAAGCGCTTGGCGCTCGGCTGCACCGTAGTCAACTTCCTCAATCAGACTGGTGCCAAGGGTAGTATCGCAGGTGCCGAGCTGATTACCAAGGATGAGGCAAAGGGAATCAAGAATCAGATTATGACGGGTAGCTATCTTCGTCCATTCACTGTTGAATTCACAGCTTCGCTGAAGTTCTAAGCGATATAAATATCAATAAACATCATCGACAGCTTCTATATATAATATAATGTATAGGGCTGTCGGTAATAAGACAAATAATAATACGTTATAGATATAAACAATAACAATTAACAATAATAGTACAATGAGAACAAACAATATGATGAAGGCTGCCTGCCTCATGTTGATGGCATCAGCTACAACTTCTGCCTTTGCACAGAAGATGAACATCGAACACAAGGGTGATACTACTATCATCAAGGTGGAGAATCCTACCAAGTATCTTCTTCTCCCTATCCAGGAAGAGAAGGATGAGGCCCAGGTTTTGCTCGATACAGGTTCTAAGGATGATACCTGGATGGACGTTCGCCTGGCTCAGAATGGTTCTGATTACTATGTGCCTTTCGCTTTGGGCAAGGGTAAGACTGCTACAGTCAAGATTCTTGGCCTGAAGAAGGATGCTTTGGCTCTCAACTTGCTCAAGCTCAGCGATACATTTGATACTACCAACACCGATTACTATCGTCCATCTTATCACTTCACTCCGCTCTACGGCTGGATGAACGACCCTAATGGTATGGTGTATAAGGATGGTGAGTATCATCTTTACTTCCAGTATAACCCATACGGAAGCAAGTGGGGCAACATGCACTGGGGACATGCCGTAAGCAAGGACCTGGTTCATTGGGAGCACCTCGATCCAGCCATCGCTCGAGACCCTGTAGGTCATATCTTCTCTGGCAGTTCTGTCATCGACAAGAAGAATACTGCTGGCTTTGGCAAGAATGCCATCATCGCCATCTATACCAACAACAGTGTGAACCACGATGAGGTGCAGTGCATCGCCTACAGCAACGACAATGGCCGCACCTTCACCAAGTACGAGGGCAACCCAGTGTTGACTCCATTCGATGGTTTGAAGGACTTCCGCGACCCTAAGGTATTCTGGTATGAAAAGGGAAAGTGCTGGTACATGATTGTTTCTGCTGATAAGGAGATGCGTTTGTACAAGTCAAAGAATCTTAAGAAGTGGAATTATGTTAGTGCTTTCGGTAAAGGTATAGGTCAGCAGCCATGTCAGTATGAGTGTCCTGACTTCTTCCAGTTGCCTGTAAATGGTGATAAGAAGAAGATGAAGTGGGTAATGACGATGAATATCAATCCAGGCTGCTGGTTTGGTGGCAGCGCTACTGAGTATTTCGTAGGCGATTTCGATGGCAAGAAGTTTACTTGTCCTGATGCCAACGAAGTAAAGTGGCTCGACTGGGGTAAGGATCACTATGCTACCGTTACCTTCTCAAATACAGGCGACCGAGTATTGGGAATCACCTGGATGAGCAACTGGCAGTATGCCAACCTCACTCCGTTCAAGCAGAACCGTGGTGCCAACGGTTTGCCAAGAGAATTGAAACTTTACGAGAAGAATGGCAAGTATTATGTTTCAGCGAATGTAGCTCCTGAAGTATATGCTTTGAGAAAAGAAACCAAGGATTTGGCTGATGCTTCTGTTGCCGATGCCAAGGATCTGAAGGGTGTTGCTGCCAATATGAATGGTGCCTTCGAAATCGAGGCCGATGTAACTCCAGATGCCAACGGTATTGCAGGTATTGAGATTTCAAACAATAAGCGTGAGCGCACCATGATTTACTTCGATATGAAGCAGGGCAAGGTGGTTATGGATAGGACAGAGAGCGGTTTGACCGATTTCGGCAAGCAGGCAGTTCCTCACGATATCGAGTTGGCTTGGGACAAGCAGCGTGCTGCAGAAGGCAAGGAGCCTGCCCGCATCGCCAACTCCATCAACTACAAGAACGATTTCGCTCTGGCTACCTGGGCTCCGTTGAGTCTTTGCGAGGATGGCAAGAAGACCTATCATGTTGATATTTTCGTAGATAAGTCATCTGTTGAGCTCTTCGTAGATGGCGGTCGCATCGCCATGACCAACCTCGTCTTCCCTGTAGCTCCATACGAGAATCTGAAGCTTTATACCCAGGGTGGCAAGGCTGAATTCAAGAATCTGAAGGTTCACAAGCTCGGCTTGTAATCACGTAAAATCGAGTGTTTCGGAAAAAATATAATAAAAGCCGCAGTTTGTAAACGCAAACTGTGGCTTTTTCGTTTTTTTATGCTATCTTTGCACACAGATAAGTTTTTAAAAGATAGATCATGATGGAACAGCAAGTAAAACTAGTACCTTATGGGGTGGCAGATTTTGCTACGGTAATAGAGCAGAATCTATATTATGTGGATAAGACGATGTTTATCCCGGAGCTGGAGAAGCAGCCTCGCAATCTCTTCTTCATCCGCCCTCGTCGTTTTGGTAAGAGCATATTCTTGAGTATGCTCTATTCTTACTATGACTGTACGCAGAGCCATAAGTTCCAGAGTCTTTTTGGAAATCTGTGGATAGGCCAGCATCCTACTCCTTTGCAGGGAAAGTATCAGGTGCTGTTCCTCGATTTCTCCCAGATTACGGGTAATATCGACAAGCTTGAGACGAAGTTTAATTCTTATCTCAGCATCAACCTCGATGCTTTTGTCCGTCAATACTCAGAATATTATCAGGCAGAGATGGAAGAAATCCTGGCGCAGGAAGATTTCGAGGAAAAGATGGAACTGATATTCAAGGCTGCCAAGGCGCACCAGTATCATCTGTATCTCATCATCGATGAGTATGACAACTTCACGAATGTCATACTCAACGAACGTGGTGAAAATGTGTATCATGCGATTACCCATGCCGACGGCTTTTATCGTGATGTCTTCAAAAAGTTCAAGGGTAATTTTGAGCGTATCTTCATGATGGGTGTGAGCCCTGTAACCCTGGATGATGTGACGAGTGGATTCAATATAGGTTGGAACATTTCTATCAAGCCGGAGTTTGATGAGATGCTGGGCTTCTCTACCACTGATGTGGTGGAGATGTTTACCTATTATAAGGAGCATGGTAGTATTCCTGTCGATAGTGATATTGATGCCATCGTCAATGATATGAAGCCATGGTATGACAATTATTGCTTTGCAGAAGAAGCATTGAAGAAGAAAACTCGTATGTTTAATTGTGATATGGTTCTTTATTACCTTCGTAATTACATGGATAACGGATGTTCTCCTCGTCAGATGATAGACCCGAATACCCGTACCGATTACGGCAAGATGAAGAAACTCTTGCAGTTTGACAAGCTGGATGGAGAGCGTAAGGGCATTATCCGCAAGATAGCAGAAGAGGAGCAGATTGTTACCCAGCTTTATGAGTCGTTTTCTGCGTATCAGATTCCAAAGGCAGAGATATTCCCAAGTCTTCTGTTCTATTATGGCATGTTGACCATCAAGGGAACTCGTGGATCCAAGCTCATTCTGGGCATTCCGAACAATAATGTCCGCAAGCAGTATTATGGTTATCTGGAAGAAGAGTATCAGGCAAAGGCTTATGTGGATGTCAACCAGCTCACCGATTACTATTATGACATGGCATACGATGGTAAGTGGGAAGAAGGATTGCGCTTCATGGCAGATGCCTATGCCAAGGTTTCTTCGGTGCGTGATGGCATTGAGGCTGAGCGAAACCTGCAGGGATTCTTTATGGCTTATCTGAATCTGAATGATTATTATATCACGGCTCCAGAGTTGGAGTTGAATCATGGCTATTGTGATTTCTTCCTTTTGCCAGACCTTACCCATTATGCCAGTCAGCATAGCTACATTCTGGAGTTGAAGGTTCTTTCTAAGAAAGATTTCTCTGCGATAGTTGAAGGTGAGTTTACGGAAGATGGCAAGCCTATGACCAAGGCCGAGAAACAGTGGCGTGAGGCTGTAGAGCAGATTCTTCGATATGCTGAGGCTCCAAGGGTTGAGGCTTTGCGCCAAGGTACAAAACTCCATCTCATCATCATGCAGTTTGAGGGGTGGGAACTTAAACGGATGGAAGAAGTATAAATTCAATGAAAAGAATCAATATTATCTTAATAGTACTATCTTTTAGTATGCTCCTTCTTCTTGGTGCTTGTACCCAGAAGAAGATAGTGATTGGTGTGTCGCAATGTTGCGGTGGAGTTTGGCGCGAGAAGGTGAATAATGAGATGCGACTGGCTCAGTATCAATATAAGAATGTGGATTTGCTGTTTACTACTGCAGAGAATGACGGGCAACGCCAGGCTCGTCAGATAGACAGTATGATAGCCAGGAAGGTAGATTTAATCGTGGTGGCCCCTGATAACGTGAATGATGTTACTCCCGCCATCGAGCGAGCTTATCGTGCGCATATCCCGGTTATTCTCTTCGACAGAAAGGTAAAGACAACCTATTATACAGCTTCCATCGGTGGCGATAATGTAGAAGCGGGTAGGGAAGTAGCCCGCTTTCTTGCCAGTAAACTGGATGGAAAAGGTACCGTAGTTGAGATTACGGGCTTGAAGGATGCTTCCCCTGTCATTGAGCGCCATCGCGGTTTCCACGAGGTGATGAAGAATTACCCGGGAATCAAGGTGGTTACCCTGGAAAGCAACTGGCAGTTAGAGCGTGCCCAGGAGTTAATGAAGCAATATCTGGATAATGGCGGACATGCGGATGGCGTGTTCGGGCATAGCGACTTGGGTGCCATAGGAGCCTTTCTGGAAGCAGAGAGACGAGGCATTGATAAGCAGATGCTGATAGTAGGCATTGATGGATTGCCTGGAGAATGGGAAGGAGTGGATAGAGTGAAGAGAGGACAGTTTGCTGCTTCTTATGTCTATCCTACCCAGGGCGAAAAGATTATGGATTTGGCGATGAATATCCTTCAGGGTAAACCCTATAAGAAGGATAATGTGATGAAATCATTCCTTGCTACCCCTGAAAACTGTGATGTCATCGCCCTACAATATCAGGATTTGGAAGTCAAGATGAAGAATCTGGATCAGATTTCTGACAGTCTTGATTCTTATTCAGAGGTATCCAGTATCCAGAAATGGATGCTTGTGGTCGCCATTGTTATCGTCTTAGTTCTGCTCATTATCATCTTCTATATATATAAGGTATATAGGCCGCAGCCTGTCGAGGTGACGATGGAGTGTAATCCTGACGACGTCACCCCAGCGTTTGCGGATTGGATTGCCCAATCGCCCATCGACCGCATCTCGATGGGGGCGCAGACCTTCTCCGACGACCGCCTGCGCCTGCTTCGCCGTCGCCATACGGCTGCTGAGGTGCGACGGGCCACGACGCTGCTGCGCCAGGCGGGCATCCGCAATATCTCCATCGACCTGATGTTCGGATTTCCGGGCGAGACCCTCGCCGACTGGGAACAGGACATCGACGAGGCCCTCCGTCTCGGCGTGGAGCATATCTCGGCCTACAGTCTGATGTACGAGGAGGGGACGACGCTCCATCGCTGGCTCAGCGAGGGGCGCATTCAAGAGATCGACGACGACCTCTCGCTCCGCATGTACGACTGCCTGGTGGACCGGCTTACTGCTGCCGGCCACCGCCACTACGAGATCAGCAACTTTGCTTTGCCCCAGCGCGAGAGCCGCCACAATAGTAGCTATTGGCGCGACGTGCCCTATATGGGCCTGGGAGCCTCTGCCCACTCCTTCGACGGACGGCAGCGGTCATGGAATGTGGCTGACATCGAAACCTATATCGCGGCCATCGGTCGTGGTGAACGGCCCTGCACGGTGGAGGCCCTCGATCCCGACACCCACTATGAGGACGTAGTGCTGACGTCGCTGCGCACCGCAGAAGGTATTGATCTGGGCAAGATCCGGCGCGACTTCGGTAGCCAGCGCCTCGACTTCCTCTTGGCTGCTGCCGACCAGGACTTGCGCCAGGGCTATCTCGTCCGCGAAGACGACCACCTGCGCCTCACTCGCCGGGGCATCTATCTGAGCGATGGTATCACAGCGCGTCTATTTGTATGATCGTTTTGTCTCACTGAACGATCGTTTCACCGATCTTTTGAATCATCGATCTTTTGAATCACCGAACCAAGCAGAAACTTATGATAGAGAAAACTTTCGAGAAAAAATGGGCTGACAATCGTCAGCGCCTGTTGCAAGAAGACGAGGAGTATCAGCGCATCCTCCGCAGTTACCGCAAGCACAACTGGGCGGACGCATTGGTGGCGCCTGCCGCCCTCATCGGTAGCATGGAGTTTGTGGCGTGGCTGGGCGTTAAGTCGCAGGTGCTCAATTTTGTGATTTCCCTCGTCCTCGCCATTGTGTTTTTCTTTGTTTTCCTTTATTTCAAGGCTGTCAGGGTCAGTCGCAAGACGCTTGACGAGGTGGAGCAGCGCATCAAGGAGGAGTATCGTCAGAAAGTCGGAGGGTAGGGCTTTGGCACGATGCGTCCATCAAGTGGCGGGCGCATCGTGCCGATGTCTTTTTCCTTAGATGTCGAGATCCGGAGCCTTCTCCGCACCCTGCGCAGCCTCAAACTTCGTCATGCGCTCGAAGCCATACATACCCGCGAGGAGGTTGTTGGGGAAGCGGCGGATAGAGAGGTTGTAGCCCTGCACGCTCTCGTTGTAGCGGCGGCGCGCCTCGTTGATGCGGTTCTCCGTACCTTCTTCCTGCACCATCAGCGACTTGTAGTTTTCGCTGGCCTTCAGGTCGGGGTAGCGCTCCGAGACGGCGATGAGGCGGGAGAGTGCCTGCGTCACCTGGTTCTGAGCCTGCTCGAAGGCCTTGATCTTCTCGGGTGTGAGGTCGGCTGCGTCGAGGTGTATCTGTGTGGCCGCATTGCGTGCCTTCGTCACCTGCTCAAACGTCTCGCGCTCGTGCTTGGCATACGATTTCACGATTTTTGCCAGTTGCGGCATCATGTCGGCACGGCGCTGATAAGCCGCCTCCACATTGCTCCACGCCGTCGTCACCTCCTCTTGGTTGGACACCATGGAGTTGTAGCTGCTCACCAGCCACCCCACAATCATCAGGACTACCACGACGATAGACCCTACTTTCATTAGCTTCTTTGATTCCATATACTAATAGTTTTCTGATAATAATTCTGTTGTTGTCTCCGTAGTCTTGGTGGACTTTGGCTTCCTGTCGGAGCGGGTCCCGCTGTAGGCTTCCCAGCCTCCGCCAGCACCACCTCCACCGAAACTGCCGCCTCCGAAGCTGCCGCCGGAGAATCCTCCGCCCCATCCGCTTCCGGAGTCGTTGGTGTGGCCCGGGTTGCCCCAGATGATGAAGGGGCCGCCAGAGCGTCGGCTTCCTCCTCCACCGCCGCCACCCTTGCCGCGGTTGTCCCTGCGGTTGAGGATGACGAGGACAACGATGATGCAGATCACGGTGAAGAGGACGATTGCCAGTCCTGCGCCAGCGTCCTCGTCGGTGTTCTCCTGAATTCCTGTCGTCCCGGTCTTCAGTTTCTTATAGACCGCCTGGGCCGTGGCCAGTACGGCCTGTCCGGGCTCTCCGCGCTCTCCGCGCTTCATGTTGGCCACGATGCAAGCTCGCCCGATGTCGTCACACTCTATGTCTGTCAGGTCTTTCTCCAGACCCTCTCCCGGAGCGATGAAGTATCGGCGGTCCTCCACGGCTACGACCACCACCAGTCCGCGGTTGGTCTTCTTGCTTCCCACTCCCTGGCGGTTGCCCAGGTCCTGTGCGAAGCGAAACGTGTCGCCGTTGCTCACGCGCTTTACGATGACGAACACCGACTCCACGCCACACTGCTTGTCGAGGCGCAGGAGATAGCTGTCGATAGAGTCGCGCTCCGCCTGCGAGAGGATCTCGTCGGGGTCGCAGACGTAGCGGCGTGCGTCGGTGAGGTGCACCATCGGGATGTCCTCTGCCTCCCACGTCTTTGCGTCCAGTCCCAGCACCGTCGCCAGTAGCATTATCAGCAATATCGCTTTCCTTGTTCTCATATCTATTATCACTGTCAGTCTTTTTGGGTTTCTGTTCCTACCGTTCGTTGCATTTCATCTGCGCATAGCCTACCAGCTGGTCCGTGCGTCCGCCGATCGGTCGGTAATAGACCAGTGCTTGGTAGCTGTTTTCTGTTTGGTAGAAGTTACCTTCTGTGGGGAGCAGGGCAGGGCGTCCTGCCTCGTCGATCATCAATAGTTGATAGTTGTAATAACCCAGTTTTAGCGGCACGTTGCATTCATAGCTCTGTGTCTCGGCATGATATTCCATCCTGTATTGTGGCAGGAAGCGGTCCTGCGTGAAGTTGCCGTTCAGATAGACTGCCTCCTGAAAGGGCTTCTCGCAGCGGTAGCGGAAGTGTACCAGCAGGTAGTCGCTCTCCGTATTGGCATGGTAGTTGTCTGAGTTGCGGATCACGAAGGCGCCGTCTGCGTCGGGGTCGTAGATGTAGTTGGGGCGTGGCTCTCCCGTCCAGGGGTAGGCATGATACTGCGTGCCGTCCCAGTCGATGCGATCTACTCCCATGGCTGCCACGTCGGTCGAGAGGATCTCAAACTTCCGATACTCGTTGCCCGCCCAAAAGAGGTAGTCGCTGCAGTGGCTCCACCTCAGTCCGTCGGCCATCGTATATTGCGGGCGAGCATTCCAGCGGGCGTCGTCCCAGCGCTGGTTTTGGAGCACCACGGTGGTGATCTGCCGCTGTGGGTCCGTCACCCTGTAGCTTCCATAGCCCACCTCCATCTCCACCTGCTGGTGGTGCTGGTTGATGGTTGCGTCCGTATTGGTCAGCACCTTTAGCCCCACGCCCATCTGTGCCTCGGCCGGCTCCGTCACCATGAAGGCAATGCGTGCCACCTCGCGGTCGTCGTCGTTCTCGTCGTAGATGGTCAGCAGGTAGTTGCCCGACCGCTTCATCGCACACTGTCCGTTGGGCAGCGTCAGTCGATAGTGGGTGTAGAGCGTGTTGGTGAGGATGCTCTCCTGCACGTCGTCGATGGTGTTGCCCGAGGCGAAGCCGTCGCAGTAGTCGCTCTCGAAGAGTGCCTCCGAAGGCTTCCAGTTGGCCTCGCAATGCGTCAGCCGGTAGGCGTAGCGATGGTATTCGTGTGTGAGGTCGTCGAAACTGACGGACAGTTGCCCCCCACGGAGGCCGATGATGGGCATCCGTCTCCAGTCGTTGTCGGCAATGACCTGCAGCGACCGAATGTTGGGGTCGAGGATTTCGTGGCGCTGGGCCGTGGCGGCTATGCTGCCGAGGGTCAGCGCGGAAAGCCCGAGAGCCAGTTGCTTAGCAATGTTCATCCATCAACTGGTTGAAGAAATGGTCCAGGTCCTCGTCCAGTCCGTCCATCAGGTCGCCGCCCACGATGATCGTGTCGTCGTCCACGACGTAGAGTTCTGCGATACTGTCCTTGTCGTCATCTTCGAGCACGTAGCTGTAGGGCTTCATCACGCCAAGACCTTCCACCACCTGGCTCATCGCCGTCATCTGCTGGCGGAGCTGACAGGTCACCTTGTCGTAGAAGTCGTCCTCCTTGTTGTCTATCCAAGGCTCAACGACACAACGGGTTATTTCGTTCTCGTCGTCGTCGAACGCCATCACGTCGCCGCTTTCCTGCGACACTCTGACGTGAATGTCGCTCATCAGCGACGGTTCGTCACATGAGGGTAACTTTTGGGCAATCTTGTTGAAAAACCGCTCCAACGACTGTTTTGTCTGCTCTGTAGCTGTCATGGTTTTGCTTTCTTATTCTTGGGTTATGCTGTGTATAGCATATCTTACCGCAAAGATAGCCACAAAATCCGAGATTGAAGCCAATAAAAACATTATTTTTTGGGTATTTCTGTTTTTTAACCCAAAACGGCTTCGTCCGAAATGAACGACCCGCTTGTTATGGTCGTTTCATTGTGCCCTGCTCTAAGGGAAAAGCTTCAATCACACGCTTCACCATGTATCCACCACGTATCGTCCTCCCTTCCAGCATATATCGACCTCATATTGTTTCCGTATTGTTTCCGTATTGTTTCCGCT
>ERZ779877.2541-NODE-2541-length-13240-cov-2.752977_pt1 | contig 13240 bp, 9 predicted proteins | sample MGYA00511556_ERZ779877 | MGnify/ENA primary metagenome ERZ779877 (study PRJEB29588, sample SAMEA2159338) | human gut metagenome | biome: human gut; feature: human-associated habitat; material: faeces | place: Denmark | collected 2008/2010 ...
CGAACTTGCCGGTGCAGCAGACTTTGATTCTGCTGTCGATACTCTGATCCAGAAAACATTGAAAGAACATCAGAAAGTTATCTTCAACGGAAACGGTTATTCCGATGAATGGGTTGCTGAGGCTGAACGCCGTGGCCTTCCAAATGTAAAAACAATGGTAGATGCTACTGCTTCTCTCGTAGATCCTAAGACAATCGAAATGTTTGAACGCCAGAACGTATTGACAAAAGTGGAATTGGAATCTCGCGCCGAGATTAACTATGAAGCCTACGCAAAGGCTATCAATATCGAGGCAAAGGCTATGCTTGATATTACAGGCAAGCAGTTAATCCCTGCTGTAATCGCTTACTCAACAGAACTTGCAAACTCTGTTCTTGCAGTAAAGGAAGCCGGTGCCGATGCTTCTACACAGGCCGATTTATTAACTACCGTAACCGGTTACTTAAAGGAAATGAAGACACAGCTTGCTGCACTGGAAAAGGCTGTTGCTGACGGTGCTGAAATCAGCAATGTAGAAGAACAGGCGAAGTTCTTCAGAGATACCGTAAAAACTACAATGGATGCTTTAAGAGCACCTGCCGACAAGCTTGAAATGATTGTTGACAAAGACTTCTGGCCATTCCCTTCTTACGGTGACTTATTATTCGAGGTTTAATTTATAAAGAATTTCACTTAAAAATCGTATGATAACTATATAAAATAAGGGTTGTTCCGATATTTCATTGTCGGAACAACCCTTATTTTGGTCTTTATTGCTTTATTACTTTATCCGCAGCTCTTTAAGCGCAAGGCTAAAACAGCGCTTAATCACTCCGTATCAGATACCCGTTCTGTCTTGTGCTGTTGTCTACTGCGGATACACAAGACGCTCCGGCGCCGGATTATCTAAGACTTCCTGCTTGAACTTTCTCATATAAATCTTGGCAAGATTTAAGTTGTTGTCCAGATAATTTCCGCAGTCCCTCGGAGAATATCCCGGAATTTCGCCCTCATAAGACAGTACGAAATCTGCGGCCTCACGCAGTACCGGCAAAATATCTTCTGATTTTAAATCGCCTTTCATCAACAGGTAGTTGCCAGTGAGGCATCCCATCGGTCCCCAGTAGACAATTTTGTCAGACCATATAGGGTGGTTACGCAGGTAGGTAGCGGCTAGATGCTCTATGGTATGCAAGGCTCCTTGTCCCAAAGCAGGTTCCCGGTTGGGTTCTTTCATGCGGATGTCAAAGGTGGTGACCGTTTCACCGCCCACTTCGTCTTTTCTGGATACATAGATACCGCGAAGCAAGCGGATATGGTCAATGGTAAAACTGGGTATTGTTTTCATATTATTCGTTTTTATAAATTAGCTGGTAATGAGGAAAGGAAGGTATGAGTGACCTCGAAGGAACGGTCGGCTATAGTCTCCCAAAAATTTGTGTATTGTTCCCAATGGTTGTCGGATCCCGGCGTATCGCTGATGATACGGAAACTGATGAACGGTACCTTATATATATAACAGATTTGGGCGATGGCTCCCGATTCCATATCTACTGCCAGCCCTTCGTGGAACTTTTCTTTAATGTCGTTCAGTTCGGAACGGTCGGTGATGAATTTGTCTCCGCTGCATATCAGACCTCCATGAATGGCGGTCGGAGTATCCAGTGACATGGCGCAATCAAACAATGTGGCATTACCTTCGAATCGGGCGGGAAGTCCTTGTATCTGTCCGTACATATTGCCTTCTCCACACCATACATCATGATATACAACTTGTCGGCTCACCACAACATCCATTATTTTCAGGCAGCTGTCTATGCCTCCTGCTACACCGGTGCTGATGACACAGTCGGGTTGGAAGGTACGGATCAGTTCTACAGTACCGGCAGCAGCGTTCACTTTACCTATTCCGCATTTCATCAGGATAATGGTATTATTTCTAATGCTGCCTTCAGTATATTGGAAAGGACCTTCGGTGTATTCTTTCTTGTTTTCGAGCAGTTGCGCTACTTGTTTCTGCTCGGAACTCATGGCTGTTATAATTCCTATTTTCATAATTCAACTTTATTTATGGCTGCAAATGTACGCATTTTATCAGAGTATATCGTATCTTTGCAACGTTAATAAACAGATATACTTATGAACTTATTTAAAAGAATACTACCTGATATAGTAGTGATTATCCTTTTTGCTGTCATCTCATTCGTCTATTTTTTTCCGGCAGTGACAGAAGGGCGTATCCTTTCACAACATGACTCTGTGGCGGGCATTGGTGCCGGTGAAGAAGCGAAAGAATATCTGGAACGTACGGGAGAGCGTACGCGCTGGACTAATTCGATTTTTGGTGGTATGCCTACTTATCAGATGGCACCCAGTTATGATTCTACGGATACCCTGAAGGGAGTGGAGAAGTTATATCATTTGTATCTCCCGAATTATGTGTGGTATGTATTTGTCATGCTGTTGGGCTTTTATATATTATTGCGTGCATTCGATTTCTCGGTCTGGCTGGCTTCATTGGGGGCTGTGTTGTGGGCGTTTTCTTCTTATTTTTTCATCATTATAGCTGCCGGACACATCTGGAAATTTGTAACCTTGGCCTATATTCCACCCACTATAGCCGGTATGGTATTGGCTTATAGAGGGAAATACTTGTCAGGTGGTTTGCTGACAGCGGTTTTTGTTGCTTTGCAAATAGTGTCGAACCATGTGCAGATGAGTTATTATTTTCTTTTTGTCATGCTCTTTATGGCGGTTGCGTTCGGAGTGGATGCTTGGCCGAAGAAGGAAATGCCGCGATTTCTGAAAGCAACTGGTGTGTTGTTGATGGCCGGTATTTTGGGAGTTTGTATAAATCTATCTAACTTATATCATACGTATGAGTATAGTAAGGAAACGATGCGTGGAAAGAGTGAGCTGGTGAAACCGGATAGTCATAATCAGACAAAAAGTGGTCTGGAACGAGATTATATCACTCAGTGGAGCTACGGTATCGGTGAGACTTTCTCTTTGCTTGTCCCTAATGTGAAAGGTGGTGCTTCCGTACCTTTGGCAGCTAACGAAAAGGCGATGGAAAAGGCGAATCCTATGTATAATAGTATCTATAGCCAGATAGGTCAGTATTGGGGTGAGCAACCCGGTACATCCGGTCCTGTATACGTGGGGGCGTTTGTGATGTTTCTGTTTGTTCTTGGGCTGTTTATAGTGAAAGGTCCTATGAAATGGGCGCTTTTGAGTGCTACAGTTTTGTCTGTCCTGCTGTCATGGGGAAAGAATTTTATGGGATTCACTGATTTCTTTTTGGATTATATCCCGATGTACGATAAATTCCGTGCGGTTTCTTCTATTTTGGTCATTGCTGAGTTTACCATACCTTTGTTGGCAGTCCTTGCTTTAAAGGAGGTAATGGCACGCCCTCAGTTGGTTAAGGAACAGGCCCGGTCGTTTTATATCAGCCTGGGATTGACAGGTGGCATCGCTTTATTGTTTGCATTAGCTCCCGGTTTCTTTTTCCCGTCGTATGTTTCAAGTATGGAAATGCAGGCATTGCAGGGTATTCCGGCAGATCAGCTGGCTCCGTTACTTGCTAATCTGGAAGAAATCCGTCAGAGTATCTTTACTTCGGATGCATGGCGCAGTTTCTTTGTTATTATGATAGGTACGGCAGTTCTTTGGTTATATGGCATGGGCAAACTAAAGGCGAAGGTGACGATTCTGGCATTGGCTGTCCTCTGTCTGGCAGATATGTGGAGTGTGAACAAACGTTATTTGTATGATGAACAATTTGTGGAGAAGGTGCAGCAGGATAATTCCTTTAAACCGACCGAAACGGATAAGGCAATATTGGCCGATAAAACGTTGGATTTCCGGGTACTGAACCTAGCCGGCAATACGTTTAATGAAAATACGACTTCTTATTGGCATAAGAGCATCGGTGGATATCATGCCGCCAAGTTGCGCCGCTATCAGGAAATGATAGAGGAGCATATCAGCACCGAGATGAATGGCGTGTTCAAGGCTGTTTCGGAGGCGGGAGGCGATATGCAGAAGGTGGCTCCGTCCGGTTTTCCTGTGTTGAATATGCTGAATACCCGTTACTTTATTTTTCCGCTGCAAGATGGAAAGACTGTCCCGATACAGAATCCTTATACGCTGGGCAATGCTTGGTTTGTAAACGAGGTGCAGTATGTGGATAATGCCAATGAAGAGATAGATGCTTTGCATCGGATAGATCCGGCAAAAACGGCTGTCGTAGATAAAAAATTCAGTGCGGAGGTAAAATCGGCGGCTGAAACAGATACACTGGGTACAATCAAACTGACTGCGTACGAACCTAATGACTTGAAATATGAGGTTAATTCGAAGACAGGAGGAACAGTGGTTTTCTCGGAAATTTACTATCCTGGTTGGCAGGCATATATTGATGGTGTGGAAGCACCGCACGGAAGAGCGGATTATATTCTTCGGGCGATGAATGTGCCGGCCGGAAAGCATGTAGTGGAATTTAAGTTCGATCCGAAATCGCTGCATGTTACGGAAACGGTGGCTTTTGTGGCGTTGGGTGTATTGACCTGTGTGCTGGTCTTGTTCTTATTCTTGCAGGTCAGAAGAGCCCGTAGGAAAATTGATTAAGGCCCGTCGTAAGCCAGACTCCGGATTATTTGTAAAGCAGGCGCAGAACGAACCATAAGTGGTGTGTCACTGTGCTTGCCCATCCATAGTGACGGCTCATAATACGGAAGCGTTCTTTCAAGGAGGCTTTATGGTTACGGGTGGTCATTCCTTCATTCAGGTAATCAATAAGAGTAAGATGGGTGTTATGGAGTACATCCGCTTTCTTCATGATACGGATACACCAGTCAAAATCTGCCGAGAACCGATATCTCAGGTCATATGGTTCCACCAGATCACGGCGGGCGAAAAAGGCTTGATGGCAGACTAGCATTCCTTGCTTGAAGCTTTTCCAGGTAAGCGTTGCGGGTGCGGACAGGCGGCGCATATATAAAAAATGCCCTTGACTGTCCACAATTTCTGTTTCTCCATATAGTACTCCCGGCAGGGCTGTTCCATTGATGGAATGTACCATTTGCAGCAAAGTATCATCCTCGTGCAGGCCGTCACCGGCATTCAAGAAACAAAGATAATCTCCGGTTGCCAATTTTATTCCTTTGTTCATGGCATCGTATAAACCTTGGTCGGGTTCACTGATAACAGTGGTGATATGTTCCTGGTATTTGTGAATGATATCCAGTGTTTCATCTGTTGATCCCCCATCTACAATTATATACTCCAGATTCTTATAAGTTTGTGTAACAATACTTTGTATAGTATCCTCCAATACTTTTGCGGCGTTGTAGGTGACAGTAATAATAGAAAACTTGGGATGAGGATGATGGTTATGCATGATTCCCTGTAATCTTGTTATAGATTTCAACATATTTCTTGGCGATGGTACTTTCCGAATAGCTGGATACTGCCTTACGGCAGGCTTCTTCGCTCAGACTTTCATATTCTCCTTCGGTCAATGCCCAGTGAATTCCGTTTGCCAGATCCTTGGAAGACTGATATTCGGCAACATAGCCGTTGTGCAGGTGGTCAATCATTTGTGGAATACCTCCTACATTGAACCCTATGCACGGAATACCACAGGCCATTGCCTCTACGATGGTATTGGGTAGGTTGTCTTGTAAAGAAGGTGTGACGTATAAGTCGACTGCGTTGTAAATATCTACCAGTTCCTTCTCGTTGCTGACATAATTCATCGGATAGATAGGGAAAGGAAACAGGGAAGCGTATTGTTCGGCTTGGTTGCCAAAAACCACTACACCTAACTCTTTACTAAAATCAGGATATGAGGAAGCTATTTGTTTGCAAGCTGATACCAAATAGTCTATTCCTTTTCTCTTGTCTGTAATTTTTACGGAGCCGAAAAGCAATAACTTCTTGTCTTGCGGGAGGTGGCATTTTTCTCTGGCCTGTTTTTTATCACGAGGTTTGAACAGGTTGGTGTTGATTGCATTGGGAATATTGGTAATGGTCTGACCTTTAATCAGATCACTTTTCTTAGCCAATGATTCTAACCAGCGGCTACAAGCTACAAAGGTGATTTGTGCTCCTTCAAACAGTTTTTTCTTTTTCTGGAAAGTACGGTAGGCTATGTCTTTCCTGCTTCCTTTGTAAAGTTGTGGACAGTTGTGGCATTGTGTGGCATATTTATCGCAATCTCCTGCATAGTGGCAGATACCAGTAAAAGGCCACATATCATGCATTGTCCAAACGATGGGCTTGCCGGATTGGATGATACGCCGGATATCTGTCAGTGACAACATACCTTGGTTAATCCAATGCAGATGAATGACATCGGCTTGGGTAAATTCGGGCAATGCTGTGATATTGGTGCCGGTATTCGCTATGTCAACGGCAAACAAGTTATGTTTCTTGAAGTGGTTGGCTTGCCAGATAACGACACGCTCCCAGATGAATTGCCATACTTTCCACCATGATTTCTTTAGTTCAACGACACTTATCTGGTCGGTCTGCTTGTCGCGTACAAGCATTTTTGTCTTTATTCCGTTGTTTTTTAAAGCCTCCATGAGGCGGTTGGCTGCAATGGCGGCTCCACCTATTCGCTCAGACGTATTGATGATAAGTACTCTCATGTGCATAAAAGTTTATGCAAATGTACGTTTTTTAGGGGACATCTTGGATATTTCCAGTAAGCTTTCTGCTATTTCACGGGAAAAGATTTCCAAATTGAAACGTTTTTCTGCCAGCTTTCGGGCGTTGGCGCCCATTTTTTGGGCTTCTTCGGGATGGTCGGCTATGCGATGAATGGCATTGATCCACCCTTCCACGTCATCATAGGCTACGGTAATTCCTATTTCTTCTTTGTCTATATCCATTTCAAAATTAGGATTACGTGAGCAAATGACAGGGATGCCTAATGCAAAGGCCTCTACCAGTGTGGTAAGACCTACGGTATAAGGAAAATCCATGCAGCAGATGACAACACAGCTTTTTCGTGCCACTTTCTGTGCCAACAAGTATGGGATGACACCGTCCGTATAATGTACTCGTACAGAATCGGGCAGACAGAAGCTTTCAATAATCTGTTGGTAGTTTACACTTCCATTGGTGGGGGCTATGTACAAGTCCAGTTGTTGATCGGTGGCGCAGAAAGCTTGCAGCATTGTGTCTACATCCCGGTTTTCTTTCCCGGTGGAGATAAAACCTTCCGGTTTCCGATCCGGCATTGTTTGTAGAAGATGGTCATAGAAAGCGAGGTCCGGCCCCCAATGGATAAGCTGAAGCTTTTCTTCGGGAGCTTTTCCGGTTGCTAATGAGTCTTTAATCAATTTTTTACTGAACAGGAACATATGATCAATGCCCTTATAAAAGAAACGTGAGATGCGTTCTCTTATTTTTCTGGATGAGGTTTTTAAAGCAGTGTGATGCCAAATGACAATGGGCTTGCGGTAGAGGCCTAATGCTCTGAGTAGGATGATAAGTTCCAACCCACGGAAAGATGTACCGTAGAGCACTTCGTATGGCTCTTTGCAGCACAGAATCTCTTTAGTGGCATAGAGCATTAGTTTCAGACGGCTGGGGAAAGCTTTGTATTTATGCATCACCGACCGGATTCCATATTTTTCCAGCAAAGGAAGTCCGTAGAGGATATGTCCCGGAAACTTATAATCTTTCCATTCCTCGTAACTTTCACGGGTTAATCGGGTGTGATAAAAATAAATAGTGAGTGGTTTTACCGGTGTTGGTCTCTTTTCAGCCATTTGTTAATTCTGTTTTTTATTGCTTTAGTGATGATGGAAAAATTGCCGTATCGCAGGTTCAGAAATAGTTCTTCAAAAGAACGTCCTATCTTAATCCAGGGATGTCCCCACCCCATAATGCGGTAGACAGCTTTTTTATAAGCTACATTCTCAATGACATAACGAGGATGCTTGAGAGGAAATTCTACTTCATACCGTTTCATGGTGAAGATGCGGCGGTATCCTTTAGGCAGTGTATGCACAGAACCGGCAAAATGGGTGGAATCTGCCGTGGCTCCCAAGTTGTTAATCATGTTGCGGGTGGGCACGATAGCCAGTCCCGAGTTGAAAAGCATGGAAGCGTGGAAGATGGTTTCATAATAGGCTTTGTTGTTTTCTTTATGGCGATGGCACATATAGATAAAGTCTTTACGGAATTTCCGTTCTTTAATGAGCTGTTCCAGTTGTTGCATATTGAATGTATCCTCCAGAAAGGTATAATGCTCGTCCCATTGGTCGATGACTCTTTTCCAGCTGGCCCATCCCCAGATGGAGAAGGTGGAGGCGAAGAAATAGTCGTATGGTACATCCGGAGTGATCTCTTCGTTATTGAAACCGGCAATCATGGTGATGCGGGTATCCTGTTCGTACCTGTCCAGCATTTCTTTGCAGAAGGTGAAGAAAGATACGGAAGGCACGTCGTCATCTTCCAATACGATGCATTTGTCAACCATGGAAAAGGCCCATTTCTGTGAGATGTATTCCGAAGGGTCGCAACCATAATTCTTTTCCTGATACTTACGATGCACTTCACATTCCCAGTCTATCTGGTCCACCACTTCGCGGCATGCCTTTATGCCGGGCAGGTCGCGTTCGCTACGCGGCCCGTCCTGATAGAGGAAGAGCTTGGAGGGACGGGCTTTCCTGACTTGTTCAAACACTTGCGACAATTGTTGCGGGCGGTTGAAGAACAATATAAGTACGGGTACATCTACAAGGAATGGTTTCATGGTTCAATCTCCTTTATTTGTAAAATTCGAGTTTGTTGTAATGTGGATGTATATTCTCTAAATCCGGTAATTGCATATAATTACCGTATATCTTCCTTAGCACAGCATCTGTCTGGCGTGGTACGGGGAACATTTTTCCTTCAAATTCCATTTCTGTCAGTGGAAAAATATCGTCTGTATAGCGCGGTTTGAAATAGGCGGTACCGAAAGAATGGCGTAATTCTTTTCCGGGAAATAACTTGGCAATGAACCTTAGGATGGGAAAACCGATGCGGGTATTGAAACGATAAATCCTGCGAATCCGTTTGTATAATGTGCTTTCTTTTATATTTTTATTATTCAACTGATTGTATATCTGCCCTTGCATGTGTCCTCCTATCCAAGCCAGACAATAAGGGATCTTTTCTAAAGGAAAAATATCAATGTAGATACCGGTATAATGGAAAATACGGTCATACGAATTTGTTTCTTCCAAATGAGAATCCTTATCACGTAATTTGCCGTATATGAAGATGTAATTGGGATCTGTTTCATTCGTTTGCAATGCGAGATTGTCCGGAAGTTCTTGCGGAAGAACTTTCAGCAGACGCAAGTAATCTGAGCGAAGCATTTCTATGTCCAGATCATCATCCCAAGGAATGAAACCTTTGTGACGTGCTGCACCTATTAAAGTTCCGGAACTGAGCCAATAGGGTATCTGGTGCTTGCGGCAAATCACATCAATGGCCTCCAGAAGCTCTAACATGCGTAGTTGCTGGCGACGGAGAAGGGAACCATCGGGATTAAATCGCTTTCTTAGTTCACTATCCATACATTAATTTTTTAGTAGTTTATAAAACAAATCAGCATTGATGTAACCTGTTTTTGGCAGGTCTTTTCCTTTTAATTCTCCTTCATGGATATATTCTTTGTTTAATACATCTTGCCCCCATAGCAATATTTTATCAATGTTGGGGGTACCAATATTTAATATCTCAGCTATTGATTTGATTATCAATATTCCAAATGGAAAATCCTCTGTGAAATACCGGCTTTTGAAATCAGGCAGAAATCCTTTTTCTGTTTTTTCCATAGGAGCTGGAATATGTTTGAAGGCAATGATGGAGCGTATCTTGCAGGTAAGTGACCTTGCATCATAACTGTCATAATATTCCAACAAAGTAGGAATAGGCTCTATCCGGACCGGCAGTGCTTTCAGAATTTGTTGGAATTCATTGTCACAAGCAATGAGGAGCTCTGAACTTTCTTCATCCCAACTATTATAGAACCCGGGAATCTCATGATATGTTTTTCCTTTACTCCAGGTATGGAAAAGTGAATAAAGACGGGCTGGATGAAGCAATGGATTGCTATTGGTCAGGCTGGCTTCTAAAAATGATGAAGCATACGCACCGGCGTATCTAACATTTCTTGAAGAGTTTGTAGCAAGATATCTGATTTTGATATGTTTACGGTGGCTACTTGTAATTCCTTTTTATATCCCAACAGGAGGGCTTTCCGGCCATAGGTCTGCACACGGGCAATGAATGGAGCACGTTGGAATCCGAAAAGTGAAGCCTTTTTGCCTAATGTCCGATAAGCGGTAAAGAAAAAACCGGTGCAACTGACTACACTTCCTATGCAAGTTTTTTCCTGCAAGAACGGTTGTATGTGGAGAAGTTCTTCCTCAATGGCAAATCCGGGGAGGCAGAGCAATACGATATCAGAGTGTGGAATGACCTCTGCCGGGTTAGCTGTAACACAGGCTAATGAGCCGGAGAATGTATTTCCCTGGCAATCTTCAATGAGTAATGATGGATTCCACTGGTCGGGATGCCGGGTAAGGACGGAAACATTAAAGCCTTTATGTGCAGCCAGTCCTGCAATGACGTGCCCCAGACCGCCACCTCCACAAATACAGATATTGATACTCATGCTTGCAGTTTTTTTAAGTTTTCAGCCAGATAGTTGTTGTCTTCAGCGTCGCGTATGGCGATACGGATGTAATTCCTGCCATTGAATCCTGTCTTGGTACTACAATCTTTTAACAAGAGATTATGCTCCAGCAATAAAGAAACGAGTTTGGTGGAACTGAAGCGGGAAGTTACTTCGCACAGGAAATAATTGGCTTGTGAAGGTATGACACGTAGGAAGTCAACCTGTTGCAATACCTCGAAAAAGCGTTGGCGCTCGGCTATGAATTTTTTACAGGCATTTTGATAATCATTATTATACTTGCTGTATATCTGTAAATAGAATTCGGCGAAGGAGTTTATATTCCATATAGCCATGTTTTTTCGTAAATAGGCTATTATCTCTTTGTCGGAAGATGCGGCTATCCCCAAGCGTAATCCCGGAACTCCATAAGATTTGGAAATACTTTTAATGACTGTGAGGTGTGGGTATGTTTCCAGAACTTCATTCTTAAGCAGCGTATTTTCGACACTTTTTTCGCTGAAGTCAACAAAAGATTCATCCAGTATTAAGTGGATATTTCGCTGCTGCGTCCATGCCAGCAAATCCATAAGTTCGTTAAGGGGGATGAAGTTACCTGATGGGTTATCCGGATTGATCAAGAGTAAATGGCGGATATCTTTGTCCGCATAAAAAAGCATCAGTTCTTTTGCCGTATAATGAAAATCGGCATTCTGTGGATAGAATGCAATGATTTCTTCTGATTGCCGGTTGGGATATTCTTCGAAAGTGGGATAAATTACTCCCATTTTGCCATCTGAATGTTCCATCAGCGCTTTGATGATTTCGGCGGCTCCGTTGCCAACAACCACATAATCTTGCCGGATACCGAAGTTTTTTGCCATGACAAGCGTGTTCACTCCCATGCCGGAAGGGTATTCACGGAGAAGCACATTAAAATTAGCCTGTAGTTCTTCACACATTTTTTGTGGTGGAAAATAGGGGTTTACTAAATAGCAGAAATCTTTCAGCTTTGGGAAACGCCAGTATCCGCCATATCTTTTTTGGTAGCGTTGTAGCTGGTCCTGTTCGGCAAAAATGGTTTCAGCGATGTCAAGATCTTGTATATCATCAATCTCATACCAGCGTTCTCCTTCCAAAGGGAGTCCTTTCAGTTCACATCTCTCCAGCAGGGTGATTACCCGTAATACCTGTTCGTAATATTCGTTATTACCTAGGGCTTTGCTGTAGGCTTCAAGAAATGGCACATAACTGTTGCGGAGAAACTCCTTACTGAATTTATAGATATTGACGGTTTTGTAGTAATCGTCAATATCTGCGTAGCGGAACGTTTTTTTTGAGATAAAATCAATGATGTCATTTTCAGTATTGAGCCGTACCATCGTGCCGTCCATCCATGGCTCATATTTAGCTACAAGTGCCAGATTGGGATAGGGGTTATTTAAAATTTTGTGGAAAAGTGTATCCTCAAAAATCAAATCGGATTCAATTAATAAAGTATCTTGCTTTTGCAATTCCTCTTTAGCAAGATAGAGAGAATAGATATTATTGGTCTTATTGTAGACAGGATTGTAAATATATTCTATCGGAGTATTTCTACTTTGTTTCTCTATGTGGGTACGTAATTTCTCTCCTTGGTAGCCTATGACTAAAATGATGCGTTCCAGATTTAATGAATCTAACTGTGAGAGCAGACGGTCTATCAGATAGGTCCCGTTTACTTTAATCATACACTTGGTGTTATCTTTGGTAAGATCTCCCAAGCGCTTGCCCATGCCGGCGGCTAGAATGATTGCTTGCATAATAAATTAGGTATATATATTGCAAAAGTAGTAATTAATTAGCATTTATAAGCGATGTTATTTATATTTGCCTCAAATTTTAAACAGGAATGGGTAAAATAACATTTGTACCGGTAGGAGGATTGGCCAACCGTATGCGTGCAGTGGCTTCGGCGGTAATGCTGGCAGGAAAGACGAAAAGTGAATTAAGCATCATTTGGTTTCAGGATTGGGCACTGAATGCACCGTTTTATCAGTTGTTTAAGCCTGTAGACAGGGAAGTGGCTTGTTTACGGGATGCTTCGCGGTTGGATTATGCATTATTAGACAGACCTCGTTCCAAGAATTTTCATTTCCCGCTTTTGTTTCAGAAACTGCTTTTCAAGTCTTGTCTGTACGAGCGTTCCATTACTCCTTTATGTAACCGGCATTTTGATTTTGAACGGTGGGTTAAAGAAGGTGGCTGTGTTTATATGGCATCATACACCGCTTTCCAACCTTATGATTATGCATGGATCAGTCGGTTGTTTGTTCCGGTAGACGAGATTATGGAAGAGGTAGAAAACCGTTGTCGGAATTTTTCGGATGCTATGATTGGTGTGCATATCCGTCGTACAGATAATCTGGCTTCTATCAGGCAAAGCCCTATCGAGTTGTTCTATCAGAAATTAGATGAGAAGATAAAAGAGGACGGCAAGGTGGCTATCTATTTGGCTACAGATTCGGAAGAGGTGAAGCGGGAGATGAAAGAGCGTTATGGCGACCGGATATTCTGTTCCGGGAAAAAGGC